>ERZ1034913.2072-NODE-2072-length-10661-cov-64.415237_pt1 | contig 10661 bp, 12 predicted proteins | sample MGYA00520697_ERZ1034913 | MGnify/ENA primary metagenome ERZ1034913 (study PRJEB33766, sample SAMN09781786) | gut metagenome | biome: gut microbiome | host: Homo sapiens | place: Madagascar | study: EMG produced TPA metagenomics assembly of the PRJNA485056 data... | reverse complement strand
AACCTTCACCAGGAATAAGACTCTAGGTAGTAAACTAAATATAGGAAACTACAAAGATTGAAAATTTTCCCTTAAGGATATTTATTTTTTGCCTTAAGGGAAAATATATTTTGCCTTAAGGGAAATTAAATCTTTCCTTAAGGGATATTTTTCGCTATATCTTGATCTGTAAAGTTATTTACAAATGCAGATGTTGTCTTGGTTTGATGACACTTTTCCGACACGACCCTATTTGATAAGTTCTCCAAAGAACTTGGCGAAGTGGTGGTGAAAGCTCATTTTCCTCAATATAAGAAGACCCACGAAGGACTGCTGACATTCGAAAGTAGAGCCATTTAAGATTATTTTTTTGAGGTAGGTTTGCACTTTTAGGCAGGAATGTTTGGAGATAAAAAATAAAAAGCGTATATTTGCAGCGTGATTACTATTTAAAATGAGGAGGTAAATATGGATAGATATCAAATTATACGTATAATCCATGACTATATGTCTAAGAAGCCTGTGTTGAAGGCATGGATCTTTGGGTCTTTTGCTCGTGGTGAAGAAAAGGCTCAGAGCGATATAGATATTCTCTTTGTCCCCGATTTTGAGCATGGTTCGTTTACTTTGCTTACTCATGGAGGAATGTATGAGGAATTGAAGCAACTGCTAGGTCGTGAAGTTGACTTGGTAGTTGATGGCTCTTTGCGTCCGTATGCTCAGGAGAGTGTTGAACGAGATAAAATCTTGGTATATGAGAGAGCTAGTTAGGGATAAAGGAAGACTGGAAGATATTGTGGAGTATTCTTCCAACGTACTCAAAATCATTGATGGGATAGAGTTTGAGGAGTTTTCCTCAAATATTTTAGTCTATTTTGCAACGATGAAAAATGTAGAGATAGTAGGCGAGGCTGCTTATATGCTGACCAAGGAATTCAAGGCAAGTCACCCGGAGATTCCTTGGAAACAGGTGGAAGGTATGCGCCATGTTTTGGTGCATGGTTATTCGCAGGTGTTGCCTCGTATTCTTTGGGCTACAGCAAAAGAGAATATTCCCGAAATCAAGGCTCAAGTGGAGAAATACTGAACGAGACAGATTGGGAACATTATTGTGGGGAATAATGAACTTGTTCTTCTATACTGATTTATATTAAGCGCTTGTAGATATGAAAGAGAACAATAAATTAAAAGTAGTTCATACCACCTGGGAGGAGTTCCTTAAGGAGCATCCAGTTAATGAGGTAGTTGATATGCCATCTTTGCCTAATGGCTATGTGGCAAGGGTTGTGACTGTTAATGCGGTTTCGTATACCTCTTGAACAGTTATGATAAAGGCTGGCTGCTGGAATTATTTGTATGCGGTCTGTAACGATTGTCCCTGCCTTTATGAATCCCATTGGTACATATTTTCGTCTTTCGGAAGAAACACGTTTGCGTTTAATTCAATACTGTTATACGAGCTTCTACTCTCGTTTGGGTAAATTCTTGAGGAACTTATTTCCTATGAATACAAAGGCAGCGGCAGAATTTTTCTGTTGTTTCTCTGTCATGTTCGTAAGTGAAGAGTGAAGAACGAAGAGTGAAGAATTCGTCGGCTACTCTTGCGTTGTCTCTTCCTGTTGGCAAAGGTAATAACTTTTTCTTAAAACGCCAAGAGCGACAGCCAAAAATGTATCGGCTGCCGCTCTATTATTTGCTTTTGACATTTGCTTGCTCAATTAATCTTTTTTTCTTTTTCCTCACTAAATGCCTTTATCTCATCAGTAAGGACTTTCTGTAATTTCTCTTTCGGTACTATCAGCTGATAGTCTGCCACTCCGATAGGTTTTCCCATATCTTCAAGTGCAAGTTCTACCTCTATAGCGTGGCTTCATCATTCAGCCCCTTACTCAACAGCAGCAGATTGTGCGACCACGGCAAAAGTGCAACGCTCCGTAGCACTTTTGTATCATACCCTGCGTAACGTTTATAAAATTTCATCATATTCCAAAGTTTATGTGGTGAAACATCCATTATTTATAGTCTTTGCAATCTTAACACTACAATAAACGTGCGCCAATGCTATAACAACCGTTAAAAAACAAGTCTTATTTCGAAATTTCATCCGTTTTTTATTCTTTTGTTCCCATTTTAGCGATATTTTTCGTATATTCGCATTCGCAATCGGGAAACCGACAACGCAAAAAATAAAAAATGAATGCAAAAACAAATATCTTATGGCAAAGATTATTGTAAGAAACCAAACGAATAAAACACTAACAAAAGATGGTGTTGATTACATCTGCATTACCGATATAGCAAGGCAGAAGAATCCCATTGAACCCAAAGATGTGGTAAAGAATTGGTTGCGTTCCAAAAACACCTTGGAGTACTTAGGACTTTGTGAGCAGTTGAACAACCCTAATTTTAAAGGGGTCGAATTCGACCCCCTTTTGAAAGAAGCGGGCTCGAATGCTTTTACGATGAGTCCGACTCGATGGGTGGAACTAACCTATGCTGTAGTATTATTAAATTTTATCAACTATGAATAGTAAGAATTTATACTTTACAATCTTCTCTTTAATCCTTTTAGGATTTATCTCTTCTTGTGCAGAGAATAGTAATAAGTGTAGGCCTTCTTATGCAAGCAACATAGAACAACTTAATGAAAAGTTATATGATTCTTATGCAAATGTTGCAGTAAGGAAAAACAACACAACATCTGATGACATAATAACACCAGAATATTTTGGAGGCTCATATGTCAAGGCAAATAAACTTATTGTCATGGTCAAAAATGGAAGTCCAAAAGGAATAGAAGATATAAAGAAAAGACTAGGCACAGATTCAAATGTGACATTTGTATCTTGTACTTATTCTCTTCAAGAATTAAAAGAATTAAACGCTAAATTGAAAGTATCTTTTGCCAAGAAAGCTGCATTGCGAGACGAAATTGGGTGGGTTGCTGTTGGTATCAGACCTATTCAAAATAGAATTGTCGTATATTTGAATAATGCTTCTAATAAAAATATCTCTAAATTCAAGAATGAAATTTGCAATTCAGATAAAATAATTTTTGATCAGTTGGAAATAGAGCCAATTGAAATACAGAAAGATACAGCAAAAGACGAAAAAGTAGGAAGTCCCTCATAAAAGTGTATGGATAGCTCGAAAAGTCCCTCATAAAAGTGTATTAATCTTCTAAAAAGTCCCTCATAAAAATGTGATAGATTTTGCTATTTTATTGTTTTTCAGTCTTTTGCAGCAAGAATACAATAATAATACCATGAGTATATGAAGGGATGGTGTAGCTTCGCAACCTTTTTGATGGCTTTTCTGTCTAACTCAAGTTTCGCAAGTGAGCTCCACACGCCCTGAAAGGGCAGAAGCTCCTAGCCCAGGGCAGCGCCCTGGGTAATCATGGACGCAAGTTTGTCGCCCTGTAAGGGCAAAAGCTTCAAAAGAATCAGGCAATTTACAAAGCTTTTGCCCTTACAGGGCGCCTTGTTGATTGCTATTATACCCAGGGCGATGCCCTGGGCTAGGAGCTTTTGGGCCTTCAGCCCGTACTTGAACCACTTGCGAAACTTCAATGTCTAATAATTAGACAGCAGTGTCAAGTATTTAGATAGGTCGTTTTATGGACTTTCTTTCTATATGTTCTGATAATCAGTTGTTTATGTTTTTGGCATAGCCGTTGCCTTGCTATTTTGCAATAAATAAGAATAGTAACAACATAAAGAATAGTAAGAAAATGAAAAGACTTGCGTTAGTAGCATCCTTCTGTGGCATTGCCATAACACAGATGATGGCACAGAACATCAACGGTGAACAGATTTCCGACACGACTCTATTTGATAAGTTCTCCAAAGAACTTGGCGAAGTGGTGGTGAAAGCTCATCTTCCTCAATATAAGAAGACCCACGAAGGACTGCTGACCAACGTGGCAGGAACCGTGCTTAGCAAGATGGGTACGGCAGACGATGTATTGAAGCATGTGCCGAGTATCGTGAAGAAGAAAGATGGATATGAGGTGGTCGGCAAGGGTACACCTATTATATATATCAACGGCAGGAAGATGCAAGACATCAGTGAGTTGGATAACATCAAATCTTCTGACATCAAGAGTGTGGAAGTCATCCAGAATCCTGGAGCCACCTACGATGCTTCGGTAAATGCGGTAATCAAAATCAAGACCATCAAGAAGAAAGGCGAAGGTTTCGGCTTTGATACTCGCTCTGTGTATTGGTACAATAAGCATGACAATACCATCCAACAGGTTAACACGAACTATCGTCATAATGGACTGAATCTCTTTGCCACTTATAAGTTCTCTGATGCAACATGGATGCAAAAGGCCACCTACGATCAGACTGTACATGTCGATACGCTTTGGCAACAGCATAACAACAACGAAGTAACAGGTCGCATAGAATCGCACCGTCTTATCAGTGGTTTTAGCTATGATTTCAATGCCAATCATTCCATTGGTGTGAGATACACCTTGACCTCGCCAGGCTATTCTCGCTCAAAAGATTTTTTCGATAGTCAGGTGACTGCCGACGGTAAGTTTTACGACTATATCAAAACCGATGGTCTGACGGTTGACAAGGACAATCCTAGTCATCAATTGAATGCCTACTACAACGGCATTTGGGGCAAGACCACTATTGATCTGAATACCGACCTCTATTTCTGTACAAACAGGGCTTATGCCTATAGCGCTGAACAGAGCCAGGAGCACGATTCTCGTAACGTCAACTCCAAGAATCGTGTGAGCAATAAGATGGTAGCCACCAAACTCGTAATTACCTCTCCTCTCTTAGGCGGTAATCTCTCCTATGGAGCTGAGTATATCCATACCCGTCGCAACGATGACTACGAAGTGAATCGCACCGACCTCCTCGCCAACTCTTATAGCAAGTTGGAGGAGCAGACGGCAAGTCCATTCATCCAATACGCGCGCCTCACCCCGATAGGAAACATCACGACAGGGTTGCGATACGAGTATGTAAGATTCAAGTATTATGATGCAGGCATCTATCAGCCCGAGCAGAGTCGCTCCTTCCGCAACCTCTTTCCTACCATCAGCTATGGTGCGAAGATTGGTAAGGTAATGGCACAGTTGAGCTATTCGGTAAAGACCTCTCGTCCTTCATATAGTCAACTGAGCAACAATGTATCTTATATGAATCGATTTACTCGCCAGACAGGTAATCCTTATCTCGACAACGAAACCAATCACAGAGTGGAATTATCGGGTGTATGGAAGTTCATCCAGTTTATGGTCAACTACAGGGACTCTCGCAATGCCATTATCTATTGGGCAGAGCAAATACCTGGGAACGAAGCTATTACCATGATAAGTCGTAAGAACGTGAAGAGCCTCAAGAGCATGACTGCCTACATCAGTGCCGCTCCAAAGATAGGCATTTGGGCGCCGCAAATCAACTTGGGCATGCAGAAACCCTGGTTCACCCTCCATACTGATGTGGTATCTTATCGCTTGAATCGTCCTATCTTCATGGGCAACTTCAACAATGCCTTCTCCTTGCCATGCGGCATCACTCTTAACGTGGATTATCGCTATCAGAGCAAGGGTAACACGATGAATGTATATCTTGCCAAAGAGCAGCATGTACTAGATGTCAGCATCAGCAAGTCATTCCTAAAGGATGCCCTTACCTTGGAAATAAAAGGCAACGACCTGCTTTATAAATGTTGGGATGCCGACCTGCTCTATAACCAGAAGATGGAACTCTTGCAAGTGTCTAAGCGAGGTACGAGAGACCTGCAACTCACCCTTCGCTATAAGTTCAATACCACACGCAGCAAGTACAAGGGAACTGGTGCCGGTAATGCAGAGCTGAATCGACTGTAAATATCTTTTATTACTTTTATTCAAAACGCCAAGAGCGACAGCTAAAAATGTATCGGCTGCCGCTCTATTATTTGCTTTTGACATTTGCTTGCTCAATTAATCTTTTTTTCTTTTTCCTCACTAAATGCCTTTATCTCATCAGTAAGGACTTTCTGTAATTTCTCTTTCGGTACTATCAGCTGATAGTCTGCCACTCCAATAGGTTTTCCCATATCTTCAAGTGCGAGTTCCACCTCTACACGGTCTTTCTCTGCACAAAGTATGATTCCTATAGAACGGTTCTCGTCAGCACCACGTTCAAGACGGTCAAGCAGAGACAGATAATAGTTCATCTTACCTGCATACTCTGGTTTGAAAGCCCCTATTTTTAAGTCAACAGCAACAAGGCAGCGCAGTCCACGATGGAAAAACAACATATCTACCTTACTTTCTTTACCATTGTATTCCAATACATGCTGGTTGCCAATGAAAGTGAAACCATTACCAAGTTCCATAAGGAAACGTGTGATAGCTTTTACAAGGCGGTCTTCAAGTTCAAGCTCCAAAATAGGACTTGTTACTCCCAAGAAACCAAGATTATAGCTGCTGCTAAACACCTCGTTGGCATACTGTGCTTGTTCGGCAGGAAGAGTGCGGTCGAAATTGTTGTCTACTCGTGCCAATGCTTGTGTCTCATACATATTGAGTTTGATGGCATTGAGCAACAAGTCGCGATTCCAACCTTTGGAACGTGTCTCTTGTGCATAGAAAAGCATTGCTGCATCGTCATTGCCAACTTTCTGAAGAAGACGCAATATATGTCCCCAAGGCAAAAGTGCGACAGCTTGTCGCACTTTTATATCTGAGTGACAAAAGCGTTCGTAGAATTTCTTCATATCCCACAGATTTCGTGGCGAGACCCCCATCTTTGGATAACGTTCTTTCAGGTCTGCTGACAACCGTCTTACAACGCTGTCACCATACCCACTTTCAATCTTGCGCTCATGAAGTATTTGACCAATCTCCCAATAAGCGGTAGAGACATAGCCATTGACTTGTCGGGCTATTTCTGTCCGAGCATGCTCAATTACTGCGACAGCGTGTCGCAGTATCTCGGCATAATCGCTGTTCTCTATTGAGAGCCTGTTGTCTTTATTGTTTGTTGTCATTTTATATGTCTATAAGCCTGTTTAATATTATTTGCCATATTATGATGCGAATAAGTGCAGCTATTTTATACACCCTTCCAAGGATTACGGCTGCAAATATACACTTTTCCTACGAAATAACCAAGAAAAAACTACATTTTTCCTATAAGGGGAACAAAAAAGCAGCAAACCGCAAAGGGCTTGCTGCTCAAGATAGGAGTGTTTCCTATTTCTTTTATGGGTTGTATATATGACTGAAGAGCTGTTGAATTCTTCACTCTTCACTCTTCGTTCTTTACTTTCTATACTTCCTTCAATACGGTTTCCAATCTTCCGATGAAGTCATCCACATTTTCCTTGGTCAATACCAATGGAGGGAGGATACGGAGGATGTTGGTGCCGGCGCAACCGGTGAAGCAATGCTGCTCGTGGATGAGCTTGCTGCGAACTTCCTTGTGAGGAATATCGAGTACGGCTCCTACCATCAAACCACGGCCACGAACTTCTGTGATGTGACTGTTGCGCTTCTGCAACTCCTTCAGCTGGGCAATGAGATATTCACCAACCTCATGCGCATTCTGTACCAGGTTCTCCTTCTCGAAAACATCGAGAACGGCGAGAGCTGCTGTACATGCCAAGTGATTGCCACCGAAGGTAGTACCCAGCTGACCATATACAGGAGTAAACTCAGGAGAAATCAACACACCACCCATAGGGAAACCATTACCGATACCCTTGGCAACGGTGATGAGATCTGGCTTGATGCCCAACCACTGGTGAGCAAAGAATTTACCGCTTCTGCCATAACCGCACTGGATTTCATCGCAAATCAGGAAAGTGCCGTATTTCTTGCAGGCTGCCTGCAATCCCTGAGCAAACTCAGGAGTTACCATGTTACAACCACCTACGCCCTGAATCGCCTCGATGATACAAGCGCAGACATCGCCCTTGGCAAGTTCCTTCTCCCAAGCCTCCAAATCGTTGATAGGGAGATAGGTTACGTGACCATTATCATTGATAGGAGCGATGATTTTAGGATTATTTGTTACCTCTACGGCAAGGGAAGTTCTGCCGTGGAATGCCTTTTCTAAAGAAAGCACGCGAGTTCTTCCGTTGGTGAATGAAGCCAGCTTCAAGGCATTCTCGTTTGCCTCGGCACCCGAGTTGATGAGGAAGAATTGATAATCTTCATAACCGCTTATCTTGCCCAGACGCTCAGCGAGTTTCACCTGCAACTTGTTGATGACAGAGTTGGAATAGAAACCCAGGTTGTTCAACTGGTTGGTGAGCATCTCAACATAGTGAGGATGGCAATGACCGATGCTGATAACGGCATGACCGCCATAGAGGTCGAGATATTCCTGACCCTTGTCGTCCCATACCTTACAGCCCTGTCCTTTTACAATATTAATATCGAAAAGAGGATATACGTCGTAAAGTTTCATGTTAAATCTATGTTTTAAGAAAGACAACTCATAGAGTTATCTTATTACAAACTATTTTTATGATAGAAGAACGAATGATTTTTCATCCGTTCTTCCGTGTTCTTTTATCTAAAATGCTGATGGCTTGAGCTTTAAACCTGCAGTCTGGTCGAGACCAAACATGATGTTCATGTTCTGAACAGCCTGACCTACGGCACCCTTCAAGAGATTGTCGATGCAGGAAGTAATCAGGAGCTTATCGCCGTACTTATCCACATGAACCAGGCACTTGTTGGTATTCACCACCTGCTTCAGGTCGATAGCCTTATCCACATAGTGGGTGAACTTGGCATCCTTGTAGAACTCCTTGTAACCTGCCACGATTTCTTCGATTGGCTTGTCGGTCTTCACAACTTCTGTAGCAAAGATACCACGGGCGAAGTCGCCACGGTAAGGGATGAAGTCGATGGCAGCATCGAGATACCCCTGTGTCTGCTTCAGACTCTCACGAATCTCTGGCACGTGCTGATGGTTGAATGCCTTGTAGATGCTCATGTTGTTGTTGCGCCATGAGAAATGGGTAGTGGCTCCTGGCTTCTGACCTGCGCCGGTGCTACCGGTAATGGCATTGACAGATACATCGCTGTTGATGAGGCCCATCTTAGCAGCAGGCAACAAACCAAGTTGAATGCAAGTTGCAAAACAACCTGGGTTTGCCACGTGCTGAGCTACGGCTATTTTGGATTCATTTATTTCTGGAAGACCATATACGAAATCGTGAGCGGCTGGGGTTGGCTGCTGGGTAGCAACCACTGTCTCTGGGGCAAGACGGAAGTCTTGTGCCAAATCGATAATCTTCACGTTCTCCGGAACATTGTGCTCCTTCAGGAACGCCTCGCTCTTGCCATGACCGAAGCAGAAGAAGATAACATCCACTTGGTCGAAAGGCATCTCGGCGGTAAACTTCAAATCAGTCTCGCCATACAATCCCTCGTGAACCTCAGCCACCAGGTTGCCGGCGTTACTCTCGCTGTTGGCGAATACAATCTCTGCCTCAGGATGGTTGATAAGGAGGCGAATCAACTCACCTCCTGTATAACCAGCTGCTCCTAAAATACCTACTTTTACCATATTATCTTTCCTCGTTAGGGTGCATACCATAATAAACACGGAGTGGGGTAGAGCTTACCTTGATGAAGCCCTTCGCATCCTCTGCTGTCCAACCATGCTGCATCTCACCATACTCACCGAGCTTAGACTTGGTCAAATCATCTGGCGAATCGATACCTACAGTCTGGAAGCTAAATGGACGGAGCTTCAAGATGGCAGTACCGTTTACATTGCGCTGAGAAGAAGTCAGCATAGCCTCGATATCCGGCATTACAGGCTCCAGGTACTGGCTCTCGTGGAGGAACATTCCGTACCAGTTGCCTACCTGATCCTTCCAGTACTGTTGCCACTTGCTCAATGTGCTCTTCTCCAACAGGCGGTGAGCCTCGATGATGAGCTTAGGAGCTGCAGCCTCGAAAGCTACACGACCCTTGATACCGATGATGGTGTCACCCACGTTGCAGTCGCGACCGATAGCGTAAGATGCACCAATCTCCTCAATCTTCTGGATGGCAGCAATCTTATCATCAAACTTCTCGCCGTTGACAGCCACAATCTCACCCTTCTCGAAGGTAATCTTCAGTTCAGCTTCTTCTTCCTTGGCAGTAACGTGCTTCAGATAAGCCTCCTCAGGAAGACCCTGGGTTGGGTCGAGAATCTCACCACCACAAATACTGGTTCCCCAGATACCTACGTTATAAGAATACTTCAACTTGGTGAAGTCTGCATAGAAACCATGCTCGTTCAGGTAGTCAACCTCCTCCTTACGAGAAAGCGCCTTGTCACGGGTCAATGTGATGATCTCTACACCAGGAGCCATTACCAGGAAGGTCATGTCGAAACGAATCTGGTCGTTGCCGGCACCTGTACTTCCGTGAGCGATAGCATCTGCACCAATCTCCTTGGCGTAACGAGCGATGGCGATAGCCTGGAAGATACGCTCTGAAGATACAGAGATAGGGTAGCAGTTGTTGCGGAGTACATTACCGAAAATCATGTATTTCAATGATTTCTCGTAATACTCGTGGGTAACGTCGAGAGTGACGTATGCCTTGGCGCCCAACTTATATGCGTTCTCCTCGTTGGTCTTCAACTGCTCGGCAGAAAAACCACCTGTGTTAGCGCATGCTGCATAAACATCCCAGCCATCCTGGGTCAACT
>ERZ1034913.2070-NODE-2070-length-10667-cov-6.542122_pt1 | contig 10667 bp, 7 predicted proteins | sample MGYA00520697_ERZ1034913 | MGnify/ENA primary metagenome ERZ1034913 (study PRJEB33766, sample SAMN09781786) | gut metagenome | biome: gut microbiome | host: Homo sapiens | place: Madagascar | study: EMG produced TPA metagenomics assembly of the PRJNA485056 data... | reverse complement strand
GTGTCTGACACCACATTATATGGACATTTTTTGTAAAAAAAGAATAGGAAAAGACGAAAAAAATATTTTTTTCTCGTCTTTTCCTACAAAATCCCGACGTCACTTTGCCGCTGTTGTTTATTTTCGGCATGAAATCAGTAAAATATCATAAAATCCCGGTTTTAGTAAACATTTTCGTACAGCAAATCCACGATACGTTTCTATATTATATATGTAAAAACGCGAACGGATCCTCCGGGCTGCTGTTTAAAAACATCATAAACAGGTACGCGGCACGCAGAGACACCAACTCCTCCCTGAGAATCCGCCTTATCTCATCTTTGTCTGCCAGAAAGACCTCAATATCCTCAGTCGCCTCCTGCGCTCCCGGATTCAGAACACCATCCGCATATCCAAACACCGTCACATCACACTCGTCAGACATTCCCTGGCTCTGTACAAACGGACGCATCAGAACATCGCTTCCCTCCCGGTAAAGCGTAAAGTCCAGTCCGGTCTCTTCCTTCATCTCACGGACAGCCGCCTCCGCAGGATCCTCTCCCGCATCCACAAGCCCCGCCGGAACTTCATATATATAGCCGTTGACCGGGTAGCGGAACTGACGGATCACCACCAGCTTGCCCGGATCCGGACGGTATACCGGATAAATAACGACACCGTCCGCCCGAAGCGTTCCGGTCTCATACATCAGATCTCCGGACTCCCGCCTGGTGGCAATATAATACGGAAAATGAACCCCGTCCCTGCGGACCGCATCGATCTCGTACATATTGAGAAATTTATTGTCTGTCTGGCGTTTCAGCCCTTCCGCATGTGCTTTTCCCATGGTGATCTTACTTTCCTTTCTCTTAAGCTTTCTTGAACCACGCCATAGCGATTACATGCAATACAGATTGATCACACCGAATGTGATCAGCTTATTGCCGGTGTTGTAAGCAAAGCCGCAGTCAATATTAAAGGAGACTGCCTCTCCGTTGGCATCCTGATCCTTGATCATATACTGATAGATTGTAGAGGGGGAACCGGATGAGATATTCTTTGTGGTGTCCGCAGCATATACCGCAAAGCTGAATGCATCGACGCAGCTGTCTGCCACAAATTCCGTTGCCATATAATAATCACCGTAATCCTGTTTGAAGCGGTCCTTCCAAGTTGTTCCGTCAGAGCTGCTCTGCTGGGTTTTACCTGTGGATGCCATTTCCAGCGCATGGCGCTGTGCACTGCCGGAGGTACTGTCCGTCATTGCCTCCTTGCCTTTGAAAACACGGAAGGCGTTGACAAAATCACGCATTTCAAACTGCATGGCTGTCATGACCGCGTCATCATAGCTGCAGTTCTTCGGTATGATCAGGTTATCGAGCTTGGAGTTGAGCGTCTTGTCGAAGATCTGAACGCCGTAAACACCGCCCTTTCCCTGATGGTCGACAAATGCATTGACGTAAGCACTGCCTTTATCATACTGATAGCCGGCTTCGTAATCGAAACGGGACATATCGCTGAAGCCGCGTCCCTTCAGAGCATCTGCACTGTCCTGCGAAGAAACGAGATCAGCATAGCAGAAATATGCGGAGATCGTAGTCATTCCCACAACCTTATCGGACCGGAACTGTATTTCCACATAGTTGGTATAATCGCCGGATGGATTATAAATATAGGTGCTGTTTCCCTGCGGGGACTTTCCTGTCTTATCCGGTGCTGCGCCCATTACCTTTTCAACCTCTGCACTCGTCATTCCGAGTGTAATGTTGAATTTGCCGATAGCAAGCGTATTCTCAGCTGCCGTTGTCGGCTTTACATGGTTCGATGTGGTGGTTGCGTTCTGTCCCGGCTTTGCACTCGGGGAAACGGACGGCTTGCTGCTTGGCTTTGCGGACGCTCCCGGTGCCTGTGTGCTGCCCGGTCTGGCAGTTTCATAAATACTTTCCTGATACTCACCACGCGCTTTGACCGTCACCTTGCAGACATATCTCTTCTTACCGCACTTTGCCGTGATCTTTGCCGTTCCCTTTTTCTTACCTTTTACGACACCCTTTTTCGTCACGGAAGCCACTTTCTTCTTAGAGGACTTCCAGGTTACTTTCTTCTTTTTTGTGTTTTTGAGCTTCAGCTTTACCTTCTGCCCGACCTTAATAGTCACCTTTTTCTTATTAAGTTTAATTTTGCCTTTGGCGCTGGCACCTCCCGGAACCATCGTTCCTGTAATGAGCAGCGAGATTGCTGCCAACACTACAACGCCCTGTTTCCATTTTATTTTTCTCATAATCTGTTCCTTTCTTACCCCGTTCAAAGCAGCACGACTTCTACTTTTCGCGATACTGTCTTGAAGCCTAATATGCATAAAAATCAAATGCCGAAAATGTCAGCTTGCTTCCGCTTGCCGTATTGGCGAATCCACACTCGATGCAGAAATCAACCGCTTCATCCTCATATTCTTCCATCAATATATACTTATAGAAATTGGTGGTAGAATCCCGCTCCGCAATCGCATAGGTGACTGCAGAAAACGCATCCGGACTGCCGTATGAAACATACTCGGTCTTCAGGAAGAGCTTCTCTCCATCGTTGTAATTCTGATCAAACCGCGTCTTCCAACTTACGGAACCTTCGTCCATCACATCACTGTTCTTGCTTGCCATATATTCGCTGTGAGCCTGTGCCACACCATTGTCTGTGATCTGCATCAGCCCTGCACCGTGGTATGCACGATATGCATTCAGATACAGTGCCGTAAGACGCGCCTGATACTTGTTAATGTCATCGGAATATTTGCAGTTCTTCGGATAAAGAAGCGTGTCCATCGATCCCAGACTCTTATCAAAGATCTGTACACCGTATACTGCACCACCTCTCTGGGTATCCGTCATGACATTGATATATTCCTGATCGCTTGTCTTTGAATATATCGTGTACTTGTAGGTTTCTACCGCTGTAAAACCGTTCGCTTTCAGTGTAGCAATGCTGTTGCCGGCTGCAGCAATGCCTCCATAGTTAAAATTCTTCGAGATCGTGGATAACTCGACGAGCTTTCCATCCCTGATCTGAAACTCCACGAGACAGGAGTAATCATTGCCCGGATTGTATATATACGAAGCGTATCCCTGTGGTGAAATGCCTTCATCCACACATTTGCTCCCCAGAATATTCTGCGCATCCTGAAATGACATTCCGATCGAAAGAGAGTACTTACCAATCGTTAATGTATTGCCGGAAGGGGCTGCCGTTGGGGCTGTCGTTGGTTCCGGGGTCGGATCTGCCGGCGCTTTTGTCGGGTTGCTCGTTGGATTTACCGGTGCTTCGCTTGCCGGTGCTTTTGTCGGGTTACTTGTCGGATTTACCGGTGCCTCACTTGCCGGCACTTTTGTCGGGTTACTTGTCGGATTTACCGGTGCCTCACTTGCCGGTGCTTTTGTCGGGTTACTTGTCGGGTTGCCGGTCGGGTTGACCGGTGCCTCACTTGCCGGCACTTTTGTCGGGTTACTTGTCGGGTTGACCGGCGCTTCACTTGCCGGTGCTTTTGTCGGGTTACTTGTCGGATTTATCGGTGCCTCACTTGCCGGCACTTTTGTCGGGTTACTTGTCGGATTTACCGGTGTCTTCGTTGGTTCGCCCGTCGGCTTTGCAGTCGGCACTGTTGTTGTTCCCGGCATTTCTGTTTCATCCGGTTCTACAAAGCTATCCCGCTTCTCCTTCACGATCACCGTACAGGTATAGCTCTTTTTATTAGACTTTGCCGTGATCTTCGCAGTTCCCGCACTCTTTCCACGGGCAATTCCCTTTGCCGATACGGATGCCACCTTCTTTTTGGAGGATTTCCAGATAACTTTTTTCTTTGCGTTCTTAAGCTTAAGTGTCACCTTTCCTCCGACCTTGATCGTTACTTTCTTCTTATTCAGCCTGATCTTCGCTTTCGCTCCGGCACTGCCCGGAACAGTAATTCCTGTCAATACCACTGCTGCTGCCGTTAAAACGGCAATGCCCTGTTTCCATTTACGTTTTCTCATCCTCTTCCCCTTTCTGTATACGTTTTAATCCTGCTCTTTGCGAATGATATCGGCAAATTTTCCTCCAGTCACCTTCAGAAGATCCTCCGGCTTCAGAATAATCTGTTCTCCCAGTCTGCCGCCGCTGACGATCATTTCCGGCAGATTTGCCGCGCTCTCATCAATCACAGTAGGAAACTGCTTCTTCATGCCGATCGGTGTACAGCCGCCGCGGATGTAACCGGTCACCTTGTTGATATCTTTAACCGGCAGCATTTCCACGCTTTTCTCGCCTACGGCTTTTGCCGCTTTCTTCATATCAACTTCTTTATCCACGGGAAGAGCAAACACATAATACTGCCTGCTCTTCCCGATCATTACTAATGTTTTAAAGGACATGTCATAGCTCTGTCCAAGCTGGTCCGCAATTGTGACTCCGTCAATAAACTCCCCGCATTCGTAGGTATTTAACTGATACGGAATCTTCTGGCGGTCCAGTATGCGCATTGCGTTTGTTTTTACTTCTTTTCCCATAGATGCCTCCTGATATATGTCATTCTGTGATCACGGCGTCAGCCGCTCATTTAAAATTGACTGGGGAATTGCTCCCCCAGTCAAATAATAATCCTATAATCCGTAAAAATCAAATGCTGTAAATGTCAGCTTGCTTCCACTTGTCGTGTTGGCAAAGCCACAGGAGATATACAACTCATAATCATCCGGAACATAGAAGGTGTCTCCATTTTTATTTGTCACTTCTTCCATCAATATATACTGATAGAACTTCGTTGTGGATCCCTGTTCGGAGACCGCATAGGTGACTGCCGAAAATGCATCCGGGCTGCCATAGGATACATACTCTGATTTGCACAATGGATCACCATATGCGTCATTAAAACGATCCTTCCAGCTTTCAGAACCCTCATCCATCACATCACTGTTGACCTTTGCCATATACTCGCTGTGCGACTGAGCGGTCTCATTGCCTCCTAAATTCAGAAGACTTTCGATTCCATGATAAGCACGGTATGCATTCAGATACAGTGCGGAAAGTCGTGCCTGATATTTATTAACTGCATCAGAATAGGTACAATTCTTTGGATACAAAAGTGAATCCATCGAACCAAGTCCCTTATCAAAGATCTGAACACCGTATGCCTTCTTATCTCTCTGTTTATCTGTCATTACATTGACATATGCATCATCTGTTGTCTGGCTGTAGATCGTGTACTGATAAGTACTCATCGACCGGAAACCATTCGATGTCAATGTACTGAAACTGTCGCCGGATATCAGGATATCTCCGTAACTAAACTTCTTGGAGATCGTGGACATTTCAACCACCTTACCATCACGGATCTGTACTTCAATCAGGCAGGAATAATCTCCGCCCGGATTGTAAACATAGGACTGGTTGCCCTGTGGAGATAATCCCTCATCAACTGTTCCAACTACCATCACTTCATTGACCTGTGCAAGTGTCATTCCAAGATACAGAGAATACTTACCAACCTTGAGAATTGGTGATTTTACAGGTGCCGGTGTGACCATCGGAGTCACGGTTGGTGCAGCAGTTGGAGTTACTGTCGGTTTCACTGTTGGCTTCACCGTCGGTGTTGCTGTCGGTTTCACTGTTGGTTTCACTGTTGGCGTTGCTGTCGGTTTCACGGTCGGCTTCACCGTCGGTGTTGCTGTCGGTTTCACTGTTGGCTTCACTGTTGGCGTTGCTGTCGGTTTTACTGTTGGTTTTACTGTCGGTGTTGCTGTCGGTTTCACGGTCGGCTTTACCGTCGGTGTTGCTGTCGGTTTCACTGTTGGCTTCACCGTCGGTGTTGCTGTCGGTTTTGCTGTCGGCTTCACCGTCGGTGCCACAGTTGGCGTTGCTGTCGGTTTCACCGTCGGTGTTGCTGTCGGTTTCACCGTCGGTGCCACAGTTGGCGTTGCTGTCGGCTTCACCGTTGGTATTGGCGTTGGATCCGGTTCCGGCGTTGGTGTAACCGTTGGTATTGGCGTTGGATCCGGTTCCGGTGCCGGGGTGATAGTCGGTGTTGGTGTTGCTGTCGGTGCTGCTGTCGGCTCCGGCGTTGGTGCCGGTACCGGTGTCGGCGTTTTCGTCGGCTCTGCCGTTGGTGCTATCGTTGGGTCTATGGTTGGCATCTTCGTTGGTACTGCCGTTGGCGTTTTCGTTGGTGCCGTGGTCGGCGTCTTCGTCGGCTCTGCCGTCGGTACCTTTGTCGGTTCCGCCGTCGGTGTTTTCGTTGGTTCTGCTGTCGGTACCTTTGTTGGCGCTGTGGTTGGCATCTTCGTCGGTACTGCCGTCGGCGTTTTCGTTGGTGCCGGGGTCGGTGCCTTCGTTGGCGCTGTGGTCGGCGTTTTCGTTGGTGCCTTTGTCGGTGCCGTGGTCGGCGTCTTCGTCGGCTCTGCCGTCGGTACCTTTGTCGGTGCCGCCGTCGGTGTTTTCGTTGGTTCTGCTGTCGGTACCTTTGTTGGTGCTGTGGTTGGCATCTTCGTTGGTGCTGCCGTCGGTGCCTTTGTCGGTACTGTGGTCGGCATCTTCGTTGGTACTGCCGTTGGTGCCTTTGTCGGTGCTGTGGTCGGCATCTTCGTTGGTTCTGCCGTCGGTGTCTTCGTTGGCTCTTCGGTCGGTGCCGCTGTCGGTGCCTGCGTTGGTACCGGTGTCGCTACCTGAACCCAGTTTGCCATGTAATATGGATAGCCAATACTTCCCTTCTCGATCGTCACGGTCATCTGCGGCTCTGATAAGTTACTGCCGGTCCATCCGATAAACTGATATCCTGCGCGTTCCGGAATCGGAAGTGTAAAGTCCTCCGTTTCAACCGTGAACTTATCCGGTCCCTTGTGTACGCCCCACTCTCCGCCGTTTAAGTTGTAACTGATCGAATATACATCTGCTGTCCATACCGCCTTATAATACTTATCACCGGTAGTCTCACTACCCTTCACAGCGATCACATCCTGCGGAGTGTCACCGTTATCTCCGATCCAGCCCTTAAAGGTATAACCGGTTCTTGTTGGTTTCTGATAAATATAAGCTTCCTTCTCGATCGAATAACTCTCCGGTGCCGACCAGTTTGCATCAAACGTGCCACCGCCCAGATCATAATGGATCGTGTATTCAACAGGCTTCCATGTTGCCTTAAAAGTCACATCACCCGCCGGCATTTTCGTTATATCCGCCCATGGAGTTCCATCGGAATCAACCCAGCCTTCACAGGTGTAGCCCTCTCTTGTCACGTCCGGAAGATCAATACTCTGTCCATATGGAACGCTCTCCTGAAGATAAGATGCCCCGTCCTTGGTGGCACCGTTTAAATCCCACTTTAACTGGTAAGATGCTCTCTTATAATAAAACCTCGCAACTGTTTTACCGTCCGCTTTTACGGACACTTTCTCGTTTCGTTCGGTGTCCGGCACAAAGCCGGGTTGGGGACTGTCAGACGCCGTTACTGTCGTCTCTGCCTGAGCCATCCCGATTCCCTCCTGTACTCTGGTTGGCTCATCTTCGTAATTGCCGTCAAAATCTGCCAGGAAATATGCCGCCGTATAAACGGTGCTTCCCGGAGAAAACTTCCATTCCGCACGAAGTGACGTTGTGGACGTTACCTGCCGGTCAAAATCATAGATAACAGTGTCGCCGCTTTCCATATCATCGACATACCAGCCCTTGAAGGTCCAGTCGATCTTACCCGGAGTAAATTCCGGACATTCCGCTTTCTTTCCCTTGCGGACGATCTGCTTGTCAATGTTCTTCATCAAGGTATTGTCTTCATCCCAGAAGCTGACCGTATAGTAATCGATCGTGATCTTACGGTTATGACCGGTTACCTCAACATCCTCATCGGTATCTTCCAGTGTCTCCCCATCGTACACATAAATATCGTAGGTTCCGTCCTCCACACTCATACTGTCCTCAAATGCACTTGCACCCTGCTTCTTGAGGTAATAGCTGTTCTCGGATTCCGACCATACTTCTCCGTCCTTCTTCGTCGTAATCTGCACGGTGGACAGAAACGGTACTGCTGTATCGGAAGGCTCAGGAGTCTGAATATCCGTTGCAGACGGCGTCTGTGTCGGAACGCTCGTCTCCGTTGCAAACGGTGTCTTCACAGGATCTGGTGTATTAATCGGCTCCGGTGTCTGAATGTCCGTTGCAGCAGGTGTTTTAATTGGCTCCGGTGTCTGAATGTCCGTTGCAGACGGTGCTGTGCCGGTCGGCTGACCGGACGCCGTTCCCGCAGATACCCCCGGTTTTGCAGATGCAGCAGGACTCTTGACCGGTGCTGACGCAGTCGGACGCTGGGAATTACGCGGAGCCAAAGTCTGATTGCTTCCGTTCGTTGCCTGTGGTGCATTCGTCTGTGGCGCAAATGAATAAACATCTGCCGATGCCTGCACATTATTCTTCCTGACTGTTACGCGGCACTTCAGAGTCTTCTTCCCTACCTTTGCCTTGATCACAGTCTTTCCTGCCTTCTTGCCCTTGACAACTCCCTTTTTGGTGACAGAGGCAATTTTCTTTTTGGTGCTGGTCCATTTTACTTTCTTTCCGCCGGCATTTTTCACACGCAGCTTTATCTTTTTTCCCACCCTGATCACAGCCTTGCTCTTGTTAAGCTTCGGCTTTTTGGCTGCCAGTGCAGCCCCCGGAACATCGACACATGTCACCAGCATTGCGAATGACATTGCCCATGCAGCCGCCTTCAATACCTGTTTGTTCCTCTTCATTCCTTACACCTCATTTTTTAATATAATCTCCCTTGACGAAAATCATTTCGTAACATTATACAGATATTAACATAATATAGTATATCAGCATTTTTTTCAATATTTTTAGAGTTTTTGCATAATTTTTATAAAATACGGCATACTATTTCATGAATGCCGGCAACGCTTCAAACACAAGCAATGCTTCAAACACCTCAAACAAGAGCTCAAACAAAATGAAGAACAGCAGCAAGAACACAACCCGAAACTGCCACACTTCCGACGAGTCTGACCGCTATTAATCCGGTCTGTTTCCGAAGCAACGCATTGATTTTTTTGGGGGCTTCATGCCCCCTTTACATAATGTTGAGATCAGGGGGCGGTCCCATGAATTATCGCGTGATATCAGAAAAAACGTTAAACGAATATCTTCAGGAGGCGGATACTTTGCTGATCGATCTTCGCAGCCGCAGTGATTATGAAAACCGGCATATTCCCGGTGCTGTCCGGCTGGACTGGGAACGTGCCGTCAGCGAATTTCCATCACTGCTCAAGGACTACGAAACCGCTCACAGCAGGCTGCCGGCGCACATCGTTCTTTACTGTGATTCCGGTCATATCAGCCTTATCACGGCAAGAGATCTTGCAGTCCGCGGCTACACGGTCATGAGCTTAAACGGTGGTTTCCACCGCTGGCACGGCACCGCCGTCTCTTGAAAATATCATGCCGTTCTGCTAAAATTTTTGCGGAGGTCCGCCTCTTTGCAACAATTTGTTCAGAACGGAGATTACCATGGATAGTTTTATTTTCAGTATAAACGCAACTGTACCAATCTTTGCCATTATGATACTTGGCAATATTTTTAAACGCATCGGGATTATCGATGATCATTTTGCATCAGTCGCAAACCGTTTTGTCTTCAAGGTCTGCCTGCCATGTCTTGTTTTTCTGGATCTGGCTGGCACAGATATCCGGCATCATTTTGATGTGAAATATGTCGGATTCTGCTTTGTTGCCACTCTTTTTTCGATCCTGTCGGTGTGGATCGTTGCGAAGCTTACTCTGAAGGACAAGCATTCGGTCGGTGCCTTCGTGCAGGGTTCTTACCGCAGCAGCGCCGCCATTCTCGGCGTTGCCTTTATCCAGAATATTTACGGCAGCTCCGGCATGGCACCGCTTATGATTATCGGCTCTGTGCCGCTGTACAATATTTTCGCCGTGATCGTTCTGACCTTTGAAAGCGGACACACCGGTGCGGACTCCTCCGCCAATATCCGCAAGGCATTTATCAATATTCTGAAGAATCCGATCATCATCGGCATTGTCCTGGGACTCATCGCATCCTTTATCAATCTGCCGCTTCCGGGCATTGTAAGCAAGTCCATTAATAATCTTGCCGTCATGACCTCTCCCCTTGCGCTGATCTCGATCGGTGCAAGCTTCGAGGGCAGAAAGGCACTGGCAAAGCTGAAGCCGACCTTTGCAGCCTCCTTCATGAAGCTTTTGGGCTGGGCAGCAATCTTCCTTCCGATCGCAGTATTCTTAGGTTTCCGCAATCAGGAGCTGATCGCACTTCTAATCATGCTTGCCTCCCCATGTACGCCTGCGGCATATATTATGGCAAAAAATATGGATGGTGACGACATTCTTGCTTCGAGCATCGTGGTCGCCACCACCCTGTTATCTTCGGTCACCCTGACCTTCTGGATCTTCCTGCTCCGTCTGTTGAGCCTGATCAGTTAATGTCGGGGATTCACCTATAATATTTCTTATGTCCCGATTATTTGAAATATAATTTTGCCTGCCAAGGCACTTGAAAATCCGTGAACTCTGTCTAAAAAATTGTCTTGTCACTGACGGATTTTGAAAAGTCTAATTGCTTTGCTGCTTTGATTTTTGATAAACGCATCCTACCGTACGCGCCCCGAGGTGGGATTCAGGTGTTTCGAAAGGCACTTGCA
>ERZ1034913.2064-NODE-2064-length-10691-cov-3.719819_pt1 | contig 10691 bp, 10 predicted proteins | sample MGYA00520697_ERZ1034913 | MGnify/ENA primary metagenome ERZ1034913 (study PRJEB33766, sample SAMN09781786) | gut metagenome | biome: gut microbiome | host: Homo sapiens | place: Madagascar | study: EMG produced TPA metagenomics assembly of the PRJNA485056 data... | reverse complement strand
GAACAAATCCTGAAACGTGAAATCAACAGTGCTACTTATGCGGATTTGTTGAAACAAATTTCTAACGAGTTGTGATCATGGATAAAACTACGACAGCTCTTCCTTATGCCGAAGCACTTTTTCAGTTATCCCAAAATAGTGGTGAAAAAGGTTCCGAATTGGTAGACGGTTTCGTCAACCAACTGGTGGCTATTTCGAAAAACAAGGAATTCCAGAATCTTATTTCCAATCCTGACTTGCAGACCAATGAAGTGGTAGATTTCATTCTCTTGCTGGTCAAAACACTGAAAAATGATAAGGTCAGAAATTTCGTTTCACTGTTGCCGGAGATCGGTGAGCAGTATTACAAACTGAGAAGTACAGTGAAAAGCTCTGCTCATGCAACCATATTGAGTGCATTTCCGTTGACGCAACAACAACTTGATGAGTTGATGCCTGCAATTGAAAAACGGTTTGGTCGCAAACTCAATCCGACAGTGACGATTGATAACTCTGTTATCGGTGGAATCAAGGTTATTGTTGATGATGAAGTGCTTGATCTGACTGTAAGTACAAAACTGCAGAAAATGCAGGAAGTTCTTGCTTCATAAACTGCCTGCCCGAGCAGCAGAACTGATAGAACAATTTTAGGAGTTAGTATGTCACTCAACCCGTCCGAAATCAGTGAATTGATTAAAAGCCGGATAGAAAGTCTTGATGATACGGCAGAAATTCACAATCAGGGTACAATTGTCTCCGTATCCGACGGTATTTGCCGGATAAGAGGACTTTCCAATGCCATGCAAGGCGAAATGCTGGAATTTCCAGGAAATACTTATGGTCTTGCACTGAATCTTGAACGTCATTTTGTTGGCGCTGTTATTTTAGGTGAATACGAACATATTTCTGAAGGGGATACTGTCAGATGTACAGGTCGTATTCTTGAAGTTCCCATTGGTCCGGAATTGCTGGGACGTGTCGTCGACGCATTGGGACGTCCAATCGATGGGAAAGGTCCCGTCAACGCCAAACTGACAGCCCCTATCGAAAAAATCGCTCCGGGCGTTATTGCACGTCAATCCGTTTCCCAGCCGATGCAAACCGGACTCAAGGCAATTGACTCCATGGTACCGATCGGACGGGGTCAGCGTGAATTGATCATCGGCGACCGGCAGACCGGTAAAACAGCCATTGCGATTGATGCCATCATCAATCAAAAGGGTCAAAACATGGTCTGTATTTATGTCGCGATCGGCCAGAAAGCCTCATCCATCAAGAACATAGTCCGGGCACTCGAAGAAAACGGGGCAATGGAATACACCATTGTTGTGACGGCTACGGCATCCGAATCGGCAGCCATGCAGTATATCGCGCCATACGCCGGTTGCACCATGGGTGAATACTTCCGGGATCGTGGTCAGGATGCACTGATTGTATATGACGACCTTTCAAAACAGGCTGTTGCTTACCGTCAGGTTTCCCTGTTGTTGCGTCGTCCACCTGGACGTGAAGCTTTCCCCGGTGACGTTTTCTATTTGCATTCCCGTCTCCTCGAACGTGCAGCCCGTGTCAATGAACACTACGTTGAACAATTCACCAACGGCGAAGTAAAGGGCAAGACCGGATCGTTGACAGCTTTGCCAATCATTGAAACCCAGGCGGGTGACGTTTCTGCTTTCGTTCCAACCAACGTCATTTCCATTACCGACGGTCAGATCTTTTTGGAAACGAACCTTTTCAATTCAGGGATCCGTCCTGCCATCAATGCGGGTATTTCTGTTTCGCGTGTCGGTAGTGCCGCGCAAACCAAGGCAGTCAAAGGTCTCTCAGGCGGTATTCGTACCGACTTGGCTCAGTATCGTGAATTGGCAGCATTCGCACAGTTTGCTTCCGATCTTGATGATGCAACGAGACGGCAACTTGATCGTGGTGCCCGTGTTACAGAATTGTTGAAACAGGATCAGTATTCTCCACTTCCGGTTTCATTGATGTGCGTTTCCCTGTTTGCTGTAAACAGCGGTTTCCTTGATGATATTGAAGTCAAAAATGTCCTTCCGTTTGAAGCAGCGTTGCACAGCTATATGAAAACTGAACAAGCTGATTTGCTCAATCGTATCGAAGAAAACAAGCGTCTGGACAAAGACGATGAATCGAAACTGGCTGAAGCTATTGCTGAATTCAAAAAAGGCAGTAATTTTTCAGCCTGAAACATGGATTCAGTGACGCAAAAGGAGTAAAACCTTATGGCATCAGGCAAAGACATACGTAATCAGATTCGTAGCGTCGAAAATACGAAAAAGATTACCAAAGCAATGGAAATGGTTGCCGCATCCAAAATGCGCAAGGCGCAGGACAGGATGCGTGCAAGCCGCCCATACAGTGAAACTATTCGCAATATAGCTTCTCATCTGGCAAGTGCTCACCCTGACTATGTTCATCCATACATGGTTGCAAGAAATACATCCAAGGGAGTGGGTATTATTGTTGTAACGACCGACAAGGGGTTGTGTGGCGGTCTGAACACCAATATATTGAGAATTGCCACAAATAAAATGAGGGAAGAGGAAAAGAAGGGTAATAAAATCACGACTCTGGCAATCGGTTCAAAGGGTTTGGGTTATTTGAACCGGATCGGTGCCAGAATCATTTCCCACATCACACAATTGGGTGATGCACCTCGAATCGAACAGCTGATTGGACCATTGAAATTGCTTCTTGATGAATATAACGCAGAAAAACTTGATGCAATTTATCTGTGTTACAACAAGTTCATCAATACCATGAAGCAGGAGACTGTTGTCGAACAGATTCTTCCCCTGCCAAAGGACGCATTGGAACGAAAAGACCCAAATATTCCTTTGCCAGACTACATTTATGAGCCTGATGCGGCTACAGTTATCAATGCTTTGTTGCAACGTTATATCGAAACTTTGGTTTATCAAGGTATTGCCGAAAACATCGCATCCGAACAATCTTCACGTATGGTGGCGATGAAATCGGCCAGTGATAATGCCGGAAACCTTATTTCCGATTTGGGACTGGTTTACAACAAGACCCGTCAGGCTGCGATTACAACAGAATTGACTGAAATTGTTTCCGGTGCAGCAGCTGTTTCTGTTTCAGCAGAGTGATAAACAGCAGCCCGGAATTACTAAAACGATATTTATATAGTTAAAGGAACGAAAAATGGCAGAAGGCAAAATCGTTCAGTGTATTGGCGCTGTGGTTGACGTGAGATTTTCTCCCGGCGACGTACCACAGGTGTATGATGCTCTAAAGATGGAAGGTTCCGACCTGACACTGGAAGTTCAGCAGCAATTGGGCGGAGGTATTGTACGTACCATTGCACTGGGCTCGTCAGATGGCTTGCGTCGTGGCATGACCATCAAAAATACTGGCAAACCTATTATGGTTCCAGTCGGAGAAGCGACTCTTGGCCGTATTCTTAATGTTCTCGGCGAACCGGTTGATGAAGCGGGTCCTGTTGAAACCGACCAGAGAGCTTCCATTCACCATCAACCTCCAGCCTATACCGATCTGTCTCCTTCGCAGGAATTGCTGGAAACTGGCATCAAAGTTATCGATTTGATCTGCCCGTTTGCCAAGGGCGGTAAAGTCGGTTTGTTCGGTGGTGCCGGTGTGGGCAAAACCGTCAATATGATGGAACTGATCAATAACATTGCAAAACAGCATTCCGGTTTGTCCGTTTTTGCCGGTGTTGGTGAACGTACTCGTGAAGGTAACGACTTCTATCACGAAATGCAGGAATCCAACGTTCTGGACAAGGTTGCCATGGTTTATGGTCAGATGAATGAACCTCCCGGAAACCGTCTCCGTGTTGCATTGACCGGTTTGACCATTGCGGAAAGTTTCCGTGACCAGGGACGTGATGTTCTGTTCTTTGTTGACAATATCTACCGTTTCACATTGGCTGGTACAGAAGTTTCCGCCTTGCTGGGTCGTATGCCATCCGCTGTGGGTTATCAGCCTACACTGGCAGAAGAAATGGGTAAATTGCAGGAACGGATTACTTCGACGACAACGGGTTCCATTACATCCATCCAGGCTGTTTATGTTCCTGCCGATGACTTGACTGACCCTTCTCCGGCAACGACCTTCGCTCACCTGGATTCAACAGTCGTTCTTTCCCGTGACATCGCTTCCTTGGGAATTTATCCTGCAGTTGATCCGCTGGATTCCACATCCCGTCAGCTTGACCCGCATGTTGTCGGTGAAGAACATTACAACACAGCCCGTTCCGTACAAAGTATTTTGCAGCGTTACAAGGAATTGCGGGATATTATCGCCATTCTGGGTATGGATGAACTGGCGCCTGAAGACAAACTGGTGGTTGCACGTGCCAGAAAGATACAGCGTTTTCTGTCGCAGCCATTCCACGTTGCTGAAGTCTTTACCGGTTCGCCAGGAAAATATGTTCCACTGAAAGATACGATCAGAGGTTTCCAGATGATTGTTTCCGGTGAACTGGATCATTTGCCTGAACAGGCTTTCTATATGGTGGGTTCTATTGACGAAGCCATCGAAAAAGCCGAACGCATGTAACAGTAAAATGTTGAACAATGCATGGCTGTTACCGATTAACAGCCATGCCGTAAAAGTCCGTATGACATTTACTGATTGATATAAAGGTTTAAACATGGCCAACACCATTCATATTGATGTTGTATCTGCGGAAGAATTGATTTTTTCTGGAGAAGCGGAATTCGTCGTGTTGCCAGGCGAGATGGGAGAACTCGGGATATATCCTCGTCACCTTCCGTTAATTACGCGTATAAAACCGGGTGCTGTACGTATCAAAACAGCCAATACAGAAGAATATGTTTTTGTGGCGGGCGGTATTCTCGATGTACAGCCACACGTCGTTACTGTATTGGCCGATACTGCAATTCGGGCAAAAGATCTTGACGAAGCCAAAGCCGAAGAAGCCAAGAAACAGGCCGAAAACGCTTTGCTGAATCAGAATTCCAAGATTGACTATGCCAGAGCCCAAGCTGAAATCGCACAGGCTATTGCACAACTGACACTGATCAAGCGACTCCAAAACCGTCGGAAACATTGATTCAGTTCTTATGACGATAAAAAAGGGCATCCCGAGAGTTGCCCTTTTTTATTTCGGTTTCTTTAAATCAATGAGAACGAATCAAGGTACCAAACGGTTGTTCCGTCAGAATTTCCAGAAGCAGGGAATGTTCAATTCGTCCATCTATGATATGAACAGAATTTACGCCTGATTTGGCTGCTTCCAGTGCAGACCCGATTTTGGGCAACATACCTCCGGAAATCGTTCCATCTGCAAACAAAGTCTCTATTTCATGAGCGGTCAGATCCGTTAACAACTGCTCTTTCTTATCCAGTACACCAGGTGTATTGGTCATCATGATCAACTTTTCCGCTCTCAGAATCTGTGCGATTTCACCGGCGACGACATCGGCATTTATATTATATGCTTGGCCATCATCACTGAATCCAATAGGAGAAATGACAGGAATAAATGCATCGTCCTGCAAGGCCTTGACAACAGCCGGATTGATGGAAGTAATTTTACCGACATAACCGAGATCGATAAATTCACCCGGTTTATCCTTGTCCGGCATCTGCATTTTTTCGGCATGAATCAGACCACCATCCTTGCCTGTCAATCCAACAGCCTGGCCTCCATACTGGTTGATGAGCATGACAATATCCTGTTGCACTTCTCCGCCAAGCACCCATTCGACGACTTCCATTGTTTCTTCATCAGTAATCCGCATTCCCTGCACAAACGTTCCGCTTTTACCGACTTTTCGCAAGGCATTGTCAATCTGTGGACCACCACCATGTACAACGACAGGATTCATGCCGACCAGTTTCAACAGGACGACATCGCGCGCAAATCCGTGTTTCAGTCTTTCTTCGGTCATAGCATTGCCACCATATTTGATAACAATGGTTTTTCCATGAAATTTCCGGATATAGGGCAAAGCCTCGGCGAGGATTTCCGCTTTTATTTTCGGTTCGAGTTTGCTCATTGAATGACCTCACAACATGTTAAAGCGATGGCAGAAAAATTGATGTTAAAAAAGCATTCAGACTGTTGAATTTTACCGTCTAAAAAGCGGAAGAATTACAGGTTTGAATCCGGACGGCCGAAAATATCCCGATAAGTGGGATAAAAGGAACAGTACATCCATACGGATATGATGACAGACAGTATGAAAGCGATAAAAGCAGCGACAGATCGTCCGATCAAAATATTCAACAGACCGGAAGCCAGATTCAGCAATATGAAGCCAAATACCCAGGAAAACATATAAACAACGAAAGGTCTGTATTCCCTGACAATTGTAAAAAAACTGTAGAAAAGCGCTTTTCCAAAACCCATTTTTTTCCAGCCAATCAATGGAGCGGCAAACCACGTTGCCATAGCAAATGGAATATAGACAATAAAAATCAGCCCGAGTGCAATGAACATACCGCCCAAATCAGGGGAAGGCAATTTATCAGGTGAATTCTGGACAAAAAGAAAAAACAGATTTCCCCCTTCCACCAGAAAAGACAATCCGACCGCAAGCAAACCAAAAATCAGATAAAAACCCCCCACCATAACAAGTCGCCATATAATCGTGCGATCCAATACTTCGAAACATTCACGAAAAGTAATCTGTCTCCCGATATCGATCGAAAAACAGACATACATGAACAAAAATGTAAAAACAGGGGCAATCAATATGGGCAAAATTTGGCCGATGAACGGAATCATGCTCAGCAAAATCATGCTGATCAGATAGATAAAAAAAAGATTGGTCAGAAAAAAAGGCCTTTTTCTGAAGAGAGTCAAACCACCCAGGATCCAGTCCCAGCCTGTTCTGGCTTTCAATAAATTCATAGGACAAGTTCAGGTGCCGGTTGTGCAATTCGCAACCGCAATATACGTTCAAAATGACAGGGATCGTGCGGTGTCAATATTTCCGCATCCCGTGGCAGATAGAAATCATACAATCTGGAAATCCAGAATCGCAATGCCGCTCCCCGCAATATGGTTTTCCAGGCCGCACATTCATCAAGTGTAAAAGGGCGAACGGCATGATAAGCATCCAGAAATGCCCTGACACGAACTGAATCCAGTTCTCCGGTTCCCGGATCGATACACCAGTCATTGATGGCAACAGCGACATCAAACAGGTCAACCGGGTACTGTCGAACATGACATTATTTCGGAACAAATCAGCATGGATAGGGCCCCGGTAAAGCTTCCAGTAAAGATTCGTAGAAGCAAATTCTTCCTGAAAACGCAATTCATCCTGAAGCATGAAAGATGTTTTCACAGGCAAATAGGAAAGTATCAGAGGAACCGTTTTTTTCCACCATTCCAATCCTCTGGGATTTGGCTGCTGAAGAGAATAGTCCTGCCCGGCAAGATGCATTTTTGCCATCATATCTCCGACTTGCGCACAATGAAGTGCTTCGGGTTCCGGTTGCCAGTCACCAACCAGTTTGGTAACAAGGCATGCGGGTTTTCCATGCAGCGAATGAAGAATTCTCCCGTTCTTGTCAGGAACCGGCGCCGGTACCTTGATTCCCTTCCGGGCAAGATGCTGCATCAGATTGAGATAAAAAGGCAGTTCATCAAAAGTCAATTTTTCGAAAAGCGTCAGAACATACTCTCCTTTTTCCGTGGAAACAAAAAAATTGCTGTTTTCGATTCCAGAACTGATTCCCCTGATATTGCTTACGGAACCTAAAGAAAAAGATGAAATCCAAGGGGTCAGATCCTGCAAACTGACCGGTGTAAACACTGCCATGAGTTATTTCGGTTAAACAATAATAATGAAGAAAATACTTGTCAGTTCATTGACGGAGGAGGCAATGCCGGAGCATTCAAAGGTTCAACCGTTTCTTCCTTCTTGTCGTCCTGTCTGGATTCACCGACATCGAATTCGTGCACCTTCCATAAGGCCGGTCTTACTTCATTGCTTTCGAAAGAACCGGGAACGCCATTCGGACCGTTTGGAAAAAGATAATAAGTACTCGGCCCACTTTTTACCTTGATTTCCTCCACGATCCCACCCTGGCGCTTTTCCGTAATTTCACCTGTCATATCCGGTTTGCGGATAGTGATGGCAGGCTGATCGACTTCATCGATCACTTCAAGTTCCTGTACCTGAGGTGACTGTTGCACATCCTGTCCCATTGCCACGGACGTAACCGCCAAAGCAGCTAGCGCTATGGTTTTTCTGAAATGAAAAAATGATTGCATGGTGGTTGGCGCCAATAAAGTGAATGGATAAGTTATTGTAACAAACGGATCAGGTTTACAGGTACAGCATTTTCTGTCTTTCTTCCTCCGAAGGGCCTGTTGAACGTTTTTCATAAAATGAAAAAATCGCTTCCAGTACCTTGTCGGTTTCATCAATTATCTGCATCAATTCGATGTCCTCCTTGTTGACCATTCCTTCAGCCAGCAAGGAATGTTCCAGCCAGTTGATAAATCCTTTCCAGAACTTGCTGCCGACCAGAATGACAGGAATCCGACGTGATTTTCCGGTCTGGATCAAAGTCAGCACTTCACTCATTTCGTCGAGCGTCCCGAATCCCCCTGGAAACAGTACAAACGCATCGGCATATTTGGCAAAAGCCACTTTCCTGGCAAAGAAATGTCTGAAATTCAAGGAAACATCCTGCCAGCGATTCGGTGCCTGTTCATGGGGCAACTCGATGTTCATTCCGACAGAAAGTGATTTCCCCTCATAGGCACCACGATTCGCCGCAGCCATGATGCCGGGACCGCCGCCGGATATGACGGCAAAACCGGCATCGGACAGACGTCTTGCCAGTTCCATACATTGAATATAGTAGGGACTGTCCGGGTGTACACGCGCGGAACCGAAAATGGTGACAGCCGGATTTATTTCGGAAAGACGTTCGGTCAATTCGATAAATTCTGACATAATGGAGAACATGCTCCAGGATTCTCTGGCTTTGAGAATCGTTGCGTAATTGACGTCGGTGATTTCGTGCAATTTGAACACGCTTTTTGCGTTTTCTTCCATATGAACAAACTTTTATTATTAGTCGATGGATCCAGTTACCTTTATCGCGCTTATCATGCCTTGCCGGATTTGCGCAATGCCGAAGACGAACCGACTGGAGCCATCTATGGTTTTCTGAATATGCTGCACCGTTTGCAGAAGGATTATCCCACAGCCTACGTTGCCTGTATATTCGACGCGAAAGGCAAGACTTTCCGTAATGATCTTTATCAGGAATACAAGGCAAACCGTTCTGCCATGCCAGACGATCTGGTCAAACAGACCGCACCCATCCATGAATTGGTCAGAATGCTCGGCTGGCCGGTTTTGTCTGTCGAGGGTATCGAGGCAGACGATGTCATAGGAACCCTTGTCACCATCGCCGGCAAAGAAGGATTTGATATCGTCGTTTCGACAGGTGACAAGGATATGTCCCAGCTGGTAAAAGATCATGTCATGCTGGTCAATACCATGAACAACGAAGTGATGGATACGGAAGGAGTCATCAGGAAATTCGGTGTTCCTCCGGAACGGATAATTGATTACCTCTCTTTGATCGGCGATACATCGGACAATATTCCAGGCGTCAGTAAAGTAGGTCCGAAAACGGCTGTCAAATGGCTCGCTCAATACGGTTCCCTGGATGGTGTCATCGAAAATGCGGGCACGATCAAAGGAACAGCCGGCGATAATCTGCGCAAGTCTCTCGATTGGCTTCCCCAGGCAAGAAAACTGATAACCATCCGGACAGATTGCGATTTGAGCGGTCAATTCAAGTCAATCAATGAAACGCTCGTCAAAAAACCCGAAGATATTGCCGGTTTGAGAAAAGCCTATGAACGTTATGGATTCAAAAGCTGGTTAAGGGAACTGAATGCTACTTCCCAGGAAAAAAACGACGACAAGAACCAGTTTGGATTATTCAATGAACCTGCTTTCCAGCAAGGTGAATTTGTCGGAAAACAAAAATATGAAACGGTACTGACCGAAAAACAGCTTGATAACTGGCTTCGTAAAATCGATCGGGCCGAACTGACTTCGTTGGACACGGAAACGACTTCCCTGGATTCCATGAAAGCCAGATTGGTCGGAATTTCCCTTTCCGTCGAACCAGGTCTTGCGGCCTATATTCCGCTCGCCCACCGTACGATTGAACCTGTCGAACAATTGCCCGTTGATTATGTTCTGGGAAAACTGAAAAACTGGCTTGAAAATCCCTGCAAAAAGAAAGTTGGCCAGAATCTGAAATATGACTGTCATATTTTCGCCAATTACGACATTCACCTCCAGGGGATCGAGCATGATACTTTGCTTGAATCCTATGTACTGGAATCGCACAGGCGTCATGATATGGACAGCCTGTCTGAGCGGTTACTCGAACATAAACCGATCAGCTATGAAGAAATTTGTGGCAAAGGCGCTTCACAAATCGGTTTCGATCAGATTGAACTGGATTGCGCAACAGAATATGCGGCGGAGGATGCTGACGTTACACTACAGCTCCACAAAAAAATGTGGCCACAAATCGAAAAAAACGAGGGATTACGTTTCATTTACGAAAAAATCGAAATACCGACTCTCGTTGTCTTGCAAAAAATGGAGCGTAATGGTGTCCTTATTGATCCAGAACGTCTTTTAGGACAATCTTCGGAACTCGGAACCAAAATGGACGAACTGGAAAAA
>ERZ1034913.2062-NODE-2062-length-10697-cov-39.570006_pt1 | contig 10697 bp, 10 predicted proteins | sample MGYA00520697_ERZ1034913 | MGnify/ENA primary metagenome ERZ1034913 (study PRJEB33766, sample SAMN09781786) | gut metagenome | biome: gut microbiome | host: Homo sapiens | place: Madagascar | study: EMG produced TPA metagenomics assembly of the PRJNA485056 data... | reverse complement strand
GGACGGTTATGGAAGATACGACTACCACACATGTGACAGCCGACGATATCGAGGCTGCCAACGACCTTATCGACTTTATCGAGGCATGCCCCAGCATGTTCCATACGGCGGCGACCATTATGGCCGAGCTCGACGAGGCGGGCTTTACCTACCTGTCCGAGAATGCGGCGTGGGATATCGAACCGGGCGGTCGCTATTACACGCAGCGCAACACCTCGAGTGTTATCGCCTTTAAGGTGGGCGAGGACTTGGCCGCGACGTGGGGCGAGGACGGCGTTGCCGGCGACTATCATTTTCAGCTCGCGGCGTCGCACAGCGATTCGCCGACGTTTAAGGTCAAGGCTGTGCCCGAGCTCGATGGCGCAGGCGAGACACTGCGCCTGAACACCGAGGCCTATGGCGGCATGATCGACTACACCTGGTTCGATCGTCCGCTGGCACTGGCGGGCCGCGTGCTGGTGCGCGAGGGCGACCGCATTGAGAGCCGCCTGCTTGCCACCGAGCGCGAGGTCGCTATTATCCCGAGCCTTGCCATCCATATGAACCGTGGCGTCAACGAGGGCTTTGCTCCCAACCGATCCGTCGACCTGTGCCCGCTCATCAGTGCTGGCGAGCTCAAGCAGGGTGACTTCGATGCCCTGATCGCTGACGAACTGGATGTTGAGCCTGAGCAGATTCTGGGCCGCGACCTGTTCTTGGTCAACCGACAGGATGCGCGTATTTGGGGCTGGGCCGACGAGTTTATCTCGACGCCCAAACTTGACGACCTGGCCTGCGCCCACACCTCGCTGCAGGCATTTTTGGGCGCCGAGAACGCGCACGACGTTTCGGTCTTCTGCTGCTTCGATAACGAGGAGGTTGGCTCCGAGACCAAGCAGGGTGCCATGTCGACGTTCTTGGCTGACGCGCTGCGCCGCATCAACGGATCGCTGGGCTTTGACGACGAGTCGTACCATCGCGCACTTGCCGCCTCGATGCTCGTGAGCTGCGACAATGCACATGCCGTGCACCCCAACCACGCCGAGAAGTGCGACGCCCGCAACCAGGTTGTGCTCAACGGCGGCATCGTCATCAAGGAAGCCGCTAACCAGCACTACTGCACCGATGCCTTTAGCCGCGCGGTGTTCCAGGCCATCTGCGATGACGCCGACGTGCCCACGCAGGCCTTCGCCAACAAGAGCGACATGGCCGGCGGTTCTACCCTGGGCAACCTGTCGAACATGCAGGCGAGCATGCATGCCGTAGACGTGGGCCTGCCGCAGCTGGCTATGCACTCGAGCTACGAGACCGGCGGCGTGCGCGACGTGATGTACGCCATCCGCGCCCTCACCTCCTTCTACGAGCACAACCTAACCATCAACGGCGCCGAAAGCGTAGAGCTGTAAATGCAAGCCGAAGATATGAAGGCCGAGCGCAGGGCCAAACTTATCGAACAGGGCTCGCAGCTGTTCGTCATCGCTTGCCATGAGTCAGGGATCGACGTGTCCAGGGCGCAGTCAACTAATGATGAAGAGCTCAAGCACAGAGCCTATTCGGACCGCTTTGACGAGGAGATGGGCTGGCTCCAATAAGCGAAGCATTATCACTTTGACGAGAGTGTCGCAGGCAGAACCAGCGTCATGGTGCAAACAAACCTGACCCCATTGCACCAAACTCACAAGGAGTGTCCCTACCTGCCGGCAGGAAAGGAACGTCCCCAGGTGCCAACAATGGCAACACCGCAGGCAGAGGATGGGCAGCGAGCGACGTCCAGGACGAGCAAGTTGGCATGAAAAAGGCGAGGCATTGACCTTCTGGTCATGCCTCGCCTTTTGAATGACAAATTGCCGTTCTGGGCGTCGCGCAGCGTCGACCGGTTCCGGCGTTTGGTAGAACGCCGGAACAAATTAGTGTTCGATCCAACAGCGCAGCGTTTCTCCTGCTTGCAGGTGGCGCAGGTTCTCTGCGGCAATATCCACCACGTTGTTGAGCGTAGCCTCCAGGTGGAACCAGCCGGAGATGTGCGGCGTGATGAGCATGTTGGGCGCATCCCACAGCGGGCTTGTCTCGGGCAGCGGCTCGGGATCGGTGACGTCGACCGCGGCACCGGCAAGGTGCCCCAACTCAAGGGCGGCGACCAGGTCGTCGGCAACCACGAGGTCGCCGCGACCACCGTTGGCAAAGAAGGCGCCTGGCTTCATTGCGGCAAAGAACTCGGCATTCGCCAGACCACGGGTCTCGGGAGTGCTGGGCATAAAGGACGCGACGATGTCTGCTTCGGCCAAGCGCTCGGGCAGGGCGTCCATGCCGTCCATGTCCTCAAACACGATGGGGTAGACGAGTGGATGGCGCTTGATGCCGCGGACGTGTGCGCCCATGCTGCGGCAGAGCGTGGCGAAGTGGCCGCCGATATCGCCCGCGCCCAGCACCAGCACGTTGGCGTTTTTGAGCGAGTTAACCGGCCCCAAATCCTCCCAGCGATGCTCGCGCTGCAAGTCGTGATAGCCAGGCAGGCGCTTCATCATGGAAAGGACCATGGCAAACATGTGCTCGCTCACGGCCTGGCCGTAGGCGCCCACCGAGCAGGAAAGTTTAGCGTCGGCTGGCACGGTGCCGGCGGCAAGGTAGTCGTCATAGCCGGCGGTCTGCAATTGCAACAGCTGGAGATGCTCGCATGCCGTGAGCATGTCAGGGTCGATGTTGCCCAGGATCACGTCGGCATCGGCGACCTGCTTGCGCGTGGCGGCGTCGGCGCTCGTGTAGATAAAGTCCTCGCCCGGAGCGCTCGACTCAAGAATTGCGCGATGACGGTCGTTGACGGGCAACAAAACCAGAACGTTCACAAGCAGTCCTCTCCGCTCGACCTACCAAAAGGGGCAGGTTAATTTTGGCAGGTTTTATCAGGCAAAACGCTCAAATAAAACGCCGGATGCAAGACGGGGTGCCCGTCAGCATCCGGCGCATCTACAGCTACCAGCTCAGCAGCTCGTAGCCGTCCTCGGTCACCACGAGCTGTACCTCGCATTGGGCCGAATCGCTGCCGTCCTTGGTGCGTACGCACCAGCCGTCGCCCTTGCTAATCTTGATATCGGGCGCTCCGGCATTGACCATGGGCTCGATGGTAAAGACCATGCCCGGCACCATGATGGTGTCCACATCGGGCGCCTTGGTGGTAAAGCCCACAAACGGATCCTCGTGGAACGCCTTGCCAATACCGTGTCCACCGTACTCGCGCACCACGCTAAAGCCGGCGTCCTCGACGGTCTTCTGCACGGCCTCGGCCATCACGGACAGCGGCAGCCACGGCTTGACGGCGGCAAGGCCCGCCTCCACGCTGGCGCGAGTGACATCGACCAGGCGCTGGCGCTCGGCAGAGACCTCGCCGATGCAGAACATGCGGCTCGAATCGCTAAAGTAGCCGTCCAAGATCGTAGAGCAGTCCACGTTGATGATGTCGCCCTCGTGCAGCACATCCGTGTCGCAGGGGATGCCGTGGCAGACGACGTCGTTGATCGAGGTGCACACGCTCTTGGGATAGCCCTCGTAGTTGAGGTCGGCCGGCGTGCCGCCATGCTCGACGGTGTAGTCGTAGATCATCTGATCGATCTGGTTGGTGGTCATGCCCGCGGCGATGTGCTCGCCCACGTAGTCGAGCACGCCCACGTTGATGGCCGCCGAGCGCTTGATGCCCTCGATGTCGGCGGGCGTCTTGTAGAGCGTGCGGGGCAGGACGTTCCAGCCCTCTTCCCACAGGCGTTCGAGGCGCTCATCAAAAGCGCTGTGACATTTCTTATATTTCTTGCCGCTGCCGCACCAGCAGGCGTCGTTGCGGCCGGGCACAGGTCCCTTGTCAAACATGGCTAACTTCCTTTCATCCGCAGCTAGTATAGCCCACCCACGAAGCAGCTAATTTGGGACGGGGCTTTTTTGACTACCTCTGTCAGCTGAGGATGATTTTTCTGGGACGGGGATTAAAAAATCATTGTGTACCTAATGATTTTTTCATCCCCGTCCCAGAAAAATCATCTTAGGGTAGTCAAAAAAGCCCCGTCCCAAATTAGCTGCTCCGTGGGCGACCGCGCGCTAGTAGCTCACTTGGCAGGGGATGCCGAGGGTCCGAACGCGCGTGGCGATTGCATCGAGCACCTCGGGGGCAGCCTTGGCAAGGCCGGCGGCCGGCGTCTCGCGCGCCACCGTGTAGATGGTCGCCTCTTGCGGGCGAATGCGCTCGAGCGCCGCAAGCCAGGGGCTGACGTACTCCTCGCCGGTGTTGTCGACGGACTTGCCCTGATACTCACCGGTCAAAAAGATGGTCTGGATAATGACGTGCCCGCCAAAGCTCGCGAAGGTCTCAATTTGATGTTCCACGTCGTAGGGACCGACAGGCTGGTCGAGCAGCTGGATAAATGCCAGATCGACGGTATCGAGCTTGAGGATGTTGTCGTCGACCATCATGAGTGCGTCGTGCACGGCGGGCTGATCGGCGCGCGTGCCGTTGGAGAGCACGGCGATCTTGGTATTCGGCGCCAGCTCGTCGCGCAGCGCCACCGCGCCGGCGATGGCCTGCGGAAACTCCGGAGCGGCAGTGGGCTCGCCATTGCCGGCAAAGGTGATCACATCGGGAAGCTCGCCCTCGGCGGCCATCTCGCGCAGTTTGGCCTCGAGCGCGTCGTGCACCACGGCGGCCGTGTTATACGGCTCATGGCACGGGCGCTCGCCGTTAAAGCCGTTCTCGCAGTAAATGCAGTCAAACGTGCAAATCTTGCCACTGGCCGGCATCATGTTGACGCCGAGCGAAAGCCCCAAGCGTCGGCTGCGGACAGGGCCAAAGATCGGGCTGGCATTCAAAAACGTAGACATAAGAAAGTCCCCTCGTAAAGTTTGCACACCAGCTTATCACCCTGGGGCGTTTGGATGCGAGGCACCCCGATCAAACTCAAAAAGCAAGCCAACGAGCGTCGCTCTGCCGCCGCCCGATTAAGCCTGCTTCCAAACGCCGAGAATTTCGCCAACATATACCGTGTGAAAATCGCGCTGAGGGTAGTTGTCGTCGATAAGGCGGCGATCGACAAAGCCTTCTTCTACGAGGGGTGTCGCATAGAGTTTTTTGCAGGTGAGCACGAGTTCCGACTCGGAAATGGCGCAGGCGCCGTCGAGCTCGATTGCCGTGAGCTTAAGATGATCGAGCTTGTCGCCGTCGCGCCCGCTTTTAGCGCCAAGGTAGCCAAGTTCGCGGCGGCGCCCCTCGCCTAGAAAACAGACGGAGAAGTGGTCGCCGCGCTTCATAAGTTCGTGGGTGTAGCGTTGGGGCCGCACAAAGACGGTGACGGTGGAGAGCCCCCGATGGGGCGTGCCGTCGCCTCGACGTTCCCAAAGCGACCCCATTTGTCCCCACGAGATAGTCATGGCGTCATGAGGGCCGTCTGCGCTCCCGCTTACGAGTGCGGCCCATTCCAGCCCAAACTTGGTTGCAGGATTCATTTGCAAGGTTTCGATTGCGATTTTTTCCAACATGTTGAACTCCCTTACGCGTTGTCGTTCTGTGGCCATCTGCGGTCTTGCATACGTTCGGCTTTTGGGGCCGGCACTTGCGTGCCGGCCTATCCTGCTGATGATGAATAGTGCGACAGGTCATATATTCCTCATCTTACTAGCGACGTAAAGAGGGCACATAATGCCAAGTTGGTTTCCTTTTGGTTAGTGGGATGATGCGAAAGCGATAGTTCTAGAACCCAAATCTTGCAGTTTTGTCTTACAAGATTTATGCTTTCTTGCAAAGTAGAACTGCAAGATTTGGAGTTGTCATGCCGTTTAACTCATTAGTGCAGGAGAAAATCCTTGATTTTGAGAAGCTCGGTATACCAGAGGTTTTCACTCGCGAACTCCAGCTCCTTCCCATTCAAAAACCTGCGCGTGACAACCTTGCACAGGTACTTGTGGGTACGCGTCGGTGTGGTAAGACGTACCGTCTTTTTCAAGAGATGCACGACATCGTTGCGGCAGGCTATAACCCTCGAAATATTCTGTACTTTAACTTTGAAGACGAGCGTCTCAAGCCGTATTCGGCGGCGCTGCTTTCCGATGTGCTCGATACGTTCTTTGCCATGCGTCCCGCGGCAAAGGAAGAAGGGTGTTTCCTCTTTTTCGATGAGATTCAAGAGGTGCCCGACTGGAGTCTTTTCCTGAGGCGCGTTATCGATTCGACTGAGGCAACGGTCTATGTCACGGGTTCCTCGTCAAAGATGCTGTCGGCTGAGCTTGCTTCGGAGTTCAGAGGACGCTCGATTTCCAAAGAGCTTTTCCCATTGAGTTTTGGTGAGTTTGTTCGTTGGTCGACGGGACAATCCGTCAGCGCTTCCGATGGGTTTTCATCGACTGACGCAGCTGTGCTGCGAAATGCGCTTAATGATTATCTACTTCGTGGCGGTTACATCGCAGCGCTCAAATTGCCCGCCGCCGACGGCATGATACTCATGCAAGAGTACGCGTACCGCACGGCGGCGATGGACGTGATCGAGCGATATAACCTGCGAATGCCGCAAGTCGCGGTGAGCTTCCTCACCAGGTGCCTCGCCTCGTCTGGACGCGAGCTCTCTGTGAATAAGATCGCGCACGAGTTAAAAAGTCGGGGAGTCTCGACGTCACGAGAGACGCTGTCAAGCCTGCTGTCGTATTACGAGGAGGCTTATTTAGTCTTTTCTTTGGGTGATTTGAACCGAGCGCTTGCCGATAACCCTCGTTCTAGCTCAAAGGTTTATTCGGTCGATCCGGGAATGTTTGCTGCGTTCTCAAAAGCGGCAAGCAAGGAAGTGGGCCAGCGGCTGGAGACAGCGGTGTTCAATAGGCTCCGTCGTCTAGCACCGGTCGCGCGCACGGGCTCTCTTGCCCGACTGACGTTTGAGCACGAGAAGAAATCTCATGAGATCGATTTTGTGATGGGGGATGCCCTACTCGGTGATGCGTATCAGTTGATTCAGGTGAGCACGGAGATAACGAATCCCAAGACGCTGCAGCGTGAGGTGTCAGCCCTTACGGCGGCCATGTCCAAATACGGCATCGATGAATCGGCTATCGTAACAATGGATACCGAAGATGCGATTGAAACCCAATCGGGAATCATTCGAGTGGTTCCTGCTTGGAAATGGCTGATTGACTAATTGTGCTGCAAGCAAAGGGCGCCAGACGGGTAGAGTAAACGCGTTCGTTTCTGTACAAATGACGCCAAAACAGCCAAGCCACACCTTGACGCGGCCGGACGGCGTTGACGATAGGACCACAACATGGATTTTACGGTTGAGAATGCGGGCACCACGATTGCCTGTCGCGAATATGCCGGCCCGGATGTGTCGCCTGATGCTCCTGCCTTGGTGTGCGTGCACGGCGCCTGCGTCGACGGCGTCTTTTTTGACGCCATCGCCCGCGAGCTCAGCCGCGACTACCGCGTAATTACCTACGACCGCCGCGGTTGCGGCGAGAGCGGCGACGCTGTAGACGGACGCTACGACCTCGCCGCCCAGGCCGCCGACCTGCAGGCCGTTATCGAGCATATTGGCGCTCCGGCAAACGTGCTCGCGCACAGTGCCGGCACGCTGGTGACCCTGGAGCTTCTCCGTGCAAACCCCGCCATAATCTCGCGTGCGATTCTGCATGAACCCGCCGTGACGGATGAGGGTGCCGGCCTGGGCGCGGCCCCGGTTTTGCTCGAGATGATCGCCGCGGGAAAGGTCTCCAGGGCATTACGGGCCTTCCTGGGCGCCATCGGCGATTCGGACCCCGAGGCCCCCAAGTTAACCGAGGCAGAAGCCAGGCATGCCCTACGCAACGGCCGCAGTTTCATGGCAAACGAATATGGGATTACTATGACCTGCGTTCCCGATTGGAATAGCGTTCGCGCGTCGAAAACGGCGGCCGCTGTGCTCCTGGGCGAGCTCTCGATTGGCACGACCCGCGAGGCGGGCACGCGAGCGGCTGCAGAGCTCCTGAACTGCCCGCTCGTGACGATCCCGGGCGCGCACAACGGCCTGCGCGATCGCCCGGTAGCGGCTGCCCAGACTGTCCGTGGCATCCTGGGGTTCTAGCACCCGCAATAGCCAAAGCAGGCTCCATCCGCAAACGTTTCTGCCGTGTTAACAAATGTGCTCAAAACCTCACGTCTGCGGTTTCAATCGCGCCGTCTGCCAACTCATAAAAATGTAGCAGCATTCACGTACTTACCTGCATCGACAAGGTGTTACCCTTGTAGCATTTGGAACCCACCGCTACCATGCGAAACTATCGAAAGGGCCCCATATGCTCAATAATCACGAGGCCAACCTAACCGACGAAGAGGCTGCCGCCGAGGTTGCCCGTGTCGCGAAGATCTACCCCGTGGTGCGTCTGCTGTCGGCCGATCAGGTCAAGAGCGACCGCAACTGCCTGCTCGCCGGCGATCGGTGCCCTTGCCTGCGCCAGTCAAGTCTTGAGGCCATGGCAAGCTCCGATGAGATATCGGAGCGGCTGCTCAGCGACGGCGTTGAGTACCGTGCCCGTGTGCGCTCTTTGACGATCGAGGGCGAGCCTCACGTTTTGCTGATGGTGCGCCCTATCGATGAACAAGAGGCCGCAGAAGAAGACCTTGTCTACACCGATGTGCTGACGAGCGTGCATAATCGCCGATATTACGAGGAAAAACTTCGCAGCGCCCGCATGAACGCCGGCGTGGCGATGATTGACCTTGATGATTTTAGGGTCTTCAACGATACCTGTGGTCGTCATGCCGGCGACCTCGCGCTCGGCGCCGTGGCGGCGGCGATTCGCGGCGGCATTCGCTCGACTGATGAGCTTGTGCGCTATGGCTGCGACAAGTTTGTGGCCGTCATGCCCGATATCCCCTCCGATGACTTTGCCCGTCGCCTGCGTCATGTATCCGATGCCGTCCGCGCCACGATTGTTCCGGGTCATGAGCACGTCAGCCTTACGGCATGCGTGGGCGGTGTTCGCATCAATGGTGAGACGGTCGATGAGGGCGTTAGCCGCGCGGTCCAATTGTTGAGCCATGCCAAGGCAAAGCCCGGTACGGTCGTGACTGACGCCGATTCCATCGAGGCCTTCCAAAGCGAAAAGCCTTTGGTGCTTATTGTCGATGACTCCGAGATGAACCGAGTCATTCTCAACGAGATGCTCAGGGACGAGTACTGCATCCTCGAGGCCGATAACGGTCGTACGGCGCTCGACATGGTCGACCGCTATGGCGATGAGTTGTCGCTCGTGCTGCTGGACATTGTCATGCCGGGCATAAGCGGCTTTGAGGTGCTGGCCGATCTGTCGCGCCGAACGGGTATCGACAATCTGCCTGTCATCATGATCTCGAGCGAAGATTCCGATGATATGGTGCTGCGCGCGTATGAGCTGGGCGCCTCGGACTATATCAACCGCCCGTTTGACTCCCGTGTCGTGCGCCGCCGTGTAAGCAACACCATCCGCCTATACGCCAAACAGCGCCGTCTGACGAGCCTGCTGTCCCAGCAGTACAACGAGCGTGTCAAGAACAGTCGCATGCTCATCGACATCATGGCCGGCGTCATGGAGCTTCGTAACGGCGAGAGTGGCCTGCACGTCACGCATATCGAAAAGCTGACCGAGCTGTTGCTGTGCTGCCTGGTGCATCGCAGCGACAAGTTCCCGCTCGACAACGAGCAGCGTTCCACGATTGCTATGGCCTCGGCGCTGCACGATATCGGCAAGATGTCAATCGACGATGCGATTCTCAACAAGCCCGGACGCCTGACATCCGAGGAGTTCGAGATCATGAAGACCCACACCACCCTCGGCGCAGATATGCTGCTTGAGTTGGGCCGTCAGCATGCCGGCAATTCCTTGCTGGAGTACGCATACCAGATCGCGCGCTGGCACCACGAGCGTTGGGACGGCAAGGGCTATCCCGACGGCCTTAAGGGCGACGACATTCCCATTGCCGCGCAGGTGGTCTCGGTGGCCGACGTATACGATGCGCTCACGAGCGTGCGCGTGTACAAGGACGCCATCCCGCACCAGGAAGCGATTCAGATGATTCTGGACGGCAAGTGCGGTGAGTTTAACCCGCTACTGCTCGACTGCCTGCTCGAGGTGCAGGACCGTATTGCCGAAACGCTGGCACGCCCTGCCGACGTCGTCGCGTTTCCCACGATTTAGTTCGACCAAAGGAGTTATAATTTATGGGTTCCATGCGTGAAGCGTATGAGAAGATCGGTGCCGATTACGATGGCGCCTGCGTTCGCCTGATGGGCGAGGAGATGCTCGCCCGCTTTGCCCTTAAGTTCCTGGATGACGAGAGCATGGACAAGTTCGAGGCCGCTATGGCGGCAGGAGACGCCGAGAGTGCGTTTATGGCCGTGCATACGCTCAAGGGCGTGAGCCAGAACCTGGGGTTCGACAATCTGTATGAGCCGGCGGTTGTGGTGACCGAGGCGTTGCGTAATGCCGATACCGTTGACGGCGCCCGTGATGGGATACATGCGCTACGGCAGCAGTATGCGGCAACGATGTCGGCCCTGCGTGAGGCGGCTGAGTAGGAGGCTACGAGTTTTGGCGTATTCCAAGCTTGTTGATGTAGATACGAAAGGGCGCCCCGCCGGACCATATGGTTGGCGGGGCGCCCTTATTTGTTGCGGTGTTCGTAAACTAGCGGGCCTGCTTAACCTTAGCCGCTGCCTCGACAAACGACTTCCACAGGTTAAAGT
>ERZ1034913.2061-NODE-2061-length-10703-cov-16.524512_pt1 | contig 10703 bp, 10 predicted proteins | sample MGYA00520697_ERZ1034913 | MGnify/ENA primary metagenome ERZ1034913 (study PRJEB33766, sample SAMN09781786) | gut metagenome | biome: gut microbiome | host: Homo sapiens | place: Madagascar | study: EMG produced TPA metagenomics assembly of the PRJNA485056 data... | reverse complement strand
CGCCACCTTGCCAAGGTGGAGGTAGCGAGTTCGAGCCTCGTCGGCCGCTCCAACACGAAGCCATCGTTGATGCAGAAATGCAAAAACGATGGCTTTTTTGCTGTACAGGTACTTCCGGTGTAAGGTGGTCTTACATAAAAAGAAAAATAAAATCTCCATGCGCAGCTTTTGCAGCGGGGCATGGAGATTTTGCTTTGTGTGGGCAGGGTCACGCTTCGGACGTTTTGGTAAGAGCGATGGCATGGTCAACGATGTGCAGGACCTGCTCAATCTGTGACGGTGAAAGGGTCGCGATCGCATCGGAAAAGTGCTGAACGGCAACTGCATTGGCAAGCGCGGTGCTGCGATCAAGAAACAATTCCGCAAGGTTGATCTCAAGGCCGGTGCTGATGCGCTCCAGGGTATAAAGGGTGGGGCAGCGCAGACCGCGTTCAATGTGCCCCAAAAAGGCGGCGTTCATGTCACACTTCAGCGCCAATGCTTCCAGACTCAGGCCGCGCTGTTTGCGGATGGTGCGGATCCGCTGACCTACCTGCAAGGAAAGTGCCTGACGTTCTGCTGCGGAATCCTTCAAAATCGTCACTCCCTTGCTATCAAAAAGTAGTATCTTTGAATTAAGGATACACAGGAATGATAGTTTGCTCAATATGCTATAAATATTAAAAAGAATATCAAATAATATTGATTGCGCTGCGGAGGTATGGTAGAATGAGAAAAACGAGTGAATGCTCGGCGGATTCAGTAAAGGAGAGATATTATGGAACAAAAAAAGAAGATCATTGCGGTAATTGTGCTGGCAGTGGCCTTAGTTGTAGGAATGATGCTGCTGAAAGGCAGTTCTGGAACAAAGCTGTCAGGCACCTATAAAGCAGAACATTGGTCATATTACAGCTCGTTGCCGGATGAGTTCGTCTTTGAAAATGGGTATTGCGATATAGGCAGTTTTACATGCACCTACGAATATAAAAACGGGACCCTTTATTTCTACTGGGGCAACGCAGTGTGGGAAAAATATAAATGTTCGATAAATGGAAATAAGATTGTGATCGATAATGATGGTGAGTATGTAACTTACTATAAACAATGAGGAGAATGCGTCATGGTAAAGACCCGCTCAATGATGCTGGGTGCGGCGCTTTTGCTGGTGCTGCTCTTGTGCACAGCTTGCGGAGCTAAGCAGATGCCGGTCAACGTTATCGAAACAGCAATTCTGGAAAAAGATGATGTTTACAATACCTATGGTCTGGAAGACCCCTCTTTTTCTGTCGATGATGGAAACTATGACCGCACTTATAAAACGGAAGATGTGACGGTGGAGGTCCATGCGGAGAACTCAGAGTCAAATTATACTGCGACGTATGATGTGATCGGAAGCTACCAGAACGGAACATGGACAGTGACAAGCGTTATAAAAACAGATGAAAATATTTGGCCTCAAAAAGTAATTTCATCCGAGGTGGCAGAGCCGGAAATTGAAGCCATTCTACAAAAAGAGGAAAATAGACGGTACCAGCTGAGGCTGGCGGGGGTTGGATACAGTAATAAGCTTGCACAAAACATGTCGATAGATGTACAACTTGGCTACGATACACCGGACATATACATGTTCAGAGACTACGAACTTTTCTACGAATATACTCTGGATGGATGGAAATTTACGGGACAGACAGAAGGAAATATACAGATCGACACAACAGATGGTTCGTAAGTGGAATTTGGAAAAATAAAATTGTACGATAAACGACAATAGAATTACATTTACAATGATGACAAATCCTACGTTTTGACGGATATTGGTCGGAGCCCAACGAATGGCACATATATCTTGACCAAACAGTAAAACAAAAGGCTCCTGCCGCTTTTAAACCGCGGCAGGAGCCTTTCTGTCTATTGAATTTTCAAATCACGATTGTTATCATCGGCGCGTACAACAGAGACAATTCTAAATCGTCTTCACAAGATCACATTCTTGATCAGCAGCGAGATGCTGCCGTCGTCGCTGTGCAGAAACTCCACCTCGTTGTCCGAACTGAGCAGCTCGGTGGGGATCTTCACCTCGATGCCATTGGCCGTGTGGATGCTGCGGCTTTCCATGCGGCGGATGCGTGCGGGGGTGACGGTGACGGGCTGCTGCGCCAGCTCCGGCACATCGCTTTTTTCCACATAGTCGTCAAAGGGCACTGCCGCAAGGGGATATTCCTCCTCCAGCTGCTGGCGCACCTGCTGCACGGACACCTGATTGTCGTTGTCGGCAGCCTGATTCGCGATCAGCATGGCCACCTGGGCTTCCACATGGGGCTGGTCGGCGTAGTTCTCCTGCACGGCCTGCACGGCGGCTTCCTGAATGGCCTGCAGTTTTTTCTTTTCCGGCTGGGCGGTGGTGTACTGGAACACCACGGTGGAAAGGTAAAACTCCTTGCGGCCGTCAATGTCGAACTTCTTTTCCAGCAGCTTCATGGAGTAATCGGTCAGGTTGACCAGCGCGCCTTCCTCCACCTTGCCGCTCTGGCTGGGCAGGCAGGCCCGCTGCTGGATGATGGAGTTCACCGGGGCACCCTCCACATTCTCGGTGTAGTGGGTGTAGCCGTTTTTGTAGTTCAGCTTCAGGATGCCCAGCCAGGGCTCGCCGTCGCGGGTAAAATCCACCACGGCCAGGTCTGCGCCGGGGATGGTGGTGTGGGCGTGCATGTAGTCGAACAGCACGCCCGCGATGCGGCAGGAAAGGTCCACGAAGTCCTTGTTGTGCTCCAACTCGTTTTTGAAGGCAGAATCCGGCAGCGGGCGGCACTGGCGGATATCGTCGCTGGCAAGCAGTTTTTCGATGTGGTACTGAAAATAGGCGGTCTTTTCTGCCGTCATCTCCATGCCGCCGCCGCTCAGCACGGGGGCGTCCATGGTGGTGTCCAGAACGTGCAGGATCGCCTGATGAATGATGATCTCCATGGGTGTTGCAAACCTCATTTCGTACAAAGTCTCATGCCCTACAGTATAGCACAGTCCGGCGCAAAAGGCGAGAGCGGCCTTGTAAACTGCCCGCCGGAATGCTACAATAAGGGCAGAACATCCGCAGGAAAGGGGACAATGACCATGGAATTCCGCGATAAACCGATGGAGAACCTCATTCGCATTCAGGAAAAGGACATCTGCAAAAACGCCCGCGCGCTGCTGCTGGACGGTGAACAGGTGGTGGGCGCGTACAAGACGGTGCGTGATCAGGTGATCTTCACCTCCCACCGCATTATCATGGTGGACATGCAGGGCGTCACCGGCACCCGGCAGCAGATCTTCGTGCTGCCGTACAAAAAGGTGCTGCACTTCGGCATCCAGACGGCCGGTTTCGGCGACCCGATGCAGGCTTCGCAGCTGACGGTCTGCTTTGCGGACGAGCACGAGGCGAAGTTCGGCTTCATTGGCCAGCAGGAGCTGTTCGCCGTGGCCAACGCCATCAGCCGGTGTATCCTGTAAAAACAGAATCGCTTCACTCGTAAAATGCGTTTTGAGCGGCCGCGGGCTGCTCAAAACGCAAATTTAAAAATGAAAATTCCGCTAAATATGGCTAGAGCGCAGCGGAAGCCGTTTTAAATGGTTTGGCTCATATAAAACAAAAGGCTCCCCGTCCGGTTTGCGTGCCGGACAGGGAGCCTTTTGCTGTATACGAAATAGGAGATGTCAGTGTGAAGTTTTGCGCACCAGCTGTTCGTGCATGAACACCATCAGCACCAGAAGTGCCAGCAGGTAGAAGGGGAACAGCGCCGGGGTGATGTTGTTGGCCAGCAGGCCGAACAGCGGCGGCATGACCAGATTGCCCACATAGGCGCTGGCCATCTGGATGCCGATGACTGCCTGCGATCTGTCCGCGCCGAAGTGGTCCGGCGTGGCATGGATGATGCTGGGGTAGATGGGCGCACAGCCCACGCCCACCAGCACAAGGCCGGCCAGCGCCAGCAGCTGCGGCCCGGGCACCAGCAGGGCCGCCACGCCCACAGCCAGCACGCCCTGGCCCAGACGGATCATCTGGGTGTCGCTGAGCTTCAGGGTGAGGAAGCCGCAGGCCGCACGCCCGGCGGTGATGCCGATGTAGAACAGGCTGGCGAAGCTGGCAGCGGTGTCGGCGGCCACACCGCGCGTCAGGGTGAGGTAGCTGCTGGCCCACAGACCGGCAGTCGTTTCCAGCGCGCAGTAGCAGAAAAAGCACAGCATCACTTCTTTTGCGCCCGGCAGGCGGAACACCTGCCCAAGGCTCAGTGCCTGCGGGGCGGTGCCGCCTTCTGCCGTTTCATCGGTGTGCTTTTGCCACAGCGGCAGGCTGAGAAACAGCACCGCGGTCAGTGCGATCTGGAACAGTGCAATGTACCGGTAACCGGCCGTCCACGGCCCGCCGCCTGCCAGCACCCGGCCCATGACCATGGGGCTGACCATCGTGCCGATGCCCCACATGCAGTGCAGCCAGCTCATGTGGCGGCTCTCGTAGTGCAGGGCAACGTAGTTGTTCAGGGCGGCATCCACGCTGCCCGCGCCCAGACCGTAGGGCACGGCCCACAGGCAGAGCATCCAGAACTGCGTGGAGATGGAGAAGCCGAACAGCGCTGCCGCCGTCATGCCCACGCTGATGGCCGTCACCCTGCCCGCGCCCAGTGCCCGGGTGAGCCGGTCGCTGTTCAGACTGGAGACGATGGTGCCGAAGGAGATGATCATGGACAGGATGCCCGCATAGGACACCGGCACCCCCAGCAGCGGATACATGGACGGCCACGCCGACCCCAGCAGGGAATCCGGCAGGCCGAGGCTGATGAACGCGAGATAGATGATGGGCAGAAGAAGCTGGATCATAGACTTGAGTTCCCTCCCGGACGGTGTTATACTGTACTCATGGTTTCTGATAGAATAATACCACGAAATCGGCCGGACCGGTAGAACAAAAACACCGGATTTATGCGACAAAACCGGCTTTCTGAAATTGCCGGAAACTTTGCAGAAAGGGGGGACAGGCCATGGCATTCCAGACCAGCTGCGCTGCGGCGGGGGGCATCAACTGCCCGTCGGACATCGTGGCAGACGGCGAAGGCCGGGAGCTGGTGCAGCACGGCAGCGCACTGTTCCCCATTGCCTGCTACGCGGAGGACGTCAAAAGCTACTCGGTGGCCTGGCACTGGCATGAGGAGTTCGAGTTCATCCTTGCGGTGAAAGGCCCGCTGACCGTGGACGTGAACAAGACGCAGCTCGTTCTGCGGACCGGGCAGGGCGTCTTTATCAACTCCGGGGTGCTCCACGCGGTGGAACAGGCCGAGAGCGGGAACGCGTTGCTGCACTCCGGGGTGTTCCACCCGCGCCTTGTGGGCGGAATGGACACCATCTTCTGGCAAAAGCGCATCCGCCCGCTGCTGCAGCCCGGTGCCCCGGCGTTTTTCCTGCTGGACAGCGGCACCGCCTGGCAGCGCGAAGCCCTTGCCTGCCTGCAGGACGCCTGGCAGGCCGTGGCGGATGAACCGCCGGACTACGAGAACGAGGCACGCTACCGCCTGACCACGGTGCTGCGGCTGCTGGGCGCGCAGTGCGAAGAAGGCGGCGGCGTCAAGGTGTCGCAGCAGGAGCAGATCGCGGCCGAGCGCATGAAGCAGATGCTGCGCTTCGTGGAGGAGCACTATGCCGAGGAGCTCACGGTGGAGCGCATCGCGGCCTGCGTGGCCCTGAGCGAGAGCGCCTGCCTGCGCAGCTTCCGGCAGCTGCTGGGCATCACGCCCATCCAGTACGTCAAGCAGTTCCGGGTGGAGAAGGCCGCCGAACTGCTGCGCTCCACCCGGCTGCGCACCGGCGAGATCGGGGCCGAGTGCGGCTTTACAGACGGCAGCTACTTCATCAAGACCTTCCGGGAGCTGAAGCATTGCACCCCGAAGGAGTATCGGCAGCGGTTTGAGGCGCAGTAACTTTTCTGGCAGGACGGCAGAGAGTTTCTCCAGCGAATGACCTGGGGGTGGGGCTCCGGCAAGCTTTGCTTGATGGGGCGGGACTGGAGTCCCGGGCTGTTCGCGGAGAAAGCTCCCTGCTGGCCTGCCTTTCCATAGAGCAGACCAAATTTAATCGCTCCCTATTATAATAGGTATAAAAAAGGAGAATCAGACCATTGACACAGCGCAGCATGACCCAAGGCCCCATCACGCAGGGCATTTTACTCTTTGCCCTGCCGCTGATGCTGGGCAACCTTTTGCAGCAGATGTATAACATCGCGGACACCTGGGTGGTGGGCCGCTTTCTCGGCCCGGACGCACTGGCGGCGGTGGGCTCGTCCTACACCCTCATGACCTTCCTCACCTCCATCCTGCTGGGCCTGTGCATGGGCAGCGGCGCGGCCATCTCCATGCAGTTCGGCAGCGGGGAAGAAGACCGGATGCGCCAGAGCGTGTTCCTCTCGTTCAGCCTGATCGCGGGCATCTCGCTGGTGCTGAACGCGCTGGTGTATCTGGGGCTGGACGGCATCCTGTGGGTGCTGCGGGTGCCGGGTGAGCTCAAACCCCTGATGAAGGAGTACCTCGTCATCATCTTTCTGGGGATCACGGCTACCTTTTTGTACAACTACTTCGCAAACCTGCTGCGCGCCATTGGCAACTCGGTGGTGCCGCTGGTGTTTCTGGCGGTGTCGGCGGTGCTGAACGTCATTCTCGACCTCGTGTGCGTGCTGGTGCTGCAGTGGGGCGTGAAGGGTGCGGCGGGGGCCACCGTGTTCTCGCAGTTCATGTCCGGCATCGGCATCGGGCTGTATACGCTGAAAAAGTTCCCGCAGCTGTGCCCGAAAAAGGCCGACTGCCGCTGGGACAAAAAGAACCTGGACACCATCCTGAACCTCTCAGTGATGACCAGCGTGCAGCAGTCCATCATGAACTTCGGCATCCTGATGGTGCAGGGCCTTGTGAACAGCTTCGGCACGGTGATCATGGCGGCGTTTGCGGCGGCGGTGAAGATCGACTCCTTCGCCTACATGCCGGTGCAGGATTTCGGCAACGCCTTCTCCACCTATGTGGCCCAGAACTACGGCGCGGGCGAAGCGGACCGCATCAAAAAGGGCATCCGCAGCGCAGGGCTGTGCAGCGCGGTGTTCTGCGTGTGCATCAGCGTGCTGGTGTGCGCCTTCGCGTCGCCGCTCATGGGCATCTTCATCGACCCGGGCGAGAGCGCCATCATCGCCGCCGGTGTGCACTACCTGCGCATCGAGGGCGCGTGCTACATTGGCATCGGCATTTTGTTTTTGCTCTACGGCTATTACCGCGCCGTGAACCAGCCGCAGATGTCGGTGGTGCTCACCATCGCATCGCTGGGCACCCGCGTGGCGCTGGCCTATCTGCTGTCGGCAACGCCGCTGGGCGTCACCGGCATCTGGCTCAGTGTGCCCATCGGCTGGGCGCTGGCGGATGCCATCGGCATTGGGTATTACCTCAAAAAGAAGCGCTGAAACGGCAAAAGGCTTCCCCCGAGGGGGAAGCCTTCTCACCCCATATGGTGGAACTGCTCCAGCGCGCCCTTTTCCAGCCGGGACACCTGCGCCTGGCTGATGCCGATCTCCCGGGCAACTTCCATCTGGGTCTTGCCCTGCAGGTAGCGCAGCTCCATGATGCGCTTTTCCCGCGGGGTGAGCCCGGCCACAGTCTGGCGGAACTGCAGCCCGCTGATCCAGCTGTCCTCGCCGTCCGGGTCCCGCACCTGGTCGATGACATACATGGCGTCGCCGCCGTCGGTGTAGATGGGCTCCTCCAGGCTGATGGGCTCCACCACCGATTCCAGCGCGGCGGTCACCTCCCGGCGGGTCAGCCCGGCGCTTTGGGCGATCTCGTCCATGGTGGGCTCGCGGCCCAGCTGCTTTTCCAGCGCTTCGCGGCTCTGCATGGCGCGGTAAGCGGTGTCGCGCAGGCTGCGGCTCACCCGCAGGGCGTTGTTATCGCGCAGGAAGCGCCGGATCTCGCCGATGATCATCGGCACGCCGTAGGTGGAGAACCGCACCGGCTGGGCGGGGTCGAAGTTGTCGATGGCCTTGATGAGCCCGATGCACCCCACCTGGAACAGGTCGTCCAGGTTCTCGCCCCGCTGGGCGAACCGCTGCACCACGCTGAGCACCAGCCGCAGGTTGCCTTCCACCATCTGTTCCCGGGCCTGTCGGTCCCCGGCGCGGGTGCGCACCAGCAGGCTGCGCTTTTCTTCCTCGGTCAGAACGGGCAGCGCGGCGGTGTTCAGGCCGCACAGCTCCACTTTGTTGTACATCCCCATGCCCCCGGTTCCTGTAAACTTCACCGGAAGTATGGCCCCCGCGGCCGGGCACTATGCGTGGAAAAAATTGTGCGCCCTCCCGCACAGAGCAGGAGAGCGCAGAAAAACATTGTAATTTGCAGAAATTTATGGTAAGCTGTTAGTGGCGGCTGCAAAGCTGCTCATCAGGCGCTGTGCCCACAAACGCAGGCGGCTATGCTCCTTACCCGTACCCTGGGTGGACCGGGTAAGAGCGAATTTTTTCATTTGGAATCTCGTTCTCCCCGGAATGCTTGAGGGCAGGAAGGGGGGATGCACCATGACGTTTGAACAGGTCGTGCTTCTGCTCACGCTTCTTGGCGGGGCAATTTACGTCACCTTTGAAATTACATGGACTGTTTCTCACAGTGATGACAAAAAGAAAAAATGACCGCCATCAACTCTCAACCGATGCGGTCATTTTTCTTTTTGAAAACTGATAATCTGGTAAGGAGCTAGCCGTTTGCAGGGCCAGCGCCTTTTGTACTTCTAATATAAACGATTTGCAGTGTTTTGTCAAGCACTGCAGGCTTTTTCACTCCTCCGCCAGCTGCGCTTTCAGTTGGTGGAGGATGCGCTTTTCCAGGCGGGAGATATAGCTCTGGCTGATGCCCAGGGCGTCGGCGGCTTCCTTCTGGGTGCGCTCCACGCCGTCGGCCAGGCCGAAGCGCAGCTCCATGATCTGCCGCTCCCGCGGGGAGAGGGCCGCCACGGCGCGGCGCAGCACGGCCCGCTCGGCGTCCTGCTCCAGCCGCTGGCTGATCTGGTTCTCGTCGCTGCCAAGGATGTCCGAGAGCAGCAGCTCGTTGCCGTCGCCGTCCACGTTGAGGGGCTCGTCGATGCTGGCTTCCTGGCGGCGGTTGGAACTTTTGCGTAAGTACATCAGAATTTCGTTGCCGATGCAGCGGCTGGCGTAGGTGGCCAGCTTGATGCAGCGGTCCGGGCTGTAGGTGTTCACGGCCTTGATGAGCCCGATGGTGCCAATGGAGATCAGGTCTTCGGTGGGCACGCCGCTGCTCTCGTACTTTTTGGCAAGGTAGACCACCAGCCGCAGGTTGTGGGTGATGAGCGCATCCCGCGCGGCGGCGCTGCCCGCGGCCATCTCGGCCAGAAGGGCTTTTTCCTGCTCGGGGGTGAGGGGCGGCGGCAGGCCCGGCCCGCCCGTCACATAGTGGGCACCGCCGCTGTGGCGCAGCGCGCCGCACAAGGCCTGCCAGAGCGTGCGCAGCCAGTGGAACATAGATCAGACCTCCTTTTTTATAAGGGGTGAACCCTCTCAGCCAGCTCTGGCCCCAGCAGCAGGGTCCAGTGGTCCGGCGGGGCGGCGGGGCAGTAAAACGCGGTGAGGAAGCCCTGCGCCTGCCGCTGGCCGGCCTGCAGGCGCAGCCCCGGCACGGCGGGCAGCAGGCAGGGCCCCGCAAGGGTGGTGCAGGGCACCAGCCGCACCCCAAGCCCCGGCGGCGGCAGGGGGGAGCGCCCCGCAAAGTGGGCGTCCAGAAAGGTTTGCAGCGCCCCGGGCAGGGCACCGCGCACGGCGGGGTAGTAGGCCAGCGCCACGGCCCGGCCGGTGAGCGGGTCCTGCACGGCAAAGCCGGTGTCGCAAAAAGCCTGCACCGGCACCCGGGCGCTGCCGCACACCAGCACGGCGGCAAAGCTGCGCCCCTGCGCCCGGCCAAAGCAGTACACCACCCCGCGCAGCAGGGCATACACCGCCGCGCAGGCCGCCAGCAGCCGCCCGGGGGAAAGCGGCAGGTAAAGGCACAGGTTCGCGCTCTGGGCCCCGGGCAGCAGCACCGCACCGCCCAGCAGCAGGTTGAGCAGCGCATACCACCCGCACAGCCGGGCAAAGCCCCGCCGCCCCGGCACGCCGTAGGCCGCAGCCACGGCCATGCAGCAGGTGGCCGCTTTGTAAAGCACCGCCAGCGGCCCGGGCAGCTCCGGCAGCAGCAGGCCCAGCGACGCCAGTGCCGCCGCCCCGCTGCCCGCCAGCAGCCGCGCCCCGGTGCAGCTGCGCCCCGCCAGCAGCCCGGCCCCCAGCAGCAGCGCCGCCCCAAGGGCAAAGTTCACCAGCAGCAGCTCGTCGAGATAAAGCACCGTTTTCACGCGCAAGCCTCCTTTGGGGCACAGGGTGGGGGGCTTTCAGTATCCGTTTTTGGGCTGGAAATTTCTGTCAAACGGGGGTAAATGGGACCTTCTGTAAGCAATTTGATAGAAAAATTTCACATCTGTTCACACAGTTTCACAGTTTTCACACTTTTTTTCAAAAAGGGCTTGAACATTGCTGGAAAGTGTGGTATATTATTGCCATCCGAACAAGGATAGTAAGCCACACCACAGTGGCTTGCAAAAATATCTTTCATATTTTGAAGGGAGTAATTCATTATGATGATGCCTGCAAACTTCTCTGCTGTTGCAGAAAACGAACTGACCTA
>ERZ1034913.2059-NODE-2059-length-10718-cov-16.093126_pt1 | contig 10718 bp, 6 predicted proteins | sample MGYA00520697_ERZ1034913 | MGnify/ENA primary metagenome ERZ1034913 (study PRJEB33766, sample SAMN09781786) | gut metagenome | biome: gut microbiome | host: Homo sapiens | place: Madagascar | study: EMG produced TPA metagenomics assembly of the PRJNA485056 data... | reverse complement strand
CGCTGTCTAATTTGGTGTATGTGGCCGGTCACTTTGTCGAGTGGCCGGCTTTTTTTGTTGCCGAAATGGCCGGTAAGGAGGAAAAACGCAATGAATCTCCCCAATGACCCCATCATGCTTTTGAGCGTCGTGAACCTGAAACTGCGTGATTTTTACAAAGACCTCGATGCACTGTGCGATGACATGGACGCCGACAAGGCAGACCTGTGCGCAAAGCTGAAAGCTGTGGGCTACGAGTACGACGCCCAGCGCAACCAGTTCGTGTGATCTTTCCCCCAAAAGCTTTCTCTAAATTGCGAACGACCGGCACCGGTGCGCAGCGACTGTGCCCGGGCCGGTGAATATAGAATGAAGGAGTGCTTGATTTTTTATGATCCAGGGTACCTATTACAAAGAGTGGAGCCGCGTGCTCGGCCGCGATATGGAGTTCAAGGTGTACGGCACCGCCGGTGTGCCGGTGCTGGCGCTGCCTGCCCGCGGCGGCCGCTTTTATGATTGGGAGAACAACGGCATGCCGGACGCCATCGCCCAGCTGCTGAACGAAGGCAAGGTGCAGCTGTTCTGCGCCGACAGCATCGACGGTGAGGCCGTGCTGAACGGCGACATCCCTGTGCGCCGCCGCGCCGAGATGGAGGAAAAGTACTTCGTCTACCTGACCGCCGAGCTGGCTCCCCGTGTGCTGGCCCTGAACGAGGCCGAAAAGGACACGAAACTGTGGTGCGTGGGCATCGACCTGGGTGCCGTGCACGCCGTCAACTGCCGCCTGCGCCGCCCGCAGCAGTTCGCCGGTGCCATCGGCCTTTCCGGCATCTACGACCTGACCCGCTTCTGGGGCAGCGAAGCCGACGACCTGGCGCTGCGCGCTTCTCCCCTGCAGTACCTGACCGAAAAGGGCATCGCCAACAAGCTGGCCCTGGCCAAGGCCGAGGAGAACAGCCTGATGCTCTGCGCCGGTCAGGGTGCCTACGAAGGCGACGCACTGGCCGACACCCAGGCGCTGGCCGATGTGCTGAAGGCCGAAAAGCTGCCCGCCCATGTGGAGCTGTGGGGCGGCGATGTCTCCCACGAGTGGTACTGGTGGGGCAAGATGCTGGGCCTGTTCGTGCCGCGGATTCTGGAAAAGTAATTCTTCCATCCGCTCTATATGCAAAGAGGAAACGTCTCAACGAGCGTTTCCTCTTTTTGTTTTGTCTGCGATCCTGCTGCCGCCTCTCCCAAAGGGAGAGGCATGCGCACGGCCGAAATGTTCTTGGCTCCCCCTTTGGGGGAGCTGGCGCGAAGCGCCTGAGAGGGCGTACGCTGGAAATGAGCAATATACCCCGCCGCCCTATTTGTGAAAATTTTCATTCCCTACTTGATTTATCGGGTTTGCTGTGCTATACTCATGCCGTAAGAATGATACCCCCACAGGGTAAAAGGAGATTTTTATGAGGAACGAGAAAAAGTCCTGCTGCTGTTGCAGCGAAGCGTCCGCCCCCGAAACGTCTGCTGCCGAGGTGTCCGCACCCGCCGCTGCAGACTGCTGCGCGCAGGCCGAAACCGAACCTGCCGCCTGCTGCCGCCACAAGGACCGCACCCCCGCCGAGCACAAAGCTCTGCTGAACCGGCTGAGCCGCATCGAGGGCCAGGTGCGCGGCATCCGCGGCATGGTGGAAAAGGACGCCTACTGCGTGGACATCCTTGTGCAGGTGGCTGCGACCACCTCGGCGCTGAACAGCTTTGCCAAGGAGCTGCTGGCCCAGCACATCGGCACCTGCGTGGCCGATGACCTGCGCGCGGGCGGCGAGGAAAAGCTGGATGAGCTGCTCTGGCTGCTGCCCAAGCTCATGAAATAACTTTCCCTTTCCCTGCACATACTCGATAGAGGAGTGAGTTTTTATGGAACAATTCAATGTTACCGGCATGAGCTGCGCGGCCTGCTCTGCCCGGGTGGAAAAGGCCGTGAGCAAGGTGCCGGGCGTCACCAGCTGCTCGGTGAGCCTGCTGACCAACTCCATGGGCGTGGAGGGCACCGCCTCTGCCGCCGACATCATCAAGGCCGTGCAGGACGCAGGCTATGGTGCCAGCCCCAAGGCTGCGGGCGGCGCAGCGGCCGCTTCCAGCACCAATGCCGATCTGGACGCCCTGGCCGACCATGAAACGCCCAAGCTCAAGCGCCGCCTGATCGCATCGGTGGGCTTTCTGCTGGTGCTGATGTACTTCTCCATGGGCCACATGATGTGGGGCTGGCCCCTGCCGCACTGGTTCGACGGCAACCACATCGCCATGGGCCTTGTGCAGCTGCTGCTGGCGGGCATCGTGATGGTCATCAACCAGAAGTTCTTCATCAACGGCTTCAAGGGCCTCCTCCACCGCGCCCCCAACATGGATACGCTGGTGGCGCTTGGTTCCTCGGCCAGCTTTCTCTGGAGCACCTACGCCCTCTTCGCCATGACCCGTGCGCAGGTGGATGGCAACGGCGCCCTCGTCATGCACTATATGATGGAGTTCTACTTTGAGTCGGCCGCCATGATCCTGACCCTCATCACGGTGGGCAAGATGCTGGAAGCCCGCTCCAAGGGCAAGACCACCGATGCCCTCAAGAGCCTGATGAAGCTGGCCCCCAAGACCGCCACCCTGCTGCGGGACGGCGCGGAAGTCACCGTGGGCATCGAGCAGGTGCAGAAGGGTGACATCTTCGTGGTGCGCCCGGGCGAGAACGTGCCCGTGGATGGCATCGTGCTGGAAGGCACCAGCGCCGTGAACGAGAGCGCCCTGACCGGCGAGAGCATCCCGGTGGACAAGGCCGAGGGCGACAAGGTGAGCGCTGCCACCACCAACCAGTCCGGCTTCCTCAAGTGCCAGGCCACCCGCGTGGGCGAGGACACCACCCTTTCCCAGATCATCAAGATGGTCAGCGACGCCGCCGCCACCAAGGCCCCCATTGCAAAAATTGCCGATACCGTGTCCGGTTTCTTCGTGCCGGCCGTCATCACCATTGCAGTGATCACCACCATCGTGTGGCTGCTGCTGGGCCGTGAACTGGGCTATGCGCTGGCCCGCGGCATCTCGGTGCTGGTCATCAGCTGCCCCTGTGCGCTGGGCCTGGCAACGCCCGTGGCCATCATGGTGGGCAACGGTCTGGGCGCGAAGAACGGCATCCTGTTCAAGACCGCCGCTTCGCTGGAAGCCGCAGGCCGCACCCAGATCGTGGCGCTGGATAAGACCGGCACCATCACCAGCGGTGAGCCCAAAGTCACCGACATCCTTCCCGCCGAGGGCGTGACCGACGGCGAACTGCTCACCCTTGCCGCCGCATTGGAGCGCAAGAGCGAGCACCCGCTGGCAAAGGCCGTGCTGGCCTACACCGAGGCGCAGAAGCTGGACGCCCCCGAGGTGACCGACTTCGCCGCCCTGCCGGGCAACGGTCTGGCCGCCAAGCTGGACGGCGTGGACATCTTTGCCGGCAACGCCGTTTTCATCCAGACCAAGGTCACCGTGCCTGCCGCCTTGCAGGAGAAGGCCGCTGCCCTCTCGGCTCAGGGCAAGACGCCGCTGTTCTTCGGCGGCGCGGACCGGCTGCTGGGCATCATCGCGGTGGCGGACACCATCAAGGAAGACAGCCCCCGCGCCATCAAGGAACTGCAGAACATGGGCATCCGCGTGGTGATGCTCACCGGCGACAACCAGCGCACCGCTGACGCCATTGGCAGGCAGGCGGGCGTGGACGAGGTCATCGCAGGCGTGCTGCCCGACGGCAAGGAAGCCGTCATCCGCCAGCTGCAGGCATCCGGCAAGGTGGCCATGGTGGGCGACGGCATCAACGACGCCCCGGCCCTGACCCGCGCCGACACCGGCATCGCCATCGGCGCAGGCACCGATGTTGCCATCGACGCAGCGGACGTGGTGCTGATGAACTCCAAGCTGTCGGATGTGCCCGCCGCCATCCGCCTGAGCCGCGCCACCCTGCGCAACATCCACGAAAACCTGTTCTGGGCGTTCATCTACAACATCATCGGCATCCCGCTGGCGGCCGGTGTGTTCATCCCCTTCGGCCTGACCCTGAACCCCATGTTCGGCGCGGCCGCCATGAGCCTTTCCAGCTTCTGCGTGGTGAGCAACGCCCTGCGGCTGAACCTGTTTGATCTGCACAGCACCAAGCGCGACCATGCGCCCAAAAATGCATCTTCCCTGCCCGCTGCCCTGACGCAGCCCGCAGCGGTTGAAAATAAAGAGAGTACCAAGGAGGATAATTCCATGAAGAAGACCCTGAACGTAGAAGGCATGATGTGCGGCCACTGCGAGGCCCGCGTGAAGAAGGCTCTGGAAGCCCTGCCCGAGGTGGACGAGGCCGTGGTGAGCCACGAGGCCGGCACCGCCATCGTCACCCTGAACGCCGAAGTGGCCGACGACGTGCTGAAGAAGGCCGTCGAGGACCAGGACTACAAGGTGACCGGCATCCAGTAAGCCAAAACCAGGCTCCCTTCCAAACGAGCGTGCGCATGGGCAGTGCCCCGTGTGCACGCTTGTTTTTTGTGTGTGCATAACGGCGGCGCTTTTCGGCCATACTCCCGGTATCTCACGCAGGAAAGGGAGTTTTTCTATGGACGAACGGATGTTCTGTTTTCAATGTGAGCAGGCGGCGGGCTGCACGGCCTGCACCGGGGCAGCGGGTGTGTGCGGCAAATCGGCCGAGACAGCCGCCGCGCAGGACCGGCTCACCGGCGCGCTGATCACCTATGCCGGGCAGCTGGTGGACGCGGGCCGCGCCCCGGCCCCGGAGCAGGCCCTTTTGCTGATGCAGGGGCTGTTCACCACCATCACCAATGTCAACTTTGACGCCGCCACCGTGGACGCCCTCACCGAGAAGGTCCACGCCGCCTGCCCGGCCGTCGCGCCGGACTACGACATGCAGCGGCTGTGGCACGAGCCGGACCCGGACGTGCGCAGCCTGAAAAGCTTCGTGCTGTTCAGCCTGCGGGGCATGGCGGCCTACAACTACCACGCCCGGGTGCTGGGCCGCATCAGCCCGGAGCTGGACCGCTTTTTCTGCACCGCGCTGGAAACTCTGAGCGCCGAGGGCCTTTCCATGGACGAGCTGTGGGCGCTGGTGCAGAAGACCGGCGAAGCCAGCTACCGCTGCATGGAGCTGCTGGACGCCGCCAACACCGGGGCCTTTGGCGACCCGGTGCCGGTGGAAGTGCCGCTGACCATTGAAAAAGGGCCGTTCATCGTGGTTTCCGGCCATGACCTGTTCGACATGCAGCAATTGCTCGAGCAGACGAAGGGCAAGGGCATCCACATCTACACCCACTCGGAGATGCTGCCCGCCCACGGCTACCCGGAGCTGAAGCAGAAATACCCCCACCTGAAGGGCAACTTCGGCACCGCATGGCAGAACCAGCAGACCGAGTTTGAGGATATCCCCGCGCCCATCCTGTTCACCACCAACTGCATCATGCCCCTGCGGGAGAGCTACGCCGACCGGGTGTTCACCACCTCGGTGGTGTCCTACCCCGGCATCGTGCACATCGACGAAGGGCGGGATTTCTCCCCCGTCATCCGCCGGGCGCTGGAGCTGGGCGGCTACAAAGAGGACACCCTCGTGCCCGGCATGAACGGCGGCAAGGCCGTCGTCACCGGCTTTGCGCACGATGCCGTGCTGCGCCATGCGGGCGAGATCGTGCAGGCGGTAAAGGACGGCAAGATCCGGCACTTTTTCCTGGTGGGCGGCTGCGACGGCACACGGCCTTCCCGCCGGTACTACACCGAGTTCGCCAAGCTCACCCCACAGGACACGGTGATCCTGACGCTGGCGTGCGGCAAGTTCCGGCTGAACGATCTGCCTTTGGGCAACGTGCCCGGCACCGGGCTGCCCCGCATTCTGGATGTGGGCCAGTGCAACGACGCCTACAGTGCCATCCGCATCGCACTGGCGTTGGCAGACGCCTTTGGCTGCGGGGTGAACGACCTGCCGCTCTCGCTGGTGCTGTGCTGGTTTGAGCAGAAGGCCGTGTGCATCCTGATCGCGCTGCTGGCGCTGGGCATCAAAAACATCCGGCTGGGGCCCACCCTGCCCGCCTTCCTCTCGCCGGGGGTGGTGCAGGTGCTGCAGCAAAAATATGACCTGAAAGCCGTCACCACGCCGGAAGACGACCTGCACGCCATTCTGGGCGGCTGAGCACCCCGCCGGACATTTCCCCTGTCATTTCCGCTTTGCTCCCGGTATTTTCCGGGAGCTTTTCATTTGTTGCAATTCGTGCTCGTTTCCGGTATTTTTTGGCATGGATGCACGTTTTCGGGACCGTTTCGGCAGCACATGCCGGAGGAACTCCGGTACCGTTCCCAATCGGCGCAAAAAGCCAATTTTTTGTGGTGCAAAATCCTTCGGACCCCTTGTTTTTCCAGAATTCAGATGGTAATATATTATTGGTGCACAAAATGCACCATATTTTAGAAAGAAGGAGGTAATAAATTATGAAAAAAAGATGGTTCGTAGTGATACTGACCATCGGATTGCTGCTTTGTGTCATGCCGCTGAGTGCGCTTGCACTGAGTTCCGACCCCATCACGGATTCGGACGGCAACATTATTGGCTGGGAAGACCTTTCCACCGATCTCTGTTCCTTTGATCTTTCAGAGGAACAGACCCCGGTTGTTTCACAGGAACAGACCCCGGTAGTTGTGGCCCCCGCCCCCCATGCTGCTTCCGGCCCGGCTGAGACGGACCCGGTGAAGGGTGCTGCGGCTGCATACAGGTCGTCCACAAACGGCGTTGCCGCGGACGCCGCTGTTCCCGACCCGAATGCAGACGAATCCGTCCCCGATCTCTACGAGGACCCAACGGACTCTGCGACCGGCACAGGCAGCGATCAGGATGCGTGTGCGATCGGTGACCAAACCTATAAAACGCTGACCGAAGCGATCGGCGATGCAGCGGATGGCGCCCAGATTGATCTGTTGCGGAACATCGAGCTGAAGGAAGGTCTTCGCTTTGAGAACAAGAAGCTGACCATTTCCGGCGGTAACACCTACACGCTGACGCTGAAGCAGTATGGCATGTATGCGTATAAGAGTGATATCACGTTCCAGGATCTCACCCTAACCATTAGCGCAATTACTCATACCTATGAAGGCGGCGCAGGCGGTACGGCCAACCTGATCAGCAATTCTAATCTGCATCTGAACAACGTTGACTTCACGTTGACTCCAGAAGGTTCCTGCGGAAGCGGTATGTACCTGTATCAGCAGAGCAATCTGTATCTGGATGGGTCTCGAGTCTTGATCAGTGGCAACATGGTTGACGGCATCTTCGCTGATGAATCAGAGTATGTGGGTATGCCCAATCGTGAGGTCAAGATCATGAACGGCTCCTATGTGGAAGCCCGCGGCTGCAGTCATGCTGGCATACTGCTTGACCCCATTGACATTACAATGTCTTCTTCCGAAGTCTTCGTGACTGACAATGGCGTCGGCTACAGTTTTGGGTTTTCCTGCTATGACGGTAAGCTGACCATGGAATCGTCCATCCTCCGGGCAGATGATAATGCTCACGCTTGGTCGGGTTCGGGTATTTATGTCGGTGCTCTTGATATGGATGCTGCTTCCATAATATATGCTACTGACAACGGCGGCTCTGGTCTTACCATCGGCGCTGCTGACGGTAAGGAGAAAAGCTATATTCGTGGACAGATTTACTGCACAGGCAACGGCTCCGGTATTCCTGGCGGCGGCGGCTTTAATGTGCACGCGCAGCATGACTATGATAAGGACGAAGACAAATGGTACATCTATGAAGGTGATGTGACCCTAGAACCCGGTGCGTATATCTACGCCTGCAACAACACGGCCCTGGCTGGCGTTTTAAACAACTGGATTCTGAAGATTGAAAGTGGTGCAACCGTCATTGCCGATTATAACGGCCAGATTGGCTTTATGAATGCTCTTGATGCCTGTACTACCATTGAAAGCGGTGCCAATGTCTCCGCAAACTACAATCTGCACGGCCTCTACAACGCTGCTGGCGGTGGCAATCTAGCGTGGCAAAAAGGATTTTTCCTTATTGAGGGCGGCGCACATGTCACTGCCAACAACAATGCGTCTGCTGGCATTTACAACACCGTCAACGAGAGAATCTACGGCAGCACCGATGACGACGGCAATAACATCTACACCCCCGAAGATGACTACTTTACGATTCAGGGCGGTGCAGACATTTCTGCTGACGGTAATGGTCTCTACGGTATTTTCAATGCCGGTGGAGTTTTCACCATAGAAAATGGCGCAAACATTTCCACCTGCAACAACGGTTACTATGGTATTTTAAACAACAACTATGGAACGTTTACCATGGAAACCGGTGCAAACGTTTCTGTCTGCAATAATAGTTCCGCCGGTATTTTTAACACCACAAGTGGAACATTTACTGTAGAAAACGGCGTTGACCTGCAGGTCGAGTACAACAAGAACAGCGGCATTGTCAATAACAAAAATGCGACCCTGACGCTGCTCTCCGGCCGCGTCCGTTATAACACCACTTCCACTTGGTATGGCGGCGGTCTCCGAAACTATGCCACTGCGACCCTTTCGGATGACGTGCAGCTGTACAACAACCATGCAGAAGTTGGCGGTGACGACATCGAGAATGGTGACGGCGCCACCATTACCTTTGGTGCTACCGGCAGCGACTGGGCACTGGACGGTTACCCGGACTGCTACCACCCCATTGACGGCTGGTACGACGACAGTGACAACACCCGCTGGAACGCCCACGCGGAGGACGAAGCGGGTCTGCACATGGTTCTGACCCAGCCCGGTACCTACTATGGTTCCATGTCCCTCAAGGCCGCCCACGGCCCCACCGGCAGCCTGATCGTCCACAAGCAGACGACCGGTGAACAGCTGGTGGACGACTGCGACGCTGTGTTCACCTTCGTGCTCACGCTGGATGATGAGAACATCAACACCGTGAACGACGAGCGGTACGGCGTCCGGTTCGAAAACGGCAAGGCGACCTTCACCCTGAAAGACGGCGAAAGCAAGACCATCGAAAACCTGCCTGTTCGCATGGGTTACACCATCACCGAGCAGTCCAAGGGCGGCTGGCTGCTGGCCCGGGTGGACGGCGACGCCGAGGGCAAAGTGCCCTACCGCGCCACCGCCGAGATCGCGTTCGTCAACGAAAAGCAGACCGCAACCGGTTCCCTGGTGGTCACCAAGGAGCTGGCCGGTGAGCTGGACGCCGACGACGCGGACACCGTCTTCAACTTTATGCTGATGCTGGATGACAACACCATCACCACCGCAGACGCAGAAGAATACGGCGTGCAGTTTGAAAACGGCATCGCATCCTTCTCCCTGAAGGGCGGCGAAAGCATCACCATCGCAAACCTGCCTGCAGGCGTTGGCTACACCATCGCCGAGGTCCGCCAGACCGGCTGGACCCTGCAGAGCGTCAGCGGCGCAGACACCGGCGTTGTGCCCAAGAATGACACCGCCGAGATCGTCTTCACCAACCTGAAGAACGGCACGGACATCCCCGATGTCCCGGTCGTCCCGACGGAGCCCGAGGAACCCACGGAGCCCGAGACCCCGGAGACCCCCGAGGAGCCCGCACAGCCCGACGCACCTGCACAGGACGAGACCCCCGGCGAGGAACCGGCTCAGGACGACACCACCGTGCCTGCCCAGCCGGCTGAGACCCCCGCACAGGATACCACCAAGGCCGACACCCTGCCCCAGACCGGCACCACCGGCTGGCTGGCTGTCGTGCTGATGAGCTTCGGCTTCGGCCTGCTGGCATGCGGATGGTTCTTCACCCGCAAACAGCGTGCTGCAAAGCACTAAGGGCGGAAAAGCCACACGAGCGCACACAAACCGCTGCATCCCCTGCCCCGCAAAGGCGGCCGGATGCGGCGGTTTTGTTTTTGTACGGTGCACAGTTCGGGCCGTTCGCGGCGTTTCGCACAAGAAGCGGTGGAAAGCCGCCATCATATTTGGTGCAGCTGTCACTTGAAGATTTTTCAGCGCCCGCTATAATAGAAAGTACCGGAACAAAGGCGTTCCGCAAGGGTAAACTCTGCCCTTGCGGGGCGCTTTTCTTTTTTTGTCAGAATGCGGAGGGTGCCGCATCCGGTGAGGATTTTGATAAAGGATGGGAAAGTCTATGGAAAACTTTACAGAGCAGAAAAACACCCTTGGCCTGTACGATCCACAGTTTGAGCACGACGCCTGCGGCATCGGCGCTGTGGTGGACATCAAGGGCCGCAAGAGCCACCAGACCGTGGACGATGCACTGGCCATCGTGGAGCGGCTGGAGCACCGCGCCGGTAAGGATGCCGAGGGCAAGACTGGCGACGGCGTGGGCATCCTGCTGCAGATCAGCCACAAGTTCTTCTCCAAAGTGGCCGAGGAAATGAACATCCGCCTGGGCAACGAGCGCGAATACGGCGTGGGCATGTTCTTCTTCCCCCAGAACGAACACCTGCGGGCCCAGGCCATGAAGCTGTTCGAGGTGGTCACCCGCAAAGAGGGCCTGGAATTTCTGGCCTGGCGCAAGGTGCCCGTGAACCCGGACGCCGTGGGCCAGAAAGCCCGCGACTGCATGCCCGCCATCTGGCAATGCTTTATCAAAAAGCCCGCCAAGGTGAGCAAGGGCATCGACTTCGACCGCAAGCTCTACATCGTGCGCCGCGTGTTCGAGCAGGCCAGCAACGGCACCTATGTGCCCAGCCTGTCCA
>ERZ1034913.2056-NODE-2056-length-10731-cov-4.141158_pt1 | contig 10731 bp, 18 predicted proteins | sample MGYA00520697_ERZ1034913 | MGnify/ENA primary metagenome ERZ1034913 (study PRJEB33766, sample SAMN09781786) | gut metagenome | biome: gut microbiome | host: Homo sapiens | place: Madagascar | study: EMG produced TPA metagenomics assembly of the PRJNA485056 data... | reverse complement strand
CCGGATTGCTTTCATAGCTTATTCTCCCTTCGTTGTCGGCAGCGCCTTTCCGAACGTCAGCCGCTTGACGCGCCGTGCGAGAATGCTCGGCAGGCAGATATTGCCGTCGAACTCTCCTGCCATCCAGAGCGGACAGGCGGGCGTGCAGTGCGAGCGGTCTTTGTAACACGCGCCCTCGTCCCGTTCGAGCGTTTCGAGCAGCTCACGCAGAAGATTCAGCTCACGGTCGGTCATGTGATGCGCCTCCGTTCCATTGCCACGCGCAGAACGTCTCGTCGCAGTCGGTGCAGAGCCGCGCCTCCGGGTTCATATGCCCGATGCAGCCCATGCAGCCGCCGAGGCGCCTCAGCTGCGCAAGCAGCGTGTCGCGTTCCTTTGCGACCTGCTCCAGTGCGTGTTCATACAGGCTCAGCCGCACCGCGGCCTCTCGCGCGATCGCGCACCCATGCACACCGCAGTTGTGCTCATGCCCGCAGCCGAGGCAGGCCAGCGAGCCGGTCTGCACTTTCAGCCTTCCGAGGGTTTCGATAAGTTCATCAGTTTTCATGGCTCAGCAGCTCCTTCCGCAGCTCCTTGAGCTTGTCCGTCAGCAGGCTCTCGGCCTTGCTCCCGGCTTTCAGCTTGCCGCCCTTGTCGCCGAAGTTGTAACGCGGACGGTTGACATTATGCGTACCGCCGCCCGGGAAGAAATTGTCACCCTCGTACCAGCTGGCGGTGAAAAAGCTGCCGTCCGGCAGGTCGAGCCGGTACACGCTAAGCCCGATCTCGGGCGCCTTGTGCCAGATGCCCCAGTTCTGCCAGCCAGACAGCACGGCCTTGCGCTTGCTCTCGTTGGTAAGGGCGAGAATGTCCTGCTTTGTCAGTTCCAGTATCATACCTCATTGCCTCCCATCCGCAGCAGCTCTGCGGCCACGCACTCCGAACAATGCTCGATAAGATTGTCATGGTCCTCGATCTCTCGCGGAAATCTGCAATACTCGTCGCAGAATCCCTCCATCACCTTGTTTGCCCGCTGCTCCCAGCAGGCCGGATGGAACACGGGTGCAGCCTTAACCGGCTGTCCGCAGAATTTACATTTTGCCATTATGCTGTTCTCCTCCTCAGTCCACTTCTTCCCCACGTTCGATTGCTTCCTGGCGTCTCCTTCTGATCTCTGCCTTCTGCGCAAGCCACGCCTCCTCCCAGTCCGCGAGCGGCGTGTTTTCCTGCTCGCAGCTCGAGCCGTGAAGGTTCGCCGGGCTGAGATAGCCGCCGTCGTCCGCCTGCTTTGGACTGCTCTGCTCGATCGGCTTCGCTCTGGTCGCGCCGAGATCTGCCGCCGTCAGGATACCGTCCCTCTCGCAGCTTTGCAGCACGGTGCGGAAGTACGCCGCAGGACTCCTCGGTGTCTTATCGTTGGTCTGCCGCGCAGCGTCTAAAAACACTTCCTGCTGCATACCCAGCTTTTGCAGACGTGCCAGTTCCAGACAGAAATTTTTATCAAATCTACATCCCAGCAGCTCCTCCAGCTCATCAGCCAGAGCGCTCGCCGGCGCACTGCTCTGCTGTTCTCTGCTGTGCTGTACTATACTGTTCTCTCCTGTACTGTCCTGTTCTGTACTGTGTGTACTTTCCGGCTGAGAAATATCCGTTTCTTGCCCGGTTATATGTTTTTCTCGCCAAGAAATAAAGGATTGCAGCACAAAAGACTTGCCGCTCGGGTTTTTCTCTCGCATCTCTTCCTCGGTCGGCAGCCAGATGTCAAAGTTAATCTGCACGCCGCTGCGTCCCAGCGTGGCAATGAAATAACTCATCTGCATTCTTTTCGACGTGATAAACCCTCGCTTGTACAGGCCGTCGCTAAAAAGTTCACACTCCACCAAACGGTCGATCACGTTCGCAATTGTCTCCACCGGCACGGCGTACCGCCCGGCAACGTATTCCGAAAGCTGCCAGAGAACGTCCTCACGCCCTCGGCCGGAATAATTGATGTAATAGCCCTTATCGCCGTAGGCGATGTCGAGCAGGCACTCATAGATATATGGCCCGAGTACGCCGAATTCCTGCCGCACACTTCGCAGCTTGGGATCGCGGAACAGCCCTATATCTCTCGGCCACCAGTCCAACGCAACTTTACAATTTCTGCCCGTAGTATCACCTCCGGTTTTCAGGGCAGGAAGGGCGGGGTTGCCGCCCTGTGCCTTGCCTGCTTACGCCAGAATGATAACGTCCTCGCGGAGCTCCTGCGGAATGTGCTGCTCGAACCAGTCGCGGATATTTGCGATAGCCTCACGCTTCCATGCATCCGCATCAGCCGCAAAGAGCGCCGCCTGCACATCATCGCCGGTCTGGCGAATACGGAACACGAACGGACTTTTCGGCTGCTCGACCTCGGTAAAGGTGCGGTACGGCGCCAGCACGACCGGGTTCGGCACGCTCACCTGCTTGACAAGCGAAATACCGCTGCGGGCTGTCACGCGCTGCGTCATGCCGTCGTCTGCCAGCGATACGCCGTTCTCGGTCGTTACCGTGCTGATGAGCTGCACCAGCGTGTCACGGTTTTCACCCGGCACGAAATGCGTCTGCATATTGATGATGAACTCCTCCACGCCCAGCCAGCGGCCAAACGGGAACGTCGGTGCGTACAGCTCGGCTTCCAGCAGGCACTCACGCGCCTTGTCGCTGTTCAGCTCGCGGTACAGATACACCTCGTTGTAGTCCGCAACGTGGATAACAAAGCGGCGGCTGAGGCTGTCCTCGTCCTCAGCACACTCATCCGCGCCGCTCTCGATGTAGTCGCGCACCGCCGACAGCGTATGTACCGCCAGCGGCGATGCCGTCAGCTCGTTCGGAATGCGGTGCAGCACGCGGTCTGCATAGTGACTGCCGTTGCGGAACTCCAGATGCGGAGCCGAAAGGTTTACGATATATTCCAGTGCTTCCTTGATCATTTTGAATATCCTCCTATTGATTTACGCCAGCTTGACGACCTTGGGTTCGGTGTCGATCGTCGGGTCAAACGACTGCTGACCGGGCACCTGCGGCGTGTACTCCATAACGATGGGTTCCGCATCTGTGCCGCCGAGCAGCAGTGCGCCGTCGATCGGCTTGACCGGAACCAGCTTGCTGCTCACCTCCGCACGGACAGCCACGCTGTCGCGGTTCTCGGTCGGCACGATGGACAGCTTGATGGTCAGCGTCCGCGCCTTTTTCGCCTCAGTGTTGAAGTCGCGGCAGTTTTTCATGATGCGCGTCAGCTCGTAGGCCGCGCGCTCACCGATCGCGCCGTTCATCATGTCCAGAATGCTGATCTCCTTGACTTCGCCGGTGTTATTAAAGTTGCTCATGGTTGTACCTCCTCATAAATACCTCTGTATCCGCTGAAAATTGACCCCAAACGGTCAACTCCGGGAAAAATATTTTCATTCCGGGCAAATCCGAATGGTGATACCCGGAAACTCCCGTTCAAACCGCCGCTGCCATGCCTCTGCCCTGCTGTTGCCGGCGGACAGGTGCAGCAGCCAGATGGTGAGCACGCCGCTGAGATCCTGCTTGTGCAGCCACTTGATAACGTCATTGACCTCGAAATGGCTGTGCCGGATGCGGTCTTTCAGCACCGAGGGAATGCGGTCGCTGCGGTTCAGCAGGCGCTCCTCGTAGTTGCATTCAACCGCGATGTAGGTCAGCTTATCGGCGGTGACGCCCAGATTCGCGGTGTCCACCGCCCAGAGCAGGCGTTCCTTGGTGCGGCCGTCCTCGATGAGGAATCCGAGCGGCTCATCGGTGTTGTGGAACGTGCGGAACGGAACGGCCGTCAGGTGTCCGAACCGCAGAACGTCGCCCGCTTTGATGAGGTTTGCCGCGTCCATCGCGTCCTTGTGGGCGGCGGCTGTGCCCTCGCTCATGTAGACCGGAACGGCGGCGTTCAGCAGCTGCGCGGCGGCTTTGGCGTGGTCCTGGTGCTCATGCGAGACCAGACACGCGGTAATGCCCGCCACGCCGTAGCCGAGCCGCTTTTGCAGCTCCTTGAACGTCAGTCCGCACTCCAAGAGCAGCGTGGTTTCGCCGTCCGATACCACGTAGGCGTTGCCCTTGGAGCTGCTCGCCAGTGATGCAAACGTCAAATCGGGCACGCTCCTTCGGTCTCCTCGGACGGAATTTCCACCTTTTCCTCGGGCGCGTTGTCCGCGAACTGCGTGGACTTGCGGATGATGTCCTGCACCCACTCGGGCAGCTTGCCGAGCACCTCCATGTCCGGATCGTCCGCATCGAACACGAGAATTTCGCTCTCCGGCTGCGGCGCTGGAATCCCTTTCGGGAAGCCGGTCACGGCCTCAATACGGTTGTACCTGCCGCCGTCGTCCTTCTCGGTGACGGTGACGCTCAGCATTGCCGGAACGCCCGCCATCTGCATGAGGTCGAAGCCCTCGCCTGCCGGATCAAGCTCCGCGTCGGTCAGCGCCTTGCCGCGCCACGAGGTCAACATCTGGTAAAGGGCGCTGCGCTCGTGCAGCGACACCGTGAACCGCCGGGACGACAGCCAGCGCGGCTTGTCCTCGCCGTCCACCTCGACACGCTCATCCGGAATTTCGAAGATGAACATACATTCCTCGGCGTACTTGCCCTGCTTCTGCTTCTCGAACTGCTTGTACTGCTGACCGAGGTCAACCACAGCAACGCAAACACCCATATAAGTGCCGCCGTCCATCGGCGGAATACTGCTCGCCGCCTTGCGCTTTGCTTTCAAACTCATTCGATTCTCAACTCCTTATCCTGCTCCGAAACCACCAGCCGCACGACCTGTGAGCCGATCGGCTGCAAGTGCGTGACGCTCTCGGCATTGTCCACGAAAAGCGGCACGCGCACGCCGTAAAACTCGCTCAGCGTGTCGATAATATCCATGCCGATGTTGATTTTCATGGCGTTGTTCGTACCCTCGAACGCTGTCCCGTTGCGGTCCATCGGCTCACAGCAATCAGCCAGACCGCCGTTGACCTGCTCGGTGAACAGCCGCCAGCGCGTCAGGCGGAACCGGCTGTTGACGCTCTCGGTGATAGCCTGCACGCGGTAGCGCGTGAACTCCTCACACATGGCGATGAGCCTGTCCATCTGCTCGACCTCGGCGGCGGCGGTGCGCTGCTCGGCCTGTAAGTCGGCAATGCGGCGGCGCGTATCAATGAGCGTCTGCTCTTTGGCGAGCACCGCGTCATGCGTCAGCTTCTCAGCCGTGACAGCAGAAAGCGCGGTTTCCAGACGGCTCTTTTCCGCTGCGGTGTCGCCGGACAGACGGTCAAGCCGCTTTTCTGCATCCGCGATGAGTGTCAGAATGGCGTTCTTGCGGCGGTCGTAGTCCGGCAGGTTTTCCGGTTCGATGATGACCGGCGGCGTGTAGCTGTCAAGGGCAGCCTGCGCTTTCTGCATCTCGTCCTGTGCGGATTTCAACGCTGTTTCTGCGCTCGCAAGGCGTTCCTGTGCGGCTGCAATGCCCTGCTTGACCAGCTTGCTGTCCTCGAGGAGCGCGTCCTTGCGCTGCTGCTGATGGGCGGCAAAGGCTTCGCGTGCCTCTGCAACCTGCTCTGCCGGCAGCGGCTGATGGCAGGTCGGACAGACCGTGTCCGTGAACTTCTCGGCATCAATCGCACGCCAGCGTGCGCGGTAATCGTTCAGGTGGGTTTCCCCGTCCGCGATGTACTGCTTTTCATGGTCAATGGTTCTCTGCAAGCGATCAACGTCCTGCTTGCGTTCGGAAAGCGCACGGCGCAGCTCGTCGGTCTTGTCCTCGACCGGCACGCGCTGGCTGGCAAGATGCGCGTTGTTTTCTGCTTCCAGCTCTCGGAGCTGGTTTTGCAGAGCGCCCAGTTCGTTACGAGCTTGCGCGGCAAGGGTGTTGTTTGTCAGCTTGACCAATTCGCCCTGCACCCGCTCGCGCTCGGCCTGCAAACGGTCGCTTTCGCTGTGAGCCGCCGCGAAGTCGAGGCATTCCAGCTCCGTCACCATGCGGCTGCATTCGTCCACGCGAACCGGCAGGGTGTTCAGGCTGGCGTTGCTGTCCTTGCGCTGCTTCATCAGCACGGACTTGTACTCGTCCACCGTCCGGCGGCCGACTTTCGCGTTAAGCTCAGCGAACTGCGGTGCAGCCGCGAGCAACTGCTTGTCCTCCGGCAGGCCGCAGATCTCGGCGAGCAGCGTTCGGCGGTCCTTCCAGTGCATTCCTTTCGTTACCGCCCAGACATCGGTGAGCAGCTTAAACTGTCTCTCGTCGATCAGCTCCGCGATGCGGCGCTTGTACTCGTTTTCCGCGAGCGGCACATCGTCGATGTAGTAGTCGCGCGTGTCACCGGCGTAGCTCTCGATAGATGAGCCGCGCGGTTTCTCCCACTTCTCACGCAGGACTTTGCGCAGCTTGAGCGGCTCGCCGTCCACCTCGAGAACCGCCGTGACCTCGGGCATCGTGCCTGCCGGTGCACCGTGCGGCTTGATGTCCGGCCGCGCGCCCCCGGCGCTGTCCTTGTTGAAGAGCAGCCACGTCAGCGCGTCATAAACGCTGGTCTTGCCTGCGGCATTGGCACCGAACAGGCTGTTCACGCCCTCGTGAAAGTCGAGGTGCAGGACGTTGAAGCACTTGAAATGCACCAAATCCAAGGATTTCAGAAGGATGTTCATTCTTCCATCTCCTCCAGCAGGCTCTTGATGATGTCCTTCGGCGTGCCGCGGCGCAGCAGATCGGCAATGTCATCGCCGGTCAGCTTCGCGCCCTTGCGGACGAGTGCTGCATCGAGCGTTGCGTCCTCGCACGGCGCCGTGCTCCACGTCGGCGTGCCTTTGCTTGCAATCGCGCGGATCAGCTTGACGCGGAACTCCTCGGCTGCGTTTTTGTCCTGCTCGCGCACGTTCGTGTAGATGGTCTTGATAGCGTAGCCGATCTGGCTGACTACCAGATCCATGCCGCCGGACAGCGCAACCGCAGTGCGGTTGTTGTCGCCGTTTTCCGTACAGATAATCTTTACCATTGAAATTCTCCTAACTTCATGCTATTATGTGGTTGAATATATTTTTCTTTGCCGCTGATCGGGATTGCCGTCCTGACAGCGGCGTTTTTCATGCGTTGCTTGCGGCGTACGCCTTTGCGCGGATACGCTCAGCATAGGCCTCGATGCTGTCGATGTAGATACGCCGTCGTCCGGCGTGGATCGTGGACGCCAGTTCTCCGGCTTTACAGAGATTGAAGATCGTGTTCTTGCCACAGTCCAACATCTCGCAAGCGCCTTCGTAGCTGACAGTTTCCTGGATAAGACGGCTTTTCATGCGGTTCACCTTCCTTCATGATGAGAGCCAGATAACAAACAGAATTGTTATCACAGCTGCATACAGTCCTCTCCGCAGCCATTTTGTACGGATATTGCCGATTGCGCTCCACAGCGTTTCAAAAATAAGAATGCTGATGACGCAGGCGATCAGGTCAACGATTTTATTCTGCATTGCCCCTCCTTGTTCTGTATGATATACTGAGGCCGAAAGGATGATTAAAATGTTTAATGCACCCGAGCAAATGTGGAACCTGTTGAATATTATCGCGACGCTGTTAACCACAATCATTGGCGCTTGGTTCACCATGCAGGTATTTCATGGCGGTAAGAAAGCTGATGCTGCTAATATGCGTCTTGAAAAAGTCTATGGCCCTCTGTTTACGCTTGTCGAGCCATACCTTTTTCATAAAATGGATCGCAAACAATGCGCAGTGCTTGTCGATCAGATCGAGCAAATCGTTCTTAACGGCAGTTATCTCGCAGATCCTACACTAAAAGCTCTCATACATAATTTTCGTACAGCAAATGACTGCACTCCAAAGCAGTATAGTGAATACCAGTACAAATGGCGCTATGTTTTCACAGAAACTCCCGACCACTATATAGAATACTGGTTTCAGATCTGTAATCATATTGATCGCACGTATGATAAACTATGTATAATCTGCTCGTATCCGCTGCGCAATCGAAGCTATCGACTTGATCGTAAGCAGTACGTTAACTCATTTCGACTTGTCTTTGCTTGGGTGATTTTCCTATTGCCGGTTTTGATTTGGTTTGCCCTTATACTGATAATCCTAATAATGTCTGCATTGCATGCAGCATGATCGCGTATACCAGTAGATCGAGTGCTAACGCTGCCAGCCGAATTTTCCACAATTCGTATCTCATCGAATAAAGGACAAGTCCGACTGACACTATTGCTCCGGCAATCCATACTGTACCTTGGGTTGTCAACATGTATCTTCCTTTTCGCTTGTTTTCATTGGAATCACCTCCCCTGTCAGGTATCAATCTGTAATACCGCTTTGATTGCTTCGGAGATTTTCGGTGCTGCTCGCTGGCCACTTAGGATTTTGTACATATACCCAGTGTCAACGAACAGTCCTGTGCGTTCGGAAATGATCTGCTCCAACTCTTTCTGTGTCATGCCGAGATCGAGAAGTCTTTTCTTAACGCACAAACCAAACTCCGTAAATTTGGGCGTTCCCACAATTTTTCCTCCTCCCTCGCTGAAATAGGTTGACGAGTACGTTATCAAGTACTATAATGTAATTACCACAAAACAATATGTACGTTTCTACGTCCTCGGTACGCTTATATCTTAGTACGTCTTTGCGTACACGTCAAGTACTTTGTGTACTTTTCTGCGTACTTTGTAGAAATGCACAAAACAGGGGCGTGCTAAATGAACAACTTATATGAAAAAATAGAGCACCTTTGCTCTGAACGTGGCATAACGCCGGGAAAACTGTGCAGCGAAATAGGTGTCCGACGCAGTGTGCTTGGAGATCTTAAAGCCGGACGTAAGAAAGGATTGTCCTTTGACACACTTTCCCGAATAACAAATTATTTTCAAATTCCTCTCGATACACTTCAAGAAGATCATATTGATGTCAATAAAGTTATCAGTAATGCAGCCCGTGCTGTTTCACACAGACCCACGAGTGAGGATCAGGAGCTGAATGAATACCTCGAAATGCTGCGTACTCGTCCCGAGATGAAGATGATGTTCCAACTGGCAAAGGGCGCGACAAAGGAGGACGTCGAAAAAGCTGTTAGAGTGATCGAAGCTATGTTAGGTAAAGATTCCAAAGGAGATTGATCCATGCACCCCGAGATCTTTGCACGGCTCGCACCGCTGCCCGCAAAGGTTAAAGCCGTTACTGTAACAGATGATAATCTTGTGTTTACCATCGTCGTCAGCGAATACCTCTGCGAACGCAGCCGGATTGCCGCGCTAAATCACGAATTCAACCACATCTACGAGAACCATTTCACTGATCGAGCCATCCCGATCGACGTAGCTGAACGGCTGGCCGACCAAATAAAAAATCCCTATTCACTGGTGGAACCGTGAACAGGGATAGGATATTTATGCTGCCGCACTATACCGCAGCGTGTACTTCTTGCCCCGGTACTCAAAACTTTCCGGGTAATCATGGCGTTCCAGCCACAGGCTGACCTTGGCAACAACAGATGTCACGGGTCGTGTTATGATACCAACATAAGGAGGCGATCCATTTGGCACAACTCAGTGATATGCTCACTTATTTGCGAAAAAGAAAAGGACTGTCCCAGCAGGAGCTTGCAAACACCCTAAAAATATCTCGCAGCGCGATTGGTATGTATGAAACCGGCAAGCGCGAGCCGGATCTGGAAACCCTTGAAGTCTTTGCCGACTTCTATAATGTAGACATGAACACGCTGACTGGCAAAGCACCTGTCAAGGAACAGACAAACAAACTTCCGGACAATGCTATCCCTGTTGATTTCTCTCACTTAAAGCGAATTCCGATTCTCGGCCGTATTGCCACTGGTACTCCAATCTATGCTGAGGAGAACATCGAGGGCTACACCTTTACCGACCTCAACGGCGGTGCCGAATACTTTGCTCTGCGCGTGCGCGGTGACAGCATGAATGCCGCCCGTATAAATGACGGCGATCTGGTTATTATCCGTCGTCAGGACATTGTGGAGAACGGTGAAATCGCAGCGGTGATGATAAACGACCAGGATGCAACGCTCAAGCGCTTCTCGCGTGAGGGCGACATCGTAACGCTTATGCCGCAGTCCATGAACCCGGAGTATAAACCATTTATCTATAATCTGAAAGATACACCGGTAAAAATTCTCGGCCGGGTCGTTAAAGTCGAGTTCCTACCGAGATAAAATCGCGCAAAAAAAATCCCGCCTACCGACAACCAGCAGACGGGAATGGATAACCACTATTCAATTTGCAAGCCCTTGGCACAGCAGGCGGAAGGTTTCTCTGCCCTTGGGCGTAACGAGCGTCTGCGTACCGGACCATTTGGTCTTTTCGTTGAAGCACTCCTTGACCTCGAACAGACCGTTGTTCTTGTCGGCGTAAGGCATGATCTTGCCCTTCTGGTCGCGGTAGATGTACTTCTTTTCGAGCAGGAACGCGATGAACGGCTTCTCTTTTACGCCGAGCTGCTTTGCGGTTTCGCGGAAGTTCGTCAGCGTGTTGCGCTCGACCAGCTCATCGAAGTAGTCCGCCTTGGGCTGCATGATGGTGTTCTGAACGGTCACTGCGGAAAGCTGTGCTTCGCGCTCTTCGAGCGTCTTTTTCGCCACCATGAGCGCCTTTGCCATCAGCTCTTCTCCGGTCATGCTTTCCTGTCCGGCAAGGTAGCCGCCGTGCTTGCGGATACTCGGCAGGACCTCATCGAATACCCAGCGTTCAAAACGCTCGGCGGTCGGC
>ERZ1034913.2052-NODE-2052-length-10756-cov-6.204373_pt1 | contig 10756 bp, 13 predicted proteins | sample MGYA00520697_ERZ1034913 | MGnify/ENA primary metagenome ERZ1034913 (study PRJEB33766, sample SAMN09781786) | gut metagenome | biome: gut microbiome | host: Homo sapiens | place: Madagascar | study: EMG produced TPA metagenomics assembly of the PRJNA485056 data... | reverse complement strand
CTTCGGCCCGCCCTCCGAATCGGAGTCATTCATTCCCCAAAAACTTTACGCCGTGCCTTTAGAGAGTCGAAGACTCGTTTCGGAGGGTTCTGCACGTAGAGCTTTCCGACATCAAACGTCTGCTCGAGTATGGTGGCAAAGCTTGGTAGGACATGGCTCAAGACGGAACCGAAGTCATCGGCATGGACCACGCAGCTATCAACTCGCTCGGGAGCCTTGAGGGGTAGGCCACCCCATGAGAGACGACATCCTCCAGATGACACGTGACGCGTTCCCGACGCCCATCGGAATATCGGATAATGATGCCGAGAGCCGCGAGAATGCCGGGGCGGAGATACGGGGATCTGTCGCCTCCTCGACATCCGAAACGTACGACCTGCCCGACGGCCTCATGGACGTGCCGCAGGTCGCAGAATACCTGCGCGTGTCGAAGACGTCGGCCTGCAAGTTCATCGAACGGCAGAAAATCCCCACCATAAGGATCGGGGGGCTTCTGCGTGTCAGGAAAGGCGAGCTAGACGAGACGCTGCGCACCATGGACAACGACATCTAATCGGTGATCCCATAACTTCCGGCATATCTTCATCGCATAAAACTAGGGCGAGGCCCTGTGGGTCCCGCCCTTACAAAACCCGAAGGCTTTCCATGTGTCTGTATTGTGAGCCGTTGGGGAGCCAGATGTCAACCAGCACGCCGAGCTCAGTCACCTCGTCCTAGGCAAAGGAGCAAAGGGGCGTCACCGCTTTTGACGGCGCTCTTAGCTACAGCAGACCTTCCACGAAGGGTTTGAGCTTGTCGAGCATCGCGTCGCTTCTGATGACTGTACCTAAATCGAGGTGCTCACTCTCCTCCTTCGTAATCGTCTGAGTGATTACGCCCATGAACAGCAGCCTGGAGCCGAGGGCAATTCCGTCGGTCGTGGGATAGCTGCCCTGGTTGAGGATGAAGGCGGGACTGCCGCTGGAGCCCTCGAATACAGATGCGTCAACGAGGAACTCGCGCTTGCCCTTGTAGTCGTTCCAAGCGGGCGTGGAAGTCCAGCCTTGTCTGATGAGGGGGGTCTTGTTGTAGTCGTCATAGAGCCCGCTGGGGTATCCGATGAAGGTGATTTGCTCGAGCGCCGCCAAATTGTCCAGCACACTCTTCTTCGGGATGAGTCCAGAGTCGATGGAGCGGTAGAAAGGCCTCTTCCCGTTTTGTTCGAGCATGCTGAGAACAGGAGCCACCGGCATCGCAACCAAGTCGAGCTCTCCGAGCTTCTTCCCCTCGATGAATGACTTGTCGAAGTTCACGCTGATGGTCTCGCGTGACGGGGCGTCACCTTCGGCTAGATTGATGACGAAGCGACCCTGAATCACATCCTTGAGGACATGGTGATTGGTAATGAGCAGGGGCACGTTGCGCCCGTCCTCAAGGTCATAGGAAAAGAAGAATCCTGTACCCGAGACGCCCGTGCCTTCGGTTGTTATGCCCACGATGGGGACCGTGGTAAAGAGCAGCTGCGTGCTCGTATCATTAATGTTCATCGGTCTTGGTCTCCTTGCCATCGGGATCCGCCAGGTGTTCTAGAACGCGCTCAGCCAGATCAGATTTGCCTTGGTTCTCTTCTTTTCGGATAAAGATAAAAGCGACAAAGAGTCCTACTGCGCCACACGGTGCTACGCAGAGCATTAAGATACCGAGCAAAGATGCGAGATTGACAGATGACGACAAACCCCCGAGAAACCAGCCCAGGAACGTTGTCGCGAGACCTAAAAGGATGTCAGGTTTGTAGGAAGGGCGCTCCTGCTTGGCCTGAAGGAGCATCTCCCTTGCTTTTCTCAGGTCGCTGTCGCGCTGTCCGACGTATGATTCCAGCAGGTATTCATCGGGAATGCGAACCTCGTGGTCCTGGCGCACGGCGACGTGCTCCCGGTCATTTATGAGGTGGATGCCGTTACTTGCCTCTCCGACGCTAGTATTGTCGCCCATGTGCGCGAAGACGCTGTCGAGGTCAGCCCACCTGACTCTATGGGCAAGTGCCTGGTCTTGTGGTGGGTCCTCTTGACCTTTCTCCACCAGATCTCCTTAGAACAAGGTCCTGGCGTCTTGCGGAGGTTTATGGTCACAGCAGAGACACCATGGTTCAACCAATATATCGATGGATAGATTATACCGTGCGGCTGATATGGCGACCAAGGGATGCGGGCGACACGGCTGTGGGGTGCTAATGACTTGCAGATTGCTGGTGACAGGCTACTACTAGCGGCGTGGCTTTGCTGTTGGCTCACTCCGCCGCCCGCCCCACGGCGCCGGAGATTTCTCTGCACAGTGGGGCGGCATCGGTTGTTCTAGCGGAGTCGGCACCGTCGGCAACGGAACGTATACTGCGCTCGTCGCGCTCATTGCCGAAGCAACTGTGGCCTGGGAGAAAGGCTGGAGATAATGAACGAGCTCCCTTGCAGAAACGAGTGGTAGTGGAGGCTCGCGCGCACGGTGGCGCAGGGTGTGCTTGGCGTGACCATCGCCAACCTCGACCTGCTGGTCGGCACCTAGTCGTTCATGTCCAAGTGGCGCCCCATGCCTCGTGGACGTGCCGCAGGTCGCGGATTACCTGCGCGTATCGAAGGCGTCGGCCTGCAAGCCCATCGAGCGGCAGAAGATATCCGCCATAAGGATCGGGAGGCTTCTGTCTGTCAGGAAAGGCGAGCGAGGCGAGACGCTCCGCGCCATGGGCAACGACATCTGTTCGGGAATCCTATGGCCGCGCCCTTTGCATAACAAATAGAGCGAAACCCAGTGGGCCCCGCCCTTACAAAACCCGAAGATTTTCCATGTGCGCATATTAATACTCATCGGGGAGTCAGACGTCAATCAGATTCCACACAAAGTCAAAGTACGCGGACAAAATGGGCCACTTCGGCAATCTAGAAATGAGTCCGCGCCTACCAAATGCGAGGTCATGCCTTCCTGAATCGGCGCCTCCTCGTCGATCCCTCCCCGACCAATTTGCCCGATTCAATCAGTGCGGATACGTGAGCGCTGGCGCTGCGTTTTGAGACTCCAGCAGCATCGGCAGCATCTGCCAGCGTGAAGCTGACTCGTGATGCAGCGAGCTCCAGTATGGCTTGGTCAGTGCCCCCCAGCTGCTTGGCAACTGTCGACTCGGTGATTAAAACCCCACCTGCGTCTGGGACTGTAGCGCGGAAGATGCTTCCGTCCACGAGGGTCGGGTCCCCACCCATGAAGCTTCGTGCATACTTGAAGAGGTTGCGTGTGCCGCTCCCTAACTCCTCCGCAAGCCCTATCTGAGTGAAGACATTGGCAATCGAGGGATTCTTTGGCATCGGGTTAAAGTCATTGAGCGTGATATTCCCCTCAAAGAACGTCCTGCTGGCGTTCTGGGTGTGCAAGCCCTCGCGGTCGATCTCCAGCTTTGCAGGATAGGGACTCGTGAATTCCCGGTGGATGAGCATGTTCGAGATGAGCTCACGGCATACGATGCCCCGCACGCTTACCCTTGCGTCTCCCTCAATAACAAAGGGATCGGGGAGATTACGCTCGCAGAACCCCATGAGGGCATCGTACGCATCGATGAGATTGGTCTTCACCGTTAGACGGTCGTCGTAGCGGTCCTGGTCACGCAACCTGACCACAGCATCGGTTTTGTAAGTAGGACAGAGCGAGCCAATCGTCTCGTCGCTACCGAACAGCAGGCCGGCGGCGAGAGTGAGGCCTTCTTGTCCTGTTGAGTAGTCCTTGACCAAAAGCTGAGCGCTCCGCAAGAGCTGCTCGTCATCCAACCCTGCCCAAGGATGTCCCGGCCGCCGTGCCGTAGCCATCTGCCTTGCACGATGTATAAGATCTGCACGCAAGTCGCTCGGCGTCAAATATGGAAAGATTCGCCGCTCAGTCTCGAGATTGCTCTTCCGGATATACATGGCAGAAATCTGACTGCCAGCGCTAACCTTTACATCGGCATCAGCGATGCGGTCGTATACGACGCCCTTATAGCGGTGAACATCCGGACTCATGGGGACCCAGATGCGGACGACGGTCTTACCATTTACGACAACCATTTCAGTCTCGAGCATCACAGCGGGATCGAACAGCTTGGGATTGCGGACGACATTGGCGATATTGCGCTGTATATCTATTGCCGCGCCTTCCGCAACGCCAGCAACAGTCCCATTGTCTTCCACGCCGAGGTAGACACTTCCACCCATGTGGTTAGCGAATGCACAGACGGTCTCAAAGGTGTCCCGTTCAGGCCGTGCTCTGCACCTCTTAAACTCGACTGATACAGATTCACCCTGGGCGATCGTCTCTAACAACAGTTCGGCTTCCATGCGGGTTACTCGTTCCAATTTAGGGTCATATTCTGTTGAAATTTTACCATGATTCGGGAAGCATTCACGCATTCAGGAAGCGATTTAGGAAGAGATTCGCGAATAGCTTCCCGAGTGTTTGAAAATAATCCTGCCGCTCAAATAGTGGGTATAGATTTACGGCTCGTACATTTATGCTTTATATCCGTGGAAGTTCAGCATGATAGTACAATAGTGCGATGTGCAGCGATTGCGGAGGAGTCGACACTCTCGCATTACTATTGCCGGTTTTCGGGGGCCAAAATGGGCCTAGAATCGTCTATTACAACACAGTGTTGAGAGTGACAAACGCTCTTTCGGAAGGCTTGAAAACGGCCCGAATTCATCGGAAATCGCCGAGTTTCGCGATTTGTCACTCCTCACTCCTACCTGCGATTTTGCAAAACGGAGAGCAAAAAAGCGGGGTGACTACAAGGTGACTACATGGCACGGCGCCAGATGCCCCCCTGGCTTGAAAACGCGATGAAATCTTCCATCACCGCGTTGGCATGTTTTGGCATCCGTTCGCCCCTCTTAGCAGGGAGTATCATCACGTCGTCCTCTTGAAGGGTTGTCGAGAGTATTTCCCCAGGTTAACGCCTATAGAATCAGCCCCGAAACGGTCTTGTTTCGGGGCTGATTCCTACGTTTCACTCTCGGAAAGTCCGGGTGGCTTCGTCCTAGTCGTGCCAATAGATGCTAACCACTACCAACAGGCGGGCGGCTTGCAACTAGATGGAACGAAGGCCCAGCTCACTCCCACTCCACCGTGCCGACGGGTTTGGGCGTGAGGTAGTAGCAGACGCGGCAGATGCCGGGGACTTCGGCGGTAATGCGAGCCGTGATGCGCTTGAGCAGCGCCCAGTCGAGCTCGGGCACCTCGGCGGTCATGACGTCGACGGTGTTGATGCAGCGGATGATGCACGGCCAGTCGTAAGCGCGCTTGCCATCGCGCACGCCGGTAGCGCGGAAGTCGGGCACGACAGCAAAGTACTGCCAGATGGTAAGCCCTGCCTGGTCAATCTCCTCGCGAACGATCGCATCTGCCTCGCGCAGCGCCTCGAGACGGTCGCGGGTAATTGCGCCCAAGCAGCGGACACCCAGGCCAGGGCCGGGGAAGGGCTGGCGCTCGACCATGTTCTCGGGCAGATCGAGCTCGCGGCCGACCACACGCACCTCGTCCTTGTACAGCAGCTTGACGGGCTCGCAAAGCTCGAACTGCAGGTCATCGGGCAGGCCGCCCACGTTGTGATGGGCCTTTACGCCGTCTTTGGACTCCAGGATGTCGGGGTAGATGGTGCCCTGCGCCAGGAAGCTGACCTCGTTGCCAACCTTGCGCGCCTCCTCCTCAAACACGCGGATGAAATCGGCGCCGATGATTTTGCGCTTTGTCTCGGGTTCGGCGACGTCAACCAGCTTGCCAAGGAAGCGGTCGGTCGCGTCCACATAGACCAGGTTCGCGTCCATCTGATTCTTGAACACGTCGATGACCTGCTCGCTTTCACCCTTGCGCATGAGGCCGTTGTTCACGTGCACGCAGATGAGCTGCTTGCCGATTGCCTTGATGAGAAGGGCGGCGACGACCGAGCTGTCGACGCCGCCGGAAAGAGCCAGCAGAACCTTCTTGTCACCGATTTGCTCGCGGATTGCGGCAACCTGCTCGTCGATGAACGCCTGGGCAAGCTCGGGGGTGGTGATGCGCACCATGTCGTCGGGACGCTGATTAGGGTCCATGCGAAGCTCCTTCACAATCGATGGGAATGCGCCAGCGCATGCGGGCGCGTTCTCCATGGCTGCCAGCGTGGAGAAGGACACGCTGCCGCCGCGCCTTCTGCGTGAGGAGCTGCCAAGCGGACCTGCGAAGGGCAAAGTCGCAGAGCTCCAGGTCATGCTGGCTGACTACTACGAGGCACGCGGCTGGACGGCGGAGGGCGACCCCACTGACGCCAAATTCCAGGAGCTTCGCCTGCAAGGGGTTGTATGAACGTCAAGTTTTTCGCTACGTATCGTATGATTGTGGGACAGGGGTGCATTAACCTCCCCGCCCCTCGCGACGTTTTGGAGCTGCTGGAAATATTGGAACAACGCTACCCTGATTTCCAGGGGCTGCTGCTCAACGACGATCATACCGATAAGGGACGCGATGCCATCGTGCTGGTGTGCGGCCGTCATATCGAGCATCTCGATGGCGTGCGCACCCCGCTTTCCGAGCAAGATTACGTAGCCGTGACGCCGCTAGTTGCGGGAGGCTGATGCCGCAATGTGCGACGGACACCGAGCACGCGTCCTTCGAAAACGCGAAGGAGACTCCTATGGTTTCTGACGAAGAAGTCATCCAAATCGTGCAGTCTTATCCTGCCGAGCGCCGCTATGCGCTGGCCGCTATGCAGGATATGCAGCATGCCTTCAACTATATCCCCGAGAAGGGGCTTCATTGCCTGGCTAAACACCTGAACTGCGGTGTCGCCCAGCTATATTCCATGGCAACTTTCTACAAGGCGCTGTCTTTGAAGCCGAAGGGCAAACACATCATCAAGATTTGCAACGGCACCGCTTGCCATATCCGCGGTTCTGTGAACCTCGCGGCCGGCCTTAAGCGCGAGCTGGGAATCGATCCCGGCGAGACGACCGAGGACGGCATGTTCTCCGTGGAGATGGTGAATTGCCTGGGATCGTGCGCCTTGGCGCCGGTCATGCTGGTCGACGGAACCTACCACAACAAGCTGAAGCTCGAAGACGTCCCCGGCATCGTGGAGCGCTACCGTCGCGCGGATGCTGAAGAAGGGGAGGCCGGCAATGACTAGAGCAGAGAGAATACTGGTTTGCTGCGGCACCGGGTGCATCGCCAACGGAGCCTACGACGTGGCGAGCGCCCTGGAGGAGCAGATTGCTGTGCAGGGCGCGAATGCCCAGGTAGAGCTTAAGGTATGCCGCACGGGCTGCTCGGGTGAATGCGAGCAGGGGCCGCTTGTGCGCCTCATGCCCCGCGACACCATGTACTACAAGGTAAAGCCCGCCGATGCCCCTGCCATCATCGCCTCGCTCGAGGGCGACCCGGTGACGAAGCTTTTATATCGCGACGAGCAGGGCGTTCGCCACGAGCATCAGGCGGACAACCCCTTCTATGGCCTTCAGCACAAGGTGGTGCTGAAGGATGTGGGCATCATCGACCCCTTGAGCCTGGAGGAATACAAGGCGGCCGGCGGATATGAGGGACTCGCGCGGGCCCTCACCATGACCCCCGACGAAATCATCGACGAGGTGGAGAGAAGTGGCCTGCGCGGCAAGGGCGGCGCTGGCTTCCCCGCGGGGCGCAAGTGGCGTAGCGCAGCGAGTTACGATGTGCGGCCGAAGTACATCGTGTGCAACGGCGACGAGGGCGACCCGGGCGCGTTCATGGACGGCTCCACGATGGAGGGCAGCCCCCATGCCGTCATCGAGGGAATGATCATTGGCGCGCTGGCCATCGGCGCCGAGACGGGCGTGCTCTATATCCGCGACGAGTACGCTTTGGCGCGCGAGCATATCCAGCACGCCATCGACGACGCCTACGCGGCCGGAATCTTAGGCGAGCACATCATGGGCAGCGACCATAAGCTGGACTTGAGCATCGTGCGCGGTGGCGGCGCCTTCGTGTGCGGCGAGTCCACGGCACTTATGAACTCGATCGAGGGCAAGGTCGGCGAGCCTCGCCCGAAGTACATCCGCAGCGTCCAAAGCGGCCTGTTCGAGAAGCCGACGGTGCTGAACAACGTCGAGACCTTGGCGTCCATTCCCACCATCTTGGCGCACGGCGGAGAGGAATACGCCAAGCTGGGAACGGAGAAATCTAAGGGCACGAAGGTTTTCGCCATGGTGGGCAAGGTCAAACACACGGGCCTTGTGGAAGTGCCGATGGGCACCACGCTCCGCACGCTCATCTACGACATCGGCGGCGGCATCATCAAGGACCGACCCTTCAAGGCGATCCAAACGGGAGGTCCATCGGGCGGCTGTATTCCCGAGAGCCTGCTCGATCTGCCGGTTGACTTCGACACGCTCGTCGAATACGGCGCCATGATGGGCTCGGGCGGCATGATCGTCATGGACGACTGCAGCTGCATGGTGGAGGTCGCCCGCTACTACATCGACTTCCTGTGCGAGGAAAGCTGCGGTAAGTGCACGCCCTGCCGCGAGGGCCTGCGCCAGATGCGCTATATCCTCAACGAAATCTGCGAGGGTCGCGGTAAAGACGGCGACGTCGAGCTGCTCGAGGAGATCGGGCACATGATGCAGGACGCTTCCCTGTGCGCTTTGGGTCGCACGGCACCGAACCCCGTGCTGACCACCATCAAGTTCTTCCGCGAGGAATACGAGGAGCACATCGGCGAGCACCGCTGCCCCGCGGGCGTTTGCGCCGCGCTGACCAGGTTCGCCATCGACCCGCAAGCATGCAAGGGCTGCGGCATGTGCGCGAAGGCATGCCCCACTGAAGCTATCTCCGGCGAGCGCAAGCAGCCGTATTCCATCGAGCCCGCCGCGTGCATCGCCTGCGGCAGCTGCCGTGAGGTTTGCAACTTCAACGCGGTGCTGACGGAGGGGAGGTAGCTATGGCTAAGACCTACGATATCGTGATCGACGGCAAGACCTGCATGGCCGAGCACGGCGAATACCTGTGGGACGTGGCGAAGCGCAACGGCATCGAGATTCCCGCGCTGTGCCGCAGCGAGGCGTTCCCCGAGCACCGCGCAAGCTGCCGCGTATGCATCGTGGAAGTGGTCGCACGTGGCCGCTCCAAGGTGGTAACTTCCTGCGTGTACCCCATAGAAGGGGAATGCGAGGTGCACACCGACTCGCCTAAGATCGTCCAGGATCGCAAGGTTCTCATGGCGCTGCTCGCTGCTCGCGCGCCGGAGTCCGACCTCATGGCTGCGATGGCGTCTCACATGGGGGCGGGCGAGGGATACGAGCGCCTCGAGCCTTTGGACGCGGGTAAGTGCATCCTGTGCGGGCTGTGCGTGCAGGCATGCGAGAGCATGGGAACAGGTGCCATCTCGACGATCAATCGCGGCGTCGACAAGGAGATAAACACCCCCTACGGCGCGGCAAGCGACGATTGCATCGGATGTTTGAGCTGTGCAAACGTTTGTCCCACGGACAGCATCCCATTCATGGAGGACTCCATGACGCGCACCATCTGGAACCGAACGTTCGAGCTTTCTCGCTGCAAGGAATGCGGACGCGTACTGGGTACGCAGCAGATGTCGGACGTGGAGCTGTGCGATGCGTGCCGCCGAAAAGCGATTGCGAACGAGCTGGCGGAGACGTATCGTTTCGTATAGAGCAGCAGCCGCAAATTCGGGCGGCCGCATAGCCAGATAGCCGAAAAGCCAGGCGGCCGCGCCTTCGCTCGGATATGCGAAAGGCGCGGCCGCACTGATGATTGGCCAGATAGACGGAAGGGGGCGCCATGGCATTCGAGCACCGCTATGATTGCAACAAGCGGGCGTTGTCGGATCGGGAATGCCGGGCGCTCTTAGAGTGCAAGGTGGCAGTGATCGGGCGCGGCGGACTGGGCGGCTCCGTGGAAGAGATGACCCTGCGATGAGACGCGCGGTCACCCCTGCGGAAAAGCTGCGCCTGCTCAATGCACTTGTCGCCTCGGCGATCGCCGTCTTCTTCTTAGCGCATTCTGCACTTGGGACGGCATCGTTTTTTGTTGAAGGCCTGGTCAACAGCGTATTTTGGCTCGTATGGACCATGTTCGGCGTGGTGGGAGCGCACGTGCTCGCAAGCGTCGGCGCCACCGCCTTGATGCTGACCGACACCGAGCGCCCACCGAGTTCCCGCAAGAAGCGCCACTTCGTGCTGAAGTGGGCGACGGGGTCGGTTTTGGCGGCGACGATCGCCGTACATCTCTTCTGCATCCTTTGCCCTGGTAGCCTTCCCATCTTTCCCCATCAGACGAAGGCGTCTTTCCTGCTCCTCCTTGCCGCGCTCGCCTGGCATGTCGGCATCGCGACGAAGTCCCTTGCCCGTGACCTGGGAATCGGGAAGAGAGCGCGCGATGTCATGCGGGCCGCCTACATGCTGGCCGTTTTCGCCCTTATAGCCCTTGTGGTTCTGGCTTCCTAAATTCGACAGCCATGTGCTGGGCGTATCGAATGGAGATGGAGGCCCAGCCTGTCAGGAGGTCTTCCCGCTTTCCGGAAAAGAGCGCCCGGCGTGCTCGAATCTCTCAAGCAAATACGCAGCTCACACGTTTCTCACTAGTATTTTGCGATGCGCTTTCCCCCGTATTTAGCGATGCAACCCTCTCGGTATGTAGGGGATAATTCGCGGCAATGCTGCTGCGGCCGATGCTGCCGCGCGTTGGCAGCAAAGGACCCGAAAGGAGACCAGCTATATGAAGTCAAGGGATAATCCGAAGT
>ERZ1034913.2046-NODE-2046-length-10778-cov-3.381330_pt1 | contig 10778 bp, 8 predicted proteins | sample MGYA00520697_ERZ1034913 | MGnify/ENA primary metagenome ERZ1034913 (study PRJEB33766, sample SAMN09781786) | gut metagenome | biome: gut microbiome | host: Homo sapiens | place: Madagascar | study: EMG produced TPA metagenomics assembly of the PRJNA485056 data... | reverse complement strand
CTTTTACGCAAGGCTGATTTCGGGCGGCGATCCCGATTATGAAACGGGAAAGCTCCGTATAGGCATAGCGGGAAACTTTGATGAAACCGTGGAGTTCGGCAAGGAGTGGAAAAGATTTGACATTCTTATTACCGGGTTGGAAGGCGAGAAGAATCTGAGAATTTATACCGCTATATATAAGCAGGTAATGGAAATCGGCGGCTTTACGGTACAGAATATCGGCAAGGACGCGGACGTATCTTATTTTGACAAGGAAACAAAGACCGACCTTTTACCGGCTGAGCTGAAACCCGGCGCGGCGTGGAGAAAGGACGCGCTTGCAAGGATTGAGCAGGTGCGCAAGGGTGACTTTACCGTTGAGGTTAAGGACAGGGACGGAAAGGCGGTACAGGGAGCCGAAGTAAAACTTGATATGTTCGAGCATGAATTTAAGTTCGGCGTGACGATGGATACGGAGTATATAAACGACGCGCCGGCAAACAAGCCGAATCAGCCGCAAAAGCTCTTAAGCAAGGTCGGAGCGAACTTTAATTCCATGTCGGTCGGAAACGGACTTAAATGGGAAGCGTATGCCGATGACCCAAGCCGTGCAAAAACGGTTATTGCTGCGGCAAAGGAGCAGGGAATCAAGTATGTGCGCGGTCATGCGCTTTGGATGCCTTTAAATTCATATAAGGCTTCGCCACAGAAGGTATACGATTTACTTCAGGGCTCAGGCAGCGACAAGGAGGCGCGCTACAGTCAGCTGAAGGAGTATATAAGAGAGCATTTTGCCGAGATGAACGATGAATTTCCGTATATATATGAATGGGACGTTACAAATGAGATAAACGGAAGGACTATGTTTACGGACGCATTCGGAAAGCGTATAATTGGCGATGTATATAAGATAGCCGAGGAAACGCTCACAAACGGACAGAAGTTTGCGCTTTGCGATAATGCGCAGTTTAAGAGTTCAATCTTTTATACGCAGTATTGGGACTGGCTTGACAGACTTAAAAATCAGGATGTAAGGATTGATATGATAGCTATGCAGGGGCATATGGCGCTCGGCAGCGCCGATCCCGAAAACGTCGTAAGACCCACCGAGCTTTTAAAAACGTGGGACAGGTTTGCATATGAGTATCAAAAGACGTTTGCGATAACCGAGTTTTCGCTCGGAGCATATAATGACGAATACGGTTGGGACGGTCAGAGCGACGCAATGCGGGATATACTTATTGCGGCTTACAGTCACCCGGCTTGTACAGGCTTTAATATCTGGTGGATGTCGGATTGCTGGCTTGACTGGACATCGCCGTTCCGTCCGTACAACAAGGCGCAAAACGGTGATAACGGAGGCGGCGTTTCGCCGCTGTTCGGCGAGGAGGTTGAGGCAAAGCCGGGTCTTGAGGTGTATCAGGATTTGCTCTATAACAAGTGGTGGACGAAGGGCGCAACCGCTGTAACGGACGAAAACGGCAGGGGAACGGTTCGCGGCTTTTACGGCGATTACGATATATCCGTTACGGTCGACGGAAAAGAGGTAAAGACGGCTATGGCGGCGTTCCATAAGGGATATGAGAATGTTTTGACATTAACAATCGATTAGTGATTAAGGCGGATACTTTTTCGGTATCCGCCTTTTGATTTGAAAAAACATTTGATAAAAACAAGCAAAGGAGCCGCGGGGGAGTATTTGTCTCCCGCAAATTACGTGATGAAGGAAAAAATACTTGAATTGTTGAAAAAAATCAAAGATGTAACGTCCGAAAACTCTGCTGACAGGCGGTTGCCTCAGAACGTCTACTTTCTGGACGAAGACAATGTTTTATGCTGTGAGCGTGCGGCGGGAGATTCGCGCTATCCGTATGATGAGGACGGAATGACACTGTGGGCGCACTCGTCAGGATATATGGACGCTTGCGAGAGCCGTTTGACGCTGTTTAAAACGGCAACGCTCAGAGAGGAGCCGTGTATAGGCTTTTGGGGCGGTAAAAAAGGGAAACAAGGATACCTTCCGGTATCGGTTTTGGGGTGCTGTAAGCAGCTTTTTGAGGACGAGAATATAAAAAGGTATACGGTTTTTTCAAAATGCTGCGCATATTACATTACGGACGCGGAGGATTTGATATATGCGGTAAGGGCGTCTGTTACCGGTAAAAAACAGATTGTATACAGATTTGTCATTATAAACAAAAGCGAGTATTTGCAGGAGGTCTATGCAGTATCGTACTTTGAACCGCTGCTAAGGTATTCGGAAGGCGAGAATTTTTGGGGGCGGCTGACAAGGTACGGAAAGCGGCATAAAAACGGAAATGTAATGGTGTATACGCATCAGGAGATAGATAATATTGCCGTTATAGCCTCGGATATATCGGACAAGAAATATGAGGTATCGGGTACGGTATCAAAAAATATGTTTATGGGTGATTCCTGCCGTACGCTGACAAATGCGCAGGCTCTTAGGTCGGGCAGTTTTCCGAAAACGGTTAATGCGGTAACGACCACGGATATGCCCGTTGCGGCGGATATTGCAAGGCGCCGCTTGGAGCCGCATGAAACGCTTGAAATAAATTATGTTATTTCGTTTACCCATTCGGAAAAAGAGGCGAATACACTAATTGAAGAAAAACCGGATACGCAGTGGATTGAGAACGATCTTCATGCTCGGGAAGAGTCGGAAAGCAAACGGTTAGATAATTTGGACATAGCTTTCGGCGATTTTAAGGATTTTAAGCTGAACAGAAGCGTTATGAACCGTTTTATGAAGAATGTGCAAAAACAGGTGGATTTCTGTGCGCTTGGCAAAAACTATGCCGGGGGTATGCTCGGCGTCCGCGATGTTTTTCAGCAGCTGGAAAGCGCGCTTGTATGGAATCGGGAAAAGGCAAGAGAAAAGATTGTTTCCTCCCTCAACTATATTATGATAACGGGAAGATCGCCGCGCCAGTTCTCAATTCCGCCGAGAGCGGATATTATCCCGAAATTTGACATACGGGAGTTTATCGACCAGGGACTTTGGGTTATTTCAACATTGTACTCGTATCTTGCATTTACGGACGATTATTCAATTCTTGATGAGGTATGCGCGTATTATGAAATAATTGACGAAAAGAAGGGGATATACAAAAAAAGCGAGCATATGGGCGACGTGCTTGAACATCTTTTGAAAATCACCGAATATTTGATAGGAAACATAGACAAAGCTACAGGATGTCTGAAAATACTGTACGGTGATTGGAACGACGCGGTGTGCGGTTTGGGAAGAACGGAAGGTACGGATGCATTCGGCAGCGGAGTCAGCGTAATGGCAACGTTGCAGCTGTATATGTGCCTTGATATGATGAACCGGATTCTTGCGCATATCGGCAGGTTTTGCGAAAATTGCGAAAGGTATAACGCTGTCAGAGAAGGAATTAAGAACGGCTTGTTAAAGTACGCGATAGAAACAGACAGCGACGGAAATTGGCACATTGTTCACGGCTGGGGTGACAAAATGAGCTATAAGGTTGGCAGTGTGTCCGACAGCGACGGCAAATGCAGATACAGCGCAACGTCAAATGCCTTTTGGTGCATATCGGGTATGCTTGAAAATACTCCCGAAATCGGTGCGGATATATTGAAGGCTTATGAAAAGCTCGATTCAAAGTACGGAATAAAAACTTTTGAGCCGTATTTCCCAAGGAATATGAAGGGTGTGGGAAGAATAACCACTCTTGTTCCGGGAACGTATGAAAATTCATGTACGTATGTTCATGCGACAATGTTTTCCGCTATGGCTATGTTTATTCTCGGCGAGCCTAAAAAAGCGTGGGAACAGCTTTACAAAACCGCGGTTATTACGCATGAAAATGCTACAATGACTCCGTTTGTTATGCCAAATTCATATTGCTTTAACGAGGAATTTAATATAGACGGTGATTCAATGGGAGATTGGTTTACCGGCAGCGGAACCGTATTTATAAAAAATATGATTAAGTATGCGTTCGGCATTCAACCGGATTTGGATAGTATCGTTATAGCGTTTCCAAGCTATATTCCTGCAAGCCGCGCGTCAATAGAACTTTCGGTAAAGGGCGTTCGCGTTAGGCTGACATACAGAAATGAAAGCTCGGGCAAAAGAAGGTTTTATGTGAATTCCGCAGAAACAAAAGCAATCGGCGGCAGATTGACAATCTGTAAAAACGCTGCTTTAAACGGGCGCATAAATGTGGATATAATTGATTAAAAAAGAAGATATAAGGAGCTGGAAAAATGCTTAGAATTAAAAATGCATCAGCGCTGGAAAAGGTTCTTCCGGCGATAGATAACAATGCGCCCGAATTTAATGAATACAGCTGTCTTTTGGGAGAACGGTTTTCATATCAGGTAGCTTTTATGGGAGATTCCGATTGGTATGTTACGGAACGCGTAAATATTACGGTTCTGTCAGACATTAAGGAATACGTAAAAATATATGAGGCGGGGTGCGTGCCGGTTATTACAACGGCATACCCGACAGTGTACGACAACGGTTACATATCGCGGCAATCCTCCATTATACCGGATGTGTTAACTCCGTCCGACGGAACGACAACCGTATCCACTCTTTGTTATAAGGCAATCTGGATAACGGTTGACGTGCCGAAGGATGCCGTGTGCGGTGAGCATACGATTACAGTAAAGTTTGACAGTCCGGTCGGAATCTCGGCGGAGAGTACATTTCGGCTTAACGTTATCGGAGCGGTTTTGCCGAAACAAACCATGCCGTTTACACAGTGGTTTCATGCCGACTGCATTTCATCTTATTACGGAGTCAAACCGTTGTCGGAGGAACACTGGCTCTATATAGAAAAGTTTATAAAGATTGCGGCGGAAAACGGAATAAATATTACCTACTTTCTCATAAGGCAAATTATGTGACAAATGTTCGGATACATAGAGAATATGTCGTGCTCGCCGCAAGCGGCGGCTGCATCGATTGCTGTTTTGTACATAGCTTTTGAGCACAACTATAAGACCAAAACTTTTTTAAAAGTGTTTGGTCTTATAGCTATGTAAAAGATTTATAAAAATCCGGACAAATTTATTAAAATGAGTCTTAAATAATTGACATACTTGCAAAAGCGTGATATAATCTATTTATTATCAAAAATTTTATGTTGTTACTGTCACATAATTTGCATTATGTGGTAAATGATGTCAGGAGAGGTGTTTTGGCGTGCGAATAGAATTGTATGAGCATAATGAATGCGCATATGAAAATGCATAGTCGCTTTTGCAGTCTGACAAAAAGCTGCCGTTATACACCTGACCGGAACGGGAAAATCGTTTATTGCTTTTAAATTATGCGAGGACAACCCTAATAAAAAGATATGCTGGCTGTCGCCGTCCGAATACATTTTTGATACGCAGCTTGAAAATTTGAAAAAAGTAACGGGCGGATATGCGCCCCAAAACATCAGCTTTTTCACATATGCAAAGCTGATGAATATGAGCGAAACCGAAATTTCGGATATAAAACCCGGTTTTATTATTCTTGACGAGTTTCACCGCTGCGGCGCGGAAATGTGGGGGCATGGTGTGGAAAGACTGCTTTCGGCATACCACGGCACACCGATTTTAGGTCTGTCCGCAACCGCGATACGCTATCTTGATAACCAAAGAAATATGACGGACGAGTTTTTTGACGGCAACATCGCGTCCGAGATTTCCCTCGGCGAAGCGATAGTCCGCGGAATACTTGCGCCGCTGAAATGTGTTTTGTCGGCGTTCTCGTGTCAGAAGGACTTGGAAAAATATCAAAGACGCGTTAAACGCGCCAAAAGCAAGACGGTACGCGACGAGGGCGAAAAATATCTTGACGCACTCAGAAAGGCTCTGGATATGGCAGACGGACTTTCTGAGATATTTGATAAGCACATGAATGACCGCACGGAAAAATATATTGTCTCCTGCGCGGACTATGAGCATATGCACAAAATGCGCGAACTGGCAAAGGAATGGTTTGCCGTGGTGGACAAAAATCCCCGCGTTTACTCCATGTATTCGGAGGACCCCGCATCGGAACGGTCGTTCCGCGATTTTAAGACGGACGCAGACCGCTCGCACCTGCGGCTTTTGTAATGCATAGACGCGCTCAACGAGGGCGTTCACGTTGACGGCATAGGCGGAGTTATACTGCTGCGTCCGACCGTGTCGCCTATCATCTATAAACAGCAAATCGGCAGGGCGCTGCAATCGGGCATAAAGAGTTTCTCTGTGATTTTTGATATTGTGCTTAATATGGAAAATATTTACAGCATTGGCACAATCGAGGAGGAAATGCGGCTTGCGGTAAGCTACTACCGCGCACTCGGTCAAGACTATAATGTTGTGAACGAGCATTTTGAAGTAACGGACGGGGTGAAGGATTGCATACCTCTGTTTGAAAAGCTGAACGAAACGCTGACCGCATCTTGGGATTTTATGTATGCCGAGGCGAAAAAATACTACGAAGAAAACGGGAATCTGGAGGTTCCCAAACGGTATAAAACAGAAAGCGGCTACTCGCTCGGCAGCCGGCTCACGACTCAAAGGAGGGTTTATTCCGGAGCGGCGAGCGGCGTTCTGACAAAGGAAAGAATAGAAAAGCTGAACAAAATCGGTATAGTATGGGAAAGCGCGCGGGATGCTTCGTGGAACAGGTATTATGAGGCGGCGCGGGGGTATTCCACAGAGTTCGGCAATCTAAACGTGCCGGCGCTTTATGTAACGAATGACGGCGTAAAGCTCGGCTTGTGGATAAATAATATGTGTGCCGCGCGGAAAAACGAAAACTGCGGCGGGAATTATCTGACGGACAAGAGAATCCGCGCGCTTGACGAGCTTGGAATGAACTGGGAGGGCAGGAAGGCGGACGCGTGGAATAAAGGCTATTCTGCGGCGGAGGAATACTATAAAAGCCACGGAAATTTGCGTGTTCCGACAACCTATAAAGCGCCTGACGGATATATGCTCGGCCGCTGGATTGACAGACAGCGGCGAAATGAAAGGCTGTCCGCGGACAGGCGCGAAAAACTCGACAGACTCGGAATGGTCTGGAAAAAGGAAGATTCATGGGATGTCCGATACAGGCTTGCCGCCGAGTATTACGAAAAGAACGGAAATCTTGACATAAAGACCAACTATGTGACTGACGGAATATGGCTCGGCAAGTGGCTTGCGGAGCAAAGAAAAAACTACCGTGACGGAACGCTTCCGCGCGACTGCGCACGGCGGCTCGGAGCATCGGATGTAACATGGCTGAATGCTGCGCAGGTGGGCGGCAGCCGTCGTTTGGAACGAGTAAACAGTATTTAATTAGTTTGGCAAGGAGTAATGAAACATGAATAACAAAATATGGTTGTCATCGCCGACAATGCACGGAGAAGAACAAATGTTTGTTAAGGAGGCATTCGATACAAATTGGGTGGCTCCGCTTGGAAAAAACGTAACCGAATTTGAAAACGAGATAGCGCGGTATGTCGGCTGCAAAGCCGCAGCGGCGGTAACGGCGGGTACTCATGCGCTGCACCTTGCGTGCATACTTGCGGAAATAGGTCGGGACGATATTGTAATATGCTCCGATATGACCTTTGCCGCAACGGTCAACCCGGTAAGTTATCTGGGCGGCAGACAGGTATTTGTGGATTCCGAGCGCGAAACATGGAACATGAATCCCGAGGCGCTGAAAGCGGCATTGGATAAATACGGCAAGAAGGTAAAAGCGGTCATTGTCGCCAATCTGTACGGTACTCCCGCAAAGCTTGATGAAATCAAAAAGCTGTGTGACGATTACGGAGTGATTCTGATAGAGGATGCGGCGGAGTCGCTGTCGGCAACCTATAAGGGCAAGCAGACAGGAACCTTCGGAAAATATAACGCAATAAGCTTTAACGGCAACAAAATCATAACCTCGTCCGGCGGCGGAATGTTTTTGTCGGATGACGAGGACGCGGTAAGCAAGGTCAGATTCTACTCAACACAGGCGCGTGACGCCGCGCCGTGGTATCAGCACAGCCACATAGGCTATAACTACCGAATGAGCAATATCGTTGCGGGAATAGGCAGAGGTCAGCTGTTACATATAGATGAACACAGAAAGCTGAAAACAGATATATATAATAGGTATAAAAAAGCATTTGTGGATTTGCCGGTAGAGATGAATCCGTACATTGAATGCAGCGTTCCGAATTTCTGGCTGAGCTGTATCACCGTCAATTCGGAATACGCGGATAAGGTAACTCCTGAAAAAATAAGGCTTGCATTGGAAAAGGAAAACATAGAGTCAAGACCGATATGGAAGCCGATGCATATGCAGCCTGTTTACGCTGACAGAGATTATATAACCGTAAACGGCGACAATGTGGGCGAGGACATATTTGCAAGAGGACTTTGCCTGCCGTCGGATATAAAAATGACCGAGGAAGAACAGGAAAGAGTAATCAAGGTCATCAGGGAGTGTTTTGATGTATAAAAGGTACATAAAAAGAGCTTTGGATATATTCTGCGCATTGGCTGCGATAATTGTATTTTGGTGGCTTTACTTAATCGTTGCAATATTGGTCAGAGTAAAGCTCGGCAGTCCCGTTATTTTCAAACAGCCGCGGCCCGGTAAGGACGAGAGGATTTTCAATCTCTATAAGTTCCGCACCATGACCGACGAGAGAGATGAAAACGGGAATCTATTGCCTGACGAGGTACGGCTGACGAAATTCGGCAAGCTGTTAAGAGCCACCAGCCTTGACGAGCTTCCCGAATGCTTTAATATTATCAGAGGTGATATGAGTGTCGTAGGTCCGCGCCCGCAGCTTGTGCGCGACATGGTTTTTATGACGGATGCACAGAGGACGCGGCACACGGTAAGGCCCGGTCTTACGGGTTTGGCGCAGGTAAGCGGCAGAAATAACATTACCTGGGAGAAAAAACTGGCTCATGACCTTGACTATATAGAAAATATTACATTTTTGGGTGATGTAAAAATAATTTTTCTTACCGTATGGCAGGCGTTTGTCAAGCATGACGGAATTTCTCAGGAGGGCATGGATACCGCCGAGGATTTAGGTGACTATCTGCTGAGGGAAAATAAGATTCCGCAATCGGTCTATTTGGAAAAAATGGAAGAAAGCAAAGAATTATTGAGGGTGTGAGCTTTTGAAAAAAAAGGTTTTGATTGTTGCAAGCGTTATATCGTTTATAGAATGGTTTAATAAGGAAAATTTAGAGTATCTCAACGAAAAATATGAGGTTCACCTTGCTGTCAACTGTGATTATATGGAGGATACCAATGTTGAACGTACTGTTAATTACATAGACCGTATTAAAGAAGAAGGGATAATAGTACACAATATTCCGTTTGCGCGGGAGCCGTTAAGCCGTGACAATATTTGTGCTTATAATGCTTTAAAGAGCGTAATCCGCTCAAATGATTTTGCGCTTATACACTGTCATACTCCTGCGGCGTCTATGCTTACACGCATTGCCGCACGCAGGGCACGCAGACACGGAACAACGGTTATGTACTCATGTCATGGATTTCATTTTCATAATTCATCACCGAAAAAGAACTGGATTTTGTACTATCCGATTGAACGGTTTTTATCACGTTTCTGTGATTATATAGTAGTAATCAACCATGAGGATTATATGCGCGCACTTACATTTCACGCTCCAAACGTGCGTTATATTCCCGGTGTCGGAGTTGATATAAACCGTATACTCAAAACAACGGTTGATAAACAGAGCGTGAAAGAAAGTATCGGAATCCCGAAAGATTCAATAATGCTTATATCTATCGGCGAATTAATCGAGCGCAAAAATCATGAGGTGATTATCCGTGCGCTGCACGAAATAAACGATCCCAACATATATTATGTAATTTGCGGTAAGGGTCAGCTGGAGAATCACTTAAAGAAGATTGCGGGAAGTCTTGGAGTTTCGGATAATGTCATTTTTCTCGGCTTTCGACAGGATATTCCCGAGCTTTGCTGCGCTGCTGATATTGGCGCTTTCCCATCAAAAATCGAGGGTCTTGGTCTTGCGGGAATAGAAATAATGGCTGCAGGTATTCCGCTTGTATCATCGAATATCCATGGTATACTTGATTATGTGACCGATGGCAAAACCGGCTATGCAATACCACCGACAGATGTTTCCGGATTTGCAAAAGCTATTAAAAGGCTGGCTGATAATCCGGAGCTGCGCATCAAGATGCGTGATAATTGCATTGCTGCGGTGCAGCCGTTTGAAATATCCAACGCTCTGCGCGTGATGTGGGATATATATGATGAAATATTATTGTAAACGGATGTGATAAAGTGTTTTTATTAAACTATAAAAGCAATTTGACAAAAGCTTTAGCCGGAATAGTACAGCGTTATAATCCAAAAAAATACTGGAAAATGCGGGAGTATGTTATAGCCCCCGAAGCCGCCAAATGTGTAACATCGTTAAAAAGGTGTGGTATTTATATAGGATAAAAAGGATGGATGCATTTAATAATGCAAGTATGGGAACAAACATCGGTTTTGGCGCTCATTTTGAGGGCATTCCCAAATTTCCGCACGGATTAAACGGTATAATAGTTTCTCCGTATGCTAAAATCGGAAGAAACGCGTACATATTTCAGCAGGTAACTATCGGTGATGATGGTGTAAGCAAGTTTAATGTGCCTGTCATAGGTGATAATGTAACATTGTATGCGGGATGCAAGGTCGTTGGAAAGTGTCGTATTGGTAATAACGCAAAAATAGGCGCAAATGCGGTAGTTTCATTTGATGTTCCGGATAACGCTCTTG
>ERZ1034913.2045-NODE-2045-length-10779-cov-25.394815_pt1 | contig 10779 bp, 8 predicted proteins | sample MGYA00520697_ERZ1034913 | MGnify/ENA primary metagenome ERZ1034913 (study PRJEB33766, sample SAMN09781786) | gut metagenome | biome: gut microbiome | host: Homo sapiens | place: Madagascar | study: EMG produced TPA metagenomics assembly of the PRJNA485056 data... | reverse complement strand
GGTATACTGTGTTATACCACCCGGTAGGGGCCGGGCATGCCCGGCCCGCAGGTTTACGGCGCTGCCCCTTTCACGGTTCGCATCGCAGGGAGGGGTCTTGACCCTCCGCGGCGGCCAGAGGGCTGGCCGCCCTACAAGCGAGGCCGAGGCCGGAGGACTTCCGCCGCCATGCCTTTACACTTCTAACTCCTCCCTTCTATCTCCTCACTCCCCACTAAACCACCCCACAAACGGAGGCACTTTATGTCCGAAACCTTAGGCTACATCCATTCCGTTGAGACCTTCGGCCTGGTCGATGGTCCCGGCGTGCGGTATATCATCTTCTTGCAGGGGTGCGCCATGCGCTGCCAATACTGCCACAACCCCGAGACATGGGCCTTTACCAAAGATACCGCCAAGACCCCGCAGGAGGCCTTTGCTGCCGCCTACCGCTACCGCAACTACTGGCGCAGCAACGGCGGCCTGACCATCAGCGGTGGCGAACCGCTGCGGCAGATGGATTTTGTCAGCGAGGTGTTCCGCCTGGCCCACGCCAAAAAGGTGCAGACCGCGCTGGACACCAGCGCCCAGCCCTTTGCCCCTGACGACGCAGAGTGGATGGCTCGCTTTGATAAACTGCTGGAAAACACCGACCTTGTGATTCTCGACTTAAAAGAAATTGACGATGAAAAGCACAAGAAGCTGACTGGACACAGCAACAAAAACATTCTGGCCATGGCGCAGTATGTGGCGGCCAGGGGCGTTGACCTCTGGATACGCCATGTGCTGGTGCCCGGCCTGACCGACGATGCCGACGGCCTGCGCGCGCTGGATGCATTCATCAAAACGCTGCCCACCGTGCGCCGGGTGGAAATTCTGCCCTACCACACGCTGGGGCTGTTCAAGTGGCAGAAGTTGGGGATTCCCTATCCGCTGGACGGCGTGCGCGTGCCCACGGCGGAGGAAATCGCTGCGGCGGAGCAGCTGCTGCACGTACAGGATTACCCCGATGCCCCGAAAGAATAATTTCTACAAAAATAGTGGGAATTATTTTTGAAAAACCCTTGACATCAGCGCTTCAATATGGTAAAGTATACTCGTGGTTAGGAACTGCTAACCATAACCAACCTCGAACCGTCAACCGGCTGTTTGCCTCTCCGGTACGGTTCCTGCCAATAACAGGCTGCGCCTCCGTTTTGGCGTTTTGCTCTGCGCCTTTTTAGCGGTCTGCTTATTGCGTTTTGCCCTCATCGTTCTCTGCTCCGGACGATGGGGGATTTTTTTATTGGTGCGCCCTTTATAAAAGGGATTTGTAGGGAGGGGTCTTGACCCCTCCGCAGGGCGTCGGGGACGCCGCCCCCTACAACATACAAAAATTGGGCGACCCGAACAGGGTCGCCCGTTGCTGTTTATTTGCTTATCCTATCAATCTCCGCCAATTCTTCGGTTGTAAACTTCATGTTCTGCACGGCCTTGATGTTATCCAAAATCTGCTGCGTCTTGGACGCGCCGATCAGCACGGTCGTGATCTCCTCGTGGCTCAGCAGCCAAGCCAAGGCCATCTCGGCCAGGGTCTGGCCGCGGGCGGCGGCGATCTCATTCAACGCGCGGATCTTTGCGATTTTCTCCGGCGTGATGTCCTTCTCCTTCAAAAAACGCCCGTCGGTGTGTACGCGGCTGTCGGCCGGGATGCCGTCCAGGTAGCGGTTCGTCAGCAAGCCCTGCGCCAGCGGGCTGAAGGTGATGATGCCCTTGTGCAGGCGGGCGGCGGTCTCTTTCAGCCCATTGTTTTCCACCGTGCGGTCGAAAATCGAATAGCGGTTCTGGTTGATGACGAACGGCACGTGCAGCTCGTCCAGAATGGCCGCTGCCTTTTCCAGTGTCGGGCCGTCGTAGTTGGACAGGCCCACATACAGCGCTTTGCCGCTGCGCACGGCCTGTGCCAGCGCGCCCATTGTCTCTTCCAGCGGGGTGTTGGGGTCCATGCGGTGGTGGTAGAAAATGTCCACATAGTCCAGCCCCATGCGGCGCAGGCTCTGGTCCAGACTGGCCAACAGGTACTTGCGGCTGCCCCAGTTGCCGTAGGGGCCGTCCCACATCTCGTACCCGGCTTTGGTGGAGATGATCAGCTCATCGCGGTAGACGCCGAGATCATCGCGCAGAATTTTACCAAAATTCCGCTCGGCTGCGCCCGGCTCGGGGCCGTAGTTGTTGGCAAGGTCAAAGTGGGTGATGCCGTTGTCAAACGCGGTGCGGCAGAGCGCACGCATGTTCTCATAGGGCGCTGTATCGCCAAAATTGTGCCACAGCCCCAGCGAGACAGCGGGCAGCAGCAGGCCGCTGTCGCCGCAGCGGCGGTAGGGCAGGACACAGTAACGGTTCTGGGATGCCTGATACATGGTAAAAACCCCCTTTTATACTCCTATTATAAAAGCAGAAAAACGGACACACAATGGCAAAGGTGTACAAAAAACTGCGTTAAAATTTGTAGGCTTGACATAAATCCGATTTCGGATTATAATAAAAATCCGAAATCGGATTTTGAAAAGAGGCGCCCTATGCAGGAGAAACAGCGGCAGGTATATGATCTGCTTGAAATAACGAACCGCCAGTTCAATGAGTGCAACGCCCTGTACCACGCGGTGGCGCAGCGGTACGGCTTGTCGGACGCAGCATTCTGGGTGCTGTATGCGCTGCGCACTACGCATGAGCCGCAGACCCAGAACCGTATGGCGGCAGAGTGGGGGCAGCCCAAGCAGACGCTGAACTCTGCCGTTGCCGCCATGGTGAAAAAGGGGCTGGTGGAGCTTTGCCCGGGAAATGGCGCGCACAGCGGTAAGATCGTGACCCTGACGGACGAGGGCCGTGCCCTGGCCGCCCGCACGGTGGAGCCGGTCATCGCAGCCGAGCAGCAGGCCATGACCCGTCAGGGTCTTGCCGAGGTCGAGCAGAACTGCCGACTGACCCAGCGGTATCTGGAATGCTTACGGCAGGAGTTTGAAAAAATTGCGCGGTAGGGGCCGGGCATGCCCGGCCCGCTGCGTGCGTGTTTACTGCAAAAACAGGAGCATTTATGTCAAAATCAAACCAGATCCAGCTGTCCGACCACTTTACCACCGGGCGGCTGCTGAAATTCACAGCGTCGCCCATTATCATGATGATCTTTACCTCCATCTACACCATCGTGGATGGCTTCTTTGTCTCGAACTATGCGGGTAAAACGGCGTTTACGGCGCTGAACCTGATTTACCCGTATCTTCAGATGCTGGGCTGCCTCGGCTTTATGATCGGCACGGGCGGCAGCGCCCTTGTTGCCATGACGCTGGGCACCGGCGATGAGAACCGTGCAAACCGGCTGTTCAGTATGCTGGTGGTTGCAACCGCCGTGCTGGGGGTGCTGTTCAGCGCTTTCGGCCTTGCGCTGTTGGAGCCTGTGGCCCTGCGGTTGGGCGCAACGCCCGAGCTGCTGCCCAGCTGCCTGACCTACGGCCGCATTTTGCTGACATTTCAGACGGCGTTCATGCTGCAGTATCTGTTCCAGAGCTTTTTTATTGCAGCCGAAAAGCCGAAGCTGGGCCTCTGCTTCACGGTGGCAGCGGGTGCGACCAATATGGTGCTGGACTTCGTCCTTGTAGGTGTGGCGGGGCTGGGCCTGGCCGGCGCGGCGGCGGCTACCGTCATCAGCCAGATAGTCGGCGGCGTGGCCCCGATCTTCTATTTTGTCAAGCGCCGCCCCGGCTGCCGCTTGTATTTCACCAAGCCGCTGTTCAGCCTGCGGGAGCTGTTCAAGGCCTGCACAAACGGTGCGAGCGAGCTGATGACGAACATCTCAATGTCGCTGGTCAGCGCGCTGTACAACATCCAGCTGCTCAAGCTGTTCGGCGCGGACGGCGTCGCGGCCTACGGCGTGCTTATGTATGTGGGCTTTGTGTTTGCGGCGGTGTTCATCGGCTATGCGCAGGGCTGTGCGCCCATCGTCAGCTACCACTTTGGCGCGGACAATAAGGACGAACTGAAAAACCTGCTGCGCCGCAGCCTGACCATTATCTCTGTGGCGGGCGTTGCCATGCTGGTCTCAAGCGAGCTGCTGGCCGGGCCGCTGGCAAAAATCTTTGTCGGCTATGATGCGGGTCTGCTGGCGCTGACGATACACGGCATGAAGCTGTACTCCATCAGCTTTATTCTGTCCGGGTTCAACATTTTCGGCTCGGCGTTTTTCACGGCGCTGAACAACGGCGCTGTGTCGGCGGCTATCAGCTTCCTGCGCACGCTGCTGTTCCAGGTGGTGTCCATCCTGGCCCTGCCGCTCATCATCGGCGTGGACGGCATCTGGCTGGCTGTCGTGGCCGCTGAGACCATGGCGCTGGTGTGCACGGCTGTGTTTGTTGTGTGGGGACGCCGGAAATATGGGTATATGTAAAAAAGAGGGCGCGAAAGCGTCCTCTTTTTTACGCCCAAAGGCTTCTCCCGGGGGACTGCGCCCGCAGGCGCGTGTCGAAGCGCAACCGCCGGAGGCGGCTCTTAGCGCGGAGACTGAAGCTGTCCGCGAAGCGGACTGATGAGGGGCGAGCTTGCCTTGTTGCCCTTTTGCGGCTCAATATCGGCAAACCCGCCCCTCATCCGGCCTTCGGCCACCTTCCCCCGAAGGGGGAAGGCTTTCGCATTATTCTTCCTCTTCTGCTTCCAGAATCTCCTGCGCGACCTCGCCGCGGCTGCGGCGGGTATCCATCGCGCCTTTCTCGATGAGGCGGTGGGCCTCGGTTTCGGTCATGCCCTTTTTCTCGATCAGGTAGCACTTTGCGCGGTCAACGAGCCGCAGCTGGGCGATTTTATCCAGCAGCTTGGCGTTCTCGGCGCGCAGCACGGCCAAACGCTTGTAGTTGCTGGCCGCGATCTGTACGGCCTGCCGGAACTGGATCGCCGTGAACGGCTTGCCCAGTACCAGCACGCCGAAATCCTGCAATTTGTCGGCAATCTGCTCGGCGGTGCCGGTCTTGGCCAGCAGAATGACGCCGGCGTCGGTCTTTTGCACCGCGTCCGTGCCCAGCTCATGGCCGAACTCGTCAGGCAGGGGCGTATTGATGATGATGACCTCATAGTCGTTGGAATCCATGCGGCGGCGTGCCTCGCCCCCGCTGGCGACAATGGTGGGGCGGGTGTAGCCCAGTTCCCCGATATGCCGCGCTAAATATTCATTGGCGTTGTTCCCGGCCGAAACGATCAATGCTTTGGCCATGGGCTGCCCTCCCTTCCTGATAAATTTTTGTACCTGCCGTGTGCGGGCGGCGGAAAATTTCCGTGTGGGTCGTAGGGTCAAATAATCAGGAAGCTATGCGCTCTTTCCCAGCTGTCGGTGTCGGGGGCAGATTCGGCGTCGTGGCAGAGCTGGGTCTGGTACTCAAAATATTTGTTTTGCAGCGCGACCGGCAGCTCGGCGCTGATGAACTCGCTCTGGCCTGCTACGGTGATGGCCTCGCGCAGGGTGTGGGGCAGACTTTCCAGACCGGCAGCAGCGCTGGGGTGGAACAGGTTGCGGTTCACGGCCTCAGGCAGGGGCAGCTTGCGCTGGATGCCGTCCAGGCCGGCTGCCAGAATCAGCCCGATGACCAGATACGGGTTGCCCGCAGGGTCCGGGCCGCGCAGCTCCACGCGGCAGAACTCGCCGTGGGCGCTGGGCAGCCGCACCAGCTGGCTGCGGTTCTGGCGGCTCCAGCTCACGTAGAGCGGGGCCTCGTTGGCACCCAGCCGCGCGTAGGAGTTGGGGACCGGGTTGCAGAAGGCCGTCAGCTCCCGTGCGTGGGCAAGAATGCCCGCCACAAAATGCCCGGCCTCGCTGTCGGGGGTGAAATCACCGTCAAACAGGTTCTTGCCGTCCCGCAGCAGCGAGACATTGACGTGGAGGCCGCTGCCCGGCTGGTTGGCAATGGGCTTGGGCATAAAGCTGGCAAACAGGCCGTTGCGGGCCGCAATGGCTTTGACAGTGCTCTTGAAAGTATTCAAATTATCGGCGGATTTCAGCGCCGTGGTGTAGCGGAAGCAGACCTCGTTCTGGCCGTGGCCGCTCTCGTGGTGGCTGTGCTCGGGATGCAGGCCCATTTCCTCGATGGCAAAGCAGATCTCCCGGCGGATGTTCTCGCCCTTGTCCAGCGGCGGAATGTCAAAATAGCCGCCCATATCCAGCGGGATGCGGGTGGGGTTGCCGTTCTCGTCCGTCTCAAACAGATAGAACTCGCACTCGCAGCCCACATTGCAGGTCAGGCCCATGGCGCGGGCGCGCTTGACGACGGATTGCAGGTAGCCGCGGCAGTTGCCCTCGAACGGCTTGCCGTTGGGCAGCGTGATATCGCAGTACATACGGATGACGCGGCCCTCGGTAGGCCGCCAGGGCAGTACGGTGGCGGTGTCAGGGTCGGGCCAGAGCACCAGGTCGCTCTCTTCCACGTTCATGAACCCGGCGATGGACGAGCCGTCGAAGCTGACGCCCTCGGCAAAAGCGCGGGGCAGCTCACTGGCAAAGAGGGAGACATTTTTCTGGTTGCCGAAGATATCGCAGAACGTCAGTTTGGCAAACTTGACGTCGTTGTCCTCGACAAAATTGAGAATGTCCTGTGCGGTGCGTTTCATAGGGAACCTCCTGTAAAAGCCTTCTCCTGCGGGGGAAGGTGGCGCGAAGCGACGGATGAGGGGCGAGTGTGCCGCGGCAGACCGTGAACGGGTCGCATGGCGAGGCTGCCCCTCATCAGCCGCCTGCGGGCGGCAGCTTCAGTCTCCGCGCTAAGAGCCGCCTCCGGCGGTTGCGCTTCGACACGCGCCTGCGGGCGCAGCCCCAAGGGGGAAGCCACACATACTCGAAAGGCCCACCTTGTGCGAGGCGGGCCTTCCGAGCTGGTGTAAGAAATAGGAAAAGGAGAATGGCGTGGGGTGGGCGGGCTGCTGCTTGCGGGGAAGCAGCCCATCCCGTAGGGGCGCATTCTATATGCGCCCGTCAACAGGCAGCCCCTTGCGGGCGGATATGGAATCCGCCCCTACAGAGCCGCGCGGAGAATGCCCTTACATTACTCCGTATAGAACAGCATACGAGAGTAGCAGGGCAGCGGCCAGTAGTCCTCATCGACCAGGCTCTCGGCCTCGTCGGCGGCGGCACGCAGGGCGTCCATAGCGGGAATGACCTCGTCGTGGAAGGCGTGTGCCTTGGCGGCCTCGTCGTCCATGGCGCTGACCTTGTCGGTGACTTCGGTCAGGGTGTCGGCAGCGTCGGACATTTCGTCGGTGTACTTGCTCAGGCGGGTCAGGACCTTCGTCTCGGCCTTGGTGGAGATACCCTCGACTGCGGCGGTCTTGGCGGCGGCGCTGGATGCGACCTCACCCATGTAAGCGGTGGCGGCGGGGATCAGCTGCTTGTTGGCGATCTTGAGCATCGTGCGGGCCTCGATGTTGAGGATCTTGGAGTAGTGCTCCATCTCGACCTCGTAGCGGCTCAGCATCTCGGTCTTGGTCAGGACGCCGAACTCCTCCATCAGGGCGATGTTCTTGTCGTCCTTCAAGGCAATCATAGCATCGGGGGTGTTCTTGCGGTTCGGCAAGCCGCGGCGCTCGGCCTCAGCCTCCCATGCCTCGGCATAGCCGTTGCCGTTAAAGACAACGCGGCGGTGGGCGTTCAGTGTTTTCTTGACCCAGGCGGCGGCAGCGCACTCAAAATCGGCGGCATCGGCGGTCTCGGCCACGAACTCCTTCAGCGCCTTGGCAACGGCGGTGTTCAGGATGGTGTTGCCGTCCGACAGGTTCTCGGCAGAGCCGGGCATACGGAACTCAAACTTGTTGCCGGTGAAGGCGAAGGGGGAGGTACGGTTGCGGTCGGTGGTGTCCTTGCTGAACTTGGGCAGGACGTCGACGCCCAGGTCCATCTTCATCTTGACGGGACCGGCGTAGGGAGAATCCGAGCAGACGGCGTCGATGACAGCCTCCAGCTCCTCGCCCACGAAGATGGAAATGATGGCCGGGGGTGCCTCGTTGGCGCCCAGGCGGTGGTCGTTGCCCGGGGTGGCGACGGAGGTGCGCAGCAGGTCGGCGTACTCGTCAACCGCCTTGACAACGGCGGACAGGAACACCATGAACTGCAGGTTTTCCATCGGGGTATCGCCGGGGTCCAGCAGGTTCTCGCTCTTGGTGCTGATGGACCAGTTGTTGTGCTTGCCGCTGCCGTTCACGCCCTCAAAAGGCTTCTCGTGCTGCAGGCAGACCAGGCCGTGCTTGCTGGCGATCTTCTTCATCATCTCCATCGTCAGCAGGTTGTGGTCGATGGCGACGTTGGTGGTGTCGTAGATGGGGGCCAGCTCATGCTGGCAGGGGGCGACCTCGTTGTGCTTGGTCTTGGCGGGCATGCCCAGCTTCCACAGCTCCTCGTCCAGCTCCTTCATAAAGCCGGAGACGATGGGGCGGATGGTGCCGAAGTAGTGCTCCTCCAACTCCTGGCCCTTGGAGGGGGCGGAGCCGAACAGCGTGCGGCCGCAGAGCACCAGGTCAAGGCGCTTCTCGTAGTCTTCCTTTTTAATAAGGAAGTACTCCTGCTCGGGGCCGACGGTGGTGGCCACGCGGTCAACATCCTTGCCGAACAGATGCAGCACCTTGCAGGCCTGGTCGGAGATGGCCTGCATCGAGCGCAGCAGCGGGGTCTTTTTGTCCAGAGCCTCGCCGGTGTAGGAGCAGAACGCTGTGGGAATGCAGAGCGTGTCGTCTTTCACGAAAGCGTAGCTGGTGGGATCCCAGGCGGTATAGCCGCGGGCCTCGGCGGTGGCGCGCAGACCGCCGGAGGGGAAGGAGGAAGCATCCGGCTCGCCCTTGATCAGCTCTTTGCCGGAGAACTCCATGATGGCAGTGCCGTCCGGCTGGGGGCTGACAAAGCCGTCGTGCTTCTCACTGGTGATGCCGGTCAGGGGCTGGAACCAGTGGGTGTAATGGGTCGCGCCCTGCTCAATGGCCCAGCGCTTCATGACGCTGGCCACGACATTGGCGACCTCAAGGTCAAGCGGCTGACCCTTTTCAATCGTCGCTTTCAGACTCTTGTAGGTCGAGCTAGGCAGACGCTCGCGCATCTCATGCTCGTTGAAGACTTTGCTGCCGTAAAGTTCCATAACGGTTGCTGCCATACTTCTTACTCCTTTATGTACCTAATTACAGAAAAAGGACGCTGCGAAAACACATTCGCAGCGCCCTTGCTGTTATGCCTCTATTATACGGGGTAAGCCCGCAAAATGCAAGTGGCAATTTGACGAAAGAAAGGCGGGATTTTTGGTTGAAAACTGGCAACACTGTAAACTGTGCATGGGGAACAGATTGTGGTATAATTTGTGACAATAGACGCCGTAGGGGCCGGGCAGGCCCGGCCCGCAGCCGAAAGGCAGACGCTGCGTTATGGTATAGTGGAGGGTCGGACATGTCCGCCCCCTACAGGGAGGCAAGGATCAACATGGAAATCGAACGCAAATGGATGGTCGTCGGCTGGCCGGAAGGGCTGGAACAGACCGAAGTGTATAAAATGGATCAAGGCTACATCAGCGTGCGGCCCACGGTGCGCATCCGGCGCGAGGCTTTGCAGGGCGGGCGCACGGCGCTGATGCTCTGCTTTAAAGGTGCGGGCGGTTTGAGCCGGGAGGAAATCGAAACAGAAATCAATGCCGAACTGTTCGCCAAGCTCGAACATTTAATAGGTAAGCCGCTCATCCACAAGGAGCGCCGCGGCTATCGGCTGGCCGGCGGGCTGACGCTGGAAGTCAACTGCGTGGACCCCGACCTGCCCACCGCCTTCTGGTATGCCGAGGTCGAGTACGAAACCGAAGCCCAGGCCCTCGCCTGGGACCCGGCCGCCTGCGGCCTGGCCGACTACCTCCACGATGAATGCACAGGCAAACCCGGCAGCAGCATGGGAGAATACTGGCTCAAGACGCGGGGGGAAGAGCCTTCCCCCAAAGGGGAGGGCAGGAATTTTTAATTTGTAAAATCTCCTCGCCTACCTTTACAAACGCCCCCAAAACGGATACAATAAGAGATAACTACTAAACCGATACGGAAACCCGAAAAGGAGCTATGGAATGAAACGTCTTCTGCTTGTGATCGCGACGCTGCTCTCCCTGACTGTGCTGCTGGCAGCCTGCAAAAAGAGCGACGATACCTCCTCCGCAGCCACCAACCCGGGCAGCACCCCTGCCCAGGTCGAGGCGACCCCCGCGCCCACCGAACTGCCCCCCTATGAGGCCAACGTCCTGACCGGCGAGCCGAAGGGGGCCGATTACCCCGAAGGCCAGCGCATCACGGCGGTCATGGTCAACAACATCGTGGCGGCCCGCCCCCAGCGCGGCCTGTCCAAAGCCGACATCCTGTTTGAAATCAAGGTCGAGGGCGGCATCACCCGCTTTATGCCGGTCTTTACCGATTATAAGGCCATCGGCGAAGTTGGCCCGGTCCGTTCCGGCCGTGACCAGTTCTTCCGCCTCATCCTGCCCTGGCAGGCACTGTATATCCATGAAGGCCAGTCCGTCGTCATGCAGCAGTACGCTATCGACTACGATTACGGCAAGCTGAACAACAACGACGGTGCCAACGGCTACCGCGACTATGGCCGCGTGAACTGGGCCGGCAAGAGCTACAACGCCGGCACGCTGGCGCTGGAGCACACGATGTACACGAACTCCGACAACATCGCGAATTATATCACCAGCCAGAACGTGGATATGAACCGCGCCTACAATTCCACCTTCTTCAACTTTGTGGACTACCGCCTGGGCACCACCCGCGACCTGTCCA
>ERZ1034913.2037-NODE-2037-length-10813-cov-15.064789_pt1 | contig 10813 bp, 9 predicted proteins | sample MGYA00520697_ERZ1034913 | MGnify/ENA primary metagenome ERZ1034913 (study PRJEB33766, sample SAMN09781786) | gut metagenome | biome: gut microbiome | host: Homo sapiens | place: Madagascar | study: EMG produced TPA metagenomics assembly of the PRJNA485056 data... | reverse complement strand
AATCGGAGAAAGAATCCATTCGTCATGAGTGGACTCTTTCTTTTGATAATCATAGTTTACCTATTATTATATGGTTGGGTACCTTACATTCCCCAACTTTTCGGGGAATGTTTCCACATGCTTTCCTCATTTTCCACACCATCTACTTTTGGTACACAAAATGTAAATATCTGATAATCAACACATATCATTTTCACGCTTCTTTTTGGCACGCAGATTGTGACTATGAATAGCGGGTTAGACAACGAATCCACAAAGTAAGAAAGTAAGTAACATTAAATAGTAACAATTTAAAAAATATACGATTATGAAGAAGTTTATGTTTGCAGCTATCGCAGCTATGGTAATGGTTTCAGTAAGCAACGTTTTTGCATCAAGCAGAATGGTAGGTAACGTAGAGGTAGCACCAGTTGATACCGTGGCTCCGGATGCTCCTTCAGATACAACAGAAGTTGGCACCCCTATCAAGCCACAGGCTACCACTGAGGATTCTATCCAGCAGGAGAATACTCAGGAGGAGACAACTCAGCAGCAGGCTACAGAGACTGAGCAGCAGGCAAATGCTGAATAAGAAATCACAAGAGAGTTCTATTGAGTTCTATTTGCAGACGACATATTTAAGAAATTAATTGGGAAAGCGTAGAATCCTGCCGGCAGGACTCTGCGCTTTTTAAATTATCGAAAATATCCATAAAAGAATACATTCAAACACCACGAATCACTTATCTTACGAAGAAAAAGTGGCAATATTGCCAAAAAATCTTCGCAGAATTCTTATATTTAAGAAAAAAAGCGTATCTTTGCGAAGAAAAAGTAGCAATATTGCCAAAAAATCTTCGTAAAGAGAAATAAACAGCTTCTCTCCTTAAAATCAATGATACTTTTAAGAAAGTCATAGTTGTGAAGGATGACATTAAACCATGGAGAGACGAAAATGGCATTCTTACCATTGGTTTACTTGATTTTCTGATTGACGAAAATTGCTTAAACCATCTATAGGGAATAAAGCTATAGATAAACACCTGACTACTGATACACCTGTAGCAACAGAAGAGAACACCCAGACTGAGCAGCCAGCTACTGTTCAGGAAACTCCACAGGAGAATACTCTGAAGGAGGCAACTCAGCAGCAGGAGGCTACAGAGACAGAGCAGCAGATAAATGCTGAATAAAAAATTACTAGAGTTCTGTAGAGTTCAATAGAGTTCTATTTGCAGACGAAATATTTAAGAAATTAATAGGGAAAGCATAGAGTCCTGCTGGCAGTGATGCCAGCAGGATTCTGCGTTATTATCACCCATTGATAAATATCACTTCATCAACCGCTCTATCCATTCATTGAACAAAGGGCATTTCTCACGAATCTTCTCCAAACCAATGTCCATAGCAACACAAATGCCAACAACTACCTTATTATAATCAGGAATAGCAGCAATCAATCGTTTGGACGGAGCTGTCTCAGGACTATTGTTGATAAGCTCTGGCGATTGGAAAGCCTCTGCCGTAGCCTGCAACTCTGCATAATCAAACTCACTCTCCTCAAAACTATTCAAGAATGCACTCACATCACTGAACAACAACCCCTCAAATTCATGAAGTTGTATGTATGGAATAAAACGAAAACGATATTGCTCAGAAATATCCTTCGCCATTCTATCTATCAAGAAATGAATACGCTCCGTCTTATCCACTATCTCCTTAGAATCTTCCCAACCAGGAAACCCGAACTGGTCTTTGATGCCATAGTAATCCACTAACATGCTGACATAGACATCACCTTCTTGGAGATGATTCAAGATTTGCTTTTTGATGGTAGCCCAAGGCACGATACCACCATGCGAGTGCTTGATGACAGGGGCTTCCACATAAATATTATACTTAGCAAACTCAACTCCAAGCACTTCTGTACAAAACTCTTGTTCCGTAGGACCTTCACACACTATGATTAGTCGTTTCATCGTGGCTGACCTCCTTTCATAATATTTTGTTTCCACAAATCGCCAAGTGTATAATCCTCAAGCCAATGTGCTAACTCTTCGCTATTCAGGCGATTGATGGTTGTACCATCTTCGTTCTGATTAACAGTCAAGACATCCTCTGGCTCAAAGTTACTAATCAGTTCAGCACTCTGAGTAGCAACGATAACTTGCGTACCCTTTTGTGCCGCCATCTTAATCAAACCCGAAAGCTTTTCGATAGCCACAGGATGCAAACCAAGCTCCGGCTCATCAATGATGATAACTCGTGGTAACCATGGCTGCATAAAGAGCACGGTCAAGGCAATAAAGCGAATGGTTCCATCCGACAAGTCGGTCGGTCCGTAAATCATAGAGCTATACTTATCCTGCCATTGCAAGCGCACCATATCTGCTTCGGTTGGTTGGAAATAAAAGTCCGAGAAATAGGGAGCCACACTCTGAATGACACGGATGATACGACGATAAGCCATCGGCTTCTCTCGCTGAATACGATAGAGGATAGCCGCCAGATTTTCACCATGCTCATACATACGATAAGCATCGTTCACGATATGGCTATCAGCCGTAAATGGAGAACGGCGACCTGTATCGTGAAAGTGAAACTTGCGAATCTGGGAGATATAACCTTTTATATAATCTCCCCTGCGCATTCCATCATAATCCTTTAACCCAGCTTCTTCTTGATACTTCCCTATATCTACCGTAGACAACTGTCCAAAATAAGAATATCCCAATTTCTCATGAGCTATCAATAATTTTCCATCGGATTCCATCAAAGATAAAACATAAGAATTTAACTTCTGTCCTATCTCTATTTCTATTTTCTCTGTTTGCTTCAAACCTTGATAAAAGAACTTATTGACTCCACCCATTTGGGCTACATATGAAGCCAGCCTCTTTTCATAGAGATTGCCCAACATTTCGAATAGTGACAAGAAATTACTTTTGCCAGCTCCATTTGCGCCTATCAAGAGATTGATTGGATGCAAGCAAACCGCTATTTTCTTGAATGATTTATAACCTTGTATTTTAACGAAGTCCATATTATTTTCTCCTATATTTTACATTTTTCTCTGTTTGCTTTTTGAACAACAATAGATAAATCAAATAACCTCTTGGTATCTTTTAACAATTCTTCAGACTTCATATTAATTGCCGTCAAAATCAAATTTATATCTGAGACATAAGCATTTATTCTTTTATCTAAAAGAAGTATCTCACTTTTTGCCCCCATAATAGTATTTTCATATTCAATTTTTTGTTCTAAAGTCACACCAAGTTTCAAGAGAGACTCTGCATTAGATATTATCTGAGAGTTTCCATTTTTCATACTTAAATCTGATTGATTTTGAGCTATACGCATAACCAATTCCAACTGCTTATCCAAAAGGACAGACAACTCAGAAATACATTGTTCCCAACAAGCCTTATACGTTTGCTCTTCTTTTGGTCTAGGCTCATTAAGATCATAACCATAGACATATCGAAGCTGCAAATCACAAGAATATATCTCAGCTTTCTTATTCACTATTTTTTCTTTTGAAGATATTAAATCATTTTGATTGATACTTGCTGTTATTCCTTGTATTTCTGCGTAATTCAATAAATTCAGATTATTTTTCAAACACACATTTCTTTCTTCTTGTTCCTTTATCGTTTGCTGATAATTCAATATTTTATTTTGCTGCAATAATGTCTGTTCACAATTAGCATTTGTATAAAATATTGCCATCAAGCCAACAACCAAAGCAAGAACACTACCAGCATAACTTCCCCAAAAATTCAACCAATCACCATTTGAAAGAGGCATAACTGTACCTTCGCCAACTGACAATGTCAAATTGAAGATGAATGCAATAAACAAACTAACAAGCAACGCAGAGAACACTGCTATTTTTATGTTTCTTTCTTTTAACATAATTTCCATCAATTACAAATTAAACAATTGTATTAATTTATCTAATACTGGCCTAAAGCCTTCTATCCATTCCTTACCAAAAGAAAGATAGTTTTCTTCTATATAAACTTTTATTGCCTCCGGTATTGTTTTTGGACGTTTACTTCCTTTTACCTCCCATTTAACATTGCGTATTTCTTTGTGAGATACCACATGAATTTTATCCATAACAGGTTTATAAGATTCACTATCAAACAAATCTTCCAATATATAAGAATTTGGATCTTTCTCTTTAGGTCTCTGTGACCTGACCACACCATAATTATTTTGATAAAACAACGATGTGGTTACATTGTCAGAATTGGCAGAAACTTGCAGCATCAGCTTCTCCTTTCCATTATATCCCTCCATATCATAATCAAACAAGAATACAAGATGCTCAATTTTAGAAATCATAGGATACAAAGTCTCCCTATACATCGCAACAGCATTACTTGCTCCACCTGCATGCATAAATGCTATATTATTTAACTTTGCATATTTCGTATCTTCTCGTGCAAATATATCTATAGCATACTTCAGATACATAATGTCATAAGGTCCTTCCGTCACTAAAATATTCTTTGAACTTAGGATAAAAGAACCTTCAAAGTAATCTATTGCTCCATCAGTCAAATCGCTTAGATGTTTTAGCCCATCTGCTGTTTCAACTATACCATCATGCATATAATAAATATTTTCTACATGGTATCCATCCCAACGTTTATTCAAAAACATTGGCGAATGAGTTGTCATTATCGTTTGACCTTCAAATTCTGAAATAACTCTAAGGAGTTCTTTCTTCATTGCTATATGAGTATGCGCATCAGGTTCATCAAATAAGACAAGGGCATCTTTATCGCCCAACACTTTTGTAATGCATTCGATGAGGATGAGTTTCTTCTCACCTTCGCTCAAGTCTTCGAAATTATAGCCATTTACCTGTATATCTATATTTTCTATCAACTTATCAGCTCGCATACCAGAATTAAGATTTCGCTCAGGCATACAAAGGAAATAAAGGTAATAAAATACCTGGGCATCTGGTGTTAAGTTGGGATACGAATTACAAATCAAGTCCTCATACTTCAACACCTCCATAGGAATTCTTTCCTTTCCAAATTTCTCTTCTATACGAGCGTACCAATTAGAAGCATCATGGCTATTAGCCTTATTTTCCTCACGACGAGTGAATTGTACGGTCACTTGTTGAGCATCTACTTTTAAGATATTCTTAACAAAGGATTTTACCTCTTCATTCTCACTAAAGAGTAAAGAGATAAAAGCTATCTTCCAACAATACTTATTTACATAAAGGCTCTGTGGCTTATATTCACCTCCACCAATGGCAGCATTAAAGAAACGAACATAGTAATCCTTATAGCAGAAATTCCACAAACGGTCGTCTTCTCCACTATAACATGAGATAAGCATAGAAGGCATCTTAGGCTGCGAATCTAATTCTATAACATTTCCTGCTTGGTCGATATTACCATAAAAGCAAGTTTCTCCATCCATCTCATACTCTATTCTGAAATTACCTATAGGAGTCTTGACTTGAAGCCCAAACATGGTATCAAGTACCAAGCTTATGGCCTCCAGCAAGTTACTCTTACCAGAACCATTTAAGCCTATCAATGCTATATAGCCTTGATTCCCCTCAAAAGAATATTCACCATGAATGTTCTTGTAATGCTCTATATATAATTTCTTTAATCTCATAATTATTCAAATATTGTTTGTTCAAAATTCTTCAAGGCTTTACGACGCAATTCACATGCTTCATTTTTACCCCGAATATTTACATTAGCCAAAGTTTGAACTTTATTGACTATCTCTCGCTGAACCTTTTTGGAAGGTACTATGATTGGAGATTGCAAATATTGTTGACTATTAATATTTGGCTGAGCCGAAATTCTCATATTGTTTTTTATCCAATCTTTATAGATAGAAGACTTTGTATATAGCAACAAATATTTTGGATCTATTTTTTCTTCATCTATTACAAACTTTATCAAATATCCAGCAAATATTGCTGGCCCATCAGACTTCTTATAAAGATAAGTTTTACCAACGGTATTGCCAGAACGAGCTATCAGAAAATCGTTTTCTTTCAGTAGATAAGTATTATTATACATATCTGCCGACACCTTATCCTCATTTAACGTTCCATCTTCGTTTATATCAGTAATCCTTATATAACGCACCGAATTATCAAATGGTTTAGAAGAATAAGGGGCACCATACATCGGTTTTTCCGTTATCAACTTAAACATAGGAGTAGCCTCTGTACCATAAATGAATAACTTTCGCTCATTATAACAATCCCATCTTTCTATACTTGATAACTTTACAAAAGAAAGCAAAGACGTATTTTTCTTCTCTTCTTCATGAGAAACAGTTTTTACTCCCAATGTTTCCAATATAAACTTATCTATTTTATATTTATTCTCTTCTATTGTCTTTTCTTTATCTTCCGCCTTACATATTGAACTATTATAGTCTGCTAAAATTCTCTCTTGCTCTTCCAAAGAAGGCAAAGGAATTGATTGTTGCAAAAAAGCGTCCTCCTGCAAATAATGCCTATTGGTAGTGCCATTGCTACATTTCTCAGCAAACCCAACAAACTGTTTTGTTTGGGTTACTAGAACAAGATATTGAGGATTTAACAAATTATAATCAACATCAAAAGCCCAAAAATTACCAGTTATTATAGCTCCATCTGCTTCTTCCGGAACAACACCAAAAGCACCATTTCTTGCATCAATCTTAGACAACAAGAACTGACCTTTCTTTACTAAATATTGTTTCTTTGTTCCAATATCTTTTCCCAATTTAGTATCTCTAACGGCAATTCCTTTACCTATAGTACTTACAGATACACGCTTATATACAATATTATCTTGTAAAGTAACTAATTTTTTAGAGCGAGACAAGAACGAGCCAATCTTAGCCATTGGGTACTTCTTGGTAAAGCCCAATTTCTCCTCAACCACATATTGGACACTCCAATTCGGAATGTCCTTATAGTGGGCAAAATGGATATATTTAAAAGTATTTACACTCATTTCTCTTTAATATCTATAGAATGGTTCTGGTTCGCAAGCGACACCATCAATAAATCTTGTACGCAGCATGGTTCCGTCATCAGAAACATTGTATTTCGTGGCCTTTACATGCTTCTCCCAAAGTTTGTTTTCCTTTCGATATTCCGTAAACTCCTTTTCAAGCGGTTCCAATTCGTTTTCTATCTTAGCTCCAGTAGTACTGATACCAGCTTTCTGAACCTCTGCTATAGGAATCACATAGTCAAATCTTTCTTTCACTAAAGCTTTAATTTCGTTCTCTATCAAAACCGTCAACTCTTTCTTACGAGACCGAAGGCTTTTCTTTTCATCTTTTGTCAAAGCCTCCTTGCCACGTTTTGCCAACTTCACATCTATATTCGTCATTTCTTCATCGTACTTAGCTTCCACCTCATGCGATACTTGAATATAGATACGATTGTATTCCTCAGCCTCATCTTCGGTGAATTTCTTGAAGAACAACAAACTTGGCTTTACTGTAGCACCTGCTGCCATAAACACATCTTGCGGAATAGACACAATCAGCAATATCTTTGCCTTGCTCTCTACAAAATCGCGCACCTTTTGAAGGTTTGTATTGTTCAATACACCTTCTGGGAGCACAATACCCATTCTGCCACCAGGCTTTAGGAGATTCAAACAACGCTCTATAAACAAGACTTCAGTAAGACCACTAAACTTTCCTATTTGAAACAGGTCAAGTATAGGTTGATTTATATGATCATTGACTTGCTTTAACGCATTGTCATAATTTTCCTTACCATACCTTTTTTCATAAGCCTTGATTTTCTCTATGTCAGTAAACCTATCGGCTTCTGTAATCTTTAATTCCTTGTCTATTCTTGCCCCAAAAGGAGGATTAGTAAGGATAACATCAAAGCGGCCTTCCCAAATGCCATTGACATTCAAGAGACCATCATGATGATGAACCCCACCATGACCATCTCCGTGCATAATCATATTCATCTTGGCAGTTCGAGCCATACGAGGATTGGCATCCGTTCCATAGATACAATCGAAAGAAAGGGAGCGCAAACGCCCCATTGGATTATTGATGTCCAACTCATAGTTCATCTTGCTGAAAGCATCTATTACCTTTTGGTCGTTTTTCTCTTGTTCTTTCTTTGGTAGCTTTGAATAATCGTCTGTAAACAAAGACTTTTTCACATCCTCTTTTCTTACTTCCACTTCATTCTCTATGTGTTCACGAACATATTCGAAAGCACGAATCAAGAATCCACCACTTCCGCAACAAGGATCACAAACATACTCACCTTCTTGTGGGTCTAGCACAGATACCATAAAATCAACAATAGTACGAGGCGTGAAAAATTGTCCTAATTCTCCACGGAACGTTCTTCCCAAGAATTGCTCAAAGGCAATACCTTTCACATCATCAGAAGTAGTTGACAAGTTATACACTTGTAATTCCTTCACGATTTGTTCAAAGCTATTCTCTCGTATTTTAATAGTTTCATTTTCATCAAAAAGATGGTCTTTGGCAAAATCCTCCTTTGTCTTATTAAACAAAAACTGATAATAATCAGGTGACTCTTTAGACTTTACGGCATCATACATCTTCTTTTGTTTCAAAAATTCTTCCTTTGAGAAAATTTGAGTTCCAGAATTCGTACGTTCGTATCTAATTTTGATGAACAGAATCTTGCTTATCTCATCAAAAGCTGCTTCAGGTGAAAGTTTATCATTATTACGAATGATATTATGGCACTTAAAAAGCAATCGGGAGAACTCATCACGAGTAAAAGCCTTCGTCTGCAAAAGCATAGCCTTGATTTTCTTGTCATCGTCCACTATATCAGCAGAAGGAATATCAGCAATTTCCTCCAACTTTTTAGGCATAGCATCCTCTACCACCTTAAAAATACGAGTTTCCTTCAAGTTGGTTGTGACAAAAAACTTAGCACCAGCCCAAGCTGCATAATTATATCCTTGGAAATAGTCAGCTTGGCGAATAGTAACATTTTCCGCCTTACACTCCACTACGACAAGTGCATTCTTCCCTTTTCGTTTATCCTCCTCATTTCGCCAGATAACAATATCTGCACGAGCAGCACCTTGCCCGCGTTGAGAGTTTGTCACCTTTACTTCTTCTCCCATTTGTTTGATGCCATAGCCGTAGCTATCCACCAAACGACAAACGTATCTTTGGCGAACTTCCTCCTCAGGCTTTAGCACAAGCCACTTATCTCTTATCGGAGAATATATCTGGTTGCTTTCTATTTTTATTTCCATAATAGGATAGCTTTTTGTTTTATCAAGGCAAAGGTACACTTTTTAAGTGTATTTACCAAATTATTTATTCATTTTTTTGTTTTACTCGCAAAATTAAGCAAATTTTCCAATTACTAATTGAAAAACGAGGAGAATATTCCAAAACGACAATACTCAAATCATTCTCGCATACGTATAAATGTTTTTCTTCGAAAAAAGTATCAAAGTCTCATTATTCAAAGAAAAATGAAGGGTATATATTTAACACTCAGAATGTTTTATAGAATGAGACTTCTCGAAAAATAGCGAAAGATGTATCATAGAAGTATCATAAATTCGCTTCAATGTACCATAAAATCACATCAATGAATCGTAAAAACACTTCTATTAATCGTAAAAACACTTCTATTAATCGTAAAAACACAGAAAAACAGCAGAAAAATCCATCGTTTTCAGGCAATAAATACCCAATTTTATCGTTAATATAGAAATTTTAAATTAAAAACACAACCTATATGGATGAAAAGGAACTTTTGAAACAGGCTTTTAAGTATGGAAACATACCTTGCAGCGTTACCTATTGCTTCACCGAACCATGTCCGATGAAAGACAAGTGTATCCACTATCTATCCGGTCTCTATAAAAACGAGGAGACTGATAGAGGAGACGCCATCTTCCCAAATGCACTGAAAGATGGTAAATGTAAGTACTTCGCTCCACTGCGTGTCGTGAAAATGGCATGGGGATTCGATAAACTCTTTACAGAAATGAAAGTGAAAGACGCTCCTGTATTGCGCGCCGAAATGAGAGACTACCTCGGTAGCAAAGGACAATACTACCGATACAAACTGGGACAGCTGAAACTCCTCCCTGAACAGCAGGAATATATCAAGCAACTCTTCGCTTCCTACGGATACAAAAATGTTGACTTCGATAACTTCGCTGACGAGATCGACTTCACTCAAATCTAATCTGTGACCAACGCACGGTCCCTCATGCCCCAATAGGCGGGCATCGAGTGAACAAACTACGGTCATCGAGTGCCCGTACATTGAGCACAGAGTGCCCAAAATCCGAAATAAAATTGGGCAACGGAATTAACAATGAATAATTGATAATATACAATGAAAGTAACTATCGTACATACAAACAATAAGAAGCAGCTCCTCGTCAGCACCAAGACGATGGAGAAGCTGATGGAACGATTCGCCAGAGATGATAGCAAACTGACTATCACCCACTTCCGTGAATACGTTCCGTATCTTAGCAACAACTATGAAGGTTACAAGGATTTGCCGAAATGGATGCACATCTATCCCGCTGCTGAATTCGCCAAAGACGAAAACAACAATCTGAAGATGAAGGCTTGCAATGGCATCCTGCTGCTGAAATTTGGCAACATCACCGATGTGGATGGTGTAGAGGGAGTTAAGCGCTCGGTAGCCATTCTGCCTTCTACCATTGCCGCCATCACAGGTGCCGACGGAAAGACCGTTATCGTTCTGATAAAATTCCAAGGCGAAAATGATTCCCTGCCTACATCTGAAGCGGATGCCGAGCATCTCTATCGCATCGCTTAC
>ERZ1034913.2036-NODE-2036-length-10815-cov-9.498420_pt1 | contig 10815 bp, 8 predicted proteins | sample MGYA00520697_ERZ1034913 | MGnify/ENA primary metagenome ERZ1034913 (study PRJEB33766, sample SAMN09781786) | gut metagenome | biome: gut microbiome | host: Homo sapiens | place: Madagascar | study: EMG produced TPA metagenomics assembly of the PRJNA485056 data... | reverse complement strand
CAAGATAGTTAGCTGGAAACGGCTTGTGAAAATAGGTAGTCGCCGACTCATAGTTATCAAGATGTTTGAAACCGCATCTTGATAATATGCACCTCTAGCTCAGTTGGTAGAGCAACTGACTCTTAATCAGTGGGCCCAGGGTTCGAGTCCCTGGAGGTGCACCAATAAAAGAGCGTTGAATCGTGAGATTCGACGCTCTTTTTCTATATAAGAAAGCAGTTGCACACCGTTTGCACATTTGCCTGAATCAGGGGCTTTTCTGCGCATGGCTTGCACAGCCTGCTTTCCTTAAAAACAAAAAACGTTGCAAAAACGGTTCCGCTTTTGTATAATAAAATGAGATGCCGGGCCGGAGCTGGATGCCCGGCCGGGAAACCAGAAGCGGGGAGGTGCGGCAAATGATACGGGTAGCCATCGTGGAGGATGAAGCGGAGATCCGGGAGCAGCTGATGGGATACGTTCAGCGGTACACCCGGCAATACGGGACCGCGTTTGAGGTGAAGACCTTCGCGGACGGATTGGAGATCCTGGAGGATTACCGCCCGGCCTATGACCTGATCCTTCTGGATATCGAGATGAAGCATCTGGACGGCATGGAAACGGCCCGGCGCATCCGGGAGCTGGACCCGGAGGTGATGCTCGTGTTCATCACCAACATGGCGCAGTATGCCATCAAGGGCTATGCGGTGGGGGCGCTGGATTACGTCCTCAAGCCGGTGCCGTACTTTGCGTTTTCGCAGCAGCTGCAAAAGGTGGAGGAGCAGCTGCGCCGCCGCACCCGGCACTATCTGGCGGTGCCGGTGGAGGGCGGCCTGCGGCGGCTGGATACCTCGCGCATTTATTACATCGAAAGCGAAGGCCATCGGGTGCATTTCTACACCGAGGAGGGCGATTTTGCGGCCCCCGGCGCGCTCAAGGCGCTGGAAGAAAAGCTGGCCGACCGGCCCTTTGCCCGCTGCAACAGCGGGTATCTGGTCAATCTGGCTCAGGTGCAGGCTGTGCAGCAGAACACGGTGGAGGTGGGGCCTTATGAATTGCAGGTCAGCCGCCTCAAGCGGAAGAGCTTTCTGGCAGCCCTGACCGACTACATCGGGGGTGACGGTCTGTGATGGCACTGCCGGATATCCCGCGCCTGTATACGGCGCTGGCCGAGTGGCTGGCCGTCGTCCTGTATGCCCAGAGCCGCCCGCCCCGCTTTGCGCGGAAGATCACCCTGGCCGCCAGCGGGATGCTGGCCGTTCTGCTGGGCGTTTTTCTGGAAGCGACCGGCGAAGTGCCCATTGCGTGGTGGGTCCCCTGCATGGGCATCGCGGTGGGGATGCAGTACCTTTACCTCTGGATCACGCGGGAAGAAAACTGGCTGGAAGCAGCCTACGACTGCGCCCGCAGCTTCATTCTGGCCGAATTTGCGGCCAGTGTCGAGTGGCAGCTGCACTGCACCATCTTTCCGCAGCACGGCGGGGGAGAGCCGATGGCGCTGTTCCTGCTGCTGTTGGTCTACAGTGGTCTGTTCGGGGTGATGTACGGGCTGGAGCGCAAGCGCCCCCACCCGACCGGGCATCTGGACGTCAGCAATACGGCGGCTCTGGTGGCCGTCGTCATGGCGGCGACGGCCTTTGCCGTGAGCAACCTGAACTTCCTGAACGGGGAAGTGACCATGAGCGTTTTCTACATCCGGACGCTGGTGGATTTCTGCGGCGTTCTGATCCTGACCGTCGAGCACGAGCAGCTGCGGGAAGAGGCGCTCCACAAGGAGCTGACCGCCATGGACAGTGTGCTCCACCGCCAATATGAGCAGTACAAGCGGAGCAAAGAGGGAATCAAGCTCATCAACCGGCGATATCATGAGCTGAAGGTGCAGATCGCCGACATTCGCGCCGAGCGGGACCGCGCCAAGCAGGACGCGGCGCTGGCCCGGATGGAGTCCGGCATTTTGCAGTATGAGGCCGAGAACAAGACCGGCAACCCGGTGCTGGATACCTTATTGACGGCCAAAAGCATGGACTGTCAGGAAAAGAACATCCGGATGACTAGCGTGGCCGACGGCCGGGCGCTGGGGTTTCTGACCACGCGGGAGATCTGCACCATTGTGGGCACCGCGCTGGACAACGCCATCGAGAGCTGCGCCGCAGAGCCAGACCCCGAAAAACGGCTCATCCGGACGGCGGTCTATGTCCAGAACGGGTTCGTGATGTTCCGCTTCGAGAACTACTGCGCCCAGCCGGTGGAGCTGGGGGCGGACGGTCTGCCCGCGCAGAGCGCCCACGGCGGCTACGATTTGAAGAGCCTGCGTTCGGTGGCGCAGCAGCACGATGGCAGCATGACCGTCCATTGGGAGAACCGGTGGTTCACGGTGCGGGTGCTGATGCCCCTGCCCAAAGAAAAATGACGACCCGCTCCGTCTCACTTCGTTCGACAGCTCCCCCGAAAGGGGGAGCTTTTGTTGTGCCTGAAAGCACGCATAAAACCTCGCCCTTCGGGAGAGGTGGCAGTGCACAGCACGGACGGAGAGGGTATGGCATCCTGCACAAATAACGTCGCCTCTTGTTTGTGCATTAGCACAATAAAAATTGAAACGGATTTGAAACTTTTTGCAAATTGTGCGCCAAAAACGACAATTTGTGAAGGAAACAAGAATTTTCTGTGTGCATTTGGTATCATATCAATCAGTTCGGCGGAGTTGTACGCTCCGCATTCATGATTGACCCTATCAGAAGGAGGAAAATTATGCTGTCCATTAACCTGGATGACGTGATGCAGGTGCTGACGAACGTTCGCGGCCACCTCATCGCGTTTGGTGTGGTTGCGCTGCTGGCGATCGTTGTGATGATCGCTGTGCGCAAGCTGCCCAAAGCAAAGAAGAAGATGATCCGTGCACAAGCTGGCCTGGCCATTCTGCTGGCGCTGACCATCGTTGTGAACCTGATCTGCACCGGCCCCATGTCCACCATGCTGGACCTGGTCTCCGGCAGCGGCACCATCACCGAGGAGACCTCTGCAAAGGCCACGGAGCTGGTCAATGAGATCACCGCAGACGGTGTCGTTCTGGCAAAGGACGAAGACGGCATCCTGCCGGTGGCTTCCGGCTCCAAGCTGAACGTCTTTGGCTGGGCTTCCACCAACCCCTGCTACGGCGGCACCGGTTCCGGTGCGCTGAACACCGCTTACCCCGTCACCGATCTGCTGACCGGCCTGCACGATGCCGGCATCGAGACCAACGAGGAACTGAGCAAGTTCTACACCGACTACAAGGCAGACCGCCCCAGCGTTGGCATGGTGGCGCAGGACTGGACCCTGCCCGAACCCAACGTCAGCCTGTACACCGATGAGATGATGGAGAATGCAAAAGCATTCTCGGATACCGCAATGGTCGTCATCACCCGTGTCGGCGGCGAGGGCGCAGACCTGCCCACCGATATGGCTTCCGTCGTGGACGGCAGCTGGATCCGCCGCGTGGCACAGGCTTACGGCTCTGAGCGCGGCACCGCTTACTACAACGGCACCTACGACGACTCTCTGAACGAGGGCAACGACTGGGACAAGGGCGACCACTTCCTGCAGCTGTCCAACCGTGAGGAAGACCTGCTCGACCTGGTCACCGCAAACTTCGACAATGTCATTCTGGTCTACAACGGCGCCAACGCCTTCCAGATGGACTTTCTGAAGGATTACCCCCAGATCAAGGGCGTCCTGCTCTGCCCCGGCACCGGCCAGTCCGGCTTTGAGGGCTTCGGCAAGGTCGTTTCCGGCGAGGTCAACCCCTCCGGCCGTACCGTGGATACCTATGTTTCCAACCTGAAGAATGCGCCCTGGTGGAACAACTTCGGCGACTTCAAGTACACCAACACCGAGGAGCTGAATTCCGATTCCAGCTTCTTTGACCCGGAAGGCACCACCCCGTCCTTCGTCAACTATGTGGAAGGCATCTACGTCGGCTACAAGTTCTATGAGACGGCTGCGGACGAGGGCCTCATCAACTATGACGACGAGGTCGTCTTCCCCTTCGGCTACGGCCTGAGCTACACCTCCTTCACCAAGGAGATGAGCGGCATCACCAACGACGGCACCAGCCTGAACTTCACCGTGACCGTCACCAACACCGGCTCCGTTGCGGGCAAGGATGTCGTGGAGATCTACAGCAATCCTCCGTACACCAACGGCGGTATTGAGAAGTCTTCCGCAAACCTGCTGGACTTTGCCAAGACCAGTGAGCTGGCTCCCGGCGAATCTCAGACCATCGAGTTCTCCATCCCGGTGGAGGACCTGGCTTCCTATGATTACCAGACCAACGGCTGCTATGTGCTGGAAGCTGGCGACTATGTCATCAGCGCGAACAACGACTCGCACAACGTCGCCGATTCCCAGACCTACACCGTTGCATCCGACATCGTCTACAACGAGTCCAACAAGCGCGGCAGCGATGCTGTGGCTGCGACCAACGAGTTCGATTTCGCAGAAGGCGAGATCACCTATCTGTCCCGCGCCGACGGCTTTGCAAACTATGCCGAGGCGACCGCTGCTCCCGCCACCTATGAGATGACCGACGAGCAGAAGGCTGCCTTCGACAACGCCCATACGTACACCGAGGCTGGCTATCAGAACGATGACGACGCCAACGCCGCCGACATCACCACCGGTGCCAAGAACGGCCTGAAACTGGTCGACCTGCGCGGCGTGGATTACAACGACGCGAAGTGGGATCAGCTGCTCGACCAGATGACCATCGACGAGATGCAGCAGACCATCGGCTTCGGCGGCTACCAGACCGCTGCGGTCTCCAGCATCGAGAAGGTCCGCACCAATGACTGCGACGGCCCGGCTTCCATCAACAACAACTTCACCGGTGTCGGTTCCGTCGGATTCCCGGCTGCTACCCTCATCGGCATGACCTGGGACAAGGATCTGGCCTACGCCTTCGGCGACAGCATCGGCGAGATGGCCAATGAGATGGACACCTCCGGCTGGTACGGCCCGGCTATGAACATCCACCGCACTGCATTCGCAGGCCGTAACTTCGAGTACTACTCGGAGGATGGCGTCCTGTCCGGTCGGATGGCTTCCAATGCGATCCTGGGCGCACAGGAGCACGGTGTGTATGCTTACATGAAGCACTTCGCCCTGAATGATCAGGAAGGCAACCGTACTTCCATGGCGGCGACCTGGTCCAACGAGCAGGCCATCCGTGAGATCTACCTCAAGCCCTTCGAGATCTCCGTCAAGGATGCAGACTGCCACGCGGTCATGTCTTCCTTCAACTACATCGGCACCCGCTGGGCTGGCGGCTGCAAGGAGCTGCTGAAGAACGTCCTGCGCGGCGAGTGGGGCTTCGTGGGCTTCGTCGAGACCGACTACTTCGGCGTCTACGGCTACATGACTGCGGACCAGGGCGTCCGCAACGGCAGCGACCTGATGCTCTGCACCACCGGCAACGACTTCAACACCGTGACCGTGCTGACCAACAGCAGCAAGCAGGCCCTGCGCGAGGCTTCCAAGAACATCCTCTATACCGTGGTCAACAGCCGCGCTTATGCTGCGGAGAACCTGAACCCCGGTATGGCAAAGTGGGAGATCATCATGATCGGCGCTGACGTGCTCGTTGCACTGCTGATCGTTGCTCTGGAGATCAAGACCTTCAAGAGCTACAAGAAGCGCAAGGAAGAGGAAGAAGAGAACGCCTGATGAAACGGCCTCTCGCTTTTGAACCGACGCAGCACCTGAACTGAACCAAACGGCAAAGGCCCGCTGCAAAGAAACAGCGGGCCTTTGCCCTGCTCAGGAAACAAAGAGGAAATTGCGATGAAACACGCAGACATCATTCAAACACTGGATCTGGAGCAGAAATGTGCGCTGCTGTCCGGCGGCACGGTGTTCGACACCCGCGCCCTGCCGGGCAAGGGCATCCCGTCCATCACCCTGTCGGACGGCCCCAACGGTGTGCGCAAGCAGGCCGGTGCGGCAGACCACCTGGGCCTGAACCCCAGTGTGCCGGCCACCTGCTTCCCCACTTCGGCCACCGTGGCCAACAGCTGGGACCCCGCCCTGGGCGAGGCCGTCGGCGAGGCCATGGGCGAAGAGGCCGCAGCACAGGAGGTCTCGGTGCTGCTGGGCCCCGGCCTGAACATCAAGCGCAGCCCGCTGTGCGGCCGCAACTTTGAGTATTTCTCGGAGGACCCCTATCTGGCGGGCAAGATGGCCGCAGGCTACGTCCGCGGCATCCAGAAGAACGGCATCGCGGCCTGCCCCAAGCACTTTGCCGTCAACAGCCAGGAGCTGCGCCGCATGGCCAGCGACTCCATCGTGGATGAGCGCACCCTGCGCGAGCTGTACCTGACCGGCTTTGAGATCGTGGTCAAAGAGGCAAAGCCCAAGACCATCATGTCCTCCTACAACCTCGTCAACGGCACCTACGCCAACGAGAACGCCCACCTGTTACAGGATATCCTGCGCCGGGACTGGGGCTTCGACGGCGCAGTCGTCACCGACTGGGGCGGTTCCAACGACCATGCACTGGGCGTGAAGAACGGCTCCACGCTGGAGATGCCGTTCCCCGGCGACGATTCCGTCCGCGAACTGATGAAGGCTGTGGAGAGCGGCAAGATCTTGGAACACGACGTGGACGCCCGGCTGGACGAGCTGCTGGAACTGGTGCTTGACACCAAGGCCGCCGTCGAAAAGGCACCCCGCACCTTTGACGCCGCCGCGCATCATGCGCTGGCCCGCCGCGCCGCCGCCCAGAGCATCGTTCTGCTCCGGAATGAGGGCGCGCTGCTGCCGCTGAAGAAAGGCGAGAAAATCGCTGTCCTCGGTGACTTTGCCAGGACGCCCCGCTATCAGGGCGCCGGTTCCAGCGCCGTCAATTCCATCCAGGTGGATTCCTTCTTGGACTGCCTGACCGAGAGCGGCCTGACCAATGTCGGCTATGCCCAGGGCTTTGACCGCCAGGGCAAGGCCGACGAGGCCCTGAAGAAGGAAGCCGTCGCGCTGGCGCAAAACGCCAACGTCGTCCTGCTCTGCATGGGTCTGGACGAGATCAAGGAGAGCGAGGGCCTCGACCGGATGGACATGAAGCTGGCGCAGAACCAGCTGGATCTGCTGGCTGCGGTCGCTGCGGTCAACCCCAACGTGGTCGTCCTGCTCAGCGCAGGCTCCTCGCTGGAGACCCCGTGGCTCAAAGACTGCAAGGCGCTGGTCTACGGCTGCCTGGGCGGTCAGGCCGGTGCGGGCGCTCTGGTGGACGTGCTGACCGGCACGGTCTGCCCCGGCGGCAAGCTGGCTGAGACCTGGGCCAATGCTTACAGCGATTCCCCGGTGAAAGACCACTTCGCAGGCGAGGGCCGCACCGTCCAGTACCGCGAGGGTCTGTATGTGGGCTACCGCTACTTTGAGACGGCGGGCAGACCCGTGGCCTTCCCCTTCGGCTATGGCCTGAGCTACACCACCTTTGCTTACAAAGACCTCAAGGCAACACCGGAGGGCGTGACCCTGACCGTGACCAACACCGGCAAGTGCGCCGGTGCCGAGATCGTCCAGCTCTACGTCGCCAAGCCCGACGCCAAAGTCTTCCGCCCCGCACAGGAACTCAAGGGCTTTGCCAAGGTCTGGCTGGAAGCGGGCGAGAGCAAGACCGTCTCCATCCCGCTGGACGACAAGGCCTACCGCTACTGGAACGTGGCCACCGACAGCTGGGAGGTCGAAGGCGGCAGCTATCAGCTCCGCGTGGGCGCTTCCAGCGCCGACATCCGCCTGACGGCGGAGGTCGTGGTGCTGGGTTCCGGTGCGCCGGACCCCTATCAGAGCGTGGATCTGCCCCATTACAGGACGGGCGAGATCACCAGCGTTCCGGATGCCGAGTTCGCCGCCCTGCTGGGCCGTCCCATCCCGGAGGACAAGATCCGGATCGACCGCAACATGACGCTGGGCGAGCTGGGCCACGGCCGCAGCCCGCTGGGCTGGCTCGTGGCGGCGGTGCTGGGCCTGCTGCTCAATCGGAGCATCCAGCGCGGCAAGCCGGACCTGAACATCCTGTTCCAGTACAACATGCCGCTGCGCGCGCTGGCCAAGATGACCAACGGCGCCATCAGCATGGGCATGGTGGACGGCATCGTGATGGAAGCGCAGGGCTTCTGGATCATCGGTCTGCTGCGGGTCATCGTGGAGGCTGTGAAGAACATCGCCCAGAACGGCGCGATGGAAAAACGCCTGAAAAACAGCTGAAAGGGAAGAACTGCTATGAATTTCTGGAACAACTTTGCGGCCAAGCACCCCGCCGCTGCCAAGTGGGTGCGCGAGGGCGGTCTGTTCGTCATCGTCTCCAACCTCATCACGGTGTTCAAGTACCTGCTGCTGCAATTCCTGCCCAAGGCGTTTGCAAGCCTGCCGGTGGTGGACTTCGGCTGGCCGGGCATCGACATCACCCTGTTCGGCGAGACCTTCAAGTGGAACATCCTCGGCTATGACGCGGCCCACGGCGGCCTGCCCTACTTCTGCGCCTACATGGTGGCCATGGTCATCGGCGAGTGCATCAATTTCCCCATCCAGCGCAGCCTCGTCTTCCGCAGCAAGGGCAACCTCGCCAAGCAGATCGGCTGGTATCTGCTGGCTTTCTGCCTCATCACCTGCATCGTCAACTCCATCAACTGCATCTGGGTGGCTGTGGCCGGTCTGCTGGTGCCTGATTTCATCTACAACATCGGCACCACGGTGCTCAACGGCGGCATCTCGATGATCATCTTCTTCTTCGTGAACAAGATCATCTTCCCCGAAGGCGAAGCCAAGAAGAACTGAAAACAGCCATCCACCTTCATCATTTTCATTTCTCCATAAAGACAAAACGCCCGGTGCCGCACAGGAACCGGGCGTTTTGTTGTGCCGGGCCGTTCCGCCCCGCAGAAGAGACGGCGCGGGCAGAGGGGAGCGGCGGGCGCGTTGTGGTCGTTTTGCGGGTTTTCTGTGCGCCGGACGCGGTCATCATCATCGTCTTCTTTGTGCCCTACACGGCATCGGGCTTTGCGGCCTGCGGCAAGCTGTTCCACAGCCTGTTCGGCGTGGATTACATGGCGGCGATGCTGGTCTCGGCTCTCGTCATCGTGGGGTACACCATCCTGGGCGGTTTCCGCGCCGTGACCACCACCGACCTCATCCAGTCCATCGTCATGTCGCTGGCGCTCATCGCCGTGCTGGTCTACGGCGTGGGCGTGGCAGGCGGCTGGGACGCTGTGGTCGCCAATGCGCAGAGCCTGCCCGCCTTCCTGACCTCGCTCGTCGTCTGCGTTGTCGTCAGCCTGGTCACCCCGGCTCCCTCGGCGGAGATCGAAGCCGAGTTCGAGGCAGCGAAGTAAAGAGGAAAAGACAAAGAAGCGCCTGCCGGAGCTTTCGGCAGGCGTTTTGATTGCAACAGCATCTTGACAAAAAGCCGCGATGCTACTATACTAAAATCAAAGGAAAGGCACTGGCTGTAACATGGTCAGCTCCTTACCGGTGCACTAGTCAAAAAAGATTGACCGTTGCTTGGGGAAGCATTTTGGCGGTCAATCTTTTTTGTTGCAGGAATAATGTTTTGCGCGGGGTCTGTCCCGAAAGACATCCTTGGAGATCATCCATGTCACCTGAATGACACCGATGATGACCGTAGCCAGAAGATTCAGCACACTAAAAACAATATTCAACACATCCATAATGGACTCCTCCTTTGGGCCGTTGATGTAAAAACATTCGTACCGTCCGGAGGATGACAAAAAATTGAACTCCTCCGGACTTGACACCGGGAGGGAGCTTGACCACCTGCATTTTACAGCACAGTGCCTGCTGCTGTTGAGCAGCAATGGTAGAGTAACATAAAATCCGACAGAATGCAATAAGAAATGAGCCTTTGCAGAAAACGCAAAGGCTCATTTTGTGTCTGGAAGATCAATTCATCACGATTAGGAGGAACTCGCAAAACGGCACCGTCAGACCGCAGCAGAAAAAGAAGAAATAATCCAGTGCGAACTTTACAAGGCGGACACCGGGGGAGAGAAGATCCAGCGAATTTGTAAGGACTGCATCCCACTCGCCCCAGTGGCGAAAATATCCGGTCTGCTCAAAGAGACGCCAAAGGTTCAGGAAGAAACACTCCAGCGCCAGAAGCAGCGGAAAGATTAGGATAGACTGCATCCAGCCGTCCGCTCGGAAATCTCCATTGCCAAGGCCGTGCCAGTGAACGGCAAGAACACCGGGGTGGAAGCATACGCCCCAGACGGCCAGCAGAATGCTCAGGCAGAGCAACGCGGCCCGGACGGAGTGCCAGTCGATGCTGTGCGGACGGGGGAGCATGGTCAGGAAATCTTCCAGTGTGGGTTCGCCGTCCGGCAGAGGAGCTTCCTGCGGGTCGCGGCAGTGCATCAGGTCGGAGAGCGTCAGGCCCAGTGCGTCCGCCAGTGGTTCCAGCGTGTTGATGTCCGGCAGACCGACGCCCCGCTCCCAGCGGCTGACGGCTTTGTCGGTCACATGCAGCTGTGCGGCCAGGTCGGCCTGTGTCAGCCCGCAGGCCTTGCGGGTCCGGGCCAGAAAGGCCCCGAAATCTTTGGCGTTCATACGGTTCACATCCTTTGAGGACAGGATAGCATACCCGGCTCCAAAACGCAACCGACGCTTCGTTTACCCGCGCTGAAATGCAAAAAACCCCGCCGTGTGCTCGGTCAATGAACACACGGCGGGGCCTTTATTTATATGGAGTTCAGAAGAAAAATGCGAGAGTCAGAGCTTACAGCTGGGGGCCTGCGGAGACCAGAGCCTTGCCGTGCTCGTTGCCTTCGTACTTGGCGAAGTTCTTGACGA
>ERZ1034913.2029-NODE-2029-length-10864-cov-28.791470_pt1 | contig 10864 bp, 10 predicted proteins | sample MGYA00520697_ERZ1034913 | MGnify/ENA primary metagenome ERZ1034913 (study PRJEB33766, sample SAMN09781786) | gut metagenome | biome: gut microbiome | host: Homo sapiens | place: Madagascar | study: EMG produced TPA metagenomics assembly of the PRJNA485056 data... | reverse complement strand
CTGCTTGAACAATTTTTACTTCAAAATATTGTCTAACTTTTCGGGGTCACTTCACGGGGACGGGCTGCAGGGATTATACGCGGGTCTTCAGGACTTCGTGCTCGGGCACGGAGGCGTCCATGGCGCGCGGGGCGCCTTCGACCCACTGGATGGCCTTCTTGGGGCACTTGCTTACGCAGGTACCGCAGCCATTGCACTTGGTGTAGTCGATGACAGCCACATTGTCTTTCAGGAAGATGGCCTGATTCGGGCAGTTGCGCACGCACAGGCCGCAGGCAATGCAGCCGACCTTGCAGGTCTTGTTGACCACAGCACCCTTGTCCTTGCTGCTGCACTTAACGGCAGGCTGGGGGGCGATAGGCTTCATCTGGATGACCTTGCGCGGGCAGACAGCTGTGCAGGCGGTGCAGCCGGTGCACTTTTTGCGGTCGACTACCGCCACACCATTGATGACATGGATGGCATCGAATTTGCAGGCACGGGTGCAGTCGCCCAGGCCTAAGCAACCGTAGGCGCAGGCACTGGGGCCGCCAGCCAGAGCTGCCGCAGCGGCACAGGTCTGGATGCCCTGATAGTCAAAGCGCTTACCACAGTTTTCGCCGCCAGCGCAGATGACCGTAGCACGCAGGCTGGGGCGGTCATCGGTATCGTTACCCATGATGGTGTTGATGGCGTCGGCCGCCTTGTCACCACCGGGGGCACATTTAAAGGTAGGGGCACCGTCCATGACGATGGCCTTGGCGTAGTCGGCACAGCCGGCATAGCCGCAGCCGCCGCAGTTGGCACCGGCCAGGCACTCGGTGATCTGTGCAATACGGGGGTCCTCATACACAGCCATGAATTTGGAAGCAAGCACCAGAATGACGCCGCCGGCCAGACCCAGCACCACCAGTACCACGATAGCTAATACGATAGGGTTCATTCTCTCCATTCCCCTTTCTTACAGAATCGCGTTGATGATGTTTTCGACCAGACCACCAAAGCCCATGAAGCTGAGCGAGGTGATAGCGGCGGAAACCAGCGTGATGGGCAGGCCCTTGAAGCTTTCCGGCGGGTTGGAGGCCTCGACGCGCTGACGCACGCCGCAGAACAGCAGCATAGCCACCAGGAAGCCCACACCGGCACCGGCTGCGCAGACGAGAGCCTCGGCATAGGCCATGCCGAAACCGAACTCAGTCACAACAGCGGAGTAGTCCTGCACGGCCAGGATGGTAACGCCCAGCACGCAGCAGTTGGTGGTGATCAGGGGCAGGTAGACGCCCAGGCTCTGGTACAGGGCCGGGACGTACTTTTTCAGCACGATCTCGATGAGCTGGACCAGAACGGCGATGACCAGAATGAAGACAATGGTCTGCAGATAGCCGAGATTGAACTTATCCAGCAGCAGGATCTGCATGGGGAAGGTAACGGCAGTGGCAATGACCATAACAGCGATAACGGCCGCGCCCATGCCGACGGAGGAATCCAGCTTTTTGGAAACGCCCAGGAACGGGCAGATGCCCAGGAACTGGACCAGGACGTAGTTGTTGACCAGGATCATGCTGAAAAAGATCGTGGCAAAGGTTGCGATATGTACACTCATTCCTCAGCGCCCCCTTTCTGCTCTTCTTTGGCGGCGTCGATCTTTTCCAGCATCACATCGCCGCAGCTCTTGCGCTCGATGGGCTTGTTGAGCTTGCGCTCCAGCCAGACACAGCCAGCCATCAGGCAGCCGAAGACGAAGAAGCCGCCGGGTGCGGAGTTCATCACGGTCATCTTGTCGACACTGTCGGGGATGATGGTGATGCCCAGCCAGGTGCCGTTGCCGATGATCTCACGGATGGAGGACATCAGCAGCATGGTCAGGATGTAGCCGATGCCCATGCCCAGGCCGTCCAGAGCGGAGTCGACAACGGTGTTTTTGCAGGCGAACATCTCGGCACGGCCGAGGATGATGCAGTTAACGACGATCAGGGCCAGGTACACACCCAGGGATTTGTACAGGGCGGGCACGAAAGCCTGCAGCACCATCTGCACCACGGTAACGAAGGTGGCGATGATGACAATATAGCACGGCAGATGCACCTTGGCCGGGATGACCTTGCGCAGAGCCGAGATAACGATGTTGGAGCAGATCAGAACAAAGGTCATGGCAAGACCCATGCCGACAGCGCCGGAAACGGTGGTGGTAACAGCCAGTGCGGAGCAGCAGCCCAGCACCAGGCGCAGGACGGGGTTCTCACGAATGATGCCCGCCGTAAAGACTTTCCATTTGCTCGGTTTCTCGTTCATCTTTACAGCACCCCCTTGATCTCATTGTTGTAGCAGTCGATAGCCGCGTTGACGGCGTTGAACACTGCGTTGCTGGAATAGGTGGCGCCGGACAGGGCATCCACGGGGCTGCCGTTGGAGACTTCGCCGCCGTTCCAGCCCACAAAGCCGGAAGCAAAGCTGTCATCGGCCACCTTGGAGCCAATGCCGGTGGTCTGGGTGGAAGCGTCGATGCTGATGTTGGAGACAGCGCCCTCGGCGTCAAAAGCGATGTAGACGGTGACATCCTTGCCGGAGTAGCCGGAGGCAGCAGCCTTGACGGCCACATCGCCGTTGGCGGTGGTGACAGCGCCCTGCACACCATCGGTGGTCAGGTTCTCAACCTCGGTCATGTCGTCGGACGTGGTGCCCTCCGGCAGGACAGAGACATAGGCGGCCAGCGTTTCCGCCTTGGTATTTTCCTCGATAATGGGGGCCGTGATGTCGTTCAGCACGGCCAGCAAAGCGCTGCAGATCAGGCAGATAGCCACCAGCACGATGACCGGCAGGACCAGCTCTTTAAAAGCGCTCTGGTTTTCGGTATTTTTCTCGTTTGCCATCAGGCTTTGCCCCCTTCCTCAGCGGCCTTCTTGGCCTTTTTGGGCTTCTTGTAGCCCAGCGGGGTCTGGTGACCCCAGGCGTTGAACCACGGAGTCATCAGGTTGCCCAGCAGGATGGCATAGCTCATGCCTTCATTCATCGAGCCGAAGTGGCGGATGAGGAAGGTGATAAGGCCGATGAAAACGCCATAGAACAGCTTGCCCTTAGTGGTGAACGGGCTAGTCACGTAGTCGGTCGCCATAAAGACAGAGCCGAACAGCAGGCCGCCGGACATGCACTCGATCAGGGCAGCGTAGGGGTCGCCGGTGTTCAGGGTGGTCAGGATAAAGACGGTGGCCACGATGGTGACAGGGATGGTGGCCTGGATGGTCTTTGTGGCAACCAGGTAGGCAAAGCCCAGCAGGATGGCCAGCACGCAGACCTCGCCCATCATGCCGCCGTGCAGGCCCAGGAACATATCCAGCAGGCTGACGGCATGGCGGTCCACACTGGAGGCCAGCGGCGTGGCGGAAGCCAGGGCATCCACGGCCATATCCGGGTAGACGTAGGCGGTCATGCGGGAGGTAAAGCCCAGAAACAGCACGATACGGCCGACCAGCGCGGGGTTGGCAAAGTTATAACCCAGGCCGCCGAACAGCTGCTTGGTGATAACGATGGCCACGAACGCACCGACAACGGCGATCCAGATGGGCATGCCAACGGGCATGTTCAGTGCCAGGATGATGCCGGTGACAACGGCAGACAGATCCCCTACCGTATTGGTTTTGTGGAGCAGACGCTCATAAATGTACTCAAATGCCACACAGGCGAAGGTGGTGACGACCACCAGCAGCAGAGCCCGTGCGCCGAAGATCAGTGCCGAAGCCAGCACAGCGGGCAGCAGCGCAATGACGACATTGCCCATCAGACCGCGGGTGGTGGAATGGTCACGGATATGCGGCGAGGCAGTAACAAGCAGACGATCTTCCATGGATCATTTGCCTCCTTTCCGCAGTTCACCCAGGTACCAGGCCTTGGCAAGGGTCATCGTCTGGCTGACGGGGCGCTTGGCCGGGCAGGCATAGGTACAGCTGCCGCAGGCGACGCAAAGGTCGACGCAGCGTGCTTTCAGGGTGTCAAAATCTTTGTTGTTAAAGGCAGAAACGACCTCGACAGGCTCCAGGCCCATCGGGCAGGCCTCGATGCAGCGGCCGCAGCGGATGCAGGCCGAAGGCTCCGGCAGAACAGCCGCCTGCTTGCTGAACAGCAGCAGACCATTGTTCTGCTTCAGTACGGGGTAATCCGCGCTGGGGGCAGCGCCGCCCATCATGGGGCCGCCGAAGATGATCTTGCCCAGCTCGACACCTTCTTTGATGCCGCCGCAGGCTTCGATCACATCACGGTACAGCGTACCGATGGGAACCTCGATGTTCTGGGGCTTGGCGATGGCGTCGCCCTCGACGGTGACACGCTTGGACACCAGAGGAATACCGGTCTTGAGGTACTTGCCCAGGGTAGACACACTGGTCACGTTCATGATGACGCAGCCGGCATCAGCGGGCAGGCCGGGTTTGCCGGAGGGGCCCACCTGGGGCACTTCGCGGCCGGTGCAGGTCTCGACCAAGGTCTTTTCAGCGCCCTGCGGGTAACGCATGGGCAGCGGCTTGACCTCGACACCCTTCATATTGCGCACGAGAGAGCAGAGCAGGTCGATGCACTCCGGCTTATTGCGCTCGATACCGATGATGCAGTGCGGGATCTCGCAGTACTTCATGACGGCTTCGATACCGGAGATGATGGTATCGCTGCACTCAAGCATTTCGCGGCAGTCAGTGGTCAGGTAAGGCTCACACTCGGCTGCGTTGATGAGCAGCGTATCGATGGTGTTGGCAGCCAGCTTGACATGGGCCGGGAAACCGGCGCCGCCCACGCCCACCAGGCCGCAGTTCTGCACGGCGGCCATCAGGCTGGGTTTGTCGGTGACCGTCGGCGGTACGCAGGCCGGGTCGATGGTCTGCTCGCCGTCGGTCTTGATGGCAACGGCGGTGGTCATGCTGCCGTTGACCATGCGCATCGGGGCAACATCCTGTACCGTGCCGGATACGCTGGAATAAATGCTGGCACTGACAAAGCCGCTGGCCTTGCCGATGAGAGTACCAACCATAACGGTGTCGCCTTTTTTGACGACGGGCTCGGCCGGGGCACCGATGTGCATCGACATGGGAATAATGACATGCTCAGGCGTAGGCATCTTGACGGTGGCCAGCCCGGCAGTCGCTTTCGCATGGGGCACATTCGCGCCTTTGGCGGAGCGTTTCAGGGATTTGAACAAGCTATTTCCCCCATTCTGGTTTGGCACAGCGGACGGGTAAACGCCGCTGCTGTGCCCTGATTTTTGTGCCCACCAGGCGGAAACGCACGGGTTTAACGGCGTTCTCTCCCCGCGAAACGGGCAATAATACGATCTCATTGTAACCGCCTTTAAAAAGCAAGTCAAGGCGATTCGGTACACTTCGGCAAATCTGCCAGAAAGAGAGCAATTTATGCAAAACGTTGGCTCTTTGTTGCAGAATTTGTACGATTCTTGCAGAAATTGTGAATTTTATAACGTCAAATTTATGACAATTTTTTCATATCAAAACAGACGGCCCCAAAACAGGACCGTCTGGTTACCTATTTAAATATAAGTCAATTACAGCTCGATCTCCTGCAGGCGCAGCAGGGCGAGGATATAGATCTTCAGAGCTTCGATCAGCTTATCGAAGTTGGCACCCTCGTTGGCACCGTGCATCGGGCCGGCGAATTCCGGCAGGGGCAGGTCGGTGTGCTCGGGGCCGAAGCTGACCGCATAGGGGAAGTGGCGGGCGTAGGTGCCGCCGCCCATGGTAAAGGGGGTCTTGCCCTCACCGGTCACATCGTTGTAGGTGGTGATCAGCGTCTGGATAGCCGGGCTGTCGGCTGCGATGTAGAACGGCACGCGGCTGGACAGGTCCTCCAGGTGGGCAGCGTCGCCGCAGACCTGGGTCATGATGGCGGCCATCTTCTCGGGGTCGGTGTTGGTGGGATAGCGGCAGTCGAAGCTCTGGCGGATAACGCCGTCCTTCATCTCGATCGTGCCGCCGATAATGGTCAGCGGGTCGAACAGGCCGTCGTCTGCGGCAATGCCCAGGGCACTGCCGTCGGTGGAGGCGTGCAGGGTGTGCAGCACCTGCAGGTAGGCATCCTCCTGCGGGGTGCAGACGCCGCTCTTGAGCAGGCAGTCCACGATCAGGCTGATGGCGTTGACGGTGCCTTCGGGCATAGCGGCGTGTCCGCTCTTACCCCAGCCGCGGATGATGGTGGAGCCGCTCTCCCCTGCCTCGAAGGTCACGCCCTCGGTCTGTACCAAGGCGCCGGCGGCGACCTGCACAGTGCAGGAAGCACGGTCCGGCACGGCGTTGTGGGCCACGCCGCCCTCAAAAGCAGTGATGATACCGTCCAGCTTGGGGCTGACGATCTCGCCGTTGAAGCCGCCCTTCTCGCCGTTGCAGACCGGGAACTCGGCATCCGGGGTGAAGCAGAAAGCGGGCATGGGGTAATGCTCGGCGTAGTAGTCCACGTCGTGCATGTTGGTCTCCTCGTTGGCGCCAAGCAGGGCGCGGACGGGGTACTTCAGCTGCATGCCGCTGTCTTTCAGATACTTCAGCGCATACAGGCACAGGATGCTGGGGCCTTTGTCATCGGCCACGCCGCGGCCCAACAGCCAGCCATCCCGCACGCGGACGGTGTAGGGGTCGGCGTCCCAGCCGTTGCCCTCGGGCACTACATCGGTGTGGGTGATGGTGGCCAGGAACTTCTGGCCGTCAGCGATAGTGCCGGTCTCAGCCCAGCCGATGTAGCTGTCGGCATTGTAGGTGGAAAGGCCCAGCTCCTCGGCAATTTCCAGTGCTTTGGCCAGCGCGGCCTTGGGGCCGGGGCCGAACGGGGCACCGGGGGCAGCTTCGCTCTCGACACTGGGAACGGCCACCAGACGGGTGATGTCCCGCAGGATGTTGTCGCGGTTTTCTTCGGCAAAGGCGTCGATGGACGCCCAACGCGGATCATTCATAATGGAATCCTCCTGTAAATTTACGTTTGTACCAGTATAACACAAAGCGGAAAAAAGTAAAAGGCAGTACCGCACAAATCCTAATGCCTTTGCAGCAAAAATTGTACAGTACCGTCTGGAGGTGTTAATCTTCCTCTTCGGTATCGGCGCTCATGGTGACGATCTCGGCAATTTTGCAGCCGGTGGGGGTGCCTGCCAGGCCGCCGATGCCGGTCTCCCGCAGGTCCTTGCTCATGGCGTTGCCGACTTCGGCCATGGCATCGATGACTTCATCGGCGGGGATGTGGCCGACGACCCCGGCCAGCGCCATGTCGGCGGCGGAGACAGCGTTCATCGCACCGATGACATTGCGCTTGACGCAGGGAATCTCGACAAGGCCTGCAACGGGGTCGCAGACAAGGCCCTCTAGGTTGGTCAGGGCCATGGCGAAAGCTTCGGCACACTGCTCGGCCGTGCCGCCCTTTAAGTCGACGAGGGCTGCGGCGGCCATGGCGCTGGCGGCGCCCACCTCGGCCTGGCAGCCGCCCTCGGCCCCTGCTAAGGTGGCACGGCTGGCGACCACCTGGCCGAAACCGGCGGCGACATACAAGGCGCGGCAGACAGCTTCTTCATCAGCCGCGCCGGTTCGCCAGAGCGGCAGCAGCACCGCAGGCAGTACGCCGCAGCTGCCTGCGGTGGGTGCAGCTACGATGCGCTTCATGCAGGCGTTGCACTCGGCAGTTTTGAGTGCCTCGGCCATGACGGACGCAAAGTAGCCGCTGGCATAGAGCGTCCCCCGGGCGGCAGCCTGCTCCACCTTGGCCGCATCGCCGCCGACAAAACCGCTCATCGAGCGGTCAGCACCGCAGTAGCCGTCGCTGGTGGCGCGCATGACCAACCAGAGGCGGTGCATCTCGTCCTCGCTTTCTGCGCGGGTCAGGCCGCTTTCGGCCAGGTCGCTTTCCAAAATTACTTCGTACAGGGGCTGCCGGGACTCCTGGCAGGCCTGCAGCATTTCGCGGATGGATGAGAATGACATACAGACGCCCCCTTACAAATTTAAAATGGTAACTTTGACGATACCGGGCTGGCTGCGCAGTTCCCCGGCAATTTCTTCGGGGATAGGCTCGTCACATTCCAGCACCATGACGGCGTAGCCGCCCGCTGCGGAACGGTAGAGCTGCATGGTAGCAATGTTGACGCCGTGGGCGCTCAGGCACTCGGACACGGTGGCCACGTGACCGGGGGTATCCTGGTTGTGGACGATGAGGGTGTTGTGGTCGCCGCCAAAGTTGGTGGTGATGCCATCGATCTGGCAGATATTGATGCGCCCGCCGCCGATGGACGCGCCGACGACCTCCAGCTTGCGGCCTGACACGCCGACCAGCCGCAGTACCGCCGTGTTGGGGTGGGCACCGCGCAGGTTGATGGAGCCGATTTTATAGTGCAGGCCGCTGGCCTTGGCCAGGGCGAAGCTGTTGGGGATGCGGTCATCATCGGGCTGCATGCCCAAAAGACCGGCCACGAGGGCACGGTCGGTGCCATGGCCGCGGCCGGTGGCGGCAAAGCTGCCGTAGAGTAGGATCTCCGCCTGGGCGGGCTGCTCCCCCAGCAGGCGGCGTGCCGTACTGCCAATGCGAACCGCACCGGCCGTATGGCTGCTGGACGGCCCCGTCATGACCGGGCCGAGGACATCAAATAAACGCATGGTGATCCCTCCTGTATTTGCACAGTATACCGTATTGCAGCTTTTATTGCAAGGGCAAGGCGAAAATACAGAGAAAACCTCGTTTTTGTACCTGAGCGGAAAACAAAAATAGTTTTCAGAGGGCTGCATCGCCGTAAAACAAGATTTTGCGCGAAATCCCTTGACAATTTGTGGGCAAAGGCATAAAATAAATAAGTCATCCGAATATATGGGCCTGTAGCTCAGTTGGGAGAGCGTTCGGTTCGCATCCGAGAGGTCAAGGGTTCGAATCCCTCCAGGTCCATAAAAAAACAGGCCCCTTGCCGTGTCCCGGCAAGGGGTCTGCTTTTTCTGCTGACATGGAGAGGATTCGAACAGGGCGACGGCGCTGCAGCGTTTCATAGGGGGATAATGCAAGGCAGACAGGGTTACAGGGACGCCGCCCCCTGTAAATCGACCCGCAAACGCAAACCGGGAAATAATGCAAATGCCCGTGGGTCAGCACTCCCACCGGAATCGTTTCATATCCACGCACCCGTTGGGGTTGAATTGGACGCCTTCCCGTTCCAACAAGTGCTGTTGTTCGGGCCAATTGGGGGCGGGGCGGCCAGCGTGGTTGACTACGCGGTGGCAGGGGTAGCTGCCGTACAGCTCGGCATGGCTGAGGACGTTGCCTACCAGCCGCGCATTGTTGTCGCGGCCGATCAGGCGGGCAATCTGACCGTAGCTGGCCACCTTGCCGCGGGGTATCTCCCCTACGGCGGCCAAAATCTCGTAAATCAGGTCCTCGTGCAGTACTTTGCGCATGGCGGCATCCCCTTTCTAGGTATAAGATACCCGCTTCAGGCGGCGGTGTCAATGCGCCAGCTTGTACATGGCACTGAAATAGCCGCCGTGCTGCACCAGCTCGGCAAAGGTGCCGGTCTCGGCGATGCGGCCGTCTTTTAAGACAAGAATTTCATCATAACATTCCAGCAGTGAGGCCTCCAGCCGGTGGGTCACCACCACGCGGGTGATGCCGGTGAGGGACAGGATGTCCTGCGTGATCTCGTGGGCAGTCTGGGCGTCCAGCGCGGCGGTGGCTTCGTCCGCCAGCAGGATGGACGATTGTTTGAGCAGTGCACGAGCAATGGCAATGCGCTGCTTTTCGCCGCCGGAAAGCTCGCACCCGCCTTCGCCGCAAAGGGCATCCAGGCCGCGCCGGGCTACGAGTTCTTCCAGGTGGGCGCGGCGGATGACCTCATCCAGGGTCTCCTGCGGGAAAGCACGGAACATCGTAATATTATCCCGGATGGAGGCGTTAAAGACAAACACGTTCTGCTGGATGACGGAGACAAGGCCGTTCAGCGATTCGGGCGTAAGGCGGCGGATGTCGATGCCGTCAAAAAGCACCTGACCGCTGGTGTTGTCGTCCGGGATGTGCAGCAGGCGCAGCAGCGTGGATTTTCCGCCGCCGCTGGCACCGACCACCGCATAGGCTTTGCCTGCTTTCAGCGTGGCGGAAAGGTCCTGCAGCACAGGCTTGCCTGGTGTGTAGCGGTAGCCGGCATGCTCCAATTCGATTTGCTGCATCAGCCGCGGCAAGGATTGGCCGCCTGGCTGCGCAGTTTGCCCCGCCAGGCTGTCGGCCAGCTTTTGCACCAGGGCCAGCGCGGCCTTGCGTGCGGCCAGCAGGCTGGGCAATGCGGCGATAGGCTCGATGATGAAGTTCATCAAATTGACAAAGGCGATGACGACGCCTGGCGTGACGCCCCGGCCGGTAAGCGCCAGCCAGGTACCCAGCAGAAAGATGCCCAGCTGCGCCGTGATGCCGGTAAAAGAACCAGCGGACTCCAGCAGCGTTTGCAGCTTCAGGCGGGTGCATTTCTGCTGCTCTAAGCGGTGATTCTCGGAGGCAAATCGCTGATCGATCTCATCCTCGGCGCGGAAACTGCGGATGACGGGAAAGCCGTTTAAGTAATCCGACAAAAACGCCGTAAAATCCCGGTTACGGTCCGAGACCCGGCAGGCGGCATCCGAGAGCCTGTTCCCTGCCGCCATCGACACGGCAAAAGGCAGCATCGACAACACAATGGCTGCCAGCGTTAAAGGTAGCGAATAGGTCAGCATCAGAGCCAGCGCCCCGGCGAAGCAGAACAGCTTTTGGATGAGGGTAAACTGCTGGGTCAGGTAGTCGGCCTCGATGGCGGCGGCGTCGTTGGTCAGGGCCGAGAGGTAGGCGGCGGAGGGCCGGCGCTGGAAATCCGGCACGCTTTTTTGCGTCAGCTGGGTCACGGCGCAGT
>ERZ1034913.2026-NODE-2026-length-10878-cov-39.388340_pt1 | contig 10878 bp, 8 predicted proteins | sample MGYA00520697_ERZ1034913 | MGnify/ENA primary metagenome ERZ1034913 (study PRJEB33766, sample SAMN09781786) | gut metagenome | biome: gut microbiome | host: Homo sapiens | place: Madagascar | study: EMG produced TPA metagenomics assembly of the PRJNA485056 data... | reverse complement strand
TTGATACCACATCAAATACCGCAAGACGTATTCATCATGTCTTTAACAAAATGGTACCTTATGCAAACCAAGCGAATGAAACTGGCTTAAAGTTTAATTGGCAAATCAATGTTATTAAATCTAAAGAGCTCAATGCTTGGGCAATGCCTGGCGGGAAAATGGCTTTCTACACAGGTTTAGTAGATACCTTACAACTGAACGATAACGAAATTGCCGTCGTTATGGGCCATGAAATGGCACACGCATTAAAAGAACACGGTAAAGCCAAAGCCAACTTCGGCACCATGAGTGCGATTGCGGGCGCTATTGGTGGAACAGCTCTGTCTGTTGTCGTTGGAGCCGACGTGACTGATTTAGTCACGCTTACCAAAGACTTTGCTTTAGATAAACCTTACTCTCGTAGCGCAGAAACTGAAGCGGATGAAGTTGGATTAATGCTAATGGCTCGCTCAGGTTACAATCCGCAAGTTGCGCCTGGTTTATGGCAAAAAATGGCTAAAGCCTCTGGTGGTTCTAAAGGGGCGCTTGATGTGTTAGCTTCTACTCACCCGAGTGATGAATCTCGCCAAGAAAACTTACAACGCTTATTACCAGAAGCGATGGAGCTTTATAAAGCGGCAAAAAATAAAAATGGCTAAATAAAATAGTCAAAAAATTGACCGCACTTTACAAATAAAAAGCGAACATCATGTTCGCTTTTTTTATACTGAAAAGAAAACCGCACTTGAAGAATCAAAGTGCGGTTTATTTTTATGCCATTGTTAATTAATGTTGTTCGTTAATGTGACCTTCAATTGGTTTCACATTTTCATCGAACTCAGGCAATGGTTTGTGTTCGCTCGCAATGTACGAATAAATCACTGGCAACACGAACAAGGTAAACAATGTACCAATTGCCAAACCGGCTACGATAACGATACCAATACTGAAACGAGATACCGCACCCGCACCTGTTGCATAAAGCAACGGTACAAGACCTGCAATCATCGCAGCCGTTGTCATCAGAATTGGACGTAAACGGACTTTAGCCGCTTCGGTAATGGCTTCAATACGCGTTTTACCATGGTTTAACTGCTCTTCTTTTGCCACTTCACACATCAAAATACCGTGTTTCGTAATAAGACCAACCAAGGTAATCAACCCCACTTGTGAGTAGATATTGAGTGTCGTTCCAGCAATCCCTACAAATCCGAAGGCATTTAAGGCTAATAACGCACCACTCACCGCTAACGGTACGGAAATCATAATCACGATTGGATCGCGAATTGATTCAAACTGAATCGCCAAGACTAAGAAAATAATCACTACCGCAAGTAAGAACGTTACAACAAGCGCATTACCTTCTTGTACTAACTGGCGTGCTTCACTTTTAAAGTCATAGTTATAACCTTGTGGTAAGGTATCTTTCGCATTGTCTTGCAACCATTGGATCGCATCACCAATTGAAGTACCTGGCATCGGTACAGCACTAATCACCGCAGAGTTTAACTGGCTGAAACGAGGCAATGTACTTGGTTGCGGTTCCAATGTAGCCGTCACTAAGCTGCTTAATGGCACAGAAGTACCATTTGCTGCGGTGATGTAATACTTATTAAAACTTTCCGGTGATAAACGATTGTCACGTTTTACTTGGGAAATAATTTTATAAGCACGACCGTCAATATCTACACGTTCAATGGTTGCGGCAGATAAGAAACTACCTAAAGTACGGCTGATTTGTTGCATTGTAATGCCATAAGTTCCTGCTTTTTCACGATCGATCTTAATACGCATTTGAGCAGTATCAAATTTAAGATCGAGATTGGTATAAACGAACTTACTGGATTTTTGCATATCTTCTAAGAATTTACCCGCCACATTTGCTAAATCACCATAGTCTTGTGATGTGCTGATCACAAAACCAATTGGAGGACCTTGCTCCCCTGTATCAATTTCTGGGAACGCAAAGCCTTGTACAGACACTTCAGGAATGGATTTCGCTTTTTCATTCAACTCATTCATGATAGCTGTTTGGCTTTTTGAACGTTCTTTCCAATCTTTTAAAGTCACAACGTTTAAAGATTGGTTAGAGCTTGGTGCCCCTGAAATCGTCATCGCAAACTGTACTTCTGGCGTATTGGTTAAAATCTCTTGATAAGGTGCCATCGCATTTTGCACGTAATCTATGTTTACGTTAGAAGGTGCAGAACCGACCGCTATAAATGCGCCCTTATCTTCTGTAGGTGTTAATTCACTTGAAAGTGATTTAAACAACACTGGTAAGGTTGCAAAAATGATTGCCGCAAACATCAACATACATTTACGGTTTACCATCACCAAATCAAGTACATACGCATAAGCTGCATTCACTTTACTAAGGGTATGCTCTACTCGTTGTTCCAATTTACTTGGAGCCTCGTTGGATTTCAGCAATTTACTGGTCATCATTGGTGAAAGCGTTAATGCTACGATACCGGAAATAAATACCGCGCCAGCAAGGGTTAAAGCAAACTCTTTAAACAACGTACCCGTAATACCGCCCATTAACGCCATTGGAGAATATACTGCAATCAAGGCAATGGTCATGGAAATAACCGGAACGGCAATTTCACGCGTACCTATAATCGCCGCACGGAATGGCGTTTCACCTAACTTAATGTGGCGGTCCACGTTTTCCAATACCACAATCGCATCATCCACCACTAAACCAATGGCCAAAATCAATGCCAACAACGTCATCAGGTTAATAGAGAAATCAAATGATTGAAGCAACATGATTACCCCAATTAATGAAATCGGAATGGTGATAACCGGGATTAAAATCGCGCGGAATGAACCAATAAACATGGTAATCACCACCAACACGATTATCGTTGCCTCAACAATAGTTTTGATTACTTCATTAATTGAGTTATTAATCGCAATTGTACGGTCATATAAGATGTCAGATTCAATAGCATCCGGTAGATTATTTTTAATACTGTCATATAGCGGACGTACTTTCGCCGCTACGGTTAATGGGTTTGCTGACGAGGTTGGGTTAATCGCTAATACAACAGAATCTGCGCCATTGGCTACTGCACGTGAGCTATCACTTGATTTATTTAACTCAATATCAGCGATATCGCGTAAACGCACCAATTTATCACCGTTTGATGTCACAATTAAGTTGCCTAATTCTTCAACTGATTTTGTCGTGGTTTCTACTTTGTTTTTATAGGTTACAAAATAGCCATTATCATTACCAGCCGCTGTTTGAACGTTATTCGCTGATAATGCAGACATCACTTGTGTGGCAGAAAGATTTTGAGCCGCCATTTTTTCTGGGTCTAACCAAACACGAAGTGCGTACTCTGATGCACCAAAGATCTGTACGCTCGCCACCCCTTCTACGGTGAAGAACTGTGGTTTTACTACGCGTTGAATATAGTCAGTCACTTGGCTTGCATCAAGTTTATTAGAACGGAAACTAATATACATAATTCCCGAACCACCTGTAGAGGAAGAAACTGTTGGATCTTCAATACCACTTGGCAATTCAGAACGAACCGAGTTAACTTTGGCTAAAACATCAGCCAATGCTGCATTCGGATCCGTATTTAATTTCATTTTTACGGTGACAGTTGACGCGCTCGGACTAGAGCTTGAAGACATATAATCTACATTATCAGCCTGCGCTACCGCCTCTTCAATTTTGGAAGTAACAAACGCTTGAATTAAGTTTGCATCCGCCCCTGGATATGCGGTGGTCACCGTAATCACCGTCGTGGTCATTTTCGGATATTCGCGCACAGCCAATTTCGAGATCGCTTGTAAACCTAGAATAATGATTAACAAGCTAATCGAAATCGCCAAAACAGGACGGCGAATAAATATATCGGTAAATCTCATTCGCTTTTCCTAATTAAAGATTCGTTTTATTCGCAGGTTGTTCTGTACCCACGCCCGCTTTATCTGCAACAGAAACTAATGCACCATTACTTAAGTTTTGCTGACCACCGGTCACAATTTTATCGCCAACTTTGACTTCATCACCTTTTAATTGGGCATAAATGCCTTGACGATCTTTAGTAAACACGGTAATTGATTTTGCACGGTACATATTCGCCGCTTTCTCTGCGCCGCCTAATTTCTCAATATCTTCATCAGAAAGTGCGGTCAAAATATAAAGCGATTCGCCATACATGTTGTAACTCACCGCCACTTGTGGCACCACAATTTGATTATGTTCTGTTGGCAAAGCCACATGTAAGCGAGTAAACATACCGGACAATAATTTTGCCCCATCTTCTGGTTCAAATGTTGCTTGAACATCCACTAAACCGGTTGAAGAATTAATTGCCGGCTCAATGGCAGTAACTTTTGCTGCAAAGGTTTCACCTTTACGCGCATCTGCCGTAGCCGTTACTTTTTGACCAATATGCAATTTATCTAATAGGTTTTGCGCAATCGCAAAATCCACTTTCATTGAAGAACGATCTTCAACACGCACAATTTCAGTACCGTTTGAAACGTATTGACCAACATTCACTTTCACGATACCTGCTTTACCATCAAATGGCGCGACGATTTGGCGACGCTCAATGGTTGCTTTTAATGACTCAATATTTGCCGCTTGTGCTTCATAAGCTGATTTTGCGTTATCTAATTCTTGACGAGAAACGGCACCGCTGCCCGCAAGGTTTGCATAACGTTGATAAGTTTGACGTAATGAAACCACTTGAGCTTGTGCAGCTTGTAAACTTGCACGCTCAACGGAACTATCTAACTCAACTAACAAATCACCCTTTTTCACACTTTGACCATTTTGCACGAGCACTTTAGACACGGTTCCAGCGCTTTGTGCACTTAACATCGCCCCTTGATTTGGACGAACAAGACCTGTTGTTTCAATGATTGGTGTCCATTCTGAAGCCGTCACGGTCATTGCAGTTACCGGAGAAGCTGTTTCAGGTTTATTTGCTAAGAAATCAGCAATGCCTTTTGCCTTCATATAATTTAGAAAAATCATTGCAGCAAAAATTAATACAAATATACCTAACGCTAATTTCAAAAAGAAAACGTGAGAGCGCTTTGGTTTATTAGTTTGAGTTATACTCATTTGGAAAACTCCATTAAGACAATAAGATTACTACTTCTGAATTGCACGCCAAGAGCGTTCAATGACAGATTCTAAAATCACGTCGGTCACTGCTGTACCGAGAAATTTGATATCTGAGGCTACAACCATCGCAGTTTTAAGACTCAGCAAAAATAACATATGAGGATCTAAATCAGCTAAGACATTTGCTGCTTGTCCCTTTATACAAAACTGATCCCAGCATGAATGTTCCATCTCTTTACAGATCTCAATAAATTCTGGCAAAGATTGATATTGGTTCATATTTGACAAAATTGTTGGATTTTCTTGAAGAAAATGCCAAATATTCCACCACATTTTTTTATATTGTTCGAAAAAGGATTGGTGTTCATCAAAGCCTTCTTCAATCGCTACAACAAACTTATTGAATACTCGACGAGCAAATTGTGCTAATAACTCGTCTTTACTCTTAAAATAAAGATAAATCGTACCAGCTGCAATGCCTGCTTCCTTGGCTAACTTATGCATAGAAAGATGATGTAATCCTTCTTTTGCCATAAGACGATCTGTTGCATCAAAGATCTGCTCACTAACATCAAGCTTCGTTTTAGAGATTTTTACTTGTTGCATAATAAAAAATTAAATTCTTAGGGTTATATATGAGAAAAGTCAAAAGGTCATTTAAGACAAACAATAAAATGAATGAACGTTCATTTTATTGTTTTTTAGTTTTTTGGCAAGCAAAAAATATAAAAAAAGTGCGGTTATTTTTAACCGCACTTTTAAATTCTGAATTACATTCCAATCACCACACAGCTTACCACTGATTTTGCTTTATCTTGTGTGGCTGTTGCAGCATCTCGACTCGCAAATGGTCCTACGCGTACGCGGTTCCATTCTTCACTTGTTGCAATTTGTGCATTTACGCCTACCATCGCAAGACGACCTTGTAAGCTTTCTGCCTGTGCACGATTTTTAAATGCACCACATTGTAAACCAAATTTTTTACCGCCAGCCTGTACTTGCTGTTCAGCGGGTTTAGGTTCTACTTTTTTCGGTTGCTCCGTTTTAGCGGGTTCTGTTTTTACCGGTTCAGCTTTTACCACTTCCGCTTTTTTCGGCGGTTCAGGCTTTTTAACTGGCTCAGGATTTTTCGCTTCTGGTTTTGCTGTTTGTTGAGCTGGCTGAGCTTGAGCTGTCTGTGTTGGTTGAGCTTGTTGTGCTTGAGCTACGGCTTTTTCTGCATTCGCTGCTTCTTGCTCTTTACGTTGAGCTTCTAATTTTTTCGCTTCTTCTGCTGCTTTTTGCTCTTTTTCCATCTGAATCAGCACTTGACGTTGTTCTTCCGTCAAACGCATATTTTTTTCAACAGAAGAGGGATTATTATCCACCGGCACCGTACGGGTTTCTAATTCTTTAATGTAGTGCCACACTTCTTCTGGGCGATTTGGTAACACACTTTTCGGTTGCGGTTTTTCCGGCTGAACATTTGTCGTCACTACAGGTGCTGGTGTTTTACTTTTTAAGAAGTAAAGCCCTAACCCAAAACCTAATACCGCCACCAACGCAAGAACAATTAAGGTATTGCGATTAAAACTTTTCTTTGCTTTCTTTTTATTATTTTTTGAGCCGCTTCGACCGGCAAAATCTCGATGAGCCACGATAAAATCCTAAAATATTCGATAAATTAAACTTAGAGTATAAAAAAACGCTTAATTCTACTGGAAAACAGTGCATTTTTCTAGGGAATTTTTGCTAACTCAAATCCAATGGATCCACATCTAAAATTAACCGCACTTGAGAAGACTTTATCAGCTCTGGTGAATATCGACTCAATGCCGACTGTAATTGTTTCCGAGAAGTATGCTGTAATAATAACTGCCAGCGATACTGCCCCGCTTTTTTGCTGAACGGTGCGGGAATCGGCCCCAACACTTGCAAGCCTTCTATTTTTTGTTCATAGAAAAAAGAGGCCAATTGCGACAATGCATTTTCCGCCTCTTCAGAATGACGACATTGTGCTTTAAACAACGCTTGGAAACTAAATGGAGGCAAGCCCATATTATGGCGCAACTTCAAGGTTTCTTCTGCAAAGGCTTGATAACCCTTTTCAAGCAAGGTGGTTAATAACGGATGATCCGGATAATGTGTCTGCAAAACCACTTCGCCCTGTTTTTCAGCTCTGCCTGAGCGCCCTGCAACTTGTACATAAAGCTGCGCTAAACGTTCTTCGGCTCTGAAATCAAGGGAAAATAAGGCATTATCTACATTCACTAAAGCAACCAAAGTGACATTCGGAAAATGGTGTCCTTTAGCTAACATTTGTGTGCCAATTAAAATCTGACTTTTACCTTGCTGAATATCCTCTAAATAACCTTCAAGCTTGCCTTTTCGCGCCGTACTATCGCGATCAATACGTGCAATATTATATTGTGGAAAACGTGCTTTTAGGGTTTCTTCTAACTGTTCTGTGCCTAAACCCGTTGTGACTAAATGCGTTGAACCACAATGGCCACATTGCATCGGCACTGTTTTTTGTGCACCACAATGATGGCAGCGTAAAACGCGCTGATGTTGGTGATAAGTATAAGGCTTTTCGCAATGATGACATTCATCAATCCAACCACATTCATGGCATAACAACACAGGGGCAAATCCACGTCGATTAAGGAATAACAACACTTGATTACCTTTTTCTAAGTGTTCTTGCATACGTTGCAATAGCGGTTCGGATAAGCCGTTTTGAATTCGTTGATGTTTTAAATCAATCACAAATTGACGAAGTGCGGTCGCATTTCCAGCTCTTTTTGATAAGACCAAATGATGATATTTACCATTTTGTACGTTATTCACACTTTCCAAACTTGGTGTGGCAGAACCTAATAAGATAGGAATATTGAGTTTTTGAGCAAGCACAATGCCTAAATCTCTCGCATGATAACGCCAACCATCTTGCTGTTTAAACGAACCATCATGCTCTTCATCTAAAATGATTAAGCCGAGATCTGAAAACTGGGTGAAAAGCGCCGATCTCGTACCAATCACGATTGCACTCTGTCCTGTTCTTGCTCGCTCCCAAACATTTAAGCGCTGCGTATCATTCAAGTTGGAATGCAATACATCAATTTCTACATTAAAGCGAGCTTGGAACCGTCTCACGGTCTGAGGGGTAAGCCCAATTTCCGGTACAAGAACCAAAACCTGTTTGCCTTTCTTTAAGACTTCTTCAATGTATTGCAGATAGATTTCAGTTTTGCCCGAACCGGTCACGCCCTCTAACAACCACACATTAAAGCCTTCTTGGAAAAGCAACTGGCTAAATGCAAGGGCTTGTTGCTTGTTTAAGGTCAATCGGTTATCAAGATTAACTAAAGGATTATCCCCTAGAGCTTGCTGCCAACTTTTTTGTTCAGTAGACACAATAATCTCTTCCACATAATCTTTGCCTTTAAGGGCTGACCAAATTGCGGAACTGATTTCATTGTTACCTTTTTCTAGATCTTGCGTTAGCAACAAATTTAAGGCTTCAATTTGTTTTTTAGCGCGTTTTAATGCACCCAATTCTAACGCTTGTTTTCCAAGGTCCGTAATACGCCAAAAAGTGCGGTCATTTTTAACCGCACTTTCTCCATTACGAAGTTTGACTGGCAAGGCTTGAAACAACACATCGCCTAATGCTGCACGATAATAATTAGCGGACCAAGCTAACCAATCCCAAGTTGTCGAATTAAAGAGTGATTCAGCATCAAGTACATCAATAATCGGTTTTAACTTTTCTTTTGCTACATCCGAAGAAGCTGGCAAATCTACCACGATCCCGACTCGTTTTTGCGAACCAAAAGGCACCAATACTCGTCCACCAACGATTGGCGTCAAGTCGGGCGAATAGAGATAATCAAAAAATCGGGGAAGCGGTACGGCTAATGCAACTCGGACAATATTCATAACAAAAAAACAATTAAAAATTTTCGCTATTATACGGGAATTAGGTGGAAAAATCCCACAACCTTGCCTTTTAGTGTATAATCGCCGCCAATTTTAATTAAGCAAATAAAAACCATGACAGAAGAGCAAAAAACCTTTGCTGATCAAAAACGTAAAACCGTTGAAACGGCTGAATTTACAGAAGATGGTCGTTATAAACGTAAAGTTCGTAGCTTTGTATTGCGGACCGGTCGCTTAAGTGATTTTCAAAAAAACATGATGAACGATCACTGGCCTGATCTTGGATTAGATTATCAAAACGCTCCTTTTGATTTTGCCGCGATTTATGGCAATACAAATCCCATTATATTAGAAATTGGCTTCGGAATGGGGAAATCTTTAGTGGATATGGCTGAAGCGAATCCTGATAAAAATTATCTCGGTATTGAAGTGCACACGCCTGGTGTGGGTGCCTGTATTGCTTATGCGGTAGAAAAAGGCGTGAAAAACCTTCGCGTGATTTGCCATGATGCCACTGAAATTTTACGTGATTGTGTGAAAGATGGCGAATTGGGCGGTTTACAGCTTTTCTTCCCAGACCCTTGGCATAAAGCAAAACATCATAAACGCCGTATTGTTCAACCGCACTTTGTAGAGCAAGTCGTCCAAAAATTACAACCAAATGGCTTTATTCATATGGCAACGGACTGGGAGAACTATGCGGAACAAATGCTCGAAGTGCTTTCAGCCAATGAAAATTTAGTCAATACTGCCGAACAAGATTATATTCCACGTCCTGATTTCCGCCCTCTTACCAAATTTGAGGCGCGCGGTCATCGTTTAGGTCACGGTGTGTGGGATTTATACTTTAAGAAAAAATAATCATCGAGATGATGACTATACCCATTACCTTAATATAGGAGAAATCGAAAATGAAAACTCGTAATCAACGTCAACGTAAAAAACTTCACTTAGCTGAATTCCAAGAATTAGGCTTTTTAGTGAATTGGCAATTTGCTGAAGGAACCAGCATCGAAACTATCGATGAAACCGTTGATCGTTTTATTGCTGAAGTGATTCAACCAAACGGCTTAGCTTATGAAGGTAGCGGCTATTTGCATTGGGAAGGCTTAGTTTGCTTAGAGAAAATCGGTAAATGTGATGAAAGCCATCGCCAATTAGTACAAAAATGGTTAGAAGAGAATAAATTGCAACAAATCGAAATCAGCGAATTATTCGATATTTGGTGGGATTACCCAACAAAAAACGCATAATATTTTAAGCACACTCAGGGCGGATCATCCGCCCTATTTAATAATCATTTTCACTTATTTTTTAACAATTTATTTACACTTCTAATTTCTTTTCAAAATATCCTTGATCTACCTCAAGAAAAGTGTATATTTCTTAAAAATTACTCCTTTTAGGTAGTTACTATTTTGTTATTGGAGCTCGATAATGCTCCCCTTGAAAACACCGAACTTTAAAGAAAAATATGGCGATTGAAAATCCTTCTCGCAGACAATTATTACGTGGGCAATTTTTACAATCGTTACATTCTGAAAACGCTAAAATTCAAGGTATAAATGCTATCCGTCCACCTTGGTCGGTAAACGAAGCAGACTTTACAGATAAATGTACTCGATGTGGTGATTGCATACTGGTATGTGAAACCCAAATTATCGTAAAAGGTGATGGCGGCTTTCCTGAAATACAATTTGACAAAGGCGAATGCACTTTCTGTCAAAAATGTGTTTTAGTCTGTGAACAACCGATTTTTCACTCATTAGAAGAAGAGCCTTGGGCACATAAAGTTGAGATTACAACGCGGTGCCTAACAGAAAATCGAGTGGAATGTCGAAGTTGCCAAGATAGCTGTCCGATGAATGCCATCC
>ERZ1034913.2023-NODE-2023-length-10912-cov-22.036106_pt1 | contig 10912 bp, 9 predicted proteins | sample MGYA00520697_ERZ1034913 | MGnify/ENA primary metagenome ERZ1034913 (study PRJEB33766, sample SAMN09781786) | gut metagenome | biome: gut microbiome | host: Homo sapiens | place: Madagascar | study: EMG produced TPA metagenomics assembly of the PRJNA485056 data... | reverse complement strand
GTTAGAGATAGTGTTCTGAGTTAGTGTTAAAAAAACTGGGGAAGTACAAGTACTTCCCCAGAATAAAAGCTATATACTATCGATCAAAGATTACTCGATGATGGTAGCAACACGGCCGGAACCAACGGTTCTACCACCCTCACGGATAGCGAAGGTAAGACCCTGCTCCATAGCGATAGGATGGATCAGTTCGATGGTCATCTCTACGTTATCACCAGGCATGCACATCTCAACACCAGCGGGCAGTTCGCAAACGCCAGTAACGTCGGTGGTTCTGAAGTAGAACTGAGGACGATAGTTGTTGAAGAAAGGAGTATGACGTCCACCTTCATCCTTGGTCAGAACGTATACCTGAGCGGTAAACTTTCTGTGGCAGGTAACAGTACCGGGCTTAGCCAGAACCTGTCCTCTTTCGATTTCAGTTCTCTGGATACCACGAAGCAGAGCACCGATGTTATCACCAGCCTGTGCCTCATCCAGCATCTTACGGAACATTTCGATACCGGTTACAACAGTCTTCTTGGTCTCTTCCTTGATACCAACGATTTCAACTTCATCATTCAGATGCAGAACACCACGCTCTACACGACCGGTAGCAACAGTACCACGACCGGTAATGGTGAATACGTCCTCGACGGGCATCAGGAAAGGCTTATCAGTATCACGCTGAGGATCAGGGATATAAGAATCTACAGTATCCATCAGTTCCATGATCTTGTCGCCCCACTCGCTGCTGGGATCTTCCAGAGCCTTCAGAGCGGAACCCTTGATGATAGGGCAGTCATTGAAGTCGTACTCTTCCAGCTGCTCGGTTACTTCCATCTCAACCAGCTCGATCAGCTCGGGATCGTCAACCATATCACACTTGTTCAGGAATACGATGATGTAAGGAACGCCTACCTGACGGGACAGAAGGATGTGCTCCTTGGTCTGAGCCATAACACCATCAGTAGCAGCTACAACGAGGATAGCACCATCCATCTGTGCAGCACCGGTGATCATGTTCTTAACGTAGTCAGCATGGCCCGGGCAGTCAACGTGTGCATAGTGTCTCTTCTCGGTCTGGTACTCGATGTGAGCGGTAGAAATGGTGATACCACGCTCTCTCTCTTCGGGAGCCTTATCGATGTTATCGAAGTCAACCTTCTCGTTACCAGGTACTCTCTCGGAAAGAACCTTGGAGATTGCAGCGGTCAGAGTAGTTTTACCATGGTCAACGTGACCGATGGTACCAATGTTACAATGGGGCTTTGTTCTGTCAAATTTAGCTTTAGCCATTATTTAAGTCCTCCTTAAAATAATTAAACAGTTTCGTAGTTTTATTTTTTTAACTCGCTACCTCTGATTATATTAAATAATCAGAGGTTTTTCAAGTTATTTTTATTGATTTAGCGCTTATTTTGCTTTTGCAGCAAGAACCTTTTCCTGAACGTTCTTAGGAACGGGCTCATACTTTTCGAAGAACATGGAGTAGTTACCACGACCCTGGGTCTTGGAACGCAGGTCTGTGGAGTAACCGAACATCTCAGCAAGGGGAACGAAAGCCTTAACCATCTTACCACCGCCGATGTCTTCCATACCTTCTACACGACCACGACGGGAGTTCAGGTCACCGATTACATCGCCCATGTATTCCTCGGGCATGGTAACCTCAACCTTCATGATCGGCTCAAGCAGTACAGGAGCTGCCTTCTGCATTGCTTCCTTGAATGCCATGGAACCTGCAATGTGGAATGCCATCTCGGAGGAATCGACCTCATGATAGGATCCATCATATACATTCGCATGAACACCCAGTACAGGGAATCCACCCAAGATACCAGCCTGAGCTGCTTCCTGAATACCTTCACCTACTGCGGGGATGTATTCCTTAGGAATGGAACCACCAACTACAGTAGATTCGAATAACAGAGTAGGAGGATCGTTGATCAGAATGTTTGCCTTAGGATCAAATTCAAACTTCTCACAGTTAGCCTCCAGGGGCTCAAACTTAACTTTACAATGTCCGTACTGTCCACGACCACCGGACTGCTTAGCATACTTGGAATCCACTTCGACAGCCTTGGTAAACGCTTCCTTATAAGCAACCTGAGGAGCACCTACGTTAGCTTCTACATGGAACTCACGAAGCAGACGGTCAACGATGATCTCCAGATGCAACTCACCCATACCGGCGATGATGGTCTGACCGGTTTCCTGATTGGTATGAGCACGGAAAGTAGGATCTTCTTCTGCCAGTTTTGCAAGAGCTTCACCCATCTTGCCCTGACCGGCTTTGGTCTTAGGCTCGATAGCCAGCTCGATAACGGGCTCAGGGAACTCCATGGACTCAAGGATTACAGGATGCTGCTCATCACAGATGGTATCACCGGTAGTGGTGAACTTGAAACCAACTGCTGCTGCGATATCACCGGAGTAAACCTTTTCCAGCTCTGCACGCTTGTTCGCATGCATCTGCAGGATACGTCCTACACGTTCCTTCTTGTCCTTAGTAGCATTGAGTACATAAGAACCGGAATTCAGAGTACCGGAATATACACGGAAGTAAGCAAGCTTACCTACGAACGGGTCAGTCATGATCTTGAATGCAAGTGCGGCGAAAGGCTCTTCATCGGAAGACTTTCTCTCTACTTCATTACCGTCAAGGTCAACACCCTTAATAGCCGGTACATCCAGAGGAGAAGGCATATACTCGATAATAGCATCCAGAAGCTTCTGAACACCCTTATTTCTGTAAGCAGTACCGCAGCATACGGGAACGGCTCTGCACTCACAGGTAGCTTTTCTCAAAGCAGCCTTCATCTCTTCAACGGAAGGAATTTCACCTTCCAGATACATCATCGTCAGATCATCATCCAGCTCACAAACCTTTTCAATGAGCTCGTCATGATATAAAGCAGCCTCATCAGCCATATCTCCAAGATCATCGGTAACAGTGATATCGTCACCCTTCTCATCATTGTAGATATATGCTTTCATCTCGAACAGATCGATGATTCCCTTGAATTCATCTTCCTTACCGATAGGCAGCTGAAGGCAGATTGCATTCTTGCCAAGTCTGGTACGGATCTGATCTACTGCTGCGTAGAAGTTTGCACCAAGGATATCCATCTTATTGATGAATGCCATACGAGGTACATTGTAGGTATCAGCCTGACGCCATACGTTCTCAGACTGAGGCTCTACACCACCCTTTGCACAGAAGACACCAACGGCGCCATCCAGTACACGAAGGGAACGCTCAACTTCAACGGTGAAGTCTACGTGACCCGGGGTATCAATAATGTTGATACGATGCTCCAGAGCACCGGGCATGGGTTTGGTCTCTTTTTCCAGAGTCCAGTGACAGGTCGTAGCTGCAGATGTAATGGTAATACCTCTCTCCTGCTCCTGAGCCATCCAGTCCATGGTAGCAGTACCTTCGTGAGTATCACCGATCTTGTAGTTAACACCTGTGTAATACAGAATACGCTCGGTAGTAGTGGTCTTACCGGCATCGATATGAGCCATAATTCCGATATTTCTGGTTCTCTCTAACGGATATTCTCTTCCAGCCAAGTTTTTTCCCTCCTACTAGAATCTGTAATGAGCAAAAGCCTTGTTTGCCTCTGCCATCTTGTGCATGTCTTCTTTTCTCTTAACTGCAGATCCGGTATTGTTGGCTGCGTCAAGAATTTCGTTAGCAAGTCTGTCTTCCATGGTCTTCTCACTTCTCTTACGAGAGAACATGGTCAACCAACGAAGGCCCAGAGCCTGACGTCTCTCAGGTCTGACCTCGATAGGTACCTGATAGGTAGCACCACCGATACGTCTTGCTTTTACTTCCAGAACAGGCATGATGTTGTTCATAGCCTCTTCGAATACTTCCAGAGCAGGCTTGCCGCTCTTCTCTTCAACCTTAGCAAATGCTCCGTATACGATCTTCTGGGCTACACCCTTCTTGCCATCCAGCATGATATTGTTGACAAGCTTGGTAACCACTTTGTTGTTGTATAAAGGATCTGCTAATACATCTCTTTTCTGAATATGTCCTTTACGTGGCACGGTTCTTCCCTCCTTAACAAATTGTTCTCGTGAGATTACGTTATCTCGGCATCTAAGATGCCTCGATGTCGGTTGTTCGCCGACCAATCCCTCCATAAAAAGTTCGCTCGTAAGCAAGCTTACGCTCTCTTTTCATGTCGGTCTTGCCTTCTCACTAGTTACGTTAAATCATCGGTACTCACATGTGTTTCCCCAAGTGTTCGCGCTGTTATATCTGTATCACAGAATTCCAACACTTTTCTTAGTTTCGTTTTTGTGGTACAAAGATGTCTCACTGACATCTCCAAAAATCCTTGCGGATTTTCATCGGACTCTCGGTCCGACGTTCAAAACGCCTCGGATACTACTTATTTCTTAGCATCCTTAGGTCTCTTAGCGCCGTACTTGGAACGAGCCTGTTTTCTGTTAGCGACACCGGCAGTATCAAGGGTACCACGGATGATGTGGTATCTGGTACCGGGCAGGTCCTTAACACGACCACCACGGATCAAAACAACGCTGTGCTCCTGCAGATTGTGACCTTCACCGGGAATGTAGCTGGTAACTTCGATTCCGTTGGAAAGACGTACTCTGGCGATCTTTCTAAGAGCAGAGTTAGGCTTTTTAGGAGTTGCTGTCTTAACAGCGGTACATACACCACGCTTCTGGGGAGCAGAAACGTCTGTTGCTTTCTTGTGAAGAGAGTTGTAACCCTTCTGGAGAGCAGGTGCAGTAGACTTCTTAACAGAAGTCTGACGTCCTTTTCTTACTAACTGGTTAAATGTTGGCATTCTGTTTCACCTCTTTCTTAATAGTATAATAGACGCACCTTTTCTGGCACGCTTTAACAGTATACTTGTTCCGGCTTCCGTTGTCAACAGGTTTTTCGTGAAATTTACAGGGTTTTTCATGACTTTTTCATATATTATAAGTCGAGCAGGCTGGCTCCTACTCGATTTGTATACTTTGTACACCATCTCGCTTAAAAGCTCGATGATGTACATTCGCCAAAATGGGAGCCGTACCGTTTCCGATACCGCTCCCTGAAGTATTTCCCGTTATTTTCCTGCTTACACAAAGTCTGTTTACAGGATTTCTTTCAGATATCTCTCTAACGCATCCTGCCAGGAAGGAAGCCTTACGAATCCGTTCTCTGTCAGCTTGGCTTTGCTCATGCGGCTGTTCTCCGGTCGCTTGGCTTTCGTCGGATACTCGGAAGCCGGTACAGGAGCCACATCCACTTTCATGCCAGCCTGGCGGAATATCTCGCAGGCAAATTCATACCAGTTACAGATACCTTCGTTGGTAGCATGATAGATACCGTATTTATCCGTCAGGATCATATCCACCAGAAGCCTTGCCAGATCATAAGTATAGGTAGGAGATCCGAACTGGTCATTCACCACTGTGAGATGATCATGGGTCTTGCCCAGATTCAGCATGGTCTTGATGAAGTTCTTGCCGTTGACTCCGAATACCCAGGAGATTCTTACGATAAAATATTTCTCCAGTGTATTCTGTACTGCCAGTTCTCCTTCGTATTTGGTCTGTCCGTATACATTCAGCGGATGACGCTCGTCCTCTGGCTCCCAGGGTCTGGTGCCCTCGCCGTCAAACACATAATCGGTACTGATATAGACCATCTTGCAGTCCAGCTTCTTGCAGACATTCGCAATGTTCTGTGTGCCGTCCGCATTGACCTTACGGCAGATTTCCACGTTATCCTCCGCTGCATCCACTGCGGTATAGGCTGCACAGTGTACCACAGCGTCCGGTGCCGCCTCTCCGATCACCTTTTCCACGCTGGCCGCATCTGTGATATCCATCTCCTGAATATCCACGCCGACAGCCTCAATTCCGCGCTTTGTCAACTCATTTACCACATCATATCCCAACTGGCCTTTTACGCCTGTTACCAAGACTTTCATAGATTGCCTTCCTTTTCTTTCCTATGCTTGTGGCACAGGTCTCTGAACCGGCCACATACATGATTATAACATTCCCGGCAGACATCAGCAACGAAATACTTCACTTTTATAAATCTGGTGTAAAAAATCCGGGGATGATCCCCGGATCTTTCTGATTAAATTTAAACAGTCATATAGCTTTGCGCTGCCCGCCGGATATCCTCGACAATTCCTTCTGCCTTTTTATCCTCCAGTTCGGTTACCTGCTTTCTAAGTTTCCACCAGTTCCAGCCGGGATGTGCATTTTCCTGCAATTCTATGATTCTTTTCTGGTATTTTCTGCATAATATAAAATAAATCACCAAGAGTAATAAAACACCAATGCCCAGCATTCCGGCTACTGTGTCACCGTAATATCCACTCTTTGCTGCCTGTGCAAGCGGTGTCGCTTCATCTTCAATTTGTACGATTCGATAACCTGTCAAAATCACAGGTATGGAATATAGCATGCCGCTCATCTCGACCGCCTCCGTTATTTCTTAGTCTCTATCTATAAAGACTACTTATCCATGAAAAACGGCTCACATTTTTCGATATTTTTTTCAGGAATTCCTACCGGTCTGCTTCCGGAAATTTTTATCGCATAAATTTACTTTTTATGGGAAATCCGATATAATGGTGATATAGATTTTCACACGGCTATTTGTGCTGCAGGCGTCACAAAGCAGCCCTTATCGCAGAATCAAATTTGAAATTTGATTCGCGATTTCTCCGACGGAAGGAATCGTCTGCAGAATGGAGATTATTATGAAAAAAAGTTTCATACGACATATTTTTGCTGTAAGTATATTGTCCTGTTGTCTGTTATTCGGAGGATGCAGTCAGAATTCTGACGGAGAGGATACATCCTCCGCCACGACTGCTTCCACCTCCCCGTCTGAGACTGTTGCCGCCCAGCCTGCCGATGTTTCCCCGGATTCCGATTCGTCTGCCATAGAATCCACTTCGGAGGATACCAGGGCACTCACTCTGTCAGTAGTCAATATGTGTGGCATCGAAGTCGGTATGGTAGCGGTCATTGATCCCGTGACCGGGGAACAGGTAAATCTGGATTCCCTGTCGGATCAGGAATCGATCTCTATGGAAGCAGACTGGCCCTCCTCTGTCAATGAGTTCCAATGGGCTCTCTACAATACTGACGGTGAATTATGCGTTGAGGGGACAACCGATATCAGCAGTGCCCAGGCCACAGTGACTCTTCTTCTGACCGGAGACGGTAATCTGGAAAAAGTTGAAGAGCTCTTCGAGTAATCCGCTTTCCAAGGTCTAAAAAACGACATCCATCGGGAAAATCCCAATGGATGTCGTTTTTGTTATCTTTTATTCTTCGATATCTCCTGCATTTTCTGCCTGAGCCTTCAGCTTCTTCTCATTGTGCTTCTTGTACATTTCATATCCGGTTGCACCGAGGATCAGAATGATCAGCCACCACCACCAGGACATCTTTGCATGTTCGCTTTCCACAGCTACATCTGCCAGGGGAACAGCCTCTTCTTCGATATTTACGGCTTCCTTGGTCTCTTCCTTATCGGAACCTGCCTGAACGGTTTCCTGTGTATTTGCAGGAGCTGCTTCTGCAAGAGGTGCTGCTTCGTCAGCGATCTGTACAACGGGTGCTGCTGCCTGGTTCTGTGCAACTACGGTTGCCTGTGCTGCGGGTGCTGCTGCCAGTGCAACAGGTGTAACAACTGTTGCTGCCTCTCCGGCGCCGCCTTCCTCTGTATCACCGGCACCCCCGGTCTCACCTTCTCCACCTGCAGGTGTTCCGGGTGTAGGTGCAGGAGTCAGACGATCGATCACCTTATCCAGCTCTCCGCCTGCCTCATCCAGGCTGCCCAGAATCTCCTTCAGAGTATCTTCTGCATCCTTTTTGTTCTGTTCAGCCACGGCCAGCTTTCCTTCCAGTTCCTTCAGAGCTCCAAGGTTACTGGTTCTGTTACTCTTCAGAGCTTCGATCTCTGCCTTCAGCTCATTGACCTTAGCCTGCGCTGTTTCCACGTCTTTCTGTGCGTCCTGTGCATCCTGTAACAGCTTCTGATACTTTTGGGTCAGAGCCTTGGCATCATCTACGAACTTACGATATTCAGTATCCTTCTGGGTCAATTTGATGTTGCCCTGAATGTAATTCAGGTTCTGGATAATCTGGCCGGTCAGCACTTCTGCATTTTCATAAGTCTCAGTTCTGACAGCAGTATTGGTTGTGGTCTCTCCGGTTTTCTCCAGATAATCAATCTCATAGGAATAGCTGGTATGAGCAATGGTATCGGTATCTGTAGTCTTCACATTGTACACACCGGTTGCGCCACTTGCTTTTGCCTGTGCCAGTGCTGCATCCTGTACCGCATTCTGTGCCTCCTCAGCAGAGGTCTTCTCATCGGTCTTAACGCTGACACCTGCCACATAGCGGATGGTTGCCTTGCCGAACTTCCAGTCATCCCAGTTGGCACTTACAAAAATACCACCGTCTGCCTCGACTGCCTTTCTGGCTGCATCTTCCAGCTTCTTGTTCGTAGCTTCTCCCTTACCAAACAGGGCTTTGATATCATTCCAAAGAGAACCGAAGGTACTCTGATCGACAGTTTTCTTGGTAACCTTTGCGTAGGTTGCGGATACAGTGCCGGATACGAGGAAGTCGGAATCATCATACCAGTGATCTTCTGTATGGCCGGTTACCTTAAGATCACTGCTTACACCGATCAGGTATAAGTCGTCATCATCGTTAATCTTATTGCTTAACGCCTTCTCCTGCTCTTTCGTAACCTTTGCTACTGCTTCTTCCTCTGTTCTTACACCATAATCCGTCTTTTTATCTGAATGCTTCCATTCAACCTCTTCATCCTTCACATTCACAGTCTTCGTAAAGGTAGGAATGTAGGTTCCGTTACCGGTATAAGTATAATCCGTTTTTTCTGTTCCTGTAACGGTTACATCCTTGCCGGCAGCGTCCTTCAAATCCTTTTCCTTTGCAGCAGCTGCAGCATCTCTCTCTGCCTCTGTCTGATACTGTTCGGTAGAAGTGAATTTTGCATCGGTATAGGTGATGGTGGTCACATCAGCGGTCACGGTCTTGATCAGGTTGCCGTTCTCATCCAGTTTCCAGGATTCCTTCTCGGTAGCCTCATTTACATCAGTATCAACCTCGCCGTTTTCGGTCTTCTGGTTATTGTCAGAAATAATGATACTCTCGGTTCCGTCGTTCTTGATCACTTTCTTTCCATCTACTGCAATAATGGTTCCGTCTTTCAGACCTTTTTCCACTTCGGAAACAGTGATAGTATCCCCATTTTCCTTCACATACTGATCCGGATTGGTCTCCTGCGCCGTCTTCCAGTTTACTTCCTCAATTCGCTTCTCAAAGATCACGATATTGTCCTTGGAAGTCTGTTTGTCATCCATCACATAGTTGTAAAACTTTGTCTGCTTATTACCATTCTCATCGGTATAGGTTACTTCAAAATAATTCTTGGTATTATTGTCTTCACCCTGTCTGCGGACAACCTTAATATCATCGGCAGTGATCTTCTGTACCTCGGGCAGATAGTAGTTCTGCATAATGGAAATGAAAAGCTGATCCTCATTTTTCCAGTTCAGTCCATTGTCTCCCTGGGTCAGAGTTTCCTTATCCGCAATATCCAGAGCACCTGCTGCAGACTTATCCACTGCACCCTTTGCAGCCTCCAGAGCCTTTGCCAGTGCTTCTGCATTTGTCTTCGCTGCTTCCAGTTCAGCTGCTGCTGCCGCAGCGTTAGCATCTGCACTGTTTACAGCCTCCTCATAAGCCTTTTCATAATCTGCCACCTTCTGTGCTGCCTCTTCATAAGCTGTCTTTGCGGTATTGTACTCCCCAAGCTTTGCATCGAAATCAGCCTGTGCCTGATCCACGGTAGTCTTTACTTCTTCATATGCCGCATTGGCATCGGTGATAGAAGCAGCACCCTTGATATTCTCGATCTGTCCATTTACCTTATTCTGGGCAGCCTGCATGGCATCCTTCGCGTCTGCCGCAGTCTGTCCTGCATTTGCCGCAGCATCAGCTGCCTTATCCAGTTCTGCGTCGGACAGCTTGTCATTGGCTTCCGCAACCCCCAGCGCAGTATCTGCATTCTCTACGGCAGACTCTGCGTCCTTCAGGGATGAACCGTCTTTAACAGTCTTATCCTCTACTTTGGCATTGGCATCCAGAATGTCCTGAGACAGATCCTTTCCCTCGGCATCCTTCACATCTCCGGCTGCCACCTTGTCAACCACTTCCGCCTTCACATCAGCGGCACTCTTTTCGGCGTCCTCTACAGCCTTGTCAGCATCTTTTGCGACTGCTTCCGCCTGATCGCATACACCGGCTTCCGGTGTCACTGTAATGTTCTTATCCTCGTTTCCTTCGGAAGAATTCCCCTCTCCTTCTGCTGCCAGTGCAGTCAACGGTGAAGATGCCATCAGCATTGCGGAAATGCCGATTGCCATAGCACGAATCACTTTTTCGTTCTTACTGTTTTTTCTCATATGATTTTTCCTCTCCATTCTATTTTTCAACAATATGTTCAAATAAATACTGCAGCACCTCCGGCGTGAACTTCTTTGCCGAAATAGCTACTTTGAAGCTTCCGTCTTCCAGTGCTTCCTGCCTGGTGACATCCGCATACATGATCATCGTATCCGCTACGATTATGATGTCTTTCCCCTTAAGATCAGGAGATCCGGCCGGCATCGTAAAAGCTATGCCCAATGGGCTGACATTGCATGTTTCGACAAAAATGCTCTCTCCCGAATCACATACCACGATAACACTCTTTGCCTGGTAGCCCACACGGTCGATCCGTCTTCGTTCTTCCATGTCCCCTTTTGCTCCTTTCTTCCAGAGATGCCTGTTAAAACGCCCCTTTTATTCTGTCTATCTATTAAGACTTTCCGTCTCAGAAAAAAGG
>ERZ1034913.2022-NODE-2022-length-10922-cov-16.540812_pt1 | contig 10922 bp, 7 predicted proteins | sample MGYA00520697_ERZ1034913 | MGnify/ENA primary metagenome ERZ1034913 (study PRJEB33766, sample SAMN09781786) | gut metagenome | biome: gut microbiome | host: Homo sapiens | place: Madagascar | study: EMG produced TPA metagenomics assembly of the PRJNA485056 data... | reverse complement strand
CGATGATGCCGTAGATGATGGCGGTGCCGTCGTCGCCCTGCACATGGATGATGGCGATGGGGGCCAGCAGGTGCAGCAGCAGCTTTGCCAGCTCTTTGGGCTCGTTGATGCGGCTGCGCACGTTGTTCAGGTGCATGGCAAAGGTGAGGATGAAGCTGATCTTCGCCAGCTCGGTGGGCTGGAAGGTGAAGCCTGCCAGCTTGTACCAGGAGTAGTTGTCGGTGTCGCCCGCATTGTAGCCGATGGTCAGCGGGCCGATGCTCACGTTGCGGATGAACAGGGTGGGCAGCACCAGCCCCCAGGTGACGGCCACATGCACCGGCCATACCTTCACGAGGCTGCGGTAGTCGATGCAGGAGAGCAGCAGCGCCACGCACAGGCCCAGCACGGCTGCACCGCCCTGCACCACGGCGCGGCGGTAGTCGCCGATGCCGGTGATGGCACCGGTGAGTTCGTCCACGGCAAAGCCATTGCCCTGCTTCGTGGCCCAGGACGCCAGCGCCACCACGGCCATGGTGCTGCTGAAGATGCACAGCAGCAGGTAGAATTTATCGGTCCGTTTCCAATATTGTCGAATGCCTTCCAAGAAAGCACCACCTTTCAAAAAGAACACAGGGCATACAAACCCAGTTTATCCTTATTATACACAGGCGGCGGGACCTTTGCAATCGCAGGAGTGTGAAATCCGTGTGGGAGCTTGACAAAGCCGGGCGGAGATTCTACAATGAGTACACGCGGCGGGGCGCGCAAAACGCCTCGTGGGCGCAAGAAGCAAAGCAAACGGCCGGACGCCGGCCGGGGCAGCAAAGCTGCCGGAAAAGGGGCGTGCACAGACTGCACCGGCCCCGGAGGAATGGGAATATGAAGAATGGATTCGGGTGCCGCCTGGTGAGCGCGGTGTGTGCGCTGGCCCTGCTGGCTGCACTGCTGCCCACGGCGGCCTTTGCCGCAGAGCCGGACACTGCCGCTGCGCCGCAGACCCTGACCGCTGCCCAGGTGCAGGACATGCAGCAGGCAGACACCGCCGTCACCGCGCTGACCGGCAGCGACGATTACGCCGGGATGACCCAGGCGCAGCGCACCGACGCCGCGCTGGACCAGCTGGAACAGCTGGTGGACGAGGGCCTTGTGGCAAAAGGCTCGATCTACGCCGACGAAGAAAACGGCATGGTGAGCTTTGCCTACACCTGTGGTGCGCTGGGCGGCATCCTGACCGACCTGGACGAGGAGAACGACACCGTGGCCTTCCCGTCCGGCGAGGCCCTGGACCGGCTGGCCGCCGATGCCTCCGGCAACGGCACACTGGGCAGTGCGGCCATCTACTACGCCTTTGACAACACGGTCAACTCCACCCGCTACCCCTACTACGCCTATATGCAGACCTACTGGACCTCGCAGGGGTTGGACACCACCCTGAACACCCGCGTCACCCTCTCGGACCTGCGGCGCATGGGCCGGTACGATGTGTGCGTGCTGAGCACCCACGGAGCCTATTATACCTATGAATATGGCTGGCTGTGGAAAAAGACGGCCACCGAACCGCTCATCCTGCTCACCGAGCAGTCGAACTTCTGGAGCGACTTCCGCTACGGGCTGGACCTGCTCAGCCACCGGGTGGTCAAAATCAACGGCATGTACGCCGCCACCGGTGCGTTTTTCCGCAGCGCCTACCGGGGCAGCGGCATCGTGCTCAGCGAGACCTGCGAGTTCTACGGCAAGAACGGCCATGTGGACACCTCCATTGCGGACGGTCTGCTGGCGGGCGGCGCAAAGGCCGTGGCCGGGTATGTGAACAACGTCTACTCGGTGTATTCCCGCAGTATGCTGTGGGACATGGTGAACCGGATGATCGCGGGCGACACGCTGGAACAGGCCGCCGAAGACGCAAAGGAGACCTACGGCACCGACGATATCATCTGGTACAACAGCCAGGGCGGGCGGCGGCCCCATGCGGCGGCCAGCTACCTGATGCTGAGCGGCGACCGCACCGTGCGGCTGCCCGGTGCACCCGCAGCGGCCCCGGCCGAACAGCAGGCCGCCTGATACGCGGGCATTGCACTTTTGCACCAATTATATTATACTTAGGGATGGCAGAACCCGCTGCCATCCCTTTTGTGTTATCAGAGAGGTATACTCTTATGGCAGAATACATCACCCATTCCCGCGCCGAGACCGTGGCGCTGGGCAAACGCATGGCCGCCGTCCTGGCACCGGGCTCCCTTGTGGCCTACACCGGCGGGCTGGGCGCGGGCAAGACCGCTTTCACCGAGGGCCTTGCCGAGGGCCTTGGCTGCACCGACCCGGTCACCAGCCCCACCTTTGCCATCGTGAACTACTATCGCGGCCCGAAGCCGCTGGCCCACTTTGACCTGTACCGCATCTCCACCGAAAACGACCTGTGCGCCGCCGGATTCTACGATTATCTGGACGAGGGTGCCATCGTGGCCGCCGAGTGGAGCGAGAACTTTGCCGACCTGCTGGCGCTGGAACACCCCATCCGGGTCAACATCGACCGGGTGGACGAGAACACACGCAGGATCACCATCGAGGGGGTAACGCTATGAATATTCTGGCCGTGGATACGGCGGGCAAGACCGCCGGTGTGGCCCTGCTGCAGGACGACCGCCTGCTGTACGAGGTATATCTGGACGCGGGCATGACCCACAGCGAGACCCTGATGCCCATGATCGACACCTGCCTGAAGATGTGCGGCATGACCTGCGCCGACATCGACCTCTACGGCGTCAACGCAGGCCCCGGCAGCTTCACCGGCCTGCGCATCGGTCTTGCGGCGGTGAAGGGCCTTGCTTTCCCCCGGGAGACCCTGTGCGCCCCGGTGTCCACACTGGAAGCGCTGGCCGCCGCCCACACCGGCGAAGGCACCGTGCTCTGCGCGCTGGACGCCCGCCGCGCCCAGGTGTACAGCGCGGCCTTTGACCTGGCGACCCACGCCCGCCTGCTGGACGACGACGCCCGGGCGGTGAGCGACCTGGCCGAATTTGTAGAAAATTGCAAAAAGCCCCTGTTTTTTGTTGGTGATGGCGCATCTCTGTGCTATAATAAATACGGCAATGTGCCGGGCGTGCTGGAAGCTCCCCCGGCGCTGCGGGGCGGCCGGGCCGGTGCGGTGGCGCTGGTGGCAAAGCAGATGGCGCAGGCCGGGCAGGCTGTGCTGCCGGAAGCGCTGCTGCCGGACTATCACCGTCTGAGCCAGGCCGAGAGGGAGCGCGCCGAGCGCCTTGCCGCCGAAGCCGCCGCAAACAAACCGCAGGACTGAACGCCCTGCGCCCAAGAGAAAGGAATGCAATCCATGGCAAAACCCATTGCACTGGCCGCTGACCACGGCGGATTTGAACTGAAAGAAGCTGTCAAGGCCCATCTGGACGAGCTGGGCCTCGCCTATGTGGACTACGGCACCCACAGCACTGCCAGCGTGGACTACCCCGACATGGCCGTGCCCGCCTGCGAAGCCGTCGTGAAGGGCGAGAGCGACAAGGCTCTGCTGTTCTGCGGCACCGGCGTGGGCATCAGCATGGCCGCCAACAAGATCAAGGGCATCCGCGCCTGCTGCTGCTCGGACAGTTTCAGCTGCGAGTATACCCGCCGCCACAACGACGCCAACGCCCTGTGCATGGGCGGCCGCGTGGTCGGCCCCGGCCTTGCCTGCCAGCTGGTGGATATCTTCCTGAACACCGAGTTTGAGGGCGGCCGCCATCAGCGCCGCATCGACAAGCTGACTGCACTGGAGAATCGTTAAACCGTACCCGATAGAGCTATCTATTTAAAATAAGGAGCGTGTTTTTATGACCCCGATGATCGTTGAGCATCCGCTGCTGCAGCACAAGCTGAGCATTCTGCGCAACAAGCAGACCGGCACCAAGGAGTTCCGTGACCTCGTTGGCGAGATCGCCACTCTGCTGTGCTACGAAGCCACCCGCGACCTGCCGCTGGAGGAAGTGGAGATCGAGACCCCCATCACCATGGCAAAGACCAAGGTGCTGGCTGGCCGCAAGCTGGCCCTGGTGCCCATCCTGCGCGCAGGCATGGGTATGCTGGACGGCATGCTGACCCTGCTGCCTGCTGCCAAGGTGGGCTTCATCGGCCTGTACCGCGACGAGGAGACCCTGCAGCCCGTGGAGTACTTCTGCAAGCTGCCCCAGGACATTGCAGAGCGTGATGTTCTGGTCCTGGACCCGATGCTGGCAACCGGCGGCAGCGCCATTGACGCCATCACCCAGATCAAGAAGCACGGTGCAAAGCGCATCAAGTTCATCGGTTTGATCGCTGCTCCGGAAGGCATCAAGGCCCTGCACGAGGCACACCCCGATGTGGACATCTACCTCGGCGCACAGGACGACCATCTGAACGAGAACGGCTACATCGTGCCCGGTCTGGGCGATGCAGGCGACCGAATCTACGGCACCAAGTAAACCACACCCCGCAATAAGGGACCCAAGGGCTGCTGCACGGCAAACGGTGCGGCGGCCCTTTTTTTCTGTTTTCACCAAAAAGGAAATGACTTTTTCGGCGTGATTTTGCGATTCACGCACCTTTCGGGGCGTTTCGCGCACTTTCCCCCAAAATCGAGGAAAATTGTGCTAAAATTTAGGCAATACCGGGGTCCTACAGCCCGGTCCTCGCAGTGAACGTAAAGGGGGAATACAAATGAGACAAAAGAAACTGGCCCAGCGCGCAGCATCCGCTGCTTTGGCAGCGTGCATGATGTTCACGCTGTCGGCCCCGGCATTGGCCGAAAGCACCAATGCGCTGATGCAGCTGAGCATCAACAGCCGCAGCAGCATCGCACGGCTGAATGAGGAAAACAGTATCGTGGTGAACGGCAAGGCCGTCAACAGTGTCAACTACAATGATATCCTCGGCGATGGTGCTCTGAGCTATGACAAGAACACCAACACCCTGAGCCTGAACAAAAGCTATACGGATGACAATTCCTATATCGGAAATTTGACCATCTACGCTCCGAAGACGACCGTTGATTTGAATGGTGGCGAATTCTCGGTGCTCCTAGGTAAGCTGGTCATTGAAGCCGCAGCGGATGTGACCCTTACCAGCACTGAGGCCAGAGCGGTTGTCGGAGATGCAAATATCACCTGCACCGGTAAGCTGCGTATTACCTGTGAAAATATTGCAGTAAACGGCAATCTGACTGTGAATAATGCTTCCAGCGTAGAGCTGATCGGCAAGAACAACAATGGCGGCACCGTTACCGGTGCGGCTGTCTTCAACAACACCGGCGAGGTGACCATCCAGAATATGGATGCAACCAAGGGCGCCGCAGACAGCATCAGCTACAATGGCAAGGATTACGTTTACTTCACTACCGCAGATGGTGAGCAAAACGACCCGCGCATTACGCCCATCTCTGCCGGTGCAAACTACCTCCACATCGTGCCGAGTGCACTGCATAGCATCACTGTGCCGGAAGGCTGCAGCTACAAGGTGGAGAATCGAGATGACCTCACCACTGCCCATGAGGGCCAGACCGTCACCGTGACGGCACCGGACAAGGGCGACCACTTTGAGTTTGCAGGCTGGACCATCAACCCCGGCAGCGTGGCTCTGACCGATGCAGATAAGCTTACGGCCACCTTCACCATGCCGGATGGCGACGTGAAGCTGGAGAACAGCTACAATCAGCTCTATGATGTGACTGTTAAGAAGGGCACCGCAACGCCGAGCTTTGCAAAGGAAGGCACCCTGGTCACCATCATTGCCGAATTCATCCCGGGCCGCAAGTTCGAACGCTGGGATGTGCTGGGCGATAACGTAACCGTAACCCTGGACAATAAGAACAGCAAAACCACTACCTTCAACATGCCGGCAGGCAACGTGGAAGTGGAAGCAAAGTATAAGGCGCTGCAGTCCATCACTGTGATTGACGGCACCTATACCGTGAACGGCGAAACGACCACCGAAGCCGTCAAGGGTGACAAGATCGTTGCCACCGCAAACCCCGCGCCCGAGGGCCAGAAGTTTGTTGGCTGGGAGGTCGTGGGTGTCGATGGCCTGACCGACGAGCAGAAAGCCGCCTCGCCCATTGAGTTCGATATGCCGAAGAACGGCGTGGAGCTCAAGGCACAGTACAAGACCCTGCGCAACATCGTGGTGAACAACGGCACCTACACCGTCAATGGCACTGACGACAAGCAGGCTGTGGAAGGCGACAAGATCGCCATCAAGGCAGCCGAGCGCCCGGGCTATCAGTTCGTGCGGTGGGAAGTCGTCCCCGATAATGTGACCATCACCGGTGTGAACAACGAGGAAGCCACCTTCACCATGCCGAACGAGAATGTGGAGCTGAAGGCGCGCTACAATAAGCTGTACACCATCACGGTGGATGGCGGCCATGCCGATGTGACCTCTGCCCTCACAGGCAAAGAAATCACCGTGGACGCCGATGTGCCTGATGGTAAGAAGTTCATGGGCTGGAAGGCCGAGGGCATCACCCTGACGCCCGCCCAGCGGCAGAGTAAGCACATCACCTTCTTTATGCCGGAAGGCAATGTGACCCTGACGGCCGAATACAAGACCCTGCACACCGTTACCGTGATCGGTGCAAATGGTACAAGTACCGTGCTGCCGGATACCTACATTGAGGGCGACATGGTCACCGTCAACGCCGAAAAATACGGCATCCCGGCGGGCGAGTTTGACCACTGGGAGAGCAATGATATCCGTCTGATCACGGATAAGTGGCAGAGCCCGACCCTCACCTTCAAGATGGTGGACAAGAACGTCACGCTCACCGCAGTGCCCAAGACCCTGTTCACCATCACGGTGACTGGCGGCACGGTCAACGGCGAGAGCACCACTGCCCGCGTGAAGGCTGGCGACTGGGTCACCATCAAGGCCGAAAACAAGGGTGACGACTGGAAGTTCATTGAGTGGAAGCTCACCGGCCCGGAGAACTTCACCCTTGACACCAGCCAGCCCACCGTCCAGTTCCAGATGCCTTCGGGCAATGTGACGCTGGAAGCCGTCCAGATGGAGTACCGCACCGTTACCATCAACAATGGCAACAGCTCCACCGTGAATGAGAAGGCTCTGCACGGCGACAGCATCACCGTCACCGCCGACGAGGTGGATGGCAAGCGGTTCGCCTACTGGGAAGTGACCGGCCCCGACGGTACCAAAAAGCTGACGGATAAGAAAATCACCGTCACCGTTCCCGAGGGCGATATTACGCTGACGGCAAAGTATAACGAGCTGTACACCGTCACTGTGGACGACGAGATCGTGGGTGCTTTCATTGAGGGCGAATGGGTCCCGATCAAGGCCAATGTCCCCGAGGATCGGAAGTTTGAAGGTTGGACCAGTCCCGATACCCTGCTGAATGAACTGCATGGCAACGAGAATAACGCGGAATTTAAGCTCCTCATGCCGGGCCACAATGTTACGCTGAATGCTACGACCAGCCAGCGCTATTACGTTACGGTCAATGACGAAGGTAACGAGCTGAATCCCAGCGAGAAGACGGAAGTTGCCGCAGGCGATTTGTTCTATCTTGAGGCTGCAGGCCGCGATGGCTGGGAGTTCATCGGCTGGACTGTGGACAACGAGGACGTTGCAAAGCAGCTCGACCTGACCAAGGCGGAGCGCCAGTCCTTCACGATGCCCAAAGACACTGATGTGACCATTACCGCAAACTACAGAAGGTACCGCACCATTACGGTGATCGGCGGTACCGTGAACGGTGCAACTACGATTACTGACGCCCTGCGCGAACAGAACGTGGAAATCAAGGCCGTGTACGACCCGGAGGAGCAGGTCTTTGACCACTGGGAGGCCAAGGGCCCCGATGGCTGGGCATTGACCGAGGAGCAGAAGGGCGCTGAGAGCTTCACCCTCAAGGTGCCCAAGGGCAATGTGACTCTGACGGCTGTGTACAAGACCCTGCACACGGTCACCGTCATCAACGGTACCGCAAACGGCGAGACCACCATCAAGGCCGTTGCAGGCGAGAAGATCACCCTTGCCCCGAATCTGCCCGGCGACCAGGAGTTCGACTGCTGGTATAGTGGAGACATCAACCTGAACGAAGAACAGCGCAAGACCCCGGAGCTGACCTTCAAGATGCGTGATTTCGACATCACCATTGAGGCAAAGTCCAAGCAGCTCTACTTCGTTGAACTGGCAGATGACGATACCACGGCAAACGGCGATTCTGGCAAGGTGGAAGTGAAGTCCGGCGAGGACGTGACGATCGTTGCGCCCGAACGCGAAGGCTGGAAGTTCATCCGCTGGGAAGTCGGCGATAATGCACATCTGGACAATGCGACTGCATCCGAAGCCCACTTCACCATGCCCAGCGGCAACGTGAGCGTGAAGGCTGTGTACTATGAGTACCACACCATCACCATGACCGACGACAAGGGCACTGCCTACAACGAAAAGGGTGAGGAGATCACCCGTGCCGTGCAGGGCGATGTGATCAAAATCAAGGCAAAGAACCGTGAAGACCACGAGTTCAACCGCTGGGTGATCACCCCGGATAATGGCACTCTGGCCGGCAAGAACGACCCCGAGACTACCTTCATCATGCCGGACGAGGCCGTGGAGGTGGACGCGAAGTACAAGCACCTGCAGGGCATCACCGTGAACGGCGGCGCGGCCTACTATATGGACGGCACCCCCGTCGAGACCGCCAAGGCAGGCGAGACCATCGTCATCGTGGCGGAAGACCGTTCCAAGGACGGCCTGCGGTTCGCTTACTGGGAGGTCAACTCCGACAATGTGACCGTGGAAGGCGGCGAGAAGGCCACCTTTGAGATGGTGAAAGCGCCGGTGGAGCTCACCGCCCACTATGAGGCACAGATCACCTACTCCAACGACCCCGCCATCTTCGATGAAGGCGTTGGCCTGCACGAGGATATTGAGTGGAAGGAAGTGGGCGACACCGCGAGCATCACCGCTGTGCTGGACAACAGCACCGATGAGGACCATATCGGCACCTTCCCCGGCATGACCTTCGACTACTGGGAGATCGTTACGCCGAAAAACCTCGAAGTGACCAGCGGCCTCAACAGCGAGACCATCACCTTTAAGGTCCCGGAATGCGAAGTGAAGCTGATCGCTCATTGGAAAGACACGACCACCGTTACCCCCGCGGAACCTTTTGACCCCAGCTTCCCCGTTGAGCCCGAAGCACCCGCAGACGGCTCCGGTGCCGTGATCGGTGTGGCCGCAGCCGGTGCAGCCATCTGGGGCGGCTACGAGATCACCACCCGTGTCATCCTGAACGACCTGCTGCCCGAGGGCGCAGCCATCCCGACCAACCGCGGTGAACTGGCAATGCTCATCTGGACCCAGAAGGGCAAGCCCGAACCCGCCGCAGAGCCCGCCTTCACCGATGTGTCCGACACCGAGCTGGCCAAGGCGGCCCAGTGGTGCGTGGAGCAGGGCCTGCTGACCGCCGAGGACGGCAAGTTCGAGCCGGACGGCTGGACCCCGAAGTGGCGCGTCATCCAGGTTTGGAACCAGGCGTTCCCGAAGGAGTGAGCCCCATCCCCCGCGCATGACCCCTGAAGCATAAGCAAGACCCCCGCACCTGCAGCAGCGCAGATGCGGGGGTCGTTTTTTGCGGGGCGGCTCAGTCGGCGCTGCGTTCCTCTTTGAGGATGGCGGTCACCTTCTGCATGGTGTCCACGGTGCGGCGCAGTTCGTCGACGCCCAGCTCCGTGCGCAGGCGTTCGTAGCAGCGCTTCATGAAATCGTGCTCCTCGGCCATGAGCTCCACGGCCTTGCTGGAAAGCTCCACATAGGTGCGGCCGGCTTCCTTGTCGGTCTTCCAGGCAACGAAGCCCTTGTCCTGCAGCTTTTCCACAGCCTTGGAAAGCTCGGTCACCTTCAGGCCCATGGCTGCGGCCAGGTCGGCCAGATAAACTTTGCTGCCCGGGTGCTGCGCGGCCTGCTGCCGGATGTAGTACAGCACGAGGTAATCTGCCCGCTGGATGGTGCTGAACACCTTGTCAACGTCAAAATTGTGCAGGAAAAACCATTCTTCCGGTGCGTGGGTCCATTCTGTGCGCATGGTGCTGCCTCCTTTTTACCGCTCGGTGCGGCGGACGTATTCGTGGGTGCCGCCCAGGCTCTTGTAGGCCGGGCGGATGATCTTGTTGGCGCTGAGCAGTTCTTCGATGCGGTGGGCGCTCCAGCCCATCACGCGGGCCACCGCGAACAGCGGGGTGTACAGCTCCATGGGGATGCCCAGCATGTCGTAGACGAAGCCGCTGTAGAAGTCCACATTGGGGCTGACGCCCTTGAAAATTTTGCGCTCCTCCGCGATCAGCTGCGGGGCCATGCGCTCGATCTTGTTGTAAAGGGCAAGGTCCTTGTCGCGGCCCTTCTCGTGGGCCAGCTGCTCCACATAGCCCTTGAACACCACCTCGCGCGGGTCGCTCAGGGAGTAGACCGCGTGGCCCATGCCGTAAATGAGGCCCTTGCGGTCAAAGGCTTCGCCGTGCAGCAGCTTTTTCAGGTAAGCTTCCAGCTCCTCGTCGTCCTCCTGGTCGTGGAGGTTCTCGCGGATGTTCTGCATCATCTGCATCACCATCAGGTTCGCACCGCCGTGGCGGGGGCCCTTGAGGGAGCACAGTGCTGCGGCCAGCGCCGAGTAGGTGTCGGTGCCGGAGGAGGTGACCACGCGGGTGGTGAAGGTGGAGTTGTTGCCGCCGCCGTGCTCTGCGTGCAGCAGCAATGCCACGTCCAGCACGCGGGCTTCCAGTGCGGTGTACTTCATGTCCGGGCGCAGCATCCGCAGGAAATTCTCGGCCGTGGAAAGCTCCGGGTCCGGGCGGTGGATGTACATGCTGCCATCCTTTTCGTAGTGGTTGTAGGCGTGGTAGCCGTACACCGCCAGCATGGGGAAGATGCCTGCCAGCTGGATGCTCTGGCGCAGCACG
>ERZ1034913.2020-NODE-2020-length-10930-cov-8.017655_pt1 | contig 10930 bp, 8 predicted proteins | sample MGYA00520697_ERZ1034913 | MGnify/ENA primary metagenome ERZ1034913 (study PRJEB33766, sample SAMN09781786) | gut metagenome | biome: gut microbiome | host: Homo sapiens | place: Madagascar | study: EMG produced TPA metagenomics assembly of the PRJNA485056 data... | reverse complement strand
AAATTCACTATTATCGTAAATATTTCTCATTGATAATTACCTCCACAACTTCCGAGTTGTTGAACTAAGCCGAGTATACCACACGCGCGGTCGAATGACCACTCATATCTATGAGAATTTGCCCGAAATGCACCCTTCTGGTACAAAGTCCAGTGCGCGGCACCTTGCCAGCGGTGTATGTGCTTCGGATATGAAAAAGTCCCATGCCGACACCGTGACGGTGCAGACATGGGACTTGATGCTTTTTCGGCCTGGCCGGGCAGCCGGAACCGATCCGGACAGGCGTTTACAGAGTCTTACACGCCCGAATAGGCGGAGAAGCCGCCGTCTACGGGCAGGCAGATGCCGGTGATGAACCCGGCGGCGTCGGTGTTCAGAACGTTCGTTTCCATAACAGATCGCCTCTTCGTTGCTTAAACTTTGCCTGCGCCCCTGTCCAGGATCTTATCGAACCGGGAGAAGAAGGTAGCGGCGGTGACGGCGGCGGCGATGATGTCGCTGACCGGCTCGGCCAGGAAGACGCCGAACACCGGGTCCGCGACCACATGCGGCAGGATGAAGATGAGGGGAATGAGCAAAATCAGCTTGCGCAGGCAGGCCAGCAGCAGGCTGACCTTGGCCTGACCCAGCGCCATAAAGCTCTGCTGGCAGGCGATCTGGATGCCCAGCGAGAAGATGCCAGCCATGTAGATGCGCATGGCCCAGGTGGTGTACTGGATCAGGGTGGCGTCCGAGGTGAAGATGCCGGCCACCACACCGGGCACCAGCATCATCAGCACCCAGAAGATGGCCGTGTAGCCGAAGCAGACCAGAAGCTGGAAGCGGAAGGCCTCCTTGACGCGCTCTTTCTTGCCTGCACCGAAGTTGAAGCTCATCACCGGCTGGCCGCCCTGGCAGACGCCGGAAACCGGCATACTGGCCAGCTGGGAAACGCTGGTGATGACCGTCATTGCGCCCACGGCCACGTCGCCGCCGTAGCGGGCCAGGCTGGAGCTGAAACTGATCGAGAGCAGGCTCTCGGTGGACATCATGACGAAGGTGGAGATGCCCAGCGCCAGGACGGGCAGCACGATCTTCCCTTCGGGCTTGAGGTACGCTTTCTTCAGCCGGAGGGTGGTCTTGGGGCCGGTGAGGAAACGGATGATCCAGATGGCACCCACAGCCTGGCTGAGCACGGTGGCGATGGCGGCACCCCGCACCCCCAGACCAAAGAGGAAGATGAGGATGGGGTCGAGCACGATGTTGATGACCGCACCGATGACGGTGGTCAGCATACTGATCTTGGCAAAGCCCTGTGCGGTGATGAAGGGGTTCATGCCCAGCACGATGAGGACGCAGACTGAGCCGAGGATGTAGATGCGGCTGTACGCCAGCGCATAGGGCAGGGTGGCGTCGCTGGCACCGAACATCCGCAGCAGGGCCGGTGCAGCGGCGTAGAACACGACGGTCAGAAGCACCGAGAAGATCAGCAGCATGGTGAAGCTGTTGCTGACGATCTTTTCCGCCTGGTCTTTGTCGCCCTGGCCCATGGCGATGGCGGTGCGGGGCGCACCACCGGCACCGATGAGCATCGCAAAGGCGTTCAGCAACATCAGGATGGGGGTGAACAGGCCCACGCCGGTCAGCGCGGCTGCGCCGATTCCGGGGATGTGGCCGATGTAGATACGGTCCACGATGTTGTACAGCAGGTTGACGATCTGGGCCACTACGGCCGGGATCATCAGCTGGAGCAGCAGCTTTTTGACGCTGCCGGTGCCCATATCTCCTTGTTTTTTCTGTGTTTGTGCCATTGGTTTCTCCTTGCATGAAAAGGGCGGCCAGCACCGAAAAGAGGTGCTGACCACCGCATATTTTAATACGACAGGCCGAAATTCAACTCATAGTAATTGCCGGCGGCGTCACGGTAAGCGTAAGCCTTGCCGTTTTCGTCCTTCATGCTGTCGGGCATGTAGGCATCCTTGGCGTAGCCGGGCACATCGTTGGGGCTGATGCAGACGCCGTCTGCATTGACGGCCAGCACTTCGTCGCCCTTGGGCAGGGTCAGCGGCAGCTTGCCGACCGGGGCAAAGCGGCCGAACAGGACGTCCAGCGTTGCGGAGGGGTAGGTATCGAAGCCGACGGTCAGCGCGTCGGAGACTTTTTCGATGTTGCCGACTTCCCAGGCCAGCGGGCAGTTGATGTTGGAAACGACCTTGCCGCCGTGTGCGTGGACCGCCTCGGCGATGCCGGGGATGCGGCTGGCACCGACCAGCGTGGTCTCCTGATGGGCCTCGGCGGTGGGCTTGCCGCTTTCATCCACGTTGCAGACGGTCTTGCCTTCGCAGATGTCCAGCTCCAGATAGCCCGGCGTTGCATTGAAGTATGCACCGGACTGCGGGCTGACCATCAGCAGGGCGACATCGGCCTCGGCGGGGTCGGCCACCAGCGTGACATTGCCCAGCATCTCGCGCAGGGCCTTGGTGGCAGCTTCGCCGGCCTCGGCGCTCTTGCCGAAGGCCTCGGCGTAGACCTTGCAGCCATCCTTCAGGGGCAGGGTGCCGTCATTCTTCAGCAGGACGACGCTCTCGCGGTGGACACGGCTGGCCTCTTCCCAGTCGGCCTTGGTGGCCACGACCTCGGCAGCCTTCCGGGGGTCTGCATAGGGGTCTTCGAACATGCCCTGACGGAACAGCTCGGTCAGGGTGCGGCGGACGGCGCGGTTCAGGCTCTCGTCGGTCAGGACAAGGTCTTCCTTCCGGAAGCCTGCGGGCACCTCGTGGGTGTCGTAGTAGCCGTTGGTAGCACGGGCGTAGCTCTCCTCGCCGAACGCATTGTCCAGCAGACCGGAGATCAGGTCCACGCCGCTCTGCGTGACGGCGTAGCCGATGCGCTCCGGCTCATCCAGCATATCGACGCCCCAGCACATGTTGTGGACGATGCCGGTGTCGGAGTTGATGTAGCCCTTGAAGCCCATCTGGCTGCGGAGCATCCCGTCGATGAAGACCTTGTTGTAAGCGAAGCCATAGGGATTCAGCGCGATGGGGTTGCCCTCGAAGTCCTCCTGCGGGGCGCTCTTCTCAGCGGACGGCTTGGAGTAGTAGGGCATGATGGACTCGGCGTTGTGGCGGATGGCCGCACGAAAGGCCGGGATGTGGTACTTCTGCAAGGAACCGGGGGTGGCGTAGATGTTCCACTGACCTGCTGCATAGTGGGGGTCGAAGCCGTTCTCACGGGCACCGCCGCCGGGGAAGTGCTTCACGGTCACGGACACGCCGTCCGGGGTGACGCCGTTGCTGCCGCCCTGGATGCCGGGGATGAGATGGTCGAAGATCTCCTCGATCAGCTCCGGGTCCTCGCCGAAGGTGCCGAAGGTGCGCTGCCAACGAGGGTCGGTGACGCAGTCGGCCATGTACATGTAGCCCTTCTTCAGGCCGCAGGCGTTCCACTCGCGGCGGATGGTGTCGGCAAACTTGTCGATGATGTCGATGCGGGCGGTGCCCTTGACGGCCGCTGCGATGCCCAGAGTGCCGGGCCAGGTGGCGAAGACACCGGCGGCATCGTTCATGCCGAAGACGACCTCGCCGTTCTCGTTGCGGCTGTTGGACATGACCTGCATGGGCACGAAATGCTCACAGGTCTCGGTCAGATATTGCAGCTGGTTCAGATAGTCTGCCAGATCTTCGGGGGTGGGGTTCTCGCGCAGGATGACGTGGCGGTTGAAGCACTTTTTGACCATGTCGGAGGTGCTGGGCAGCGCCTGATGGCCGAAGATGCTGTCGGAAACGTCCACCGGTGCCTCATCCAGCAGGCCGGAGTCATCGCCCACGGGCTTGTGGCCGTTGGCAGCCAGACGGGGCGATGGGTACTTGGGGCCCATCCGCCAGTCGGAGGTGAACAGCTGGCCGATCTTCTCGCTGGTGGTCAGGGTCTGGACATAGGCTTTGGCGCGCTCTTCAGGGGCAAGGCGCCAGTCATTGACGGCGCTGACGGTGCCGGTGCCGTCGATATCCTTGAAATAGAGGCCGTCCTGTTCGATGACCCGGCGCTCCACCGTGCCGATGGTGGGGCCGTTTGCGTTGACATAGCGCTGGACGCGCTGGGATGCTTTCGTTGCCATGTGATTTCTCCTTTTTATTTTACGCCGTCTGCGGTGGGGTTCGTGATACCTATATTATAATGGCAGACCCCAGAAAGGGATTAGAAAAATTTTTGGAAAAATCCGCACTTTCCTAATATTCTTTTCCATGCAGGTCCATGCAGGCGGAGAAAACTGGCAATGTGCTGTACTAGTATATCAATGCCATGTGCAATTTGACCAATAGGTTTTTGGAAAGTTGTGAAAATTGCTTCAAAATAGTAAAATCGTCCTGTTTTACCTCAAAATATTACTAACAGAATTTCAAAATATCGTTCATAATAAGGACATAAAGTCCCGATGTGCCGCACAGTGGCAGGTGCGGTTTTCAATGGGGCAAAAACGGAGAACGCCTTGTTTACAAATTAAGGAGAGAAAACGAAATGGCAAAAACGAGAAGTCTGCCGGATAAGTACTACGACAAAGACTACGAGCACAACGGCATCCACCGCGTTCCGCTGTGGCGCATCGCATGCTTTGCACTGAACAACACGGCTACCAACCTGTACATGATGATGATGGGTTACGCTACCTACTACCTGATGGGCTGGGTCGGCGTCGGCATGATGATGGCCTCTTCCCTGAGCATGATCATGCGCATCTGGGACGGTGTCACCGACCCGTTCGTGGGCTTTATGGTCGATAAGACCAACGGCAAGTTCGGCAAGAACCGCCCGTTCATCATCATCGGCAACATCATTCTGGCCGTGACCAGCTTCATCCTGTTCCACGTCACCCACCAGCTGCCGCAGGCAGTCCGCTTCCCCTTCTACGTTGTGGTCCTGATGATCTACTATCTGGGCTACACCTGCCAGTGCGTCGTTACCAAGTCTGCACAGTCCTGCATGACCAACGACCCCAAGCAGCGCCCCATGTTCGCTTCCTTCGACGGCGTGTTCAACACCGTTCTGTTCGCTGGTCTGGCGGTCGTGTTTGCGAATATGGCAAACAGCTACAAGGATGTCGGCGGCTATGCTTCCACCCAGTTCTTCCACAGCCTGTGGGTCATGACCGCCATCGGTTCCGGTATCTTCACCCTGCTGGCTGTCATCGCCATCGCCCCGAAGGACCGTCCGGAGTTCTTTGGCACCGGCAAGCCGGTCAAGGTCGGCCTGAAGGATTACTGGGATACCCTGAAGAACAACCGCGCCATCCAGATGCTGATTCTGTCTGCATCTACCGATAAGCTGGGCTCCTCTGCCCGTACCAGCGCTGTCTCCGTTGCTATGTTCGCCTGCATCGCTGGTTCTACCGTTCTGCAGGGCAACGTGACCGCTCTGACCACCATCCCCAGCGTCATCGTCACCTTCCTGGCCATCTCTCTGGTGGCTACCAAGTTCGGCCAGCGCAAGGCCATGATCATCGGCTCCGTCGGCGGTCTGGTCGTCAACGCTCTGACCATCGCCCTGTGGCTGCTGGGCGACCCCACCACCATGACCTCTGACCCCGCTAAGGGCACCCTGAACTGGGGCTACTTCCTGATCCTCCATGTTGGCCTGAGCATCATCTACGCAGGCTTCCAGGGCATCTCCGGCAACATCGTCATCCCCATGACTGCGGACTGCGCCGACTACGAGGTCTATCGTTCCGGCAAGTACGTCCCCGGCCTGATGGGCACCCTGTTCAGCTTCGTTGATAAGCTGGTCTCCTCTTTCGCACCCATGATCGCCGGTGTCATGTTCACCATCTGCGGCTTCGCTGACCACAACCCCGTTGAGGGCGACGTGGCTACCATGAAGCTCCGCATCGGCTGCGCCTTCTGCTACAGCGGCATCATCATGATCGGCCTGCTGTGCAACCTGATCGCCATGAAGTTCTATCCCCTGACCAAGGAGAAGATGGCTGAGATCCAGGACGAAGTTGCTGCCATCAAGATGAAGGCAATGGCTGAAAACGCATAATCCAAGCTGCCACGCTTTCTGATTCTGCGGAAACTACATCCCATGGGAAAGACCGCTCACCGGCCAAGTGCGCAGTGGGCGGCTTTCCCGATTTTATGAGACAAAGACAGAGGTACGACAATGGCAAATACCCAATGGACAAAAGACCCCGACCACGGTTTTATCTGGAATTCCATCGAACATTACTTCTATTGGAAGGAAAACCGCCAGCGCCATGAGGTGAACCGGAAAAAGTATCTCCGCCTTTGCATTCTGGGGGCTTTTGGGGCGCACCAGTTCTACGCCAAGCGCCCGGTTTTGGGGGTGCTGTATCTGGCCACCTTCTGGACCGGCTTCTCGGCAGCCATGACCATCGTGGATGCTGTCATCGCGGCCCCCATGAAGCCGGACGAGAACGGCAGCATCTGGCTGTGACCCCCACCTCTTCTGAGCGGTTCCGCCGGGACCGGAAAGGTACAGTTCTATGAGCAACGTTTTGCAGACCCTGTTCAATACCAATCACGAGCTGCCTGATCTGCAGGTCATCGTGATTCTGGCCATCCTTGCGATCGTTGCGCCCTCGGTGGCCAAGTATCTTCATCAGCGGCGTTCCAGCGGCAGCACCAAGACCTCTGCCGCCTCGGCAAAGCCCCGCGCTCAGCACAAGAAAAAGCGCTGAGCGGCTGAACGTTCTACGACATTTCCCTCTATTCATTCATCTCATTTACCTCCTTTCTTTTCGAAGAAACACCAGAAGCCCGCAGCTTTCGCTGCGGGCTTTTGGCGTTGCGGCCTCACCTCTCAGGTACTCTGGAAGGGTTGGCAAGGTGCACAGCCGCTGCCCGTTCCGGCGGAGCCCGGCAGCCTGCGCAAAGACGAGACCTTGTTCGTCCAGCACAGCCAGCACCGGCCTGCCAAGGCCTCTCCCTCCGGGAGAGGTGGCAGCGCTTGCGCTGACGGAGAGGGCCGTGTGTGAAAGAAGGTGCCGCCGAACAGGATGACAAAATGCCCCGGCAGGTGCTGCACAGCATCTGCCGGGGCGGTTTTATGGGGCTTTAACTTTGGGTCCTATCCGGGAACGCTCAGACCTTCTTGATCTTGATGAGCTGTGCGTTCAGGCTCTCCAGGAAGCCATCGGGCAGAGCCATGACGTTGCCCAGATTCTCCGGGGACATGGTCTTCAGCATATCCCACATACCGGAGCCGGGCTTCACATCAAAGTTGGTGGTCAGCTTCACGACCTTGGCAACGAGGGCGAAGGCTTCGGGGCACTTGGAGACTTCTTCCATGTTGTCCTTGATGCTGTAGTAGCCTTCCGGGAACTCCATGGGAGCCTTGAGGTCCAGATCCAGGCTGCCGACCTGCTTGAACCAGTTGGCAACGCCCTCCTGGCGCGCGTTGAACTCCGGCAGGGTGTAGTAAGCGGGCTCCTCGGCGACCTTCTCCAGGGTGATGGAATCCTTCACATCACCGGCCACAGCCAGGATGGTGTTGAAGCCTTCGTTCAGAGCAACGTCGAACTTGAAGACGCGGTGCGCGGTCTGCTGGCCGACTTCCTTGCCGTTGACGTACAGAACGACGGTGTCCTGGTTGGAGTAGACCTTGATCTCGGTGGTCTCGCCTGCGCGCTGTGCGTGGCGGCGGCCAGCGATGTGGACCATCGGGGTCTGGGTCCAGTAAGCCTGATAGACAAAGTAGCTGTCCTTCTTGGTCTTGCGGTCCATGGTGACGAGGCCCTTGTTGTTGCGGCCGCTCACGCCGCCCTCGTTACGGGCAGCGCAGCCGAAGTCGAACATATTCCAGACGTGGGAAGCCCACACCCAGGGACGGTCCTCGAAGACCTGTGCCATGTGCTCGTGGTACAGTGCCTGATACTCCTCGGTGTAGTCCTTGCACTCCGGCGTGTTGCTGTGCCAGTTGATGATGCCCTCGCAGCCGTACTCGGAAATGCCGATGCAGATGTCGGGGTGGTCGGCGTGGAACTTGTCCAGCCAGGGGCCGTTCTGCTCCATCTTGCCGCCGTACCAGCCGAAGTAGTGGTTGTAGCTCTCCAGGTCGGTGATGTGGTGCATGGGGCCGTCCACGGGGGTGTGAGAAACGTGTGCAATGGTGGTCAGGCGGGTCGGGTCAAGCTCCTTGCAGAGCTTTTCCAGATCGTGGTGGGTGTCCACCAGCTCCTGAGAGATGCCGCCGATCAGGATCTCGTTGGAGATGCCCCAGAACATGATGGAGGGGTGGTTGTAGTTCTGGATGATGAGCTCCTTCATCTCCTCCATGACGTGGGTGTGTGCGCCCTCGCCCTTCTTGAAGACGCTGATGAAGGGGATCTCAGCCCAGACGGCGAAACCGATCTCGTCGCAGGCATCGTAGAAGTCCTGGCTGTGCTGATAGTGTGCCAGACGGATGGTGTTGGCGCCCAGCTCCTTGATGAGCATGGCGTCGTCATAGTGCTCCTCGGCGGTTAGAGCGTTGCCCTCGAACACGCGGTCCTGATGGCGGGAAACGCCGCGCAGCGGGGTGGGCACACCGTTGATGGAGAAGCCTTCGTTGGGCGTGACCTTGAAGGAACGGACACCGACGTTGGCGCAGATCTCATCGACGGCCTCGTTGTTGCGCTGCAGGGTCGCAGTGACGGTGTACAGGTTGGGCTCGTCCATGCTCCACAGCTGTGCATCGGGCACGTAGATGGTGACTTCGGTCTCGGCGGAGCCGCGGACAGCGGAAGCGACCTCGCGGCCGAAGCAGTCCTCGATGCTGTACAGAACGGTCAGGTCGTCAGCGGGGTTGGTGACGAAGCTCTTGATGGTGAAGTTTGCACCGCCGTCCTCCGTGGGGACCGGGGTGACCATGATGCCGGGGCCGCCGTAGTAGTCCAGATCAAAGTGTGCATTGGGCACGCTGATCAGGTTGACGCCGCGGTACAGACCGCCGTAGAAGGTGAAGTCGGCGGAAGCGGGGTACATGGACGGGGTGTCCTCGTTGGAGACCTCGATGGTCAGCTCGTTCTCACCCTCGTGGCACAGATCGGTGACATCGGCACGGAAGATGGAGAAGCCGCCCTCATGGGTGGTGGCGACCGTGCCGTTGACCTTCACGGTGGCGTTCAGCGCAGCAGCGAGCACCTCAACATAGGTGCGGCCGCCCTCACGGGGCTGCTTGGGCTGCTCGAAGGTGCGGGTGTAAACGCCGGTGGTGCGCAGGTAGCTGCCGTTGCCGTCGTTGCCGTCCACAGCGTTCCAGGTGTGGGGCAGGTTGACCTGCTCCGTCACATGGTCGCCCTTGGGGAAGGACAGGGTCCAGTTTTCGTTCAAGGAAATGATCTCTCTCATTGATACGACTCCTTCTCAGTTTTTTCTCTGTGTGGGTCTGCGGTGCAGACCTCGTTGTGAGATTAGTATATCACAGGAAGCCTCCGGAACGTTTGTACAAAATCGCGTCAAAATAGTAATATTTTGTGAAAATTCCAACGACCGGCCCGCTTTTGTGCAGAAGAAAACGGCCCCGGCAGCTGCCGGGGCCGTTTTCAGGCTTGCATCAGATCCCACATTCGTCCAGGATGCCGCGCAGGGTGTCTGCGGACTTCTTGAGATCGGCGGATTCCTTCTCACTCAGTGCGATGGGGACCAGCTCTTCGAGGCCGTCGGCACCCACCACGGCGGGCATGCTCAGAACGACATTGTCCACGCCGAAGTCGCCGTGCATCATCGAGGAGATGGGCAGGATGGACTTCTCGTCCCGGATGATGACCTCGCAGATGCGCTTGACGGCCATTGCGACGCCGTAGTAGGTGGCGCGCTTCTTCTCAATGATCTCGTAGGCGCTGTTCTTGACCTTCTCCGCGATGTTCTCCTGTGACTGGTCGTGGTTGTAGTGGCCGCGCATCTCGCAGAAATCGTCCAGCGCGATGCCGGAGACGTTGGCGCTGCTCCAGGCCGCAATCTCGCTGTCGCCGTGCTCGCCGATGATGAAGGCGTGGACGCTCTTGCTGTCCACGGACAGGTGCTCGCCCAGCTGATACTTCAGGCGGGCAGTGTCCAGCACGGTGCCGGAGCCGATGACCCGGTGCTCCGGGAAGCCGGACAGCTTGATGGCGGCATAGGTCAGGATGTCCACCGGGTTCGCCACCACCAGCAGGATGCCGCGGCATTCCCGCTTGGCGATCTCCGGGATGATGCTCTTGAAGATGTTCAGGTTCTTGTGCACGAGGTCCAGCCGGGTCTCGCCGGGCTTCTGGCCTGCGCCTGCCGTGATGACGATGATGGCGGCATCCACGATGTCATCGTAGGTGCCGGCATAGATCTTCATGTTGCCCACAAAGGGGATGCCGTGGCTGATGTCCATGGCTTCGCCCTCGGCCTTGGCGTGGTCTGCGTCGATCAGGACGATCTCCGAGAACAGCTTGCTCTGCATCAGCGCAAAGGCAGACGCCGAGCCGACGAAGCCGCAGCCGATGACGGCGATCTTGCGTAAATTGACGTTGTTCATAGGTTGCTTTCCCTCTTCTGCCGCCCACGGCGGCTCCATTCATTCCAAAACCTCTCCCGCCGGGAGAAGCTGCCGGGCCAAATCGTTAAACTTTTGCCAAGCTTGGATACATTACCAGAAATCACGGCATCTGTCAAGTGCAGGCGCAACGACGCCGCTGCTTTTTTACAGGATGCCGCACAGCCCTTGAAAATATACCCGGCAGACGCAGAAGAAAACCAGTTGACGGAAGGCGGGAACTTTGTTATAATAATAGGGCTATCAAGCGGCTCTGGCAGCTTCTGCCCGCCGCTCCGAAGCGCGAAGTGAATAGGGAGATGTATCGAAGTGGTCGTAACGAGAACGACTCGAAATCGTTTTGTCCTTAACCGGGCACGTGGGTTCGAATCCCACCATCTCCGCCAACAAAAGGCATCAGCTCAGGCTGGTGCCTTTTTTGCGGCTAGATGGT
>ERZ1034913.2016-NODE-2016-length-10940-cov-53.695452_pt1 | contig 10940 bp, 8 predicted proteins | sample MGYA00520697_ERZ1034913 | MGnify/ENA primary metagenome ERZ1034913 (study PRJEB33766, sample SAMN09781786) | gut metagenome | biome: gut microbiome | host: Homo sapiens | place: Madagascar | study: EMG produced TPA metagenomics assembly of the PRJNA485056 data... | reverse complement strand
GGAGATCACTCCTCGATATAACCGTACTGCAGGTACCAGTAGCCGTAGGGGCTGTGCCAGGTGCCCTTCAGAGAGGGGCTCTGCAGCCAGAAGTCGTTGTAGTAAGCAACGGGGATGCAGGCAGCATCGTTCATCAGGATGTCCTCGGCCTCGTGCAGCTTCTCGAAGTGAGTAGTCTTGTCAGCAACGCGGGAATCCTCAATGACCTGGTCGAACTCGGGGTTGGCGTACTTGCCGTCGTTGTTGCCGTTGTTGGTGGTGAACAGTTCCAGCATGTTGGAGGGATCGTTGTAGTCCATGGACCAACCGTTACGGCTGATGTCGTAGTCACCGGCGCGGCGCATGGGGATGAAGCTGGACCACTCGACCTTGTCGATGTTCATGGTGATGCCCAGCTCACCCCAAGCCTGCTGCAGGTACTCGGCAACGGGGATGTGGTAGCCGGAATCGTTGGCGCTGTAGGTGATGGTGGGGAAGCCCTCGCCATCCGGGTAACCGGCCTCAGCCAGCAGGCTCTTGGCCTCCTCGAGGTTGGCCTCGTAGTCATCGCTGATGTAGGGCTCGCCGCCGTTGGCGTTGTCCATGAAGTAGCCGTTCTCGTCCACGATGCCGGGGCCTACCAGAGCGGTAGCGGGGGTGTAGATGCCCTGCATGATGGTGTTGGCAACGTAGTCGCGGTCGATGGCCAGGCTCAGAGCCTTACGGACGCGGACGTCGGTGAAGGGCTCTTCCTGATCGTTCAGGGAGATGTAGTAGGTGCCCATGATCTCGTCCAGGTAGAAGTCGCCGCCGTCCTCGGCTCTGGTCAGGCTGGGGATCTCATCGGTGGGGACGTCCTTGACCAGCTGGGCCTCGCCGCTGTTGTAAGCAGCGTAGGAAGCGCTGGAATCCTCCAGCAGCAGCAGGGTGATGGTGTCAGAGACGATCTTGCTGGAATCCCAGCCGCCGACGTAGTAGGGGTTCTTGCTCAGAACGATACGCTCGGAGGGGGTCCACTCGGTGATCATGTAGGGGCCGTTGCAGATGAAGGTATCGGGCTCGGTGCACCAGGCATCGCCGTTGGCCTCAATGGTGGCCTCCTGGACAGGGCTCATAGCGGCAAAAGCGCAGAGCTTGTCAAAGTAGGAGCAGGGGTAAGACAGCTGAACGGTCAGGGTCTTGCCGTCCTCGCTGGCATGGACGTTCAGGGCATCCCAATCGGGGTCGGTGGTGGTGTTGCCATCCTCGTCGGGGTTGCCGATGGCATCCTGGTAGCCGTCGATCATGCCGACAACAGTCTCGGCATAGGGGGCGGCGGTGTCGGGGCTGGCCAGACGCTTGAAGCTGTACTCAAAGTCAGCAGCGGTCAGGTCAGAGCCGTCGCTCCACTTCAGGCCGTCACGCATATGGAACGTCCAGGTCAGGCCGTCGTCGCTGACCTCGTAGCTCTCGGCCTGACCGGGCTGGACTTCGTTGTTCTCGTCGATGATGAGCAGGGGCTCCTCGATGGTGATGAGGGTGTTGCCGCCGTCGACGGCAGCGTTCAGGGCCGGGTCCAGGGTCTCGGGGTTGGGGCCGAGCTGGACGGTGAAACCGTTGGAACCTGCTTCGGCAGCGTCAGCAGCCTCGCCGGTAGCGTTGGCGGCGCCGGTGCTTGCGGAGGAACCGCAGGCAGCCAGAGACACAGCCAGAGCGCCAGCCATAGCAGCTGCAGCAATGTTGCGCATTTTCATGATGCTTTTTCCTTCCTAAATCTTACAATAGATAGTTTACCACCGCAGTTCTTTAAAGCGGCGAACAGTAGCAATTATACTCCTGTCCGCCCTGCGATTACAACAGGAAGGGTCGATTGTAACACTTTTGTCATTTTGATCTTTTTTATAGGGTGGCATGGGGCGGCTTTCGGTGTTCCGCCCCATAAAACAAAAACCGCACCCCCAATGCTCACGCATCAAGGGTGCGGTTATTCAGCTATTTGTCAGCAGGCAATGCCGGGGAAATTACTCCTCAACATAGCCGTACTGCAGGTACCAGTAGCCGTAGGGGCTGTGCCAGGTGCCCTTCAGAGAGGGGCTCTGCAGCCAGAAGTCGGTGTAGTAAGCAACGGGGATAGCAGCGGCGTCCTCCATCAGGATGTCCTCAGCCTCGTGCAGCTTCTGGAAGTGGACAGCCTTGTCAGCGACCTTGGAAGCATCGATGGCGGCATCGAACTCAGGGTTGTTGTACTTACCATCGTTGTTGCCGTTGGTGGAGTAGAACAGCTCGATCATGTTGGAAGGATCGTTGTAGTCCATGACCCAGCCGTTACGGCTGACGTCATAGTCACCGGCGCGGCGCAGGGGCAGGAAGCTGGCCCACTCGACCTTGTCGATGTTCACAGTGATACCCAGGTCGCCCCAAGCCTGCTGGACGTACTCAGCAACGGGGACATGGTAACCGGCATCGTTAGCGCTGTAGGTGATGGTGGGGAAGCCCTCGCCATCGGGATAACCAGCATCGGCCAGCAGGCTCTTGGCTTCCTCGAGGTTTGCCTCGTAGTCATCGCTGATGTAGCGCTCGCCGCCGTTGGCGTTGTCGTAGAACATGCCGGTCTCATCGACGATGCCGGGGCCAACGAAGTTGTAAGCCGGCTCGTAGGTGCCCTGCATGATGGTGTTGGCAACGTAGTCACGGTCGATGGCCAGGCTCAGAGCCTTACGGACCTTGGCATCCGTGAACGGCTCGCGCTGGTCGTTCAGGCTGATGTAGTAGGTGCCCAGGATGGTGTCGACATAGAAGTCGCCGCCGTCCTCAGCCTTGGTCAGGCTGGGGATCTCATCGGTGGGAACGTCCTTGACCAGCTGGGCCTCGCCGCTGTTGTAAGCGGCGTAGGAAGCGCTGGAGTCCTCCAGCAGGAGGAGGGTGATGGTGTCAGAGACGATCTTGCTGGAATCCCAGCCACCAACGTAGTAGGGGTTCTTGCTCAGAACGATACGCTCGGAGGGGGTCCACTCGGTGATCATGTAGGGGCCGTTGCAGATGAAGGTATCGGGCTCGGTGCACCAGGCATCGCCGTTGGCCTCAATGGTGGCCTCCTGGACAGGGCTCATAGCGGCAAAAGCGCAGAGCTTGTCAAAGTAGGAGCAGGGGTAAGACAGCTGAACGGTCAGGGTCTTGCCGTCCTCGCTGGCATGGACGTTCAGGGCATCCCAGTCGGGATCGGTGGTGGTGTTGCCGTCTGCATCGGGGTTGCCGATGGCATCGTCATAACCGTCGATCATGCCGACAACGGTCTGGCCGTAGGGGGCAGCGGTGTCGGGGCTGGCCAGGCGCTTGAAGGAGTACTCGAAGTCCTTCGCGGTCAGGTCAGAGCCATCGCTCCACTTCAAGCCGTCCTTCATGGTGAAGGTCCAGGTCAGGCCGTCGTCGCTGACTTCAGGCAGTTCAGCCTGGCCGGGAACAACCTCGTTGTTCTCGTCGATCAGCAGCAGGGGCTCGAAGGTGGTGATGATGGTGTTGGCACCGTCGATAGAGCTGTTCAGGGCCGGGTCCAGGGTCTCGGGGTTGGGGCCGAGCTGGACGGTAAAGCCGTCTGCGGAAGCGCCGGTAGCCTCGGTGGCTTCGGTGGATTCTGCGGTCGCAGCAGAACTGGAAGCAGCGGTGTCGGTGGAAGCTGCGGAAGAACCGCAGGCAGCCAAGGAAGCAGCCATGCAGCCAGCCATAGCCACGGCGGCGATGTTCTTCATCTTCATTGGTGATTTTCCCTCCATATAAAATATACTTACCCGTTTCCCCCGTAGGACATTTGTGTGTCCGCAGTGGAAAGAATACATATACTATACCCCATGTCCCCCTGCATTGGCAATAGGTATGCTGTTTTTGTAACCTTTTTGAAACGCAAATATGCAAATATATGCCAAAATCGTGTATATTTGTGTATATTCTGTGCGTTAGCCGTGGACAAAGTGCATATTCTGTATTCTGTGTGTGTACGGTGGACAAGCTTGTAACGAATTGGGCGTGGGGCTGCCAGAAGTTTTGCAAGTGATGTAGGGGCGAGTCCGTAAAGTTAGGGCAACACCGCACACACCCGCGGGCGAACCATGTTCGCTCCTACATTCTCTATCGGCCATAGAGGAATTTGGCCCCGAAGGGGTCAATCATTTTCCGCTGAGGTTTTTTAGGGGTGATAGCCCCTGAATCGGCCTCCTACCGAAGGCAGCGGGATCCTTTTCGGTTCCTTTTGGGGTTCCTAAAGGAACACATAAAAGCAAGATGCTGTTATAAAAAGGGCCACCGCAAGGTAGCAGCCCTGGCAGGCCGCACCTTTGCGGTGGCTCTCAAAATCAAAATGTAAAGCTTACTTCACCTTATCCAGATGATGGCAGGCAGCCCAGTGGCCGCCGGAGACTTCCCTGAACTCCGGCACCTCGGCGGCGCAGCGCTCGTCGGCGTAGGGGCAGCGGGTGCGGAAACGGCAGCCGCTCGGCGGGTTCAGGGGGCTGGGCACGTCACCCTGCAGCACGATACGGTGGCTTGCGCGGGCGGTCTTGGGGTCCGCCACAGGAATGGCCGAGATCAGGCTGCGGGTGTAGGGGTGAACGCTGTGAGCGATCAGCTCAAAGCTGTCGGCCAGCTCCACCAGCTTGCCCAGGTACATAACGCCGATGCGGTTGGAAATGTGCTTGACAACGCTCAGGTCATGGGCGATGAACAGATAGGTCAGGCCCATCTCCTGCTGCAGGTCCTCGAACATGTTGACGACCTGGGCCTGAATAGAAACATCCAGGGCGGAGACAGGCTCGTCGCAGACGATGAACTCAGGGTCCACCGCCAGGGCGCGGGCGATGCCGACACGCTGGCGCTGGCCGCCGGAGAACTCGTGGGGGTAGCGGTTGGCGTGCTCGCTGTTCAGGCCGACGCGCTCCAGCAGGGAGATGATCTTGTCGTGGCGGTCCTTGGCGTTGTCGCACAGGTGATGGATGTCGATGCCCTCGCCCACAATATCACCGATGGTCATACGGGGGTCCAGGCTGGCATACGGATCCTGAAAGACGATCTGCATGCGGCGGCGGTAGGGCAGCATGTCCACCGCGATCTTCTTTTCTTTATCAAACAGCACCTTGCCATCGTAGATGACGGTGCCGTCGGTGGGCTCGTACAGGCGCAGCAGGGTACGGCCGGTGGTGGTCTTACCGCAGCCGGACTCGCCGACCAGGCCCAGGGTCTCGCCCTTGCGAATGGCAAAGCTTACGTCGTCCACAGCCTGCACATAGCGCTTGTTTTTGCCCACGCCGCCGGCGGGAAAATACTGCTGCAGGTGCTTTACTTCAACCAGATTCTCGCTCATTCGGCTTTGCCCCCTTTCTCAAATTCTTCTTTCTGGCGCAGCCAGCAATGGGTGTAATGGGTGTCGCTCAGTTCGGTCTTGGGCGGCATCTTGCTCAGGCAGATCTTCATGCAGCTCTTGCAGCGGGGTGCAAAGGGGCAGCCGGCCGGCGGGTTCAGCAGGTCAACGGGCTGGCCCTCGATGGGCACCAGGCGCTCCTTCTCCTCGGCGTTCAGCTTGGGGATGGAGTTGATCAGGCCCTTGGTGTACTCGTGCTGGGGGTTGTAGAAGATCTCGTCGGTGGTGCCGTACTCCACGATGTGGCCGGCGTACATGACGGCGATCTTCTCGCACATCTGGGCCACAACGCCCAGGTCGTGGGTGATCATGATGATGCTCATGCCCAGCTTGTGGCGCAGGTCGTTCATCAGTTCCAAAATCTGTGCCTGGATGGTCACGTCCAGCGCGGTGGTCGGCTCGTCAGCGATCAGCAGCTTCGGCTCGCAGGCCAGCGCGATGGCGATCATGACACGCTGGCGCATACCGCCGGACAGCTCATGGGGGTACTGCTTCAGGCGGCGCTCCGGCTCGTTGATGCCGACCAACTCCAGCAGCTCCTTGGCGCGGGCCCAGGCTTCCTGCTTGGACTTTTTGGTGTGCAGCAGGATGACCTCCACGATCTGGTTGCCGATGGTGTACACCGGGTTCAGGCTGGTCATGGGGTCCTGGAAGATGATGGAGACTTCGTTGCCGCGGACCTTGCGGAACTCTTTCTCGGTCATCTTGTCGATCTGGTGGCCGTTGAACCACACGGTGCCGCCCACCAGGCGGCCGGGATAGGCCGTAAGGCCCATGATAGAATAAGCAGTGACGGATTTGCCGGAGCCGGACTCGCCGACGATACCCAGCACATCGCCCTGGTTCATGCTGAAGGACACGCCGTTCAGCGCCTTGACTTCACCGGCGGGGGTGAAGAAGGACAGGCGTTCGTCCTTGATCTCAAGAATTTTTTCGCTCATGATTTCTTCTTCCTCCCTTCTTTAGCTCTTCAGTTTCGGGTCAAAGGCATCGCGCAGGCCGTCGCCGAACAGGTTGAACACCAGGATCATCAGGCTGATCATCAGCGCGGGGGCGATCAGCAGCACGGGATAGGTGTTCATGCCCTTAACAGCGTCGGTGGCCAGAGAGCCCAGAGACGGCATGGGGGCCGCAACGCCCAGGCCCAGGAAGCTCAGGTAGCTCTCGGTAAAGATGGAGGAGGGGATCTGCAGCGTGGTGGTAACGATCAGGGTGCCGATGCAGTTGGTCAGCAGGTGCTTTTTGATGATGCGGCCGCCGGAAGCGCCCAGGGCGCGGGCAGCAGTGACATACTCGCTCTCTTTCAGCGTAAGCACCTGAGAGCGCACGATACGCGCCATACCGACCCAGTACAGCAAAGCAAAGATGATGAAGATGGACACCATGTTGGGGCCAAGCTTCTGCATCCAGCCAAAGCCGGGCTGGGTAGCCAGGTTCTCCAGCGGTTCCTTGATGGCCATAGCCAGCAGGATGATGAGCAGGATGTCCGGGATGGTGTACAAAATATCGGTGATACGCATCATGATGTTATCGACCCAGCCGCCTGCAAAGGCCGACACAGCGCCGTAGGTGGCGCCGATGAGCAGCACCAGCACGGAGGCCAGCAGGCCGACGGACAGGGACACGCGGGTGCCCATCATAACGCGGACGGCGAAGTCACGGCCCATACGGTCGGTGCCCAGGATGTGGGGGAAGACCTTTTCGCCGGAGTCGATGAGCTTCTGCTCGGCGGCAGAATACTCAAACGGGGCCAGGTTGTTGCTGCCTTTGATCTGCTGCTCGTAGCTGTAGGGCCAGAAAGAGGGCAGCACGTAGGCGAAAATTGCAATCAGGATGATGACCACCAGGCTGAACATGGCGATCTTGTTTTTGCGCAGGCGGCGCAGGCCGTCCTTCCAGAAGTTGACGCTCTCGCGCATGACGACAAGGCTCTTTTTCTCGTCGTTGGATGCGGGGGCAAAGTCCTCGACGTTGAGTTGCAGGCTCAACGGATTCTTTTTCAGATTTTCCATTTGTCTGCTCCTCCTTACTTCAGCTTGATGCGCGGGTCGATGACCTTATACAGAATATCAACGATGACGTTGGCCACGATGACCAGGGTAGCCAGCAAGATGGTGGTGCCCATGATCATGGTGTAGTCACGGTTGGTGATGGCGGACACGAAATCGCGGCCCAGGCCCGGGATGGAGAAGATCTTTTCCACAACGAAGGAACCGGTCATCAAACCGGCCAGCATGGGGCCGACGTAGGTGATGACAGGCAGGATGGCGTTGCGCAGCGCATGCTTGAACAGGATCTTGACGCTGGACACACCCTTGGCGCGGGCGGTGCGCATGTAATCCTGGCCCATAACATCCAAAAGGCTCGAGCGCATCAGACGGGTGATGTAGGCGGTGGGGTAGATGGCCAGCGCGGTCACGGGCATGATGTAAGCGGCAGGCTCATTCAGGCCAACGGTGGGCAGGATCTTCAGGTTCATGCCGAACGTGTACAACAGCACGACACTGGAGATAAAGCTGGGGATAGCGATGCCGCAGGTTGCCAGCACGATAATCAGGTTATCGGCCCATTTCCCTCGGTTATAGGCAGATATACAGCCCAGCGGTATGCCGACGCACAGGGCGACCAGCACAGCCAGTCCAGCCGTGCGGGCAGAGACCGGCAGCTTGGAGAAGATGATCTGGTTGACAGTACGGCCGCGCTGTTTCAGGCTCAGGCCCATGTCGCCGTGGATCAGGCTGTTCATGTAGTTGAGGTACTGCACCCCCAGGGGTTTGTCCAGGCCGTACTTTTCGGCCAGGGCCTGCTGGGCTGCTTTACTGATGGACTTTTCCGCCACGAACGGACCGCCGGGGACCAGGTTCATGATGAAAAAGGTAAGGGTCGCAACAATAAACACACTGAAAATGCCCATTGCTACGCGCTTGACGATATACTTCGCCATGGTTTAGTGCCACTCCGTTTCCTAATGAAATACAGTTTTAGGGTGAACCCGGCATATCTCTTTAAAGTCCCACACTGCGCGAACACGTTTGTAGCCATGCTGCGGACATTTGAGGAAATAAAAAAACCGATGGAGGTTGCGGCTGCACAAACACCATCGTTTATAACCGGAATCTTAATAATTATAAGATATATGTCGTGGTTTGTCAATCGGCAGAGCATGTACAAAATGTAAAAGAAATTTCAAAATTTCCCTGCCAGTTTTTACGATTGTGCCTTTTTACCTTATTATAAATATAGTAAGTTTTGCCAAGATTTCGCCCAGCCACTTTGCAGCGCCCATTTTTGTGCTATAATAAGATGTTAAATTGTGTGGAATTGGCGATTGAACGGCTGCTCTTTTTTGTAGGGGCCGATGCTTGCATCGGCCCGCCGGGCCACGCAAACATTTGTAGGGGCGAGCATTGCTCGCCCGCAGAAAGGCGGTGCGAATATGATGCAGCTTACCCTATTGGGCACGGGCGGCACACAACCCCTGCCGGACCGGGCGCTGGCGTCCCTGGCTGTGACGGTGCAGGGCCATACCCTGCTGCTGGATTGCGGCGAGGGCACCCAGGTCAGCCTGCGGAAATACGGCGTGAGCGCCTACCGCATCGATGCGGTACTGCTGACCCATTACCACGGCGACCACATTTTGGGCCTGCCGGGCCTGCTGCAAACACTGGCCAGCCTGAACCGCACCGCACCGCTGACGATCTACGGCCCGCCGGGGCAGGAGAGTATTGCGGCGGCCATCATGGCCTTAGCTGGGCCGCTGCCCTACCCTGTCGCGTGGAAGATCGCCGAGGGCACATGCAAAGAAGCAGGCCTGACGGTCACGCCGTTCCCCCTCAAGCACCGCGTGCCCTGCTGCGGCTACCGGCTGCACCTGCCCCGGGCCGGGCGGTTCGACGCCGCACGGGCCAAGGCCGCGGGTATCCCGCTGGAATACTGGCGGGTGCTGCAGGCCGGGCAGAGCATCGGCGGCTTTGCGCCGGGCGACGTATTAGGCCCGCCCCGCCGGGGGCTGACCGTGGTGTACGCCACCGATACCCGCCCCTGCCCCGCCGTGCTGGAAGCAGCCCGGGGCGCGGACCTGCTGTGCATGGACTCGACCTACGCCGACGACACCGACCTGCCCAAGGCGAAACTTTACGGCCACGCTACCTGTCGGGAGACCGGTGCGCTGGCCGCCGAAGCAAAGGTCCGCCGCCTGTGGCTGACCCACTACAGCGCCGCCGTCACCGACCCTGCCCCCGGCCTGGCCGCCGCCCGGACCCAATACCCCGAGGCAGCAGCCGGGTATGACGGCCTGCAATTGGAACTGGAATTTGACGAGGGGTAATATGGGCAAATACAAAAAGGAACTGCTGTTCACCCTCGCTGTGCTGGCAGCGGCCGCCGGGCTTTGGCTGGCCACTCATGCCGGGCGCGGCACCGGCAATGTTGCCGTGGTGCGCTACGGCGACCCCCAGGTGGAGCAGCGCATCGACTTATCCCAAAACGCCGATTACGACATCGATACCGGCACCTACACCGTCCACCTGCATGTGGAAAACGGCGGCATCGCCTTTGTGAACAGCCCCTGCCCCGACCACCTGTGCGAGGGGTTCGGCATTTTGCAAAACGCCGGTGACTGGGCGGCCTGCATGCCCGCCCGCACCAGCATCACCATAGAAGAAAAATAAGGAGCGTTTATGAATCCTACTTTTAAACAGGTCACCAAGACCCGCTACGTCCAACTGGTCGCCGAGCTGGCCCAGGAAATTTTTGTGCAGCACTACACCAAGCTGACCCCCAAGGTCGCCGCCGCCCTGGCCGATAAGTACCAGAGCGACATCCTGACCGATGACGAGATCCACAGCGGCGTCATCAACTATTTTCTCATCTATCTGGGCACCGAGCCGGTGGGCTACTTTGCCCTGGACCTGGGCCCCGCCGGCGCCATGTGCCTGAGCCGCCTGTTTATAAAAGAGAAAGCCCGCGGACAGGGCATCGGCCGCAGCATTGTAGCCTACGCCCAAAAGCTGGCCGAGGGCGACGGCCGCAGCCGCCTGTACCTGCGCATCTGGGCCCGTGACCTGAAAGCCGAGGGCTTCGCCAAAAAATGCCGCTTCCGCAAAGCCGAGACCGTGCCGATGGAGGTTTTGCCGGGCACAACGCTGGATATTGCCACTTGGGAGAAGCTTTGGCGCTAACGCGCTCAAAGAAGGGGTTCGTCGCTTGTGGCTGCGCCACGCTCCTGCCGCTTGGCGGCCAAAACAATGGCCGCCAGCCAGCAGAGCTGGCACCGCTCGTTCGGTTGCAAGCCCCACTGGGGCTTGCATCGCTGACGCGACCCCGAACCCCTCCTTTGGATTCACCCCGTCGCAAAAAAGCACATTTTCGCGCCTAACGACACAAAAATGCACTTTTTTGCTCTAGGGCAATACCGCATAATTCTAAGTGCCGATACGGCGAGCGAGGTGCGGCAGATGCTAAGCCAAAAGCGCAGATAATACTTTGTGCTGCAAAGGTGAGCGCCGCCAGTGGCGGATACAGCGAACCGAAGCAGGGGCAGCGGTCGCAGAGTGCGAGGGGCTTTTGTCCCCGA
>ERZ1034913.2015-NODE-2015-length-10944-cov-4.938929_pt1 | contig 10944 bp, 9 predicted proteins | sample MGYA00520697_ERZ1034913 | MGnify/ENA primary metagenome ERZ1034913 (study PRJEB33766, sample SAMN09781786) | gut metagenome | biome: gut microbiome | host: Homo sapiens | place: Madagascar | study: EMG produced TPA metagenomics assembly of the PRJNA485056 data... | reverse complement strand
CTTCCTTACTCATCATAGGAAGCTCCTCGACTGCATCTTTAGTAATAACAGTAACCACATTGGTATCTGTTCCAAATCCGGCTCCTGCTACTTTGACATTGTTAGCCACAATCATGTCAAGATTCTTCTTTGTGAGCTTCGCCTTGGAATTTTCAAGCATATGCTCTGTTTCCATTGAGAATCCGCACAGGAACAGTCCGTCTCTTTTATTGCTTCCAAGTGTGCCTATTATGTCTTTAGTCCTCTCAAGAGGAATTGACATATCACCATCTTTTTTCTTAATCTTTTCTTCACTTACATCAGACGGTCTGTAATCTGCAACTGCTGCTGCCTTGATTATTATATCTGCATCTTTAGCACTCTTAATTACTGCATTATACATATCCTCTGCTGAAACAATATCCACCATCTTAACAAATGGCACCGGCTCAAGGCTTACTTTTCCTGATATAAGTGTTACATCCGCTCCACGAAGCATTGCCATCTTAGCAATTGCATAGCCCATTTTTCCAGTGGAATTATTAGATAAGAATCTTACAGGGTCTAACTTTTCTCTTGTAGGTCCTGCAGTAACTGTAAGCTTAATTCCTGCCATATCCTTATCTTTAGCTATTGTCCTTAAGATGTAATTAAGAAGAACCTGCTCCGATGGCATCTTTCCCGCACCTGTATCTCCACATGCAAGATATCCGCTGTCAGGCTGGATAATTTCATATCCATAATGCTCTAATTTCTTAAGATTATCCTGTACTATCGGATTAGTGAACATATTAGTGTTCATCGCAGGTGATATAAGCTTTGGACATTTGCATGCCATAATTGTTGTAGTCAGCATATCGTCTGCTATCCCATTTGCAATCTTTCCTATTACATCTGCCGAAGCAGGTGCTACAAGGAATATATCAGCCATCTTTGCAAGGCTGACATGCTCAACATTAAACTGGAAGTTTCTGTCAAATGTATCAACTAAGCACTTGTTTCCTGTAAGTGTCTCAAATGTTATTGGATTAATAAAATTGCATGCATTCTCAGTCATTATAACATGCACATTGGCATGCTTCTTTACAAGCATACTTGCAAGATTAGCAATCTTATATGCTGCTATACTACCTGTTACTCCAAGAACAACTGTCTTTCCCTTAAGCATATTATCTCCTCCCGCCTATGCAGCCACTTTCTAGACATTTTTATCATAAATGTATTTCAGACCTCTTATAAGAAGTGCAGGGTCAGTCTCAATTCTGTTTCTGCAGAATGGAATTATAACCTTGCTAAGTCCCCCAGTTGCCACTAGCTTTGCAGCAGGCTTTCCGTTCTTTCCGAATCCACAGCAATCTATTATTCTGTCTATAATTCCGTCTATACTTCCTGCATGTCCGTATATAAGACCGCTCTTCATACAGTCAACCGTATTCTTTCCAACCGGTCCTTTTGGTGCATCAAAGCTGATTCTTGGAAGCTGCGCAGTTCTTGATGAAAGTGAATTCATTGAAACGCCTGCTCCCGGAAGTATTGCACCACCTATATAATTACCATTCTCATCAACTGTACTTATAGTAGTTGCTGTGCCTATATCAACTATAATAACAGGTGCGCCATAATCATGTGTCGCTGCAACTGCATCAACTATTAAGTCACTTCCCACCTGCTTTGGCTGGTCCATAAGAATGTTAAGCCCCGTCTTTACTCCGGGTCCTACAACCAGAGGCTCTATATCTACAACCTTTTCAACAGCAGCTTTAATAACATTAACAAGCTGTGGAACAACTGATGATATAATTGCACCATTGATATTCTCTGATTTTATATTATAGATTTCAAGAACATTCTTAAAGCTGATGGCATACTCCAGCTCTGTCTTTGAAAGGTCTGTACTCAGCCTTTCCTCAAATATTACTTTATCATCATCAACACAGCCAATAACTATATTAGTATTGCCCATATCTATAGCTAATATTGTTCCTTTAGTATTCTTTCTTGACATTAATTACACCTCGCTAATATAGTAACCCCATCACAGATAAGCTTATCAGCCATACATTCATATATGTCATTAACAGGATTATCCTTAAACTCATCAGCGGCTATTGCCACTCTTATATAGTTCTTCGTATATCCTGTATAATATGACCTGCCATCTATTTCTGTCAATTCCTCAATAAGAACTTCGAGCCTTTTTCCGATATACATTTTTCTATATTCAAGTGACTGTGCCTTCTCTAACGCAAGCAGTACTGCACTTCTTTCTGACTTAACAGTGTCTGCTACCTGCTCCTTCATCTTGTCAGCAACAGTTCCCTTTCTTCTTGAATATTTGAATATATGCATTTCGTAAAAATGTACTTTCTCAAGGAACTTGCGTGTCTCAAGGAAATCTTCCTCTGTCTCGCCCGGAAATCCAACGATTACATCAGTAGTTATTGCCGGATTATCAAACACTTCTCTTAACTTTACGCATCCCTCATAATACTCTTGTGTATTATATTTTCTGTTCATTGCCTTTAATGTCTTGTCGCATCCACTCTGTAATGATAAGTGAAAATGTGGACATATCTTTTCTAAGCCGGCAATTCTTTTTGCAAATTCTTCTGTAATTATTCTTGGTTCAAGTGAACCTAAACGTATTCTTTTAATTCCTTCAATCTCATGGATTGCCTCTATAAGTTCTATAAGGCTTATATTCTCAAGGTCTGTTCCATAAGATGATATATGGATTCCTGTAAGAACAACCTCCTTAACACCTGTAGCTGCAAGCGTCTTAACCTCATTTACTATATCTTCAGGCTTACGGCTTCTTACCCTGCCTCTTACATATGGTATTATGCAGTAAGAACAGAACTGGTTGCATCCGTCCTGAATCTTGATATACGCTCTTGTGTGTTCCCCTGTCTGGTTAATCTTAAGTGATTCATACTCCTGATACTTGTCATTAATATCAACAAGATAGCTTGTTTTATCCGAACCGCCAAAATAATCATTTAATGCTTCAACAATATTTATCTTCATATTATTGCCAAGAACGATATCAACACATTCATCCTTTTTAACTCCGTCAGGGTCTGCCTGCACATAACAGCCAGCAGCAACAACAACTGCCTCCGGATTCATCTTCTTTGCCTTATGCAGCATCTGTCTTGATTTTCTGTCAGCAATATTAGTTACTGAACATGTATTAATTATATATATATCAGCCTGAACATCTTCACTGAAAGGCACTATCTCATACCCCTCATCCCTAAGCATTATCTCCATTGATTCTGCCTCATAGGAATTAACCTTACAGCCCAGACTGTGTATAGCAACTTTTTTCAATTTAATCCTCATTTCCTGTTAATTTTTGTTACATTTCTTTATTGACATAGGTTTAACAAATAGATATTATAGTTTATAGAAAAACATTTAAGGAGGTATTCTAATGAAAACTGTAAAGATTTCATTAAATTCAATCGACAAAGTAAAATCTTTTGTCAACGATATCACTAAATTCGATGTTGACTTTGATCTTGTTTCTGGCAGATATGTAATTGATGCCAAGTCTATAATGGGTATATTCAGTCTTGATCTTTCTAAGCCAATTGACCTGAACATTCATGCAGACAATGATATTGATACAATCCTTGCCGTATTAAAGCCATACATCGTTGAGTAATGATGTGTAAGCACATATAAACCGCTTTATCTGTAACAGATAAAGCGGTTTTATTTTATTCAATTACGATTTTTTCTGTTGTCTCAATTGCTGTCTTGTAAAGCTCCTCAATAACTCCGTCAAGGTTAGTCTCATGCTGCTTGATAACATTAAGATTAGGCTTGGTTACAGGGTGCTTTGCAACGAATATTGTACAGCAGTCTTCGAATGGCTGTATTGATGTCTCATATGAGCCAATCTTTTCTGATATATCAATAATCTCCTGCTTGTCAAAACCGATAACTGGTCTGAATACAGGCATTGTACACACTTCGTTAGTACAGTAAAGACTTGCCATTGTCTGGCTTGCAACCTGTCCGATACTCTCTCCTGTAACAAGTCCCTGACATCCGCTTGATTTTCCTAAATCTTCAGCAATCTTCATCATATATCTTCTCATAATGATTGTAAGCTCATCATGTGGACATTTCTCATATATAGCCATCTGGATATCTGTGAAATTAACAACATTAAGTGTAATAGGTCCTGAATACTTAGATACAATCTTTGCAAGGTCAATTACCTTCTGCTTTGCTCTTTCACTTGTATATGGAGGAGCATGGAAGTATGTTGCTTCAATCTGTACACCTCTTTTGGCAACCATATATCCTGCAACAGGGCTGTCAATACCGCCTGATAATAAAAGCATAGCCTTTCCTGCTGTTCCGATTGGCATTCCGCCAGGACCCGGAACCTCGATAGAGTAAATGTTAATAACATCTCCTCTGATTTCTACCTGTAAAAGAACCTCAGGCTTATGCACGTCAACCTTCATCTCCGGGAATGCATCAAGAATTCTTCCACCAAGCTCCATGTTAATCTCCATTGAGTTCATTGGATAATTCTTTCTTGTTCTTCTTGCATTAACCTTGAATGTAAGATTCTTATTCTTATATGCCTTATCAAGATAATTGATAACCTGATTAGCAAGGTCATCAAATCCGTTATCTTCAATCTGAACTACAGGACAGATTCCAACTATACCAAATACTCTTGTAAGGCTCTCAATTACCTCATCATAATCATAGTCTGAAAGTGCATTAACATAGATTCTTCCATCTGCTCTTCTTACATCAAATTCTCCCTCAACATCTTTAAGTGAGAACTTAATCTGTCTTACAAGGGCATCCTCAAAGATGAATCTGTTCTTTCCTTTAACGCCTATTTCTCCATACTTTATCAAAAATGCTTTATACATCGTTATCTCCTTATCGTCTTGTGTACTTCCTAAGCATTGGAAGCAGCTGTTTAAGTGTTTCTATTGTGTATTCAAGTTCTTCCTTTGTTGTCTCATAGCAGAAGCTGAACCGAAGTGTAGAATCAAGCAGCTCCTTATCAAGTCCGATTGCAACAAGTGTATTGCTCAGTCCCGGCTTGTTAGATGAGCATGCTGAACCTGATGATACATAGATTCCTTTATCTTCAAGTGAATGAAGAAGCACTTCTGCCCTTACTCCCTTAAAGCTTGCACTTACAATCTGTGGTGCCGAATCCGTACCCTTCTTGCTGTTTACCTGCACATCAGGAAGCTTTTCAAGCTCATCTATGAAGTAATCCTTTAACTCATACAAATGTGCTATCTTGCTCTCAAAGTCATTATTATATATAAGCTTTACGGCAGTTGCAAGTCCTGCTATAGCCGGAACATTTTCAGTTCCTGAACGCATGCCCTTCTGCTGTCCTCCACCATATATAATAGGCTTGATTCTTGTCTTATCATTAATGAATAAGAATCCGCTCCCCTTAGGTCCGTGAATCTTATGTCCACTGACTGATAACAGATCAATTCCAAACTTCTTAGGATATATCTTATATTTGCCATAAGCCTGAATCGCATCAACATGATATACAATATCAGGATTATAATCTTTAATTATATGTCCGATTTCTTCAATCGGTTCAACTGCACCAATTTCATTATTAACATACATTACCGAAACAAGTATTGTCTCATCATCAAGTGCATTCTTTAGAGCCTCTATATCAACTATTCCGTCTTTATCAACTGGAAGGTATGTTATTCTGAAGCCTTCTTTTTCAAGGAAATTGAATGGCTCTTTAACTGATGAATGTTCTACAGATGATACTATGCAGTGCATTCCTTTTCTTTTATTAGCCATTGCTGTTCCGATTATTGCCATGTTATTAGATTCTGTTCCACCAGAAGTAAAGAGTATCTCCTTATCCTGACACTTAAGAGTCTTTGCTATTACCTCTTTAGCTTCACGGATATATTTCTCTGCATCAACGCCCTTCATATGCTTTGATGATGGATTACCATAATCTTCTGACATAACCTTTACTGCTGTTTCTACTACCTCTGCTGCACATTTCGTTGTAGCAGAATTATCAAGATATGCTTCCATATTGCCTCTTTTCCGCTTATTCTTCCATATTATACATAAGCACTGACAACAGCATCATTCCCGCTGTCTCAGTTCTTAATATTCTCTTACCTAGTGTGATTATCTCACAGCCTGCATTTACAGCTTCGTCAAGCTCTGACCTGTCGAATCCGCCCTCAGGGCCTATGAATATACCAACAGATTCTCCATGTCCGATTTCTTCAATCACTTTTCTGGTCTTTTCCATGCCTTCTGCACACTCGTAAGGCAGTAAAAGCTTATCTAACTTTCCTGCATACTCAAGTGCCTGCTTAAATGTCATAACTTCTGTCACTTCAGGCTGGATACTTCTCTTGCTTTGCTTGGCTGCACTTAATGCAATGCCATTCCAGCGTTCTACTTTAGCTTTAGCTTTCTTCGCATCTAGTTTTACAACGCTTCTTTTCATTGCTACAGGAACAACACTGTATGCTCCGAGTTCTACAGCCTTCTGTATTATAAGCTCCATTTTATCAGCCTTAGGCAGTCCCTGAAACAGGATTATTCTTGAAGGCAGTTCTTTCCCCTGCTCGTCCTTGCTTAGTATATCTGCCCTTATATATTCATCAGACATAGAAGCGATACTGCATTCATAATCAACATTATCTCCGCTGCTTATAAGAAGCTTGTCGCCTTCTTTGAATCTTAATACATTCTTAATGTGATTAACATCACTTCCAACTATATCTATATATGAATCATGGATATTCTCATGCTCTGCAAAAAAATGATACATACACTACTTCCTTCTTGCTGTGATATTAACCCACTCGCCATCATGGTTAATCTCAACTATCTCTAACTCAGGATTCTTCTTAAATGCCTCTGCCACTTCATTTTCCTTAGTATCTATAATACCGGAAGTAATAAAGTAAGCACCGTGCTTCATATGCTCATGTATGCATGTTGAAAGCGGCTCTAATACGTCTGCAAGGATATTGGCACACACAATGTCGTAGCACTCATAGCCACAGGCATCTTTAACAGCTTTATCATCAATGATATTACCCTCAATAACCTCAAGCTGCTTCTTATCTATATTGTTCTGCTCTGCATTTTCCTCTGATGCAATAATTGCATTAGGGTCAAGGTCTGTACCAAATGCATGCTTTGCACCATATTTTAATGCAACTACTGAAAGTATACCGCTTCCACAGCCGACATCTAACACCTCATCACCATCTTTAACATACTTCTGAAGCTGCTTTATAACCATTCTTGTAGTCTCATGTGAACCTGTTCCGAAAGCTGTTCCCGGGTCAATGCTAAGTACAGCATGCCCCTTCATCTCCTCTGTCTCCGGCTCCCATGTAGGCTTAATGAATAAGTCTCCTATTGTAAATGTATGCCAGTACTGCTTCCAGTTATTAATCCAGTCCTTATCCTCTGTCTCTGATTCTGTGATTGTACCCTCACCAATATCAATAAACATTCTTAAATCTTCAAGTTCTGCCTTAACCTTTTCAAGCATTGAGCCATCATCTTCTTCACTGTCAATGTAGAAATTAACCTTAGCTCTGCCATCATCAGGTGGAAGGTCAGGAATGAAATCTACAAACATTGACTTAGCCTCTTCCTTAGTAAGCTGTACATTATCCTCGATTTCGATACCTTCAATTCCTATATCATTAAGCGCACTGCTTATCATATCAACTGCATCTGTAGTTGTCTGGATTGAATATTTATTCCACTTCATATCTGTATCCTTTCAATTATCTTACATCTGTAAAAATGCTTCATATCCCTTTAATGTCTCGTAAAGGTCTGCCTTGCTTATAACCTCGTATGGTGCATGCATATTCTGTACGGCAATTCCACTGTCGATTACATTCATATCAAGATTAGCCAGGATATATGCGATAGTTCCGCCACCGCCTGCATCTACCTTTCCAAGCTCTGCCATCTGGAAGTACACATCTGCATCATCCATAACTTTTCTTAACTTTCCAATGAATTCAGCCGAAGCATCATTAGAACCACTCTTTCCTCTTGAACCTGTGTACTTGTTAAATACCATTCCCTTTCCGAAGAAAGCTGCATTTTTCTTTTCAAATACTGATGCATAGTTAGGATCATATGCTGCACTTACATCTGATGATAACATGTAAGAATTAGCAAGTGCTCTTCTTAACTTAAGTTCTGAATAGTCACCACATCTGTCCATAACCTCTGCAACCATATTTTCAAAGAATCTTGAATGCATGCCTGTTGCACCGACACTTCCTATCTCTTCTTTATCTACAAGGATGCACACGCCTGTTCTTGTAACCTGTGGTGTGTTAAGAAGTGCCACAAGTGAAGGATAAGCACACACTCTGTCATCATGGCCATATCCCATAATCATGCTTCTGTCTAAGCCGTAATCTCTTGCATGTCCTGCCGGAACTGCTTCAAGCTCTGCTGATAAGAAATCTTCCTCCTCAATTCCATATTTTTCTTTAAGAATTGCAAGAATATTCTTCTTAACGGCTTCCTTTTCTTCCTTTTCACCATCTTTATCATCACTGTCTGATACTGCCGGCATGCTTCCTATAAGAATATCAAGGTCTTCACCTTCAACTACCGTACTTCCCTTCTTCTCCATCTGCTTAGCAGCAAGATGTATAAGGAGGTCTGATACTCCGACAACTGCATCATCAGCATCTTCTCCTATTACTACTTCAACACATTCACCGTTCTTTAATGCAACAACTCCGTGAAGTGCAAGAGGAATTGCTACCCACTGGTATTTCTTGATTCCACCATAATAATGTGTATCAAGAAGTACAAGGTCAGAATCTTCATACATAGGATTCTGCTTGATATCAAGTCTTGGCGAATCTATATGTGCACCAAGTATATTCATTCCGGCACTTAATGGCTCACTTCCGATATTAAAAAGCACGATTGCCTTCTTCATATTTACAGCATATACCTTATCACCAGCCTTAAGTGTCTCATTGGCTGCAATAACATCCTGTAAGTTTCTGTATCCAGCTTTTTCTGCCAGTGCTACAGCCTTCTTTACACATTCTCTTTCTGTCTTGCATTCAGATATAAAAGTCCTGTATTCTTCTGCAAATGTGAATACATTGTTCTTATCTTCATCTGAATATTTCTTCCATGCATTCTTTCTTTCCATAATGTCAACTTCCTTTCTATATTCCTAATGTTATCTGTCCATCAGAATCTTCTGAATTATCTGCATCAAAGCTTTCGCTTGCAAGCTCTAACTCTGCCTCTTCCTTATATTGCTCAACCATATCTTCACTGATTGTTGGAAGCTCGTCTATCGACTGTACTCCAAATGACCTTAAGAAATCCTCTGTTGTTCCAAAAAGCATTGGTCTTCCCGGTGCATCAAGTCTTCCAACTTCCTTCACAAGACCGAGCTCAACAAGCTTGCTTACTGCTCTGTCTGAATTAACACCTCTGATATTCTCTATCTCTATCTTAGTTACAGGCTGCTTATATGCTATTATCGACAATGTCTCTAATGCCGCGTCTGTCAGTGTATATCTTCTTGGCTGGCTGCACACTCTTATTAGTGCATCATAATATTCCTGCTTGGTACACAGCTGGAAGCTGTTCTCAAGCTCAATGATTCTTATTCCCCTGTTCTCTGATTCATATTTATCCATAAGATTGTGTACTATCTTAACAGTTGTATCCACATCCTGTTCTATGGCATCTGCAAGCTTACCTGCTTCCACAGAATCACCCATAGTAAAAAGCACAGCCTCAATTATGCCTTCCATCTGTTCTAAACTCATCATTCTACTCCTCTGTTATATCTTCAATAAGCTCAGGATCCCTGACCACCCTTATGAATATATCATCCTCCGGGCATTCCTGCTTAACCTCAACAAATCCAGTCTTAATAAGCTCTAACACAACTAAAAATGTTACTATAACAGCAACCTTTGACGGATTATTCCACAAAAGCTCCCTGAAACTAAAGCTCTCATGCTCCATCATAAATGCTTTAATATCCACAAGCTTTTCACTCATGGTAACTTCTTCTTTCTCTATCTTTCCAAACTTGCTTCGTACAGGATCTATCTTATCTTCCTTACGTTTACAAACATCAGCAAATATTCTGTTAAGACGCATAAGTGTTGTATCACCAATAACCTCTGTAAGATCAACCGGCGGTGTATATGCTGCAACCGCCTCCGGAATACTCTGCTTCTTATAATAGGTTCTCTCTGCATCTGTATGCTTGTCCTTTAATTCCTGTGCCATAGCCTTATACAACTTGTACTCTAACAGCTTTTCAACAAGCTCTGCTCTTGGATCTTCCTCATTGCCTTCCTCATCCACTCCCTTAGGAAGTAACATTCTTGACTTAATATCAAGAAGAGTTGCCGCCATTACAAGGAACTCACTTACCACATTAAGATCTTCCTTCTTTAGCTGCTCAACATATTCCATATACTGTTCTGTAATCATTGCAATCGGAATATCATATATATTAACTTTATTCTTATCTATCAAATGTAAAAGAAGATCTAAAGGTCCTTCAAACACCTGAAGCTTAACACTTATTCCCATATCTGCCTCGCTATATTTACTGTGCATAATTACACGTATCACATTTTACATAAAATAACTGCTGTTTGCAAGTAATTGCTAAATTCTATAAAATAACATATAATATCTTGAAAACATTCAATTAAGGATTAAGGTATAAGAATGCTCAATTTAATATTATTAATTAAAAGAATTGTCACTAAAATATCTGAAGACCGCATCGGCGACTACGCATCCTCAGCATGTTACTATCTCATGCTGAGCTTTTTCCCGTTTTTTATTGGTCTTTTAAGCCTTATAAAGTTCCTGCCAGTTTCCAAGGCAGACCTTTTAAAAATCATATACGGCGTTCTTCCAACT
>ERZ1034913.2007-NODE-2007-length-10988-cov-35.789902_pt1 | contig 10988 bp, 9 predicted proteins | sample MGYA00520697_ERZ1034913 | MGnify/ENA primary metagenome ERZ1034913 (study PRJEB33766, sample SAMN09781786) | gut metagenome | biome: gut microbiome | host: Homo sapiens | place: Madagascar | study: EMG produced TPA metagenomics assembly of the PRJNA485056 data... | reverse complement strand
ACGCGCAGAACGGCTTTGTGATGCTGCGGTTCGAGAACTACTGCGCCCAGCCCGTAGAGCTTGGCCCCGACGGCCTGCCCCTGCGCAGCGTCCACGGCGGCTATGACCTGAAAAGCGTCCGCGCCGCCGCCGAAGCCCACGGCGGCACACTGACCCTGCATTGGGAGAACGAGTGGTTTACGCTGCGCGTGCTGCTGCCGCAGAAATAAGCAGAATAGGGGAGAGGCCGCGCACCTCTCCCTTTTTTGCTGCTGTAGCAACATGCACAAATAGAAGCCGTCTTACTTTGTGCAACATCCACAGCAATTTTTGATACAATTTTGCAACTTTTACAGATTATGCCGCAAAAACGGCAGTTTGTGCATTTTTTGAAACAAATCCTTAACAGTATGGTAACATAGTACCAGTTCAACACCGTACTTCTACAAAACGGTGAAAAGATAATTGAGGAGGAAAACAATGAACACCCTGCTTCTTACCCTGGCAAACATGGGCGTCAACCTGGACGACGTTGCCGATGTGGTCAATAACTGCATCCCGCAGCTCATCTTCTTTGGCGTTGTGGTTGCCGCCGCCATTATCGTACTGATCGCTATGGCGGTCAACAAGAAACTGGCCAAGCCCACCAAATTCATGGTGCGCGCCCAGTCCGGCCTGGCCGTGCTGCTGGCTTTCGGCATCATGCTCAACCTGGTTGCCTTTGGCCCCATGAGCACCATGCTCGACCTGGTCACCGGCAACGGCACCATCACCGAGGAATCCAGTGACGAGGCCAACGCCCTGTGCACCGAGATTGCCGAGGAAGGCATCGTTCTGCTCCAGAACGACAATAACGAGCTGCCCCTCGCTTCCGGCAGCAACCTGAATGTCTTTGGCTGGGCTTCCGTTAGCCCTGTCTACGGCGGCACCGGCGCCGGTGCGATCTCTGCTGATCGTCCCACCGTCAGCCTGCTGGACGGCCTGCACAATGCCGGCATCAACACCAACACCGAGCTGAGCGATTTCTACACCGCTTACTGCGCCGAGCGTCCGGCCCTGGGTTACAGCAACCATAACTGGACCCTGCCCGAGCCCACCGCCGCCAGCTACACCCAGGAGCTGATCGACAACGCCAAGTCTTTCTCCGATACTGCCATGGTCGTCATCAGCCGCGTCGGCGGTGAGTTTGCTGACCTGCCCACCGATATGAGCACCGTCAACTACACCGACAACTCCACCGAGTACAAGGACTTCGAAGCTGGCCAGCATTACCTCTCTCTGAGCAAGACTGAGCGCGACATGCTCGACCTCGTCTGCTCCAACTTCGACAATGTTGTGCTGGTTTACAACGCTGCCAACACCATGGAGCTTGGCTTCGTCAACGACCATCCCCAGATCAAGAGCGTCATCTGGTGCCCCGGCACCGGCCAGACCGGCTTCAACGCCCTGGGCGAGATCGTTGCCGGTGAGGTCAACCCCTCCGGCCACTCTGCCGATACTTTCGTCTACGACCTGACCGCTGCACCGTACTTCAACAACATCGGTGCTTTCGCCTACACCAATGCGGATTCCGTTGGCTACACCGCTGCCAGCCTGTTTGGCGGTGATGCAGCGCTGGTTCCCCCGCACTTCGTCAACTATGTTGAGGGCATCTACGTCGGCTACAAGTTCTACGAGACTGCCGCCGCCGAGGGCCTGATCGACTATGACAAGACCGTGCAGTATCCCTTCGGCCACGGCCTGTCCTACACCACCTTTACCCAGAAAATCGACTCCATGACCGAGGCTGACGGCACCATCACCCTGGATGTCACCGTCACCAACACCGGCAGTGTGGCCGGTAAGGACGCCGTGCAGGTCTACTTCAACCCGCCGTACACCGATGGCGGCATTGAGAAGGCTTCCGCCAACCTCGTCACCTTCGGCAAGACCGACTCTATTGAGCCGGGCGCTTCCCAAACCTTGACCCTGACCTTCAACACCGAGGACATGGCCAGCTTTGACAGCAAGGATAAGGGCTGCTACGTGCTGGAAGAGGGCGACTATATCATCAGCATCAACGAGGATTCCCACACGGTGCTGGATTCCAAGACCTACAACGTCGCTTCCACCATCGTCTATGACGAGTCCAACCCCCGCAGCACCGACGCCGAAGCTGCTACCACCAAGTTCGACTTCGCTGACGACAAGCTCGTCACCCTGTCCCGTGCTGATCACTTCGCCAACTATGCCGAAGCTGTTGCTGCTCCCTCTGACTATACCATGTCTGAGGAAAGCATGAACACCCTGTACAACGACCACAACTGGAACCCTGAGGACTTCAACGACCCCAACGATGAGATGCCCGTTACCGGTGCCAACAACGGCCTGAAGCTGGCTGACCTGCGCGGTGCTGACTACGACGACGAGCGTTGGGATACCCTGCTCGACCAGATGACCGTCACCGAGATGGACGACCTGATTGCCCTGGGCGGCTACCAGACCAAGGCCGAGGCCAGCGTTGACAAGTACGCGACCATCGACTGCGACGGCCCCGCTGCCATCAACAACAACTTTACCGGCGTTTCTTCCATTGGTTTCCCGTCCGAGATCATCATCGCTTCCACCTTCAACACCGACCTGGCCCGCCGCTACGGCGAGAGCATCGGCCGCATGGCCAGCGAGATGAACGTCACCGGCTGGTACGCCCCCGCCATGAACGGCCACCGTTCCGCCTTTGACGGCCGTAACTTCGAATATTACTCTGAGGACAGCGTCCTCGCCGGTTACATCGGTGCCAGCTCCATTGCCGGTGCCCAGAGCTACGGCGTCTACGCTTACATGAAGCACTTTGCCCTAAACGACCAGCAGATCAACCAGAACGAGATGCTCTGCACCTGGGCTGACGAGCAGGCTATCCGCGAGATCTACCTGCGTCCCTTCGAGATCAGCGCCAAGGTCGGCGGCTGCAAGGCCGTCATGTCCAGCTGGAACTATATTGGCAACCAGTGGGCCGGTGCCTGCAATGCACTGCTGAACGGCGTGCTGCGCGGCGAGTGGGGCTTCCGCGGTATGGTCATCACCGACGGCTTCCACTTCACTGACTACATGGATTCCGATATTGCCATCCGCAACGGCTGCGACCTGATGCTGAAGAACTACGATGTTGCCACCAACCACCTGACCGATACCACCAGTGCTACCAGCGTTAAGGCTATGCGTCAGGCTTGCAAGAACATCATGTACACCGTGGTCAACTCCCGCGTTTACGACCCCGCCAACACTGTTTCTACCCCCATCTGGCGTACCGCTATGATCGTGGTCGACGTGCTGCTGGCTGTACTGCTGGTCGTGCTGGAAGTTCTCACCTTCAAAAGCTACAAGAAGAAAAAGGCACAGTAAAGCGTAATTTGTAAGCTGTGCAGCTGCCCTGCGGTTCATCGCTGCCGACTTTGCGCGGTTGTGCGGTGGGCCGCAAGGCTGTTTTTAAGAAAAGGAACCACCTTATGCAAAAGAAACAACTGCAAGCTTTGACGCTTGAACAAAAATGTGCCCTGCTTTCCGGCGGGGGGACCTTTACCACCCGTGCATTGCCCAAAGCCGGTATCCCGTCCATTACCTTGTCCGATGGCCCCAACGGCGTGCGCAAGCAGGCCGGGGCGGCGGATCATCTGGGGCTGAACCCCAGCGTGCCGGCTACCTGCTTTCCCACGGCTGTCACCGTGGCCTGCAGCTGGGACCCCGCCCTGGGCGAGGAAGTGGGCAAAGCCATGGGCGAGGAAGCCGCCGCGCAGGAAGTCGCCGTACTGCTGGGGCCGGGCCTCAACACCAAGCGCAGCCCCCTCTGTGGCCGCGACTTCGAGTACTTCTCCGAGGACCCTTACCTTGCGGGCAAGATGGCCGCAGGCTATGTGCGGGGCATCCAATCCAACGGCATCGCCGCCTGCCCCAAGCACTTCGCCGTCAACAGCCAGGAGCTGCGCCGCATGGCGTCGGACTCCGTGCTGGACGAACGCACCCTGCGGGAGATCTACCTGACCGGCTTTGAGATCGTGGTGAAAGAATCCGCACCCAAAACCATCATGTCCAGCTACAATTTGGTCAACGGCACCTACGCCAACGAAAATGCCCATCTGCTGCAGGACATCCTGCGCAGGGATTGGGGCTTTACCGGCGCTGTCGTGACCGACTGGGGCGGCTCCAATGACCATGCACTGGGCGTAAAGAACGGCTCCACGCTGGAAATGCCCGCTCCCGGTGGTGACGCCGTGCGGGAACTGCTGGCCGCTGTCAAGTCCGGCAAGATCACCGAGGCCGATGTGGACGCCCGCCTGGACGAACTGCTGACGCTGATTTACGACACCCACGCCGCTGTGCAGAACCACAGCCGCAGCTTTGACGCCGACGCACACCACGCGCTGGCCCGCCGCGCCGCTGCCGAAAGCACGGTGCTGCTGAAAAACGAGGACAGCCTGCTGCCGCTGGCGGCGGGCACGAAAGTGGCCGTCATTGGTGACTTTGCCGAGACCCCGCGCTACCAGGGCGCAGGCTCCAGCGCGGTCAACTCCATCAAGGTAGATTCGCTGCTGGGCTGCTGGGCCGAAAGCGGGCTGGAACAGGTAGGCTTTGCCGCCGGTTTCGACCGCCAGGGCAAACCCGACGCCGCCAAGCAGGCCGAAGCCGTGGCGCTGGCCCAAAAGGCTGACGTAGTGCTGCTCTGCATGGGCCTGGACGAGATCAAAGAGAGCGAGGGCCTGGACCGCAGCGATATGTGCGTAGCATCGAACCAAATCGAGCTGCTGCGTGCGCTGCAAAAGGTCAACCCCAACATTGTGGTGGTGCTCAGCGCCGGCGCATCGGTGGAGACCTCTTGGGCGAACCACTGCAAGGCGCTGGTCTACGGCGCTTTGGGCGGCCAGGCCGGGGCCGGGGCCATGCTGGACGTGCTGACCGGCAAGGTCAACCCCAGCGGCAAGCTGGCCGAGAGCTGGGCCAAGGCGTATTCGGATACCCCCGCCCGGGACAACTTTGCCGGCGACGGCCGCACCGTACAGTACCGCGAGGGGCTGTACGTGGGCTATCGCTACCACCAGACGGCCGGGGTCGCTCCCGCTTATCCGTTTGGGTTTGGCTTAAGCTACACGACCTTTGCCTATTCTGACGTAAAAGCCACGCCCCAGGGCGTAAGCCTGACCGTGACCAACACCGGCGACCGTGAGGGCGCGGAGATCGTGCAGGTCTACGTAGCCAAGCCTGATGCCAAGATCTTCCGCCCCGCGCAGGAGCTGAAAGGCTTTGCCAAGGTGCAGCTGGCGGCAGGGGAGAGCAAGCGGGTGACTGTTGCGCTGGATGACAAGGCGTTCCGCTACTGGAACACGCTCACCAATGCCTGGGAGGTCGAGGGCGGCAGCTATGAAGTCCGCGTCGGTGCCTCCTGCGAGGACATCCGCCTGACCGCTGTTGTTACTGTGGCCGGTACCGGTGCACCCAACCCCTACGAGGGCAAGAGCCTGCCGCACTACACAGGCGGCAAGGTGCAGAACGTGCCCGACGCCGAGTGGGAGACCCTGCTGGGCCGCCCCATCCCGGACGACACCGTAAAAATCGATCGCAACATGACCCTGGGCGAGCTGAACCACAGCCGCAGCCCGCTGTGCTGGCTGATCTGGCTGGTGCTGCATACGCTGCTGACCGCCAGCTACAAAAAAGGCCAGCCCAACCTGAACGTGATGTTCCAATACAACATGCCGCTGCGCGCCCTGGCCAAAATGACCAGCGGGGCCATCAGTATGGGCATGGTGGACGGCATCGTGCTGGAAGCCAAGGGCTTCTGGGTGATTGGCCTGGTCAAGGTCATTCTTGAGGCCATCAAAAACATAATTCTCAACGCGCAGCTGGAAAGCCGCCTGCGCAACAGTTGACGGAGGTGCAACGTGCAATTCTGGAATAACTTTGCGGCCAAGCACCCCGCCGCTGCCAAGTGGGTGCGGGAGGGCGGCCTGTTCGTGGTCGTGTCCAACCTTATCACCGTTTTTAAGTATCTGCTGCTGCAGTTTTTGCCCAAGGCCTTTGCCAGCCTGCCGGTGGTAGACTTCGGCTGGCCGGGCATCCCGGTCACGCTGTTTGGCGAGACCTTCCAGTGGAATATTCTGGGCTACGATGCTGCCCACGGCGGCCTGCCCTACTTCTGCGCCTACATGATCGCCATGGTCATCGGCGAGTGCATCAACTTCCCGATCCAGCGCAACTTTGTGTTCCGCAGCAAGGGCAATCTGGCCAAGCAGATCGGCTGGTACGTGGTGGCGTTCTGCCTCATCACCTGCATCGTCAACTCCATCAACTGTGTGTGGGTGGCAGTGGCCGGCCTGCTGGTGCCGGACTTCATCTACAACATCGGCACCACCGTTTTGAACGGCGGCATCTCGATGGTCATTTTCTTCTTCGTGAATAAAATCATCTTCCCCGAGGGACAGCAGAAGAAAGACTAAGCGCACTATAAAAATACCGGTCGCCCGGATAAGGCGGCCGGTATTTTGTTTGTGTGGGCGCTGTTTGCCGAGGTGGAAAAGTGTGCCCACAAGTTTGGTGCCCAGCGGGTGGAGTTGATGGTGTGGAGCCACAACGCCATCGCGCAGAAAGCCTACGCCGCCTACGGTATGACGCTCCAGCGTAGTATTTATGAGATTGCACTATAAAACAAAGCTGCCGCACAGCTTCGTCTCTGTGCGGCAGTTTTCTTATCGCTTTTCCTTTAAATTAAGCCCTTGTCGGCGCAATAGTGATAGATGCCATCCTCGTACACCGGGCCGCAGATTTCATCGGCGATGGCTTTCAACTCGGGCGAGCCATTCTCCATAGCCACACCGGTGCCCACAGCCTGCAGCATTTCCCGGTCGTTGTTGCCGTCGCCAAAGGCCAATGCTTCGGCCTTGTCCAGCCCGTAATAGGCCAGCATTTTTTCAATGCCGATGCCCTTGCCGCCGCCCGCAGGGATGACATCCACCGCGCGGTCCCACCAGGCGGCGATCTTCGCCCCCGGCGCGCCGTCCAGCAGGGCGGGGTAGTCCTTCGGGCGGCAGCCCAGCATCAGCTGGTAAATGTCTTCCGCGCACACAGCGTCAAAGTCATCCGCCACAGGCACGGGTTCGTTGGCAATGAAAAAGTAGTCGGTCAGGTCGGTGTCGGCGCCGTTGGCCGCTAGGCGGTCCCTGGTAGAAACACAGACCGGCCGCCCCAGCGCCGCCGCGTTTTGAATAAAACGCACCACGTCCTTGTGGGGGATGGGGTTGCTGAAGATGACACCTTTCCTGTCATAGCACAGCGAGCCGTTGAAGGTCAGGTACGCATCAAACGCAACCCCGTCGATTTTGGGCAGCACCATGGGGGAGCGCCCGGTGGCGATGCAGATTTTGATGCCGCGGTCCTGCAAACGGTGCAGAGTCTCCAACATTTTTGGGGTGATTTTCTTCGCCTGCATATCGATCAGCGTGCCGTCAATATCAAAGAAAACGATTTTCGTCTGCGGCATGGGGTACCTCTCCTTTAAACGATATACAATCAGTATACTGCCGTGATGGCACAGTTTCTATCAATTTCCCGCCCAAAAGCAGCAGAATCCCGCCAAAATAGGCGGTCAGTGCATCCAGATGTTGTTTTCCAGGTCTTTCAGGCGGCTTTTGTAGTCGTTGATCAGGGCGTCCGTATTTTCCCCGTCCGGGAAGCTGACCAGGTAGCCGTCCCCGGCTTCGTGGAAGCCCACAATCCCGGCCAGGCCTGCCATCTCGGCCACTTTCAGCAGGGTATGGTAGTCATACTCGGCCGCGCTGATGTACAGATTCTTCAAAATCAAGACCTCACTTTTCCGGCGCAGAATGCTGCGCAATTATAATTATTATACCAGCCCCGGCCGGATTTTGCAAAGCGGATTTTATCGGGGCAATTGGTCCGATCCGTCCCCCCGCAGGGCGGGCGGGGGCGTTGTCCCCGGCCGCATGGAGGATGCCCCCTGGTATTCCGCCCGCACAACAAAAAAGCAGGCGGCCCGTCTCATCCGGGCTGCCTGCTCAAATTTTACGTACTTACAACAGTTTGTTCCCCAGTGCCTTAGTCGTTCTCTCGCGGGAGAGGCTGACAAGCTCCTGGTTGTCCAGCGTGTAGCGCAGTACCAGCACGTTGGCTACAAACAGCACCGCCAGCTTCACCGGCATACTGCCGGAGTCCAGCGGGCTTTCCTTAGCGCCGCACAGCAGCACCACGTCCGCCAGCGCCGTGCCGGGGGCGTCATCGTAGTGGGTCAGCAGAATGACCTTTGCGCCGTTGTCCTTGGCTAGACGCAGCGTATCCATCATGTCCCGCGTTGCGCCGGAGTAGGAAACGAACAGCACCACATCCTCCGGCCCCATCAGGCTGGCCGCGATGGCCTGCATGTGGCTGTCGCCGCTGGTATGGAACTTCGTGGAGATGGTGGCAAACCGCGCCCAGATGTCACCCGCCAGCAGGCTGCTGCCGCCCTGCCCGAAGCAGAACACCTGCCGTGCCCGCTGCAGCAGCGTGGCGGCCTGGTCGATGGCATCGGGGTCCAGCGCGTTGCGGGTGCCGTTCAGTGCCTCGATGGCCGTATTGTAGGCATGGGTGCACAAAATCTGCGTATCTACGCCAGGTTCCAGCTTTAATGCCACCGGCACCGTCATGGCGTTGGCCTTGGCCAGGGCAATCTTCATCTCGTTGTAGCCGTCAAACCCCAGGGAGCGGCAAAAGCGGAAAATGGTGGCCTCGGCCACGCCGCACGCCTTTGCCAGCGAGGAGATCGATAAATACTGGGCGTCCTCGGCATGCTGCACCAGGTAGTCCGCCACGATCGTGCCGGATTTTGTCAGGCTGTCGTGCTTGGCACGCAGCATCTCCCAAAAATTCTGCTCAACCATAGATGAAGATTCCTTTCCCTCGGTTTTGCGGCCCTGCTGAGGGTCGCCTAACCCTTACTATTATAGTGTAACGCCTGTCAGCGCATTTTTCAAGGCCTCGGCCACCGCTTTATGGGCCTCCGGCGTCAGGTGCATGCCGTCAACAGGGGAGCACCCCGCCCCGGGCAGCAGGTTGGCGTCCAGAAACCGCACGCCTGGCAGGTCTTTCAGCATCGGCTCCAGCTGGGCGGCGATGCCGGCACACCTCTCATGGCAGCCGGGGCCCATCTCCTCACGGAATTTCAGCTTGTCATACTCCGGCGTGATGGACGGCGGCACGATGACCAGCACGTCCGGGTGGGCGTTGTCGCGCCAGCACTCGGTGCGCAGGGCTTTTTTCACCAGCCGGGTGATGCCCAGCGCTATTAAATAGGAACTGCAGCCGAACCGCGCCTTGCTGTCGTTGGTGCCCAGCATAATGGTCACGGTGTCCAGCGGGGCATGGCTCATTAAGATGGGGTTGATGGTCTTCAGCCCGTTCATCGCCTCGGTGATGGGGTCGTCGAAGACAGCCGTGCGGCCGGGCAGGCCTTCCTCTATAACAGCCCACTCGCTGCCCAGCAGGTGCTGCAGCACGCGGGGATAGCGCTCATCCTCGCCGTAGCGGCCATCACGGGCGGGGTCGTAACCGTAGGTGTTGGAGTCGCCGTAGCAGAGCACGCGGCGCTCGGTAATATTAGAATAGTTCATTATAAACCTCCTGTTGGCAGGGCTTCCTCCTTATCCTATAAAGAATGCAATGCTTTTGTAAAGGGCGATGCGAGCATTGCGGGGTCGCGCAGCGGCCCCTGCGGCAGTAAACAATAGGGGCGGGAAGAAGCGCCGTCGAGATTGATAAGAAATAAATTTTCTATAAATCCAGTATACAGGAAAAAACGCGCTCGTGCAATGTAACAAATTTCCGATTTTTCCACAATGTCATTGTGCAACTTGCAACAAATCTGGCGACTTATACCGCGCCAGGACCTTGCCAGGCCTGCTTTATGCCTGTACATCGCTGCTTTACAGCAGGAAAGCAGCGAAAATTTTCCGTCAAATGCCGTCATATGCCAGGCTTGTCCTTTCATAGAAATGTGATAGGAAAGCCTTGCAGGCACAAAATATAGTCATATTTTAGACAAAATCCGCATGTTATGTCGGTCGTTTGTGCAAAACGACGGCAAATTTGTGAAAGGATTGTGTGTTTCGTGCATAGACAAAATGAAAAATATTTTCTACAATAGAAACATCACAAGGGACGCAGATCGGACGCATCCCTACAAACGCCGAAAGGCAAAGAAGGAGAAACCACTATGAAAAAGCAAGTATCCGCTCTTCTGGCAGCCGGTATGGCAGCCAGCCTGCTGGTAGGCTGCGGCGGCGGTGCCGCTTCCAGTTCTGCCGCCCCTGCAAGCACCGCAGAGTCCACTACCTCTGAGGCTGCTCCCGCAGAATCCACCGATGACGCCGCCGGCCAGGCTGCTGACATCACCCTGTGGACCTATCCCATCGGCAAGTGGGGCGATTCCGATTCCGTCAACGAGCTGCTGGCTGACTTCAACGCCCAGTATCCTGACATCCACGTGACCGTCGAGTATCTCGACTACACCAACGGCGACGACCAGGTCAACACCGCCATCGAGGGCGGCTCCGCACCCGACCTCGTCATGGAAGGTCCCGAGCGTCTGGTTGCCAACTGGGGCGCCAAGGGCCTGATGGCCGACCTGAGCGACCTGTGGACCGACGAGCAGAAGGCCGACATCAGCGCCAGCGTTGAGGCCGCCTGCAAGAGCAGCGACGGTGCTTATTACGAGTATCCCCTCTGCATGACCGCCCACTGCATGGCCATCAACAAGACCGTGTTTGAGGCTGCCGACGCCATGCAGTACGTGGACGAAGACACCCACACCTGGACCACCGAGAACTTCCTGAAGGCTGTGCAGGCCGTCTACGATTCCGGCAAGACCGACGTTGGCGCTATCTACTGCAGCGGCCAGGGCGGCGACCAGGGCACCCGCGCTATCATCAACAACATGTACGGCGGCACCTTCACCGATGCAGCCCACACCAAGTACACCGCTGACTCCG
>ERZ1034913.2003-NODE-2003-length-11023-cov-6.612053_pt1 | contig 11023 bp, 15 predicted proteins | sample MGYA00520697_ERZ1034913 | MGnify/ENA primary metagenome ERZ1034913 (study PRJEB33766, sample SAMN09781786) | gut metagenome | biome: gut microbiome | host: Homo sapiens | place: Madagascar | study: EMG produced TPA metagenomics assembly of the PRJNA485056 data... | reverse complement strand
GGATGAAGCAAAAGCTAAAGAAATGTCCTTCAAATCTACTGTATTTATTGCTGCTAAAGTTAAAATCTTGGATGCTATGGAAGATTTGTCCTTCCAAATTACTATGGAATAAGGGGGTAAAGTATGGCAAGTAAAGACATTCATAATCAAATCTTACGTGGCCAATTTGGTAAAGTATGGATTGATGGCGAATTATATGCAAATGTTAAATCTTTTGAAGCTAAAATCTCCCTTAAATATGAAGCGGTAGACATTAATGGCGAAATGGGTGTTCACCAACGCTTGGTAGGTTTTGAAGGTGCTGGTACATTAGTACTTCACAAAATCGATAGCCGTGTAGCACAAAAGATTGCTGGTAAAATCAAAAATGGTAGTGTACCAGACATAAAAATTGTATCTAAATTAACAGATCCAGATGTAAATGGTGCGGAACGTATCGAATTAACTGGTGTTACTTTGGACGAATTAACACACGGATTTGAAAACAAAAAGGTACAAGAAGAAAGCTATCCTTTCAAATTTGCTGATTACAACTACTTAGACTTAATTCTATAATATGTAGGCGGTGCTTAGTGCATCGCCTTTCCTTTTAATGTGAGGTGGATAATATATGGCTAAATTACAACTAGAAGATTTACTTAATCGCAATATGCAAGAGGGATTTCAATCCAAAGACGTATACGTTAAAGGTTTAGGCGGTGAATTGACTGTAATTCATCAATCACTACCAACTGTGTTACGCATTATGGATGAAATCAAACAGGATGCTACGTTGTCCACAGTGATGGATGCGATGGTACAACTTATCTATGCATGCGTTCCCTTGTTTAAAAATAAAGAATTACAAGCGAAATACGAATGTGCAGAACCTACGGATGTAGTATATAAAGTCTTAAACGATAGCGTAGAAGATATTACTGCATTAGGTGAAGCTATCTTGGGTATGTATGGTATTTCTAATCCAGTTGAAGATGTAAAAAAGCAATAAGAGCGGACAGGGAACTGACTATGTTTCGCTATTATATGCAAAAAGGCCATACATTATCCTCATTACTTGCATTAGATCCATTAGAACGCACGTTTTATTGTGCGTGCTTTGAATTGGATATGGAAGATTTAGAAAGGGGCAATAATGGCTAAAAGTATTAACGTATTACTTAGTCTTAAAGACCAATTCACCGCTCCTATGAAAAAGGCTGGGGATAGTGCCAAAGATACAGAACGTAAAATGGTAGCCATGAAGAATAAGTTAAGTAATTTTGGCAACGGAATTAATAACAAATTCTTAGGTATTGCTGGTAGTATCAGTAAAGTTGGATTAGCTATGTCAGGATTGGGAGCGTTCGCTAGTGTTGGTGCTATTGTTGATTACGGCAAAAAAGCACTAGAAACGGCCAAAAGTGCAGAGTTATCTCAAACATTATTGCGTAATAGCTTGGCTAACAACAATTCCTTGTATGATAAATCCGCAGAGTCGCTAGATGCTGCACAAAAGCAGTTAAACGAATATGCATCTAAATGGGGGCAAGTAGGGGTTATCTCTGCTGGCACTATTCGTGCTGGGTATCAAGAGTTAAACAAATGGAATGTACCTGTTGATAAGGTAGAGGGTTTATCTGAAGCCTTGACTAACTTAGTAGCTGGTAAGTTTGGTATTAACGCTACAGCAGAAGATGCACAACTAGCATCACAGGCAATCGGTAGAGCGTTCAATGGTGATGTAGCTGGCTTAACTAAAATGAAGATACCTTTAACAGAAGCACAAAAGGAAATCATCAAGAATGGTACAGAAGCAGAACGATTGGCTGCTATCAATGAAGTGGTTAATGGTACATTCTCGAAACAGAATGAAATATTGGCTAATACACCAGATGGGCAACTCAAACGGATGAAGAACCAACAGGCAGCATTGATGGCTACGATTGGTAAAGGTCTATTACCTATGCAAAAGGCTTTTATTGATATGGTTAGCACGATAATGCCAATAGTTGCACCAGTTATTCAAGATATATTTAACACGTTTAGTGGGGCTTTCACATGGATCGCACAAGTTATTACAGAGAATAAAGAAACAATTAAGACAAATCTAACAGAAGGTATGAATGTAGTTAAAAGCGTACTATCTACTGTTGGTAGCGTTATTAAGTGGTGTACTGAAAACTTAGGGTTCTTAGTACCAGTGCTTAAAGTAATTGTTGCTGGCTTCGTTGCTTTTAATGTAATAGCTGGTGTAATTCCAATCTTGGTTTCTATATTTAATGCCTTTATGACTGTAATCAAAGTTGTAAGGCTATTAACCATGTTAATGGTAAGTAACCCTATCTTGCTTGCAATTACTGCCGTAGCTATTGCATTGTATTTACTTATCGATAACTGGGGAACAGTCAAAGAGGTTGCCTTATCTGTGTGGGATAGCATTTCAAATACTGCTACTGAATTGTGGGAGTCGCTAGTCAACGGATGCATGGAATTTGTAAATGGGTTTATAGAACTTGTTACACCTCTATATAACCGATTTATGGAAATCATAAGTCCAATTCTTGATGGTGTTAAGCAGATTTTCAGCGGTATTATTGATTTCATTGCAGGAGTATTCACAGGAAACTGGGATATGGCCTTTAATGGTTTAGTCCAAATCTTCAATGGTTACTTTGGGATTATCAAATCCATCGCACAGGATGTGCTTGGATGGGTGCAAGATAAATTGCAATGGGCTGGCGAAAAGATAGATGCTATCAAAGAGGGCGGTTCTTGGTTGTATAACAATACTATAGGCCGTGTAACTGGTGAACATAATGCAACTGGTACAGAGTACTGGAAAGGTGGAGCGACATATGTCAACGAAAATCAACGTGGCGAAATTATCAATCTACCGAATGGTTCACAAGTCATTCCACACGATGAAAGCATGAAACAATTAGCAAGTAGCCGTGGTAGTGTAACAGTCAATGTAACAGTACAGGGTAATGTGATTGGTAACGAAGATTTCATGGATGCGTGTGGTAGACACGTTACAGATAAAGTTATGTTAGCAATGGGTAATATGTAGGGGGTGTGAAGTGAGCTTTCAAGATAATGCTAAAAGCGTAATGAAACAACGCTTGATGACGAAACAAGCAGACTTGCAGAAGTTAGCGGTAACACGTGCTACTAAGTTTGCTGATAAGATTTCACATGGTTTAGTCGGCAAAATCTTAGATTATGCCGAACGAAAACCGACTACAGATATTGTGTTTCACTCTGAACTTACAGACGAGTATATTACATTGCCTGTAGTACCTAACCCATTGCCTACGATTAATGAACCGCAAGCTAACGAAACCTTTAATGGTCTTAGGGGTGATATTAAACTTATAGGGCCGTTAGGGTTACGAACATTAAGCCTAGATAATATCTTATTACCTGTAAATAAAGACTATTCTTTTATTCGTGGTAATGGTACTGATGGCTTGCAATGTTTACAATTCTTTCAGGCTCAACGGCAAATGAAAGCCGTGATGCGGATATGTGTTATTCAATCTGATGGCAATGAAATCCTTAATATGCCGTGTGTTATTAATGATCTATCCTACACTTATGACAAAATTGGCGATATTAAAGCCACAATAGGGATTGAGGAGTATGTATATACTAATACATCAACAACGGCTCAATCTTCGACAGGCGGAGAAAATAAAGCTACAGATACAAAGGCGGTTAAGAAATGAAGTTACAGTATACGAACACAACCAAAGCTAAAGATGGTAAAGATGTTACTGAAACACGTGAAATTACCGCCTATACAAATAACTTTCAAAGGTCAGATGGTATTGATACCCTAGGTCAAGAATTTACTTTTGATTTAGTGGACAATCCATTTGACTTTAATCTTATGGGTACACGGCTTGCAATCGGTGGTAAGGTAGAGTTTAGTAACCAACTAAGCAACAATAACAAGAGTGCTACAATGCAACTGAACGAGCAACAACAGGAGCAAGTAGTATTTCAAGGCATTATTGTGGCAGAAAAACAAAGTGGTGCTAATAAGTACACCTATACTTGTTTTGATTACTGCTTTTATCTCAACAAATCAGAGATAGAAATTCAATTTAATGGTGTTAGTGGCCTTGAAGCTATCAAGAAAGTGTGTAGTGAAAATAGTGTTCCTTTGGGCAATGTAGCCGATATTAAGACTAGCATTAAAAAAATATATCAAGGTGAAACAGTATCTGATGTTATCAAGGATATCATCAAGCAAGCCACGGAAGAAACTGGCTATAAATACCGCCTTGAATATCGAGATGGCAAGGTACACGTTGAGGACTACAAGGACTTAGTGCTAGATAAAGTTATCACTCAACCTATCAATAATTACTCAAGAGATTTGAGTATGGAAGATATGCGAAATAGCATTATAGCCATATCTCAAAAAGAAAAGAGTACCTCTGTTAAATCGACAATTCAAGATGATGAAAGCATCAAGAAATATGGCTTAATCAAGAAGATTGTAAAGGTTGACAACAAGAAGCAAGCACAGACTGCACAAATTGCTAAGAAAACCATTCAAGATACCAATAAGGTAGCTGAAAAATTAAACCTAACATTGTTAGGTGATGATACAGTAAGGAGTGGTCGCATTATTATCATTGATGATTACACAGTAGATATACACGATAAATTCATAGTGGAAAACTGCAAGCATAATTACGGAGTTAACCATACTATGACATTAGATCTAAAGCGTGTTACTAAAGAACTTGATACTAGCAAGTATGTAACAAGTACTACTGCAACTGTTACACCTAATGCTACTAATAGTACTGCTAATGCAGCGCAAGTTGATGCTGGTATGAACGCACTCAATGGGTATCAAAGTGTATATCGTGATAATGGGTGCGTGGATGTGACGGTTAAGGCTGGCTCATATTACAGTCCATTTTTAAAGCAACAGGCTGATATTGGAACGGCTAATGTAGATACGCTGGTGAATAATGCTCAAAGTGCTGGATACAAAGTGGAAGCCTTTAATGGTTACGCTAATAAGGGTGATATCTTGGTATATGGTAACAATCAGCACGTTGTAATTTCTGATGGTGCTGGGGGTGCATTTGGTAACAGTAGTAGTAAAGGACATGCTATGTTCTACTCTGATGCCAATAATGCTTGGCACACAAACGAAGCACCTACTAAAGTAATTAGAATGTCATAAGGGGGTAAATATGGAAGGATGGCAAAGTCAGATGGCTTCTATGTTTAAAGATAGAACTAACCCTATACGGATAGGCGCTTGCCTTGGCGAGGTTATCAGCACTTCCCCTTGGAAAGTAGCTATCAAAGATGGGAAGTTTATGATAGATGCATCTAATGGTTATGTATGCTTTCAATTAATTCACCATATCACCACATACTCTTATAGACATAGTGGCAAAATGACACATAAAGGGTGTCCAGCTGGGCCACAATCTGACTATGAAGCACAGGGTGATGGCAAGATAGTGCTTGATGAATTATGGAAAGCTGGCGATAAAGTGCTTGTTATCCCAGATGAAAACGAGCAACATTTCTTTATCGTTGATATTGTGAAAGAGGGGGTATGATGTTTCCTACAGATTACAACTTCACTAATTCCATTCAATCTACGGCAACGGCTACAAACTCACAACATAAGGTGGGGCGGTCTTTTAAATTTGACTATAAGACACATCGTTTTGTATTTGAAGATGGTCGCAACGTAGAAGATACGCAGATTGAAGCAATTAAACAATGGATTGAGTTATTTATTCGCACTGAAATGAAGAAATACTTAATCTATAGTGATAGCTTTGGTTTAGATCTAACTAAACTACTAGGATACAGATTGCCAAGAGCATATAAAGTATCTGAAATTAAAAGAAGAATTACAGAGGGCATCATGAATAAAGTACCTTGCGTGGTAGTTGTCAAAGATTGGCAATTCAATGCAGGTATTTTTTATTTTACAGTGGTGACAAATACAGGTGAGGAGGTGAAGATAGAACATGAGTTCCAATTATAGTGTAGATACAATTCATAATACTATGCTCAGCAACATTGATGATGCATATCAAAAGACAGAAGGATTTCCTACATATGATATTACAAGGGGTGAAGCCTTTGCATTGCTTGAATTATGGAAAAAAGCAGAGGAGATTGAGCGAAAACAGAATGTAGACAATTTAACTGGGGATGAACTCACTAGGGTAGTATTCCAACGCAAAGGAACGCAACGAAAAGTAGCCACAAAATCTGTGTGTAATTTACGAATTGTTGACGGAAACGGAACAATACACGAAGGAGATCTATTCGAAAGCGAAAGCGGTATTCAATATGAGTCGCTAGAGAATAAAGATGTAGTTAATAATTCAACAGTAAGGATTAGATGTACAAAAGCTGGAGCCATTGGGAACGTGCCTAAAGGAAGTATTACACAAATGCCAATTACATTGGCTGGCATCAACGCAGTAATAAATGATGATGCGGCTAAAGGCGGTGAAGATGAAGAAGCGGATGATGATTTGCGTGAAAGATACTATGAAGAACTACGTGAACCAGCTACAAGTGGTAATGACTACCACTACAAGCAATGGGCAAAGGAAGTAGAAGGTGTTGGTGAAGCTAATATCATTGCACTTTGGAATGGCAATAATACTGTTAAAGTGGTAATTATCAATTCCGAAAGAAAGGCTGCTAGTACGGATTTGGTTAAGCGTGTTCAAAATTATATAGATCCAGAAAGTAAAGGGATTGGCGAAGGACAAGCGCCTATAGGTTCACATTGTACTGTGGTTAGTGCAACAGAAGTGCCTATCAACATTGATGTTAGAGGGGTACAACACACCGCATCTGCCACTAAATCTACTATTACAAATGACATTACAGAAGCTGTTACTGCATACCTCAAACGGATTGCCTTTAAGCAGTCTTACGTATCAGTTGCACAGATTAGTAACATCATTATTGATAGTACTGGTGTTACTGATTATGAAAGCGTAACTGTAAATGGGCAGACAACTAAAATCAATCTCACAAATGAACAAGTTGCCGTATTAGGTACAGTAAGCGTGGCTTTAAATGACTAATACAGATTTTAAAGAGTATGCATTAAGAGCCATTAATAAGATGTATCGTAATGATCCATGGGTTCGTGAGTTATATCAAACGGCTGGTATACAGTTACAAGATATAGATGAACTCCTAGATGTATTGCTAGATAATGGCTTCTTTGATGCGGTAGGTGATAGAGGCCTTAGGGTTTATGAAAAAGATTTGGGCATCAAAGGTGATGGTTCAGTTGAGCAACGAAGAGCCATAGTACAGATGTTATGGAACAATAACGGCAAGTGTACGCTTGATAAAATCAAGGCCATTGTTAAAACATTCGTTTTTGATGATGTAGATGTACGTTTTGAAGATGGTGTATTGAAACTAGAGTTTAATAATTCTAACTTTGTGTATGCTATACCTCAAATTCGTAAAAACCTAACTGTAGTTAAGCCATCACATATTGGCCTTAGTATTGCCGATGTACATAGTGCAGATGGTGAAATATATGCTGGTGGTATGGTAACTACACTAGAAGTAGTAAATATTCAGCCTATGACTGGATTTGATGCTGACTTAGACGATGCACAAATTGTAGCTACTGCATACTTAACTATAGGTAATGTAATTAATCGTATTGATTGTTAGAGGGGGTAAATAATGCCTAGTCAATATCCACAGAATGTAATTACTAAGCAAGGCCTTGCAATGATTGCTGAAAGTCTTGCTACAAAGAAAAACTTAATATTTACAAAGGTAGTAGTAGGTGATGGTGATGCATCAGACCGTACATTTAATGATATGGAAGATGTAATTTCTCCTAAGATGAATCTACCTGTAACAAGCGGTGTAGATGAGGGCAATGGCCAATATCTAATTACCGCTACATTATCAAATAACAATGTTAATGTAGGGTTCTTTCCTCGTGAAGTAGGCTTATATGCAAAGGTAGATGGTAAGACTGAACAATTATATAGCTACACTAATGGTGGTAATAATGTAGGATATGTGCCAGATAAAACATCTCCAATTGATAGTGAGATTTATAAAATCCGTACAGTAATTGGTAACGCAAAGAATGTTACTGTTAGTTTATCAGATAGTACATTTGTTACCAGAGGTGAGTTGAACCGATGTGTGTTAGTCGGATCTAATACTTATTTTAAAGACGTACGCAAAACGGATACAGGAATGTTATTAGTTCGTGGTGATGATACAAATAAGCCAGTAGACTTTATCACGTCTAACTATAACGATAGTGATTTGAAGAAAATTCTTACCCTAGGCACTCTTAAAGGCTTACTAGGTCAAGGGGGTATAGTAGCATCTAAGTTTGATGCAAACGGTGGCTACGTGAAATTTGCCAATGGATTTATTTTGCAATGGGGATTAACGTGGTTTGAAAATGTAAGTACATTTAAAGATGTTACAATGCCAATTAGTTGCAGTGTGTTAGTGGCACTTGCATCTGATGATATTGCTAATACGGAAACACGAGGGGATGATTTTTATATTAGTTGGAATAGTGGTTTTTCAAAAAATAATAAAACTACATTGCGATTCTTAGTTAATCGTGGTAATGCTGGTAGCTTCACATGGATTTGCGTAGGTAAAGCATAGAAAGGGGAACGCATGAACCAATATGTATTTGTATTAAATGAACATGGCGAACGTATTGCAACGCTCGTTGATAATCTAGTTAGTAAAGATGAATTGATGAGTCAAGCCAAAATGCAATTCTCTAATGCTAGTTATGTGTACTCTTCTAATGGTGATGCCATGCTAGATGCTTTTATGAGTGGCAAGGTATATGTAGATGGGCAATTTGTAGAACCGCAAATTAAAGCACCTACTAAAGCGGAACAAGTAGCACAAATTAAAGACTATTACGATAAACGCTTTGATGTACTAGATAAAGCGGTATTGCGCAGACGATTAGCTAATACAGATATTAGTGACTTACAAGCACAGTATAAAACCTTGCAAACAGAAATGGTTACTAAGATTAAGGCGGTGAAATAGCATGAGTGAAATTAAAAGTGATGTACCTGTAATGCATTTTTGTGAATACTGTTGGGCTACTTTAAATAGTGATGGTACTTGCCCAACAGAAGGATGCATCCATAATGATTTAATGGACTTAGATGAGGCAAATAATGATAACTGAATACAACATTGATATTCTACAAAAAGAAGATATTATTATTGAATTTAATATAGACCAGCCATTAATTAGTGATGATCTATTTGCTTGTGTTCGCAAATACCCTAGTGAACAAAACTATTTGACAGCATTTGAAATCGATGCAGATACAAAGGAGCAGACAGCAACAATTAAGCTAAAAGCTAGTAGCGAACATTTAAGCGTTGGCAAGTATTATTACGATGTGTGGATTTGGGTAAACAATAAGCCTAAGAAATGCATTTTAAAAGGTGTAATTAATGTAGGTGAGGGTGTATCAAATAGGGGTAAATTATGATTGATATTAAAACAACAAATGAAGTAAAAGCAATCAATGTAATAAGCCCTATTTCAGTAGAAAGATTTGTAGGGCCACCTGGAAAACCATTCACATTTGATGATTTTACACAAGAGCAGTTAGAGTCATTAAAAGGTCCCAAGGGTGACCCAGGTCCAGCGCCTGACACTTCAGAGTTCATGGTTAAAGATGAGATAGAACAAATCATTATCGAATTACGAAAGATTAACGGAGGAAATTAACAATGGTAAGACCAAAACAAGCAATTATTAATGATTTAATGGGTGAATTAGATAAGTTTGGCGGTCACATCACTCAAATTAGAGACGCCATTCAGTCAAAAGGAGTAACATCCGAAGGTAAATTATTCAAGTTTGCGGAAGAAATCAATAACATCGAACCAGCTAGTACATATGGATATATCCTTGATGCGGTAAAAGGCGCATACAATAAGGGATACTCTGATAGTGAGATTGTTGGGATTATTAACAACTTAGCAAATAAGAACCAACCACCTCAGCCGCAACCAGGTCCGAATCCTGCACCTACTTTTGATGCAGCCACTGCAACTGAAATCCCAGCTAGACAGTTCTATGGCCGTAGTGATTTAGAGGGCGGACTAACATGTCCTAACGTGGTCAAAGTAGGTGCGGAAGCATTTGTAGGCTCAGAATACAACATTGTAAAATTACCAAAAGCCACTGACATTGATAGAGAAGCTTTCAGATATTCTCAAATTAAAGTGTTATATATTCCTAGCTTTGTATGGAAGGATAATAACCTTAAATTAGATAACAGTAGCTACCCTACCTATATGCTTAATAAAATTGTTGTAGCAGATGACTCTGTTCCGCCTAGTGATATTTCTTTCAATAAAGTTGATTTTGAAGTGTATAACCACGATGAGACCAAGAAATGGGATATTTATAGAAATGTTTGGAAGGCAGTATAATACTTTATTTAGTAAGGAGATAATTAAATGTGGACATGGCAATTTCAGTTAGATGATATTCTAACAACACTAACTATAGTTAGTGTTGTCGCAGGCCTTACATATAAAGTTTTGGTACTTCCGCTGTTAGAAAAGCGTGATTTACAGCACTTACAAGATACACTTGTATTCCAAGAAAAGATGGGGGTTCTAACAGAAACACTCAATGAATTGAAGAATGAAATCAAGCTATCTAGGGAAGAACGTGTAAAGGCCTTCACGGAACATATAAAACTAGCCACAAGAGTTAATGGGATGGAATCGCGTTTGGATGAATTAAGGGGGGAAATCCATGAACATGCCGCCAAAGCTCATTAATTCATTAAAAAAATCATATCAATCTGTAAGGGTGGCCAACATCCATCCAACAGGAGTTCTTGCTACAAGGGCACTAGTACTAACAATGCTAGTGCCTATTTTATTGGTAATTACTCAATACATCATGGCTTTTATTAGTGGGTATGTATCTGATGAAGCCAACAAGTTAATTAGTGTTGGTATTAATATCATAGAT
>ERZ1034913.1999-NODE-1999-length-11053-cov-33.525186_pt1 | contig 11053 bp, 7 predicted proteins | sample MGYA00520697_ERZ1034913 | MGnify/ENA primary metagenome ERZ1034913 (study PRJEB33766, sample SAMN09781786) | gut metagenome | biome: gut microbiome | host: Homo sapiens | place: Madagascar | study: EMG produced TPA metagenomics assembly of the PRJNA485056 data... | reverse complement strand
GGTAAAACAGCCGTTGGTACGCTGTTTGGCAGCGTATCCATCACGGCAGACGGTTTGAACAACCTGTCGGACGCCAGCTCCAACATCGTCAGTTTAATTGGCTTCAAGCTGGGCTCCCGCCCCGCGGATTCTGAGCATCCTTACGGCCATGCCCGGTACGAGTACCTGGCCGGGCTGGCGGTCTCGGTGATGATTTTAGTCATCGGCGTGGAGCTGTTCAAGGAAAGCTTCGCCAAAACGCTGGACCCCACGCCGGTCAGTTTCGGCTGGCTGACGGTAGTCGTACTGGTCGCGTCCATCCTCGTCAAGCTGTGGATGAGCCACCTCAACCGCACCATCGGCCGGCGCATTGATTCCGACACACTGCTGGCCACCGCCGCCGATGCCCGCAATGACGTTATCACCACCAGCGTGGTTTTAATCGCCGCCGTGCTGACCCAAGTGACCGGCTTTGCCCGGCTGGACGGGCTGATGGGCATCGCTGTATCGCTGTTTATTTTGTACAGCGGCGCGATGCTCGTCAAAGATACCATCGACCCGCTGCTGGGTTCGGCCCCCGACCCGGAACTTGTACGCCACATTGAGGACAAGGCCCTCAGCTACCCCGGCGTGCTGGGCGTGCATGATCTGATGATCCACGACTACGGCCCCGGCAACCGACTGGTCAGCTTCCACGTGGAGATGGACGCCAATGCCGACGTCATGCACAGCCACGACGTCATCGACCGCATCGAGCGTGACCTGCTGAACCAAGATGACCTGGTAGCCACCATCCACTTTGACCCCGTCATCGCCAGCGACAGCCACGTGGCCGAACTGCGCAGCTTCCTGCAGCAGGAGGTCGCCAGCCTGGACACTCGTGCCAACATCCACGATCTGCGCATCGTGCCCGGGCCGACGCATACCAACGTCATCTTCGACTGCGCCGTCCCCGCCGAATACATCACCGAAAAGCAGCGCCGCGGCGCCAAACTGGCCGCCGCCCTGCGCGCTGCTGTCGAACGGAAATGGCCCGACCATTTCTGCATCATCAAACTGGAACCCGACTATTCCGCCGGGATACACGAAACCAAATAAAAACAACACAGGAACGAGGTATCATCATGGATTACAACAAAGCTGCCCTAGCGCTCCACAGCAAATATCCCGGCAAGATTGCCGTGCAGAGCCTTGCCCCCTGCAAAAATCGCGACGCCCTGTCCACCGCCTACACCCCCGGTGTGGCCGAGCCCTGCCGCAAGATCAAGGCCAACCCCGATGACGTCTACACCTACACGATGAAAGGCCGCACCGTGGCCGTCGTGACCAACGGCACCGCTGTGCTGGGCCTTGGCAACATCGGCCCCGAGGCTGGCCTGCCGGTCATGGAAGGCAAGTGCGTGCTGTTCAAGGAGTTCGGCGGCGTGGACGCGTTCCCCATCTGCCTGAACGCCAAAACCAAAGAGGAAGTCATTGCGGCTGTCAAGGCCATTGCCCCGACCTTCGGCGGCATCAACCTGGAGGACATCCGCAGCCCCGAATGCTTCGAGATCGAAGCTGAGCTGGAGCGTGACCTGGACATCCCCGTCTTCCACGATGACCAGCACGGTACCGCCATCATCGTGCTGGCCGGTGTGCTCAACGCCCTGAAAGTAGTGGGCAAACGCATCGAGGATATTAAAATTGTGCAGAACGGCCCCGGCGCGGCCGGTACGGCCATCATCCACATGCTGCAGGTGGCCGGTGCCAAGCACATCATCGCCGTCGACGAGCACGGCATCCTGGTCCCGGGCCGCCCCGCTGGGCTGGAGGGCCACAAGGCTAAACTGGCCGAGGAAACCAACCCCGAAAAGATCAGCGGCAGCCTGGCCGAGGCCATTAAGGGCGCCGATCTGTTCATTGGTACGTCCATTGCAGGTGCGCTGACCCCTGAGCTGGCCGCCACCATGGCCCCGGACGCCATCGTCTTTGCCATGGCCAACCCCACGCCGGAGATCATGCCCGACCTGGCCAAGGCCGCCGGCATCCGCATCATCGGCACCGGCCGTTCGGACTTCCCGAACCAGGTCAATAACGTGCTGGCGTTCCCCGGCATCTTCAAGGGCGCACTGTCCGTCCGCGCCCGGGACATCAACCCCGCCATGAAGATGGCCGCTGCCCAGGCTATCGCGGGCCTCATCCCCGACGACGAGCTGAACGAGGAGAACATCCTGCCCAAGGCGTTTGACCCCCGCGTGGCCGACGCCGTGGCTGCCGCCGTGGCCCAGGCCGCAAGAGAAAGCGGCGTGGCCCGCGTATGAGCATCATCCGTGAACTGTCCGCCGCCGCCATCACCGATGCGGTGGAGCGGCTGTGCATTGAAGCCAACACCCAGCTGCCCGCCGATGTGAAGGCCGCACTGGACAAGGCCGAGGCCGCCGAACCGTGGCCGTTGGCGAAAGAAACGCTGGGCCTTTTGCAGAAAAACCTCTGCACAGCGAAAGAAAAAGACCTGCCCATCTGCCAGGACACCGGCATGGCCTGCGTGTTTGTGGAGCTGGGGCAGGACGTGCATATCGACGGCGACCTGACCACCGCTGTCAACGAGGGCGTGCGCCGCGGCTACGAGAAAGCCTACCTGCGCAAGTCCATCACCGCTGACCCGCTGCAGCGGGTGAATACGGGGGACAACACCCCGGCGTTCCTCACCGTGCATCTGGTGCCCGGCGATGGCTGCCAGATCACCGTGGCCCCCAAGGGCGCGGGCAGCGAGAACATGAGCCGCCTTACCATGCTCAAGCCCGCCGACGGCGTGCAGGGCGTGAAGGATTTTGTGCTGGACACCGTCAAACAGGCCGGGGCCAACCCCTGCCCGCCCATCGTACTGGGCATCGGCATCGGCGGCAGCTTCGACCACTGCGCCACACTGGCCAAACAGGCGCTGCTACGCCCGCTGGATGTGCCCAACCCGGACCCGTACTACGCCGCGCTGGAAAAAGAACTGCTGGATGCCATCAACGCTACCGGTTTTGGCCCCCAGGGCTTTGGCGGTGCCACCACCTGCCTGGGCGTTGCCATTGAGCAAAAGCCCACCCACGTAGCCTGCCTGCCGGTGGCCGTCAACATCAGCTGCCACGTCACCCGCCGCGCCAGCTGCACACTGTAAGGGGGCGAACCGCATGCAATATGTTTTACAGACACCACTGCAAAAATCAGACCTTGCACCGCTGAAAGCAGGAGACACCGTGCTGCTTTCCGGCGTGGTGTATACCGCCCGCGATGCCGCCCACGCCCGCATGATGGAGTTGCTGGACAAGGGCGAGGAGCTGCCGTTCCCGATTGAGGGTGCTGCCGTTTACTACGTTGGCCCTACGCCGGAGCGCCCAGGCTGTGCTATTGGCGCCGCTGGCCCCACCACCAGCGGCCGCATGGACGCCTACACCCCGCGCCTGCTGGACCTGGGGCTGGCCTGTATGATTGGCAAAGGCAAGCGCAGCGAGGCCGTCAAACAGTCGGTCGTTAAAAATGGGGCCGTCTACCTGGCGGCTATCGGCGGGGCCGGTGCCCTGATGGCAAACAGCGTGCAGAGCTGCGAAATCATCGCCTGGCCGGACCTGGGCTGCGAGGCCGTGCGTAAACTGGTAGTCAAGGACTTCCCGCTGACCGTGCTGCTGGATACCCACGGGGGCGACCTGTACCAAAGCGGTCCCGCCGCCTACCTGGCCAGCCTGACCTGAACGGGGGAGGGGAGCGCCCATGAGCAAAGCACAACAAACCCGCCTGAAACGCCGTCTGCTGCTCTGCGGGCTGGCGCTGGTCGTCTCGGTGGCCGCAGCCATCCTGCTGGTGGTCTCTGCCAACGCCAAGCGCGCCCGGCTGCAGGCCGAAAGCGAAGCTGCTGCCAGCGCTGCCCAGGCGGCTGCTGAGAGTGAAGCCGCCGCCAAAGCTGCCAGCGATGCCGCCGCGCGGGAGGCTGCCGAAGCCGCTGCCCGTGCCGAGGAAGAGGCCAAGCAGAAGCGCGCCAACCAGGTCGCCGCCGCCAGTGAGGCTCACGAAAACACACGTTATGGCGACAAACTTGGCCGCATCTGGGTGGAGGGCACCAATGTGGATTGTGACCTCTACCTGGGCGACAGCGAGACACAGTTCAGCCGCGGTGCCGGCTGCCATGCCGAGGACGGTTGTGTGCTGCCCGGCGAGAACGGCACCGTCTTTATCGGTGCCCACACCGGCACCTACTTCTCCGACCTCGGCTCCTGCGAGATCGGCGCGATCATTCACCTGGAGACCACCTGGGGCGATTTTGCCTATAAGATCACCGATATGCAGGTGATTTTGGAGACAGACATCGACAAGGTGCGCTGGGGCGCCGAGGAGCCCAGCTGCATCCTGTACACCTGCTATCCTTTCGGCATCCTGACCCACACCACCCAGCGCTACGCCGTCTACGCCGACCCTGTAGAAACGGATGAATACGGCGTGGTAGCGGATGTGGATACTGGCGCGACCAACGCCAGCAGTGCGGTAGCAAGCAATTCTGTTTCTACCGCAGGCTAAACGCCCCATTGACAAACCCTGCCAAACTTGCTACACTAATAGTCGTTACGCGGCTATGGCGGAATTGGCAGACGCGCTGGTTTTAGGGTCCAGTGTCCAAGACGTGCAGGTTCAAGTCCTGTTAGCCGCACCATATAATTTGACGTCAGAACGTATGTTTTGACGTCTTTTTTTATTGTTTGACCACACAGCCTACTGCATTTTTATAAAAAACGCGTCCGGACGATGTTTTTCAGCATTGTCCCGGCGCGTTTGACATTGTATCGTGGTTTACGTTTCCGCTTTAAGTGTATCTCCGGGATGGCTACATTATGGTAGGTGATGGGTTCCTCGGCGGGCTTCGTTTCTTCCGTCGGGGCGGGGGTGTTCTCGTGGGCGCGGCCGGTGTGGATCTCCGGCACAACAAGTTTCTCCTGCTCCACACAGTAGCCGCGCTGCCGGACCTTGTCGGTTCATTTCTTCCAGAACATGACAGGACCTGCATGTTGGCCATGGCGTTGGTGGTGGCACCCATGCCAAAACCACATATACCGCTGGAAAGCACCGCAGCGTCGTAGTCCCGGCCTATAATATTAAACACGGCATAGCGTGCAAATACAAACATCAGCACTGTCTGGCCAGCCAGCAGCAGCGGCAGGGTGATCATCACAATGCCTTGAAACAGCGACAGGCTGATGCCGCCGATGTCGTTGATCTCGCCCATATGGGTGACGAATGTATAAATAATCCGCCTCCGCGCCGCACAGACTAAGCGGGAAAGGGGGCACTGACCGTGAATTCTCGGAAATTTTGTCGGCAGCGCTTTGGCGCGGTGGGGCTGGCGGCGCTGCTGTTGGCAATTGTGCTGCTGCTTTGCCAGGCGCATCCGGCTGTCCAAATCGAACCAGCCGCTGCCGCAGGCCCCCGCAGCGTTGCGGTCTGCGGCACGCCTTTTGGGGTAAAAATGTTCTCTGACGGCGCGCTGGTGGTGGCTTTTGCGGATCGGTATTCCGCGTCTGGCCGGGAAAATCCCGCCAAAGAAGCCGGCCTGCGGCTGGGAGACCTCATCATCTCAGCAGCGGGCCGCCCTGTGCACAGCAACGACGACTTATCCGCCGCTCTGCAGACAGGGCAGGGGAGCGCGGTCACGATCCTCTACCGCCGCGGCGGGCATGAGTACACGGCCCAGCTGACCCCCTGGGCGGATGCTTCGGGGGTGTACAAGGCCGGGCTGTGGGTGCGGGACTCCAGCGCAGGCATCGGCACACTGACCTTTGTGGACCCCGTAGCGGGCAGCTTTGCGGGGCTGGGACACCCGATCTCCGATGTGGACACCGGGGCGGATTTTACGCTGCTCTCCGGCGAGATCGTGCCGGTCACTGTCACCGGTGTGCGCAGCGCCTCACCCGGCACAGCCGGGGAACTGCGCGGGGAATTTTTATCGGACATTCTCGGCATCGTGACGGGCAACGATGCCACCGGCCTGTATGGCCGCTGGACCGCCCCGGCACAAAATGTCGGGACGATGCTGCCCATCGCCGCGCCGGGCGAGGTACACACCGGCGATGCCGAGCTGTGGACGACCCTCTCGGGCCGCACCGCCCAACACTACACCGTGCGCATTGAGCGGGTGGGCAGCGGCGGGCAGGATGCCAATCGCGACCTGACCCTGCGCATCACCGACCCGGCCCTGCTTTCCGCCACCGGCGGTATCGTGCAGGGGATGAGCGGTTCGCCGCTGGTGCAAGACGGAAAACTGGTGGGCGCTGTTACCCATGTGCTGGTGGGCACACCCGCAAAAGGATACGGAATTTTTGCTGATACGATGTTAAAAATGGCAGAAACGTATAATCAGTGATCTTACACTTCCTCAAACGCCTTCAGCCAATCCACCTCTTTATCCCGCACCGGTGCGCCCAGGGGATCCTGGCCGCGGCGGGCGCGGAACTCGCCCAGCACAGCGGCGGGCATCAGCAAAGCTTTCTCGATCTCGGTCTGGAACACCAGTTTGGGGTTCTTGATCCGGGGATTTTTCATCAGCTCTTTCCAGTAGGTGTCGTAGTCCATCGTCACGGCCAGCGCCTCAAACAGCGGTGAAAGGTCGCCGTAACGGGCGATAACCCGGTTCAGCGAGCCGACAAACTGCATGTTGGCCTTGCCCTCGATCATGCCGTCGTCCTTGCCTTTGACGTTGCGGCGGCAGAAATAGGCGGTCATCTGCACGATGTCCTCCAGCGCTTCCTGCTGGCCGCCGGAAAGGCGGGCTTTCAGGTTCTCGTAATCGCTGAATTTTTCCAGCGCGGCGATCATCGCCTTTTTGGTGGCGGCGTCCTCAGACGTCAGCTGGGCGGGAGCAGCATCTGGCTCGGCCTCAACGAAATCCGCCTCCAGCAGGTCGGGCACCGGCGGAGCCTGGTTCTCGGTCGGCTCGGCGTCCTCATCCCGCAGTTCTTCGACCCCGATGCCCGCCACGTATAGGCGGTAATCTTCTAGGTCGTTCATGATGGACTTGTACAGGTAGGGCATGGGGGCACGCTTGGTGCGGGCCGTGGGAATGACCTTGGCCGCGTAACGGCTGGCCAAGCCCTCAAACCAGCGGCGCAGGCCCTTGCAGTTGTCGATGACATTGTTCACGGTCTGGAAAAACACCGCGTTGCCGCCGTCGATCATCTTGTCGCTGGGGGCGCCGGCCATCCGCACCATCGCGTCGATAATGACATGTACGGCGTCCAGCTCCTCGGGGGCCAGCACCAGGGCCAGCTTATCCAGCTCGGCCTTCACGCCCAGCTCCTGGGCCATCAGGTCGGGTGTGGCTCCGTAGGAGTAGGGGATGGTCGTCTCGGGCACCGAGACATAGTCCAGGGTCAGAATGTTCGGATCATCGTCCAAAGTGCCTGTCTCAGCCACTTCCAGGGCGGTCGTCTTTTTGCGCAGACGCTTGCTGCGTAGTTTGGTGATCTCGTTTAGTTTCTGATCGGCCACCTGCTTATCCACCGGCTCGATGGTGACCGAGATGGCGATGACGCGCTGACGGTCTTTTTCGTATACGGCATAGTCGAAGAGGATGTCGGTCTTGCCGTTGATCTCACTTTTGGCTTTGTCCAGCACGGTGCGGCGCACGTGGGCCCAGTTGGACGCGTTGCAGTCCACCTGCTTTTTCAGCGTCTCGATGCTCCACACCAGCGGCTCTCCTTTTTTCTTCTTTTCGAGGTAGAGGTTCTGGTAGCTCTTGCACAGCTCGTAGATCTTGATGCTGTACTGGCTCTTCATCGGCAATGTGTAGGTGATGTTCATTGTCGTGTAGAACTCTTTGAGCTGGATCAGGTGGGGTTTTAAGGATTGGTCCAGCGTCAGCACGATCTTGCCGGTGCCCTCATCGATGGTGGCGCTGCTCAACCAGCGGAACATCGTGATTTTTTGCGTACCGGCCAACCGGATCCACTGCACCTTGGCGTTGGCGATATCCTCGATGTTTTTCTTGACCTGTTTGTACATCGAGCCATTGTGCGGGTCCACGCCGCAAAGTTTCAGGAATTCGTAAATCGACATCTCGTACCGCGGCAGCTCGGTATCCGACGGCTTGATCATAGCGAAAATGTGCAGCATCAGCTTTTGTTGGCTCAGCGTCAGGCTGTACATGGCATTCTGGATCAGGTCGTTGGATTTGCGCACAATGGTCTGGTTGCCCCGGGCGCTGTAGGTAGCGACCGGGGTTAGAGCCTCGTCATTGGTCCGTGGGGCGTTTGACTGTTTTTTGGGTGCCATAGTGTTACCTCTGTTTTTCCCGCAGCTATGCTTGGCTGTGCCAAAATGGGTGTTTTGGCGCACAGCCTACGACGGTAATGCTAATAATAGCAGATTGTGCTTCATTCGTCAATTATTGTAATAGTCAGCACATTTTGATTTTTCCGCAAAAATCCTGTATCCGTCGGTCTTATCTCTTTATGCTTTTAGTTTTTTTATTTAGATATAATGTAAAGCTGTGCTGCCGATAACAACCGAAATGTGCGCGGAATAACAAGTGCATTGTGCCGAGAATAACTACAGATCTGTGCCCGGAACAACAATATGCGGGGGATAACAACCCTACTTGGGCACAAAATGGGGGCTATGCGGCAAAATGTGCGCTGAATAACAATCACTCGGGGCGGCGAAAGATTTTGCGGAGGGCAGACAGGCAATTTGGAATTGTGCCGCGGATAACAACAGGGGACCACGGTTGTTATTCACAGCATAAATTGCCGCAAAAAATATTTTTGCTGTGCGATAGTGGGCGGAGAAAAGTGGAAAGGATTTTTAAGATTTTGGAAATGTGCGCTGGATAACAACGGGGAGGATGAGAATTTTTTTGAGGGGGACGCGGAGAGGATTTTGCCGGCCAAGTTGTATTTGCCTGGGCTGTTGGCGGATACGCAATTTGGAAACCGAATGAAAAACGCTGTACATAGAATTGTGCTGTGGATAACAACCCAGCATTTTCTTTGTCTGCTGTGGTGGATACGCGGGGAAAGCGGCGGTAAACCGTAAAAATATGCAAACAATAACAACTGCTGATAGAAAACAAAAAATTAGCGGTATTGCGATAAATACGGGCACATCGGCAATGAAAAAATGTGCGCAGAATAACAATCCTGCGTGCAAAATCCCGGAAAACAGCCTGCGGGCATGCCCTGCTTTAAAATGTGCAGCGAACAACAACCCCAGCCAACGGGGCCGCTGCAGCCTGTTGCACACCCAATTGTGTTGTCAATAACAACCCTGTGAGGAAAAGGCTGCCCTGGGAATTGTGCCGCCAATAACAACAGCTGCTTTTCGCCTTGAGAGCTGCTGACTGCAGGAAAATGTGCGGACGATTCCAACAGACCACACAGCCCCAAAGCCCGGGCCAGACCCACCCCTCAAAAAGGAAAATGTGCGCTGAATAACAACCCAGCCTGGGTATATGCCTAAACCCCGCCCCGCCGAATTGTGCCGCGAATAACAATACCCGCCTGGGCCGCCCACCAGCCGTTTGAATTTGAAAGTGACCCGCAAGCGAAATCATAAGAAACCATAAATTGTGCCGCCGATAACAACCTCAAAATCTCTCAATCGGCCATGCCCTCACCGGTAAACTGTGCCGTGAATAACAATAGTAAGCAAAAGCCAGGCCAGTTGTTATCGGCCGCACAATTTATATTTTTTTTTTCGCGGGAATCACAGGCAGAAAAATTTTTTATAAGATAGTAACCCGCTAACTACCCCCACAAAACTGCCCTATAATTTTTTCTCGGGTACTTTTCTGCACCGCAGTCTGGGCTGCGCCCACCGCAAATTATGCCGTGGATAACAACCATTCCTGCAAAATGTGCTGCCGATAACAACACGCCCCTATCATATTAAGGTAGAAATACGCATCTGCACAACGGAAAGCGGGAAAATGCCGGGACCATAAAATTTCCAGCAAGAAAACCGCCTAACATGGTAAATTGGAAAAACTGGAAAATTACTGGAAGCAAATAACAGGGCCGAAAAATGTCTGTATTTTTAGAAAATGACGGCAAATCTAAGGAAAATGACGAATTGTGTCGAACGAAAATAGCGGGAATCGCTGAAAAAAATGGGAAAACCTCTTGCGATGAATGGAAAAATATGGTAAAATTTCCACAGTAAAGAGAACGACGGGCAAACACCACAGCGTGCGGCACCTGTTCATTGTATGGAGGAAAGTTGACGATGGATAAGATTAAGTTTGTTATGACCAATACCAGCGACATCGTGACGGAAGTCTGCCGCGAAGCGCTGGAAGCCAAAGGCGTGACCGTGATGGTGTGCGACAAAAACGGCACCGCCGCCCTGGAGACCCTGCTGGCCGTCCACCCCCAGGCATGCCTGCTGGACGCCTTCATGCCGGACCTGGACGCCATCACCGTCAAGCAGCGCTACGAGGAAAAGAACAGCAGCGGCGTACATACCACCTTCTTTGTCACCGGCGCGTTCCAGAGCGAAGAAGTCGAGCAGGACCTCTTAGATAACGGTTTCTCGTTCTTTTTCGTGAAGCCGTTCGATGAAAACGTGCTGGTCAGTCGGGTACTGCGTGCCGCCGGCGGTGCCAGCCGCCCGCAGCCGGTCTCGCTGGATTCCGATGAGCTTACCGTCACCGAGATCCTGCACCAGATCGGCGTGCCGGCCCACATCAAGGGCTACCAGTTCCTGCGGGATGCCATCCTGCTTACCACCGCCGACCACGAGTACATCAACGCCGTGACCAAGCGTCTCTACCCTGAAATCGCCAAGCGCAACGGTACCACGGCCAGCCGCGTCGAACGTGCTATCCGCCATGCCATCGAGGTCGCCTGGGACCGCGGCGATGTGGACACTCTGAACAGCTACTTCGGCTACACCATCCACAACCTCCGCGGCAAACCCACGAATAGTGAGTTCATCGCGATGATCGCCGACAAGATCCGCCTGGACAAAAAGCGGAGAGCATAAGGCCGCATAAACCCCGCCACTATCCGCAAAACCGGCATTTTGTGGCGGACGCTGCAAACCGATAAACTCGCGGATTCATCGCTAT
>ERZ1034913.1997-NODE-1997-length-11073-cov-10.231530_pt1 | contig 11073 bp, 22 predicted proteins | sample MGYA00520697_ERZ1034913 | MGnify/ENA primary metagenome ERZ1034913 (study PRJEB33766, sample SAMN09781786) | gut metagenome | biome: gut microbiome | host: Homo sapiens | place: Madagascar | study: EMG produced TPA metagenomics assembly of the PRJNA485056 data... | reverse complement strand
CCACTCCCCGCCCTGCATCTTTAGGTATCCCATTCCACTCTCTCCTTCAACACGCCCAGTGCGACCCGATACGCCTCCCGTTCTTTCGCCCAGGCAGCCATCAGGTCATCGTCCTCGTCCTCCTTCATGCTGCACCAGGATTCCATTTCTTCCGCGGTTCGCAGCTTTGCCTGGAAGAAGGCGATCACTTCTCGCAGTTCCATCTCACGTCCTCCCTTCAAACGGACACTCCTCGTCCATGCTAACTTGACTAGCCTCCCACCGCAGCTCTTCCCCTGCTTCCGCTACCCGCTCCCGCAGCGGCTTGTGCTCCTGCCGCTGACTGAACCGCTGGGTGCTGCCGTCAAAGTCCAGGGCGATGATCTTCAGCGCCTCGCCCTCCTTGTTCTTGGCAATCTTGAGGTCTCTGTCAGGCTTGCTGCCGTCGTTGGGATACAGCCGATAGAGCAGCAGCACGATGTCCGCGTCCTGCTCCAGCTGACCCGATTCCCGCAGGTCGGACATGGAGGGCTTCACCTGCGCCCGATCCTTGGCCGGTCGGGACAGCTGGGACAGCCCCACCACGGTGATGCCGTATTGATTGGCCAGGGTGTGCAGCGCCATGGAGGTCTGAGACACCTGCTCGTACCGGGTCGCCCTGGGGTTCTCGGCCTTGAGCAGCTGGATGTAGTCGATGTAAATAATTTGATAGTTTTTCGCCTTGGCCAGGTTCATGACCTCGGCTGCGGTTCGGCCTGCGGCAGGCAGAATATCCAGGTGCCGGTCATACACCGTCTGCCCGTTGTGAGCCATGGCCTGCCAGTCCTCGTTGCTGAGCTGGTGCCGCTTGATGCGCTCCATGGGCAAGCCAGCAACCATAGCCATCTGCCGGTCAAACAGCTTGTCCGCACGGGTCTCCAGGCTGAAGAACCCCACCCGATACTGCTCACTCTGTGCCCAGGCGAAGGACAGTGCCAGGGCGGTCTTGCCGTCGCTTGGGTAACCGCCCAGAATGACGAAATCCCCCAGCTCTGCATACAGTCGCATATCCAGCTTTTTCAGCCCCCAAGGCAGATAGCACACCGGCTTTTTCGTGTCGTGCCGCTCATAGAACCGACCCAGCAAATCCTGCTGGGTGAACGTCTCCTGGTTGCTGCGCACCGCCAACGCCTCGCCGATACTGGCCGCCGCCTCCCTAGCGGCGTCACTGGTCTGACACTCCGCCAGCGCCAACCCCAGCCCCCGCAGGCGGCTGAGCTGTGCCTGTTCCAGCAAAATGTCCACGTACGCCTTGCAGTTGGCCGCCGTAGGCGTCAAATCCAGCAAATCCAGCACCAGCTTCCGGTTTGCGGTGGCATCGCCCTCCAGCGCATGGAGCACCGTCACCGCATCGATGGCCGTGCCGTCCTGGGTCAGCTGCTGGATGGCGATGTACAGCTCCCGATAGGGCTGGGTGTAATCCTCCGCACGGGTCTTCGCCAGCACCTCCGGCACCCAACGCTTGTCCAGCAGCATAGAGCCGATGACCGACTGCTGCGCCGCGATCCACTGTTCTTGCGCAAAATACTCAGACATATTCGCAGCCTCCTTCTTCTACCCGTCCTCTGTCCGGAGACGGCGGTGGTGTCAGCTCGTCCTCCCACCGTTCGCCGTTGAGCCAGGTGGTCGGGTGCGGGATGACTCCACGTCGCCACTGCTCACTGCGGATGTGTGCATCCAGCCCGGACAAAATCTTCGCAAACAGTACCGGATCAGGGTCGAGCTTCTGCCACTTCTCCCAGGCTTTCTTCTTGCCTTCCTTCCGAGGATACTTGTGCCAGAACTGGTCGAACTGGTCTCGCTGGCTGACGCCCGCACCGGCAGAGTGTGTTTCTTTTGTTTTCTCTTTGTGTTTATTCTTTGGTAACGCTGCGCCCGTATGGGCAGAATCATTCGCCCGTTCGGGCAGAGCCGTCTGCCCATTTGGGCGAATGGAATCGTCCGTTTGGGCGGACACTTCTACGTTGGAAATGCCATAGTACCCCAGGACGTCCTGGGCGGTGATGGTGTACCAGGTTGTCCGGTCGGTAGCACGTTTGTTGTAGTTCCCCTTCTGGATCAGCGCCTGTTGTTCCAGGCTGGCCAGGATGCGCCGAATTTGCTTCACCGACCAAAACGGGAACCACTCCGTAAACGCCTCCAAGGAGCTGAACGTCCACACCTGGCCGTCGTGAATGTTCCGGCCATCCAGGGCGTTCTTGCGCATCCAGTAGGCCAGATTGTGGAGCATGATGGCTTCGTCAAGCCCATACTGTTGGGCAAGCTCCGCTGAAAAGTGATATTCACCCATGCTGACCCCACTCCTCCGCATCTCTCACACTCCGCGCCGCCATAGCAGCATCGGCCACCTCATCCTGATAGCGCCGCACCGCCTCCCGCAGGTCGCTGACCATCTGCTCCACTCCGGCCAGGGACAGCCCAGCCTTTTCGAGCTGCACCCAGGCTTTCCAGTCCTGTCCGTACCGCAGCTGTACGCTGGACTCGTCCACCGCTTCCGCAGATGCCAACAGCCGCTGCGAGATCAGCAGCACAGAGCGCAAAATGGAAGTGCTCCGTTTTTCTGGTGTCATTGCCATGTCTGTACCTCCTGGCCAAGCCATTTCACGTAGGCGTCCAGCCCGCTATAGCGGCACTTTTCATGTTCTGTCTCCTTGGCCGGACAGGGTCCATAAAGTGCCGAACAATCCCGACAAATCTTGTCATCCAGCTCGCCTGCTGCAATCGCGGTGAACATGGCTGCCAAGTCTCTGTCGGTCATCCTGCGGATTTTATCACCGTTTGTCATTGGTATCCATCCCTTGATTTTGATAAATGGAGCCGCCGATGGGACTCGGACCCATGTCTGTCATTCCGGTCACAGATGTAATGAAAACACAACAAGTTCTGAAAAAAGAGAAGGATATGAACCCAAAATGTTGTGACAGAAATGGCCGTCTCACCATCCAGACTGCGGCGGCATGACCCGGCGCAAGGCCGGGTATTTGGGGAGCTGTTCCGCCAGGGGTGGGAGTTGCACCCGCGCCCCGACATGATACCGCCGGAGAGGATACCGGCGGGCTGGAAGCCGAAAAATAAGAAGAAAAAATAGGAGTTTTTATAACATGAGGAAAAGAAAGAGGTTAAACTGTGTAGGTAGGTTCAAAATGAGTAAAGTTGGCTTCCAGCGACGGGTCGAATTTACGCCAACGACCCGTTTCGGCCAGGCGCCTCCTGGCCATCATCAGGCTGGGTGTGCAGTTGTGGGGGCTTGTCCGGGTCAAGTGGGGCAAGTGCTGGGATGTACCGCACTAAGCGACGCCAGTTGGACGGTTGCGGACAGCATACACCTTGCTCCCAGCTCTGATAGGCCCCACGAGTCACCCCAAGGTGCTGTGCCATCTCGTGCTGATTGAATTTCCATCGTGCCCGCTCCTGCCGCAGAGCATTCCCAAAGGCGCGGTATGTCTCCCGTGTCCACCAGGTGCGGAATTTCGGCGACTCCGGCTTGTCCCACACGCAGACCGCCCGCCCACAGTTCAGGCAGTCCGCCGGTGTCTTCCCGCAGCTCATCGATTACTCCCGTGCCGCCGCACAACGGCGGGCCATCCGGCCCACCGTCAGATGGGTGCGCTGATACATATCATGGAGCGTGCGGTTCACCTGTGCTGCCTTCGCCCGCTGGGCAATGGCAGCGTCCAGCGGCTTGCGATACGCCGCGAAGCGCTCACACGTGTCGTGGCAGATGGCCTGCCGGTCGGCGCAGTCAATACAAGGACATTTCATCTTCGTCCTCCTTCCACTGGCTGGACATGACCAACTCCGTCTTCCGCCGGATGCCCCGATAGGCAGTCATAGCCACCGCAAACAGCAGCACCCCACCACCCAGCAGGATGGCCCCTGCCCGATAGCGCTCCAAAATGCCGCAGGCGATACCAGCGCAGCCGGACACAAAGCCCAGCAGACCCGCCATGTCGCCGATCAGCGCGAACTTCTTGCTTTTTTCGTTCATGATGTTTCCTCCGTTCTTTTGTCCCGTCACGGGCACAGCCAACGCGCCAACCCCACCAGCGGGATCGCGTAGGCCGTCCCGATCATCTTCCGTGGGAACGTCTTGTCATTCAGCAGCGTCCGGCGGTAGAAGCCCAGCAGATCGCACGCCTCTTGCAGCGTGATGCACTCCCGGCCGGGGAACTTCTCATCCAGCCGCGCCAGCTGTTCCCGGAAGCCTTCCTTTTCTCTTGCCATGGTGTTCACCTCCTAAAAAATCATACGTACCAGCCGCACCAGAAGCAGGCCGACCAGGGAACCCATAAAGTAGAACACAATTACCAGAGGGTCAAATCTTTTCATTTCATTACACCTCCAGATATAGCCCCACATTCACCTCAACACGAATCTCCGCATCGGGTCTGTCTTGCTGAATCTTCTGAATCAATCGCGACGCAGTTTCATATTTAGACCCAGGAGACAGTTTGATGATGAATACGACTGGACGCGGGTGCGGTGCTGGGGTGCAACGCTCCTCAAGTTCACCGTCTCCCTCGACTTTTCCCTTAGGCATGGGGATTTTGTGTGGCGGGTCAGGAACCGGAATGTGTCCACCGCCATCAACGCTAAATTCAGACATTGCCCTAATTGCTTCAGGCGCTGTCAGACTTTCACATTGCATTTTGAGTCATACATCCCTTCTATTTGCGATCGCGTACACGCCGCAAGCGCTTCGTAATACTTCGCCTTATACTCGTAAACCTGTGCTTCCAACTTCATTGCCCGAAGTTCCCTCTCATGCTCCGAAAGGTCATGCTGAGGGGCTTTTTTTGCGTCCATGTTCTCACCTCCCCTCTCAGCTTGCTCCATGTAGTCCGTCTTTTGGGACTATTCATAATTAGTTTCCAAAACATTCACGCTTTGTTCCAATATCTTGTGCATCTTTCGTTGAGAGCTATCTACATTTTGTATATAATGGAGTCATCAACAAGAAAGTTCTCCATTGGGATATTTAACGCTGAACAGATTCTTGCAAAATTTGTTGCCGTCAGACGTCGCTGGCCACGGATCAGCAGCCACAGGTGTTGCGGAGATATACCACACCTTCTCGCAATTTGCACCTGGGATTGATCTGAATCAGCAATAGCCTTTGCAATCTTCTCAACATCAACTGTTATCACCTTACTCCCCCCTTTCTTGTTGACATCTGCATGGAAAGGAGGTCTTTCGATGGGCAAGATTTGTCCTCTGTCTATCCAAAGTGGGCGCGTCAGCTTATGCAACACCGCTTGTATGTTGCTTGACACGGACAACAAGTGCAAACTTGTAAAGCTGATTGATAAAAAGCTCGCCAAGGAAACTAATCAGCAAAAGTAACAACATCCTGCGCCAGCACGGCCTTCACCACATCGAGCGAATCTAACACCTCTCTGTGCGTGAGGCCTGCGGTGCTGGCTGATTTCAAGACCTCAATAACAAACGGCTTCACCGCTCTAGGTGAGCGCAACAGCTGTTCCAACTCAATCAGCTCATCAATGCAACTATCCATGTTCTCACCTCCCCTCTCAGCTTGCTCCCGCTCCTTGTCCTTTCCCCTGCATTGTGGTAAAATACAGCAGAAAGGGGGTGAATCAAGTGAACGAAGATCAGATCTATGCAGACATCTACGAAGAACTTGCGATGCTCTACATGCATCACCAGGATTTGAGCGGAAAAACTCCCGGTGAAATTTATCAGATGTTCCGCAGTGCATACGACGAAATCCGCAATGCAGAAAAGGCGCGTTTGGATGCAGAGGAACGCCGTACCCACGAATACCTATAACGATTTCCACCCTTCTGGCGCAGAGAGAGCATGGCAGTGCTTTCCCTGCGCTTTCTGTTTTCAGAATTTGAAACGGTCATACACCCGTCGAGTTTCCTTGGCGGCCTGGTATCTCTCTTCCGCCTCTGCCAGCTCCGTCGCCTTCTCAGGGTCATTGCAATCCTTGAGCTTCTGCCACGCCTGCTCTGCGACCATTTCCCGTTCTTTCAACGCCGTTCTGACTCGGTAAATTTCATATGCGGTCATGTTCATATCCTCCATAAATTTTTCTTTTCTCTCGCTGATCCTGTTTGGTCAATTTACTTATAAAAATCAAACGGAGACTTCCCGAGAAAATTACAAATAGCTAAGAATTCATCTGCTCTGAGGTCTCTCTCTTTCGCTGAAAGGCTCCTTCGTAGGATTCCATCAGGCACACCAGTCCCCCTGGAAATTGAACTGATTTTTATTCCAAGCTTATTGACATACTCAGCAACACAGTTCGTTGCCTTATCCATTCTGATTCACCTCCCTTGTTTTCTACGTTTCTCAGAACACAAATGTATGTTACACCAAGTTTTGTAGAATGTCAATGCTTTTTTCTAAGTTTCAAAGAATTTTCGTTGACACTCACATATTCTTATGCTATATTCCTAAGCATGAAGGGAGTGAAACCGTGGATAATAAAACATTTGGCTCACAACTGAAAAAGAACAGAATCTTCGCTAAAAAAACAGTAGCAGAGGTTTCTGAGTATTTAACAGCGAAGGGCTATAAAGCATCCGAAAAGACAATATACAGTTGGGAATCTGGGCGAAGTCAACCATCCCCCGATGCCCTTTTGGATTTATGCCGCTTTTATGGGATTGACGATGTACTTCACGCATTCGGCTACAAATTCACAGAATCCGAACAAAGAGTGACAAGAAAAAACACCGCACCTAAAGCAGATACGGCGATCAATATAACGAATAGATACAAACAACTGGACGAACACGGAAAGTTAGTTGTATGCGCTGTGATAACTGAAGAAGAACGTCGATTGCAAACACTACCAAAACCGGAGATGGAAGCAAAGGTCATCCATCTCCATTGGAACGATCAGCCTGCCTCTGCTGGCACAGGTTTTGACCTACACGAAGAGCATATGGTCAGTTGGTTGGTCTGTTATAACGAGCTGACCAGAAAGGCTGATTTCTGCCTAAATGTCAAAGGGCATAGTATGGAACCCAAATTCTATGACGGAGATACGGTTCTCGTGCGAGAGCAGCCATCTGTAGACATCGGGGAGATTGGCCTGTTTGTAGTAGATGGAAATGGGTATATCAAGAAGCAAGGGGTAGATCGTTTAATCTCGCTGAATCCGGATTTTGATGATATTTTCCCAAATGAGTTTTCAGACGTCCGGTGTGTAGGTAAAATAATTGGCGTGCTGGATCCACAGTGGATTATCTCTCGGTAAATAAAACCGCCCTGGTTCTACCAAGGCTAAGTATTCCAAAACGCAATTTCACACCAACAAACTTGCAGCACACGAGAACAGATAACGCAATATAACATCATACAACACGATACAACAAAACTTTTTTTCAAAAATGATTGACAATCATTGAAAACTCGCATATAATAGGGGCGTAGCGATGCTACTGAATATGGGCTTGTCCCATATGCTAAAAGCCCCTGGCAGTAAGCCTCCCACCATAAGGGATGCGCCGAGCCCAGGGGCTTTTGATTTTGTTTTCACCCTTATAGATAGAGAGGAACTGGTACAATGTCAAAAACTGCGATCCTAGTGGATGGGGGCTTTTACCGAAAGGTAGCACATGGCAAGTGGGGAGAGCACACACCTATCGAAACTGCTGACGCCCTTGTGCGCTACTGCCGTCGCCACTTAAAAGAGCATGATACGATGCACGACCTATACCGTATTTTTTACTATGACTGCCCTCCGACCGAAAAACAAGTCTATCATCCGCTCTTAAAACGAACAAAAGACTTTGGTCGGGATCCGCGGTTTCAATGGACAGTCGATTTTCTAAACCGCTTAAAAGAAAAACGCAAAGTGGCGCTTCGTCTGGGTACTCTTGATGAGCAAAACATCTTCTATGGCTTGAAATACTCGACCGTAAAAAAACTTCTTAACGGCGATATTACGTTAGATGATCTCACCGAGCTTGATTTTGAATTGAACCTTCGCCAAAAGGGCGTAGATATGAAAATAGGGATTGACATCGCATCCCTTGCCTACAAAAAGCAAGTAGACCAAATCGTCCTGATTGCTGGTGATAGCGATTTTGTTCCCGCTGCGAAGCTAGCACGCAGGGAAGGCATTGATATTGTGCTCGACCCCCTTGGACGTCCTATTAAAAAATCGCTCTTCGAACATATTGACGGAAAACGCAGCTGCGGAAATCCATACCACACAAAAACAACTTATAAATAAGCTAAAAACCGCCCTGGTGCTACCAACACCAGGACGGCAGAGCGGCGGCCTGTGCTACCAACACAGACGGCCAAACGCAAATAAACCTGTTCCAAACCTAGGCACCTTTGCGCCCTTTTATTGTACCACAGTGGGGCGTCGAGGCGCAAGCGAAAAGGAGGCAAACCACGATGGGAAAACGAAAGGAAAGCAAATATCACCGCCGGAAGGACGGCCTGCTGGAGACCACCCGCACCGACCGCCGCACTGGCAAGCGCATTCACTTCTATGGCAAGACCGACCGAGAGATCGACCAGCAGATCCTGGAGTACACCTCCCGGATGGAGACAGGGCGCACCTTCCGGGAAGTGGCGGACGAATGGGAGGACTTTCACTTCCCCACGCTGGCGCCCAACACCCTGAAAGGCTACCGCCCCGCTCTGCGCCGGGCCATTGATGAATTTGGTGAGGATCCCATCCAAAAGATCACCGCCAGGGACATCAAAGCCTTTCTGGTTGCGTTCGCCCGTGGCCGACGGGCGCGGAAAACGGTCTCCACACAGCTGTTGGTCATCAACCTCATCTGTACCTACGCCATCGAAGAAAGCGGGGATCTGGTGTTAAATCCGTGCTCTGGCGTGTCACTGCCCAAAGGCTTGCCCAAGACCTACCGGGAAGCCGCCAGTCCGGAAGACGAAGCAATCGTGCGCACCTCAGCGGACGTCTGGCTGCTGCCCTACCTCATCATGTACACCGGCCTGCGCAAAGGGGAAGCTCTGGCGCTGACCGACGCGGACATTACGGCGGACTACATCCGGGTGTGCAAGAGCGTCTATCACGAGAATAACAAGCCCTACATCAAGACGCCCAAAACCGAGGCCGGTAACCGCACGGTCCCTATCCTGGATCCGCTGAAGGAGCGGCTGCCCAAACGGTTCAAGGGGTATCTCTTCTCCGATGACGGCGGAAAGACACCGCTGACCGAAATGCAGTACCAGAAGCACTGGAAAGCCTTCGTCCGGGCCACCGGCATCCAGGCAACTGCCCACCAGCTCCGGCACAGCTACGCCACCATGCTGCACGAGATGGACATTGACGTAAAGGACGCCCAGGCGCTGCTGGGGCACAGCACCGCCGCCATGACCCAGGACATCTACACCCACCTGCGTGACCGCCGGAAGCAGGAGATCACCGACCGCATCAACCAGCGCCTGGCCGAATTGCAGCAGGGCAAAGGGACGGAGCAGCTCTAATCCGTTACGACATTTTTACGACACAGCAGCGCATTTCTGGGCAAATAAGAGCATAATAGACCACAGCACCAAAACAGAGGAAAAGGCGTAATTCCTCACTTTTTCATGCTTAAATACGCTAAAAGCAAAAAAGAACCGCTGAAATCACAACAATTTCAACGGTTCTTTTTGGCGGAGAAGGAGGGATTTGAAGCCTGTGAAAGTGTTGATATAGCAACACGATTCACGATATTACGACGCCACTACGACGGCCTAGCTATCCAGCAGATCGATCGCCCGCTGCAAAAACTGCGACATACTGATTCCCTCTTTGTCCCGGTACAGCGCAATCCGCTCTGCAAGCTCCGGTTTCACCTGGACAGTGATCTTCTTATACGTCTTCTCATTGTAGCGCTGCTTGACCGCCGTGCTTGTGTGCGTCTTGCGCTTTCCCGTCTCGTTCATGATAACCCTTTCTCTTGCCTTTTCCGGTGCTGTGTGTTAGAATACATTTACCATAACCGGGCGGCGGCAAGTACCGCCCGGCGTTTGGCTTCTCTTGTGAAGTCCTGCTTACCGCTTAAGCAGGGCTTCTACTTTTTTCTTTGCTTCTTCAATGTCCTTGCATCCATCCAGGATGTCGATAATCATCTTCAGCAACGTCTGAAACTGATAATCACTCATCTGTTCTTCCATGTTATCTCCTTTCTGGCACCTGCCACCGTATTATCTGGAGCTTTCCTCCTGACAATTATAGTATAGCATACTCCCGGTAGTATGTCAAGCGAAAATTTCACTTTCTTGTTGAAAGATCGCAAGTTTTTATACAAAAAAACGCCTGGAGCACTGCCCCAGGCGCTTGCTGTTATCTCATTATACTTTTGCCCGCACCAAATAGTGAATCACTTGCGTGCGGTCATAATAAGGCGCGATAGGACCAATGTCGATATACCGACCATTCTTGGTATTCGACCGGAAGGGGCCTCCGGCGTCGTACCACTTGCCACCCCCAGCATAGATTGCCAGGTTACTATCCCAAACGCACACATCCCCCGGCCGCAGGTCGGCCAGCTTGTCCCAGGTCTTCCGGCCAACACTGATGACCTGACACCCCAGCAGGTTGCCGGTGCCGGTGACCTTGCCGTTGTCGTGGCTGATACGCTTGCCAGCCGCCAGCAAACCCACATCCTGCAAAATCCAGGACACATAGTGGGAGCAGGTAGCGCCGGGGTACTCCAGCTTCCGGGTGGCGTCAAAGGTGGACTTGGCACGATAGTTCTTATCCTGGTAATGCCACTTGTGCTTGACCATGTACGCACCCATTTCCGCCGCACGAGCCAGGATTGAATCTTGGATGAGCGCCGCCTGGGTCTTCGGGCCTACAACGCCGTCCACGGTCAAGCCGGCCTTGTACTGATAACCACGCACTGCGCTGTCCGTCTGCACACCCCAGATACCGTCCTCGGTGAGCAGACTGCCCAGGATGTTCAACCGGTGCTGGAGCAGCTTGATGGCAGCGCCGGTGTCGCCCTTGCGGAGCAGGCCGTCATCAGCGTTTTTGGTCTGCCCAATGAGCTGATAAATCTGGGACAAATCCACAGCGGTACTGATGCCAGCAACCCGTCCCTTGTC
>ERZ1034913.1994-NODE-1994-length-11085-cov-25.685222_pt1 | contig 11085 bp, 8 predicted proteins | sample MGYA00520697_ERZ1034913 | MGnify/ENA primary metagenome ERZ1034913 (study PRJEB33766, sample SAMN09781786) | gut metagenome | biome: gut microbiome | host: Homo sapiens | place: Madagascar | study: EMG produced TPA metagenomics assembly of the PRJNA485056 data... | reverse complement strand
CAGCCTCATAGTAGTACTTGTCGTGCATATACTGGATGAGGTTCAGGATGTTGACGTACAGCCCGGCCAGCCAGTCCATCATGACATCGTACTTGGCCATGACCTCACTATAGTCGAGGTACTCGGCCGTGATGGGCGCGTAAGCGGGGCCGACCTGCTCGCCGAGTTTCTCATCGACGCCGCCGTTGATGGCGTACAGCAGGCACTTGGCAAGGTTGGCACGCGCGCCGAAGAACTGCATCTCCTTGCCGGTCTGGGTGGCAGAAACGCAGCAGCAGATGGAATAGTCATCGCCCCAGACAGGCTTCATGACATCATCGTTCTCATACTGGACACTGGAGGTGTCGATGGAGATCTTGGACGCATAATCCTTGAAGGTCTTGGGCAGGGCGCTGGAGTACAGCACCGTCATGTTCGGCTCGGGGGCGGGGCCCATGTTCTCGAGGGTGTGCAGGAAGCGGAAGTCGTTCTTCGTGACCATGGAGCGGCCATCCATGCCGATGCCGCCGACCTCGAGCGTCGCCCAGACGGGGTCGCCGCTGAACAGCTGGTTGTAGCTGGGGATGCGGGCGAACTTGACCATACGGAACTTCATGACCATGTGGTCGATCAGCTCCTGTGCCTCGGTCTCGGTCAGGGTGCCGTTGTCGAGGTCGCGCTGGATGTAGATATCCAGGAAGGTGGACACGCGGCCGACGGACATAGCCGCGCCATTCTGGGTCTTGATGGCGGCCAGATAGCCAAAGTACAGCCACTGGACAGCCTCCTTGGCGTTGGCAGCAGGCTGGGAGATGTCGAAGCCGTAGGCGGCAGCCATCTCCTTCATGCCTTTCAGGGCAGAAATCTGCATTGCAATTTCTTCGCGCTGGCGGACGACCTCCTCGGTCATCGTGCCGTCGCCGCAGTTGGCAAAGTCGTTCTGCTTGGCCTTGATGAGGTAATCGATGCCGTACAGGGCTACGCGGCGGTAGTCGCCGACGATACGGCCGCGACCGTAGGTGTCGGGCAGACCGGTGACGATGTGGCTGTGGCGTGCCTTCTTCATCTCGGGGGTGTAGGCATCAAACACAGCCTGATTATGGGTGCGGGTGTACTTGGTGAAAATCTCGTGCAGCTTTTCGCTGGGCTGGTAGCCGTAGGTGGTGCAGGCCTGTTCCGCCATCTTGATGCCGCCGTAGGGCATGAAGGCGCGCTTCAGGGGCTTGTCGGTCTGCAGGCCGACGACCTTTTCCAGATCCTTCAGCTCGGGGTCGATATAGCCGGGGCCGTAGGCGGTCAGACCGGAGACGACTTCGGTCTCCATGTCCAGAACGCCGCCCTTGGCGCGCTCCTCTTTCTGCAATTTCTGCAGTGCGCCCCACAGCTTGTTGGTAGCGTCGGTCGGGCCGGCGAGGAAGCTCTCATCGCCGTCATAAGGGGTGTAGTTCTTCTGGATGAAGTCACGGGTGTTGACTTCCTCTTTCCAAATGCGGCCTTCAAAGCCTTCCCACTGTTTGAAATCTGTCATTATGCACCTCTTTTAAGTTATGGACAGCCGGGTTTTCCCACCCGGCAAAGATACTATACCAAAAAATCAGGGTTTGCGTATGTTGTCTCGGCAACATTACAGAAATTTTACAAAGCTTCTTGCGCCAAAAACGCGCGATCTTTTCTGCAAATGCGTAGGGGCGGGGCTCTGCTCCGCCCCTACCGCACGCTTTTTGTCGAGCCCGGAGATTTTTCCCTGTTATTACTTCTTAATATTAAACGCCCCAAATCCCGGGTACTGCGCAGCGCCGCCAAGTTCTTCCTCGATGCGGAGCAGCTGGTTGTACTTGGCAACGCGCTCACTGCGGCTGGGGGCACCGGTCTTGATCTGGCAGGTGTTCAGCGCAACGGCCAGGTCGGCAATGGTGGTGTCCTCGGTCTCGCCGGAGCGGTGGGACGCAATGGCGGTGTAACCGGCCTTGTGGGCCATCTTGATAGCTTCCAGCGTCTCAGAGACAGAACCGATCTGGTTCAGCTTGATGAGGATGGAGTTGCCGCAGCCCAGGCTAATTCCCTTGGACAGGCGCTCGGTGTTGGTGACAAACAAGTCGTCGCCAACCAGCTGCACCTTGCCGCCCAGCTCCTTGGTCATGTGCTGCCAGCCTTCCCAGTCCTCCTCGTCTAGGCCATCCTCGATGGAGTAGATCGGATACTTCTCGACCAGCTGCTTCCAGTGCTCGACCAGTTCCTCGCTGGTAAAGACCTTGCCGCACTTGGGCAGCTTGTACTCGCCCTTCTTACTGCCCTTCCACTCGCTGGAGGCGGCATCCATAGCCAAGACGAAGTCCTTGCCGGGCACGTAACCGGCCTTCTCGATAGCCTCGAGGATATACTGGATGGCCTCCTCGTCGCTGGCCAAATCAGGCGCAAAGCCGCCCTCGTCACCGACGGAGGTAGCCAGGCCCTTGCTCTTCAGCAGTGCCTGCAAGGCGTGGAACACCTCGGTGCACCAGCGCAGGCCCTCTTTGAAGCTGGGGGCACCGGCGGGCATGATCATAAATTCCTGCACATCCACGGTGTTGGCCGCGTGTGCGCCGCCGTTCAGAATGTTCATCATGGGCACAGGCAGCTTATTGCCGGACACGCCGCCCAGGAAACGGTACAGGGGCACATCCAGAGAGATGGCGGCTGCGCGGGCCGCTGCGATGGAGACGGCCAGGATGGCGTTTGCGCCGAGGTTGGACTTATCCTTGGTGCCGTCGGCTTTCAACATAGCGGCATCGACGGCGTAGATGTCAGAGGCGTCCATGCCGACAAGGGCCTCGTTGATGGTGGTGTTGATGTTCTCCACGGCCTTGCTGACGCCCTTGCCGCCGAAACGGCTCTTATCGCCGTCGCGCAGCTCCAGGGCCTCAAATTCGCCGGTGGAAGCGCCGCTGGGGGCAGCGCCGCGGCCGATGGTGCCGTCTGCCAGCCAAACCTCGGCCTCAACGGTGGGGTTGCCGCGGGAGTCGATGATCTCGCGGCCAATGACTTTCTCAATTTCCAGATAGCTCATGATGCAAAGTCCTTTCTCTATAAAATACTTTTTACAGTATGCCCGGAAGGGGACAAAGCGATACCATTTGGTTAGTGTTTTCTAACCAGCCATAAGATAGCATAGACTAACCGTATTTGTCAAGGGGTATAAAAAAACAGCCGTCCGGCACATCAGACAGCTGAAACCGATAGTAAATTTGGCACAGCGAACATTTTGCCCTGTATCACGCTAGTTGAAGGGGGCGGCGTCCCCTACGCCCCGCAAGTTGACACGTGGTTTCCTCAGAGATTGTAGGGCGGCCTGCCCTCAGGCCGCCCCGGAGGGGTCAAGACCCCTCCCTACAATGGCAACAGATAAATGGGTAGCCACCTCAAGGTCGCAGGCCGGGCATTGTATCACAACCACACTCTTTTTCCAATGTGTTTGCCGCGCACTTGACAAATTTTGCGCCGCGCAGTAAGATAGTCTAAACTAACAGTTAATCCATACTAACCACAACCACTGGAAGGGAGACGCGGCTATGGCAAACCAGACACAGCGGCCGGACACCGCGCTGCACAATACAAGCCATCTGATGCAATATCATGACCTGATCGAGAGCATCGTCGCCGCCATGGACGCCCGCGATGCCTACACCGCCAAGCACTCCGACCGGGTAGCCGACATGGTACTGGTGCTGGCCACCGCCCTGGATTTGAGCGAGGATGAGACGACGCTCCTTCACATGGCCGCCCACCTGCACGATATCGGCAAGATTGCCGTGCCGGATTCCGTGCTGCGCAAGGCCGGGCCTTTGACCAGCCCCGAGTGGGAGGAAATGCGCCGCCACCCCGTCACCGGGTATGAAATTCTGCGCAAGGTCGATGATTTCAAAGAGATTGCCGCGCTGGTGCGCCACCATCATGAGCGGTGGGACGGCCGCGGCTATCCCGACGGCCTGCGCGGCGCCGATATCCCGCTGGGGTCGCGCATTCTGGCGGTGGCGGATTCCATCGACGCCATGATGAGCAGCCGCAGTTACCGCCCGGCCATGACCAGCGCCGCCTGCCGCCGCGAAATTGAACGCAACAGCGGCATTATGTATGACCCCTGCGTGGCCGCCGCCGCGCTGGAGCATTGGGACGAGCTGGTCAGCCGCTATGCCGAGGCCGACACACCCCAGACGCCCTACTTTGACCGGATGCAGCTGGAGCACACCCGCCAGGCCCACGACTACCTGCTGACCCACCAGGGCAGCCGTATTACCCTGCCCGAGCTGGCCGCGCGGTTCCATCTTTCCCAAAGCTCGCTGAAGATCTGCTTTAAGGCGCTGTACGGCGTGCCGGTGGCCAGCTACCTGCGCGGGCTGCGCATGGACACCGCCGCCCAGCTTTTGCAGGAGAGCGATCTGCCGGTGGCCGAGATCGCGCACCGTGTCGGCTACGAGGACCCCAGCCGGTTTGCCGCGGCCTTCCGCCGCCACACCGGCCGCCGCCCCACAGAGCTGCGGCGGGTAGCGTGCCCGACGGTCCAGCGGCCCGCCAGCGGTGTGTGATCCACACATAAAATCCAATCTGCACATCACCCGTCTTTTTGGTCTAACCCAGTCATGACTAACCGTTGTAAAATTATGTTTAAACCTTACAGGTTCGCCCTTTAGGGCACAAATTATATAACTTTTTGTAAAGGGGATTTGAACTATGAATTGGGCAAAGATTGGTTTGTTTGCAGGCGGCGCACTGTTTGGTTCCGCCGGTATTGAGCTTCTGACCAGCAAGGACGCGAAGAAGGTGTACACCCAGTGCACCGCCGCCGTGCTGCGCATGAAGGACCAGGTCATGAAGACCGCCACCAGCCTGCAGGAGAACTGCGGTGACATCCTGGCCGACGCCAAGGAGATCAACGAGCAGCGCGCCGCCGAGGATGACGCCGTTGTTGAGGACGCCGCCGACAAGGCCGCCGAGTAATTTTTGACAGATTACTGCAAATGTAGCCGACGCCATGTAGGGGCGGCATATAGGCCGCCCGCAACCACACGGCGGACGACTACTAGCGGGTAGGCTGCGGGGCGCATATATGCGCCCACTACACATCTACTGCGTTTTAACGCTTGCTAAAAAAGCCTTCCCCACCTACCGGGGAAGCCTTTTTTATTTCTTGGGAGAGTAGCTTATGAAATGGAATATTCTGCACGAGAGCCGCGGGCGGATGCGCCTGCACCTCAACAAAAAGCGGATGTCTTTAGCCGAGGCAGACCAGTTGCAGGACTACCTGACTGCCCTGCCCGGCGTGCGCACTGCCGCCGTGTATGAGCGCACCTGTGACGTCGTGGTCGTCTACACCGCTGACCGCGCCGGGGTCGTCAAGGGGCTGGCCGCTTTCAAGTTCGATGTGGAGGCCCTGGCCGAAGTCCCGGCCAACAGCCCCCGCGCCGTCAACCGCGAATATCAGGAAAAGCTCGTCAATATGACGATCTTCCACTTTGCGCGCAAGCTGTTCCTGCCTGCACCGCTGCGCATGGCCTACACGCTGGTGCGCAGCGTGCCCTACGTTTTCCACGGTCTGCGCTGCCTGTGGCGGCGCAAGCTGGAAGTCGAAGTGCTCGACGCGCTGTCCATCGGCGTTTCGATGCTGCGCGGCGACTTCTCGACCGCCGGGTCGGTCATGTTCCTGCTGCGCCTGGGCGAACTGCTGGAAGAATGGACCCGCAAGAAGTCCCTGGGCGACCTGGCCCGCTGTATGTCGCTGAATGTCGACCGCGTCTGGCAACAGACCGCCGAGGGCGAAGTGCTGGTGCCGATTTCCCAGGTCCGCGCAGGCGACGCCATCGTCGTACACACTGGCAGTGTCATCCCGCTGGACGGCAAAGTGCTGGACGGCGAGGCCAGCGTCAACCAGGCATCGCTGACCGGCGAGGCCGAGCCTGTGCGCAAGTCGAACGGTGCCGTCGTCTACGCCGGCACCGTCGTCGAGGAAGGCCAGATCACCGTGACCGTGGAGCAGCAGGCCGGCAACGGCCGCTATGACCAGATCGTCAAGATGATCGAGAACTCCGAGAAGCTGAAGTCTGCCAGCGAGACCCGCGCTGCGGCCCTGGCGGACAAGCTGGTGCCGTACAGTCTGCTGGGCACCGCTGTGACCTACGCGCTGACCCGCAACGTGACCCGTGCGATCTCGATTCTGATGGTCGATTTTTCCTGTGCGCTCAAGCTGTCTATGCCGCTGGCCGTGCTGTCCGCCATGCGCGAGTGCGGCAGCTACCACATCACGGTCAAGGGCGGCAAATATCTTGAGGCCCTGGCCAACGCCGACACCATCGTGTTTGACAAGACCGGCACGCTGACCCACGCGACCCCCACCGTCGTGCAGGTAGTGCCCTTCGGCACCCGCACTGAGGACGAAGTCCTGCAGATCGCGGCCTGCCTGGAAGAGCACTACCCCCACTCGATGGCGAACGCCGTCGTCCAGGCGGCCGCCGCGAAGGGCATCCGCCACGACGAGATGCACAGCGAGGTGCAGTACGTCGTCGCCCACGGCATCGCCAGCCAGATTGGCGGCGAGAAGGCCGTCATCGGCAGCCAGCACTTTGTCTTTGAGGACGAGGGCTGCTGCATCCCGACGGCCGAGTGCGATAAATTCGACGCATTACCGCCGGAATATTCCCACCTGTATCTTGCCATCGGCGGTGTGCTGGCCGGTGTCATCTGCATTGCCGACCCCCTGCGCGAGGAAGCCGCCGAGGTGCTGCGCCAACTGCGCAGCTTAGGCATCCGCAAGGCCGTCATGATGACCGGCGACAACGACCGCACGGCGTCGGTGATTGCCAACCAGGTCGGCGTGGACCGCTACTACTCCGAGGTCTTGCCCGAGGACAAAGCCAACTTTGTGGCGGCCGAAAAAGCTGCCGGGCACACCGTTATCATGCTGGGCGACGGCATCAACGACTCCCCTGCCCTGTCCGCCGCTGACGTCGGCATTGCCATCAGCGACGGCGCGGCCATTGCCCGGGAAATTGCGGATATCACGATTGCCGCCGACAGCCTGCGCGAGCTGGTGATTTTGAAGAGCATCGCCAACGGCCTGCAAAAGCGCACGAAGGCGAACTACCGCTTTATCATGAGCTTCAACAGCACCCTGATCGTGCTGGGTGCCATGGGCATCCTGCCTCCCGCCACCTCCGCCCTGCTGCACAACGCCTCGACCCTCGGCGTCAGCTTAAAGAGCATGACGAATTTGCTGGGGTAAAATTTCCCAGCCTTTCTCCGAGGGGGAAGGTGGCCCCGCAGGGCCGGATGAGGGGCGGATGTGCCGGTGTTTCCCGGTAAAAGGGTTGCCGCGGCGTGGTTCTGCGGGCGAACAATGTTCGCCCCTACACGCTCTGCCCCGGTGCCCACCATCACAACCAAAAATTTTTCCCGCCAAGAGCACCGCCTGCTCTTGGCACTTTTTTATCCTCACCGACCATTTCGTGCTTCTAAATCGCGGTTTCGTGCGGAATCGCTTGCAATTTCCGTGTGCGAGGCCTACACTTTTCGTAAAAATGCGAAAGGATGTCTCACCGTGAAAACCATCCCCCAAAAACTTGCGGCACTGGCGCTTGTCTGTGCGCTGGCGGTCAGCCTGGCCATTATGCCAACATTCTAACTCCCGGTTACACACGAATGGGCATTGGCTGCACATACAGTTATGAGTACGGTGCGGCGGTCTGGTGCGTGACCTTCTCCTGAATTTTCCCCATAAAAACCACCCCGCCCGGGCCATCACGCCCGGGCGGGGTTTCTGTGTTATCCTCGTTTTTCCACATTCTTGGTTGCGATCACATCCACGCCGGTGTCGGCGGCATTGGGCAAAATCACCTGCCCGATCACCACCGGCGCAGCGACCTCCACCGCTTTCAACGCGCGGATGATATCGAAAATCTTGCCCTTCGGGATATCGCCGCGGGTCTTGCAGCTCACGGCGGCCAACGCGCCGCCTGTCACGCGCACCGTCGTGGTCACGATGCGGGTGGGGGCCGTCACTTCCTTGCGGGCGTAGGCGTCGCCCCGCGGGCAGGTGTTGCCGCGCACCGACACCACCGCGCCGCCGTCCAGCTCCACCGTCAGGGCGCAGCCCATCGGGCAGCCGATGCAGGTCAATTCACGTTTTTCCATCGTCAGCCCTCCTCCAAAGTCACGGTCACGGCGTCGCCTGCGCCGCGCAGCAGGTCGGATTTCAGCCGCACGGTCTCCATCTCACCGGGGGCCAGCACCGGCCGGCGACGGCTGAAAATGCAGGTATCGCCCAGGTAGACCGCGATTTTTTTGTTTTTGTACACGCCGCCCACCCGGAACCGCAGCGTCACGGTGTCACCTGCGCAGTCGGGGCGGATGGCCGTGGGCACGGTGTAGCGCACACCGTTTTCGCAGTGCACAGGCAGTGTACGCCCGGCTGTGTGTTCATCTTCCAGAATGTACGCGGCGGCGTGTTCGCCCGCCGCCCCCGCTTCCTCGGAGACATAGTCCACCAGGTCATGTACGTGGAGCACGTTGCCCGCCGCAAACACGCCGGGGATGTTCGTCTCCAGGCTCTCGTTCACGCTGGGGCCGCCGGTGATGGGACTGAGCGCCACCCCCGCCGCGCGGCTCAGTTCATTCTCGGGCAGCAGCCCGCAGGAGAGCAGCAGCGTGTCACAGTCGTAATGTTCCTCGGTACCGGGGATGGGCTTGCCGTTTTCGACCTGCGCGATCGTGATGCCGGTCACGCGCTCTTTGCCCTGGATATCCACCACGGTATGGCTCAGTTTCAACGGGATGTCGAAATCATCGAGGCACTGTACAATATTGCGCTTCAAACCGCCTGAGTAGGGCATCAGCTCGGCCACGCAGAGGACCTTTGCGCCCTCCAGCGTCATGCGCCGCGCCATGATAAGCCCGATATCGCCGCTGCCCAGGATCACGACCCGCCGCCCGGGGAGATAGCCTTCCATGTTGACGAGCCGCTGCGCCGTGCCTGCGGTAAAGATGCCCGCCGGGCGGTAGCCCGGGATGTTCAGCGCACCGCGCGGGCGCTCACGGCAGCCCATGGCCAGAATCACGGCCTTGGGGTGCAGCTGGAACAGGCCGTCCGATTTGTTCATGGCTGTCACGGTCTTGTCCGCCGCCAGATCCAGCACCATGGTGTTGAGCTTATACTCGATGCCCAGCTCTTGCACCTGCGCGATGAACCGCGCGGCGTACTCGGGGCCGGTCAATTCTTCTTTGAAGGTATGCAGCCCGAAACCGTTGTGGATGCACTGGTTCAGGATGCCGCCCAGCTCACTGTCGCGCTCCAGAATCAAAATGTCCTGCACGCCGTTTTTGCGTGCCGCCACGGCTGCCGCCAGCCCGGCAGGGCCGCCGCCGATGATGACCAAATCTACATTTTTCATTGCCGCAGCCCCCCTTCAAAACGTATCTTTATTTGTGCCGACGATGATTTTGGAGTCACCCCCGGATTTTGTGATTTCACTTTGGGCCACGCCCAGCTCCCGCGCCAATATCTCCATAACGCGGGGGCTGCAGAAGCCCGCCTGGCAGCGGCCCATGCCCGCGCGGGTGCGCCGTTTGACACCGTCCAGGCTGCGTGCGCCGGGCGTGCGGTGGATGGCGTCGATGATTTCGCCCTCGGTCACGCTCTCGCATCGGCAGATGATTTGGCCGTAGGCCGGGTTTTGTTTAATAAGTTCGGCCCGCGCGGCAAAATCCAGCGCCTTGGGATCCAGGATGCCCTTGCGTGTCGGGTCAAAGGCCGGGTTTTCCTTTAGCTGCAAGCTGTCCCGCACGATGCCCGCCACCATCGCGCCGATGGCCGGGGCGCTGGACAGGCCCGGGGACTCGATGGCCGCGCAGTCCACAAAGCCGGGGGCGATCTCACCGATGAAAAAGTCATGCCGTGCCTCGTGGGCGCGCAGGCCCGCAAAGCTCGTGATGGTCTGGCGCAGCGGGATATCCTTGACCGCCAGCCCGGATTTTGTGCGCACCTCGTCCAGGCCCGCCGCCGTTGTGGCGGTAGCCTCCTTGTCGTCCACATCGATGGCCGTGGGGCCGACCAGCAGGTTGCCGTGGACCGTGGGCGTGACCAGCACGCCCTTGCCGTACTTGCCCGGCAGCTGGAACACCGTGTGTCGCACGTGTTGTCCGGCCGTGTGGTCCAACAGGAAGTAATCCCCGCGCCGCGCGGTAATTTTCATCGGGTGGGCAGCGTCGGCCAGGTTGTGCAGCGTGTCGGCGTAGACGCCCGCCGCATTGACGATGCAGCGCGCCTGGCAGCTGCCGCGGTCGGTATCGACCTGCCAACCGCCCCCGGGCAGTGGGTGCAGACCGGTGACTTTGGTGTCAAACCGGAACCGCACGCCATTTTTGGCTGCGTTTTCGGCCAGGGCGTAGGTCAGGCCAAAGGGGCAGACGATGCCGCCGGTGGGTGCCCACAGGGCGGCGACGGCAGTGTCGGCAATGTTCGGTTCCATCGTGACCAACTCGTCGCGCTCGACGATGCGCAGCCCTTCCACGCCGTTGGCGACGCCGTTCTCGTAGAGTTTTTGCAGCGCGGGGCGGTCGTCCTCACTCAGGCAGACGACAAGACTGCCGCACTGGTCGTAGGCAAAGTCCAGCTCCTTGGCAAGGGCAGGCATACGGCGGCTGCCCTCGACGTTGAGCTGCGCCATCAGGCTGCCGTTTGCGGCGTCGTACCCGGCGTGAACGATGGCACTGTTGGCCTTGGACGTGCCGCAGCAGACGTCCTCCTCTTTCTCCAGCACCAGAATATCAGCGTTATAGCGCGAAAGTTCTCGTGCGCAGGCACACCCGGACACGCCCGCGCCAATGATGATGATATCGTGCATATATTGTACCTCGTGTTGTTTGTTTGCAGAGCATGTAGGGGCGACCATTGGTCGCCCGCAGAGAGTGTGCGGTGCTGGAAGCCCTCCGGGTCGATGCGAGCATCGACCCCCACAGCGTAGGGGCGGATTCGATATCCGCCCGGGGGCCTTGCCACTGCCGCAGGTCAGGCCTTTCCGCAAGCGTAATTTTGCCTTTTGGCAGAGGGCCGGACATGTCCGGCCCCTACCGGGAGGCACG
>ERZ1034913.1993-NODE-1993-length-11092-cov-5.511099_pt1 | contig 11092 bp, 17 predicted proteins | sample MGYA00520697_ERZ1034913 | MGnify/ENA primary metagenome ERZ1034913 (study PRJEB33766, sample SAMN09781786) | gut metagenome | biome: gut microbiome | host: Homo sapiens | place: Madagascar | study: EMG produced TPA metagenomics assembly of the PRJNA485056 data... | reverse complement strand
CAGTAGGAGATGGGGCGGGACAGCGCGGATCCTCCGCCCTAGGCGTTTCCAATCAATTCCCCAGCGGATTACTCTCCACCAGCACTTCCCTGGGCTTGCTGCTTTGAGCGGGTCCCACGACACCAAGCAGCTCCATTTCCGTCATGATCTGCTTGGCTTTGCCGCGGCTAATGCCAAACTCCTTTTGGATGGCCGGGACGGTGGGGCGCTTTTCCGTCAGCACCCAGTCGATGACGGAGACCAGCAGATCATCCACCTCGACAGGCTGAGGCGCTTCGGCGGGAGCGGCCCCTGCATCAGGCGGAAGATCCTCGGCGGGGTGGAGATCTTCAGCAGATTTGGGCGCTACGGTATCCTCAGTTTCTTCTGTTGCCTTGGCCTCCTCCGGCGCTGGAAGTGGTTCGACCCGGGCCTCGGCATCCATGCTGGCCATGCGCTTATAGCATTGCATGATTGTTTCGCATCGGCCCATGGTTCGGGTGCTGTCTACCTGGGGGCAGCCCAGACGGACGTAGATATCGGATAGATGGTCGGGCTCGATGTCCGGTAGCGTCTTCCATGCCATGCGCTGGAGGTCCAGATAGTCATTTGAAAATACGATGTCGGTGTGGGCGATCAAGGCATCGTAGATAAAAAACAAGTTGTGTTGGGTATCAAATCCTACAATGGGATCATCCCCGACAAACCCCGCAAAGGCCGTAAGGGTGGCATCCATCCCCGGTGCTTTGGAGAGCATGAGGTTGGTGATCCCGGTATTGGCGGTTTCCTCGGCGGTGAGCTTATTCCGGGGTTTAATCAGCTGGCAAAAGGTGTCCACCGTTTCCAGGTTCCGGAGCTTGATGGCGGCAAGTTCCACCATCTCCCCGGCCTGTGGCCCGTAGCCGGTGGCCGTAATGGCTAGCACCACGCAGTCCCGGACATACTCTTTCAGGCGTCTCCCCATACCGCCCCGCTGCTCGGACATGGGCCGGTTGATCCCGATGGTGATGGTGCCCACGTTGGGTACAGGAATGCGCCGCTTTATCTGGACCGGGAGCGTGATCGGTGCGGGGGCCGGGGGTGTTTCGGAGGTTGGGAGCTGGGTGATCACGGTGGGGGCAACTTGGGCTGGTTCCGCCTGGGGCTCTTTGATGGGGGTCTGCTGACTCACCTCAAGGTTGACACCGCCGGTGAGGGCCCACTTAAAAATTTTAAAGAGCCGAGGCACAAACACACCGACGAAAAAGGCCAGGACGAACAGCCAGAGAATCGAAATGGGATGGTCACTGGCTGCGGCAATGATTGCAACGATGCCGGCAGCGGATACCAAGCACTCGATGGCAGCGGCTTGGAGGCCTTCCGATTTGCGGCGTTTTGCCATTAGTTTGATAAGTTTGATAGTCAGCATTAGTAAGGGCCCCGCCGCGAAGACAAGAATAAGGGCAGCCCAGAAGGATACTTTTAGCTTTATCGATACATAGCAGATGAATAATACTATCCCGGCTAGGAGCAGAAGGTCACCAAGCCCTCCCTCAGAACTTTTCTTTTTTCGCCGTTCCCTTGCCATATTTATCTATCCCTTCCAATGTGCCCAACCTGGACACATTTTTTAGCCCCATTGTACCAAGCCTACTGCATTCAAGGCAAGTAGCAAAATGCACAAAAAGAGGACTGGCCCCTTGTGGGGGTCAGTCCTTTTTGTCTTCGGTGGCCTGGATGCAGGCCACGCAGTCCTTGAGCTGCTGGGCGATCAGCTCCAGCTGCTCCGGAGTCCGGCTCCTCAAAAACTGGATAAATCCGTCAATGATTGGATCATGCCGAGCGGCCAGCTCACCGAAAGCCATTGCAATCTCATCCCGAGGATCGGGGCCGTACATGGATCCCTCGCCGGTTTTGATCCAGTCGAGGGAGACCCCGAACTCGGTGGCAATGTTGCGGTATAACGACTCTTTCTGCTCTGGCTTTTTTAAGCGGTTGTATTCCACGTTGCCGATTTCGTCCGGGACAGTCCCGAGCCGCTCAGCAAAGGCCTTTCTGGACAGTCCGTTTTCTTCGCGTATTGCCCACACTCTGCCGCCTATTGTTGTTAAATCCGTTAGTATCACCTCCTCGCAAAGATAGTAACACAGCAGAGTTGGTTTGTCAACGAGAAATTAGCAAAAATATTTTGCTGAAATAGGTTGACAAACGAATATATACGTGCTATAGTTAGTTCAACAACGAACAGGAGGTGACCCCCATGACCCACTACCTGATCCTCGGTCCCACCTGTGGCCGGGACTGGCGGAAGCGATTCCACTGTGACTGCGGCCAGTGCCGGGAACTCCCGGAGGACTGGGAAAACCTGGACTTCCCGGTGTTTTTCACAGCCTACGGAGACGCCAGAAAGGCGGAACCCTGGCTGGTTGCAAGTCCCATGTGCGGGAGAGACAAAAATGGCATCTTCCGCTGCGTGTGCGGAAGATGCCGGAGGCTACCGGAGAAGCGCCAGAATGGATACTATAACAGCTACTACCGAGGCCACAGTAGAGATGATACTGAGGCTGATGGAAAGGATGTAACGGTTACGCTCTGACTCTTCTTTGGCTGGCTGGGTGTCTTCGAAGAATGTCAGGTTATCGACACCCGGGATCAATTTTCTGTTTTTAATCATTGCCACCTCCTTCCTGGATGGCTTGGCGCTGCAACGCCGGGACCATCATAGCACACTTGGAGGCGGCCTGCAAGGAGGTAAAACCACATGGACACCACAACCACCATCGCCGCCCTGATCCAGCAGGGCATGGACGCAAACCCCGAGGCGACCCGGGCGGTACTGATGGGCATCCAGCTGGGCTTTAGCCTGGCGGCCCTGGAAACGACCAAAAAGGCGGGCTAACGCCTGCCCCGAATAAAGGAAAGGATGACACCAATGGCAGCAACCCAAACCGCCGCCGAGCGCAACAACTTCGCGCTCCTCGACGACTACGCCCAGGAGCGCCTCTGTAGAGGCACCCTGGACCTGATCGCCCGCATCCGCAAAAACAACCCCGCCCTCTGGAGAGCAATCCAGAAGGAGGCACGAGAAATGGAGGCAAGAAAATGCTGAATAACAAAACCGTAGTAAAGATCTCCGCAGATGCCGACAGCGTTATGCTGGAATTAAACGGCCTGTTATATGATGTCCTGGCCGTGGGAACCACTGGGTACGCAAAATTTCTGGAGGCCTCTGCCCAAAAGCTGGGTAAACCTGGCGCAATGAAGAAGATCTATCGCACAGCAATCGGCATGCTAGAGTCGAATCTGGAGAGGCTCACCGGCGAGCCCCTGAAGCGCTGCACCTGCCAGGCTGAGGCCAAGCCGGAGGAGCCCGCCAAGCGCATGACCCCCGAAGAGCTTAACGCTTTTGTAGATGCTTGGTTGTCTCAGGCAACGTCGAAAGAACAAGCTGATCTCGTGATCGCAGCCAGCATCTCCCACCTCCGGAAACAAGTGTCCTCCCTTTAAGCCTCTGAGCCGCTGGGCTTTCACCAGCGGCATCCCAACAGGCATCTCAAATCGCCTGTGACAATTTCATAGCCCCGGGGGAAGTAATGCGGCCCGGGGCGCATCGGGGGCCCGGAGTGCCGGTCTGACCTTCCCGGCCTGGCGAGGGGGTGTCTACGGAATCTCCCACCTCCAGAAGGGCGGTCCGAGTCCGCCCTCCCCGATGATGCGGCAGGTGCGCACAGGCGCTGCCGGGGTCGTGCCCTGGGCCTGCCCATCCTTTCTTTCCCTTCCCATGCCGGGAGCCGCTGGGCGTACCGGGGAAGACCAGCCCAGAAAGGCGCAAGACCATTTTCGTGGCCGCACGAAAATGATCGGCACCAGTAATATGAGCGGCGCGCAAGGGACGCACCGGCGGAGCACACCGCCGGAGGCCGGGATCGACGCCCGGGCTGCTCTCCAGGGGCCTTTTGGACGGGCCCCGACCTCCTAGTTATCTGTTTTCTGGCCCCCGGGAAAGACCGGGCCGCGGCGGGCGGGATCCCGCTACCAGGGGCGAGGCAGCAAAGGCTGCCGGGAAAAAATGCCATGGCACTGTCCCCGCCATGTTTACCGGCCAGAAAACCGGAGGATGGAGCTGCTCGCCAGAGGAGTCGCAGCCGTGGACCGGCAACCCGGCAGGCCTGACGTTAATGGGTGCTAAGCATGGGTGACAGCCCGGAGAGACGGGCACCAGCGGAAAGGATGATAGTGATGATAAAACAACAAAGAGGCCCGGTGACCGGCTATGGCTGACAGGCAGGACACGGGGCCGGAGCGGTTTAGCGCCTATGTTGTGATCCCGGCACCGATCTATTTTAACGCGGACATCAAGCCCAGGGCAAAGATGCTCTATGGGCTGCTGTCCTGCATGAGCAACGAGCGGGGGTACGCTTTCCCCCGGAACGAGACCCTCCAGAGGTATCTGGGGGGCGTGTCGGAGGACACGGTGTCCCGGACGCTCAAGGAGCTGGTGGATGCCGGGGCCATTTACGTGGAGGGCGGCAGCGGAGGCAGTCCAAAAAATATCCGCAAAATTTACCTGGGGGAAGTCTACCCCGCCAGCCTCCGCAAAAATGCGGACCCTAGCCTCCGCAAAAATGCGGACCCTGATAATAATAGTAAGAATAATAAAAGAAAGAATAATACAGCGAGGCCGACGGAGGAAGAGATCAAGAATTGGTTTTCCCTCTGGGCGACGCAGCGGGACTATGGGCAGGCGCTCACCACCCCGCTGATCTCCGATCTGTTTGCCTTTGCCGAGAGCCGGAAGGCCAAGGGCAAGCCCATCCTCACCATCCGCTCGGCATCGATGCTGGCCAACAAGCTGGTGAGCAATGTGGCCATGTTTGGGCAGGCCCAAGAGCAGGTGGCCCGGATGCGGTATATGCTCCAGGGTGCCATCACCCACAACTGGGAAAGCGTCTACCCCATCAAGGATGATTTTTTGCCGGACTACTACCTCTGGCGAGCCCAGGAGTACGGGATCCCCGTCCCTGGGGCCGAGCCGGAAGCCAAGGATTACTTTTAGGAGGTGCCAAAGATGGATCAAAGTTGGGTTTACGCGCAGCAGTCGGTCCTGGGTGCCTGCCTGATCGACGACTCCGTGGTGGGCCGGACGGTCTTCGGCCTGGGCGAAGGGGACTTCCTCGACATCAACAAAACGATCTACCGGGCCATGCGGGATCTCTACACCAGCGGCAAGACGGTGGACCCGGTGACCGTGCTCAACGCCATCGGCGGGGAGCCGGACTACCGGCGATATATCGGGGAGCTCATGGAGATCACGCCAACCTCCGCCAACATCGACTCCTACATAGGCATTTGCCGGGAGCGGAGCCGGGTGGCCAGGTATCGGGCCCTGGGGGAGCAGCTGACAGAGGTCACCGCCTCCAAAGATGGGGCGGAGCTGATCTCCGCCGCAAACAGCATCAGCGTAGGCCGGGGAATGCAGAGCTGGACCATGGGGGAGGCCTTAAAAAACTTTTTCCAGCGCTACGACAAGCGGGTAGAGTACCTGCCCTGGTTCCTGGAGCAGCTCAACGGCCAGCTGGACTTGGAGCCCGGTGACTTCTGCCTGCTGGGCGGGCGGCCCAGCTCCGGCAAGTCTGCCTTTGCCCTGGAGGCTGCCATCTACTGGGCGGCGGTCCGGGGCTACCGGGTGGGGTTTTACAGCTGTGAGACCAGCCGGGAGAAACTTACCAACCGGCTCCTGGCTGCCTGCGCCCGGGTGCCCCTGGGGGCCATCAAACACAGCCGCCTGGATGATCGGCAGCTGGAGGCCGTCTGCGATGTATCCGGCCGACTGGCGGAAGCGCCTATCGACCTGATCGCCGCCGCCGGAAAGACGGTGGCCGAGATCCGGGCCACTGCCCTGGAGAAAAAGCACCAGATCATCGTGGTGGACTATATCCAGATCCTCCAGAGCGACGGGAAAGACGAGTATTCCCAGGTGTCCGGGATCTCCAAGTCCCTGCATACCCTATGCCAGAGCTTGGGCATCTTCTGCCTGGGTCTGTGCCAGCTCAACCGGACCAAGGGAGCCCGGCCAACCCTGGAGGACCTGCGGTCCTCCGGCCAGCTGGAGCAGGATGCCGACGGTGTGCTCTTCCTCCACCGGCAGGAGGGGAAGGACATGGAGCGGGAGCTGATCATCGCCAAAAACAAAGAGGGAGAGTGCCGCTCCACCCGGCTCTACTTCGACGGGCCAATCCAACACTTTTCCTACATGGGCAAGGGGGACACGCCGGTAAAGGGCGTGGACTACCGGAGCATAACGGCCAAGGCCCCCGGCGAGGAGCTGGACCAACTGAGCATGGAGACGGCAGTGCCGTTTGAGGAAGGATGATAAAAAATGACAATCAGAGATGCGCTTATCAATATCGTCGACAATGCCTTTGACGAGCTGGACAAACAGCCGCAGCGAGTGGAAACAACCGACTACATCCGCAGGGAGAGCATCGGAAATCTATGCCTGAAAAACTTGGAAATCATTAACGGCCGCTGCTATGTGAACATGGAAGAGCTTCTCAACCTGGTAGACGGAATCCCCGCCGCCGATGTGGAGCCGGTGCGGCATGGGCGGTGGGGCAAAAAGCAAGGCGGTTTTTGGGAGTTTGCGGCTTGTAGCCTCTGCGGCGAGAAAGCTCCGACAGTTGGCATCATTCCCAACTTCTGCCCCAACTGCGGCGCTAAAATGGATTTAACCGATAAAGCCCCAGAGGGCTAAAAACAAAAGGAGGGCCACGACTTATGAGAGTGAGTGCCATTGTAAACCTAAAAGGCGGCGTGGGAAAGTCCACCACCGCCATCAACCTGGCGGCGATCCTGGCCAGGGACTACAACAAGCGGGTGCTGGTCATCGATGCGGACAGCCAGTGCAACACCACCGAGTTTTTCGGCGGGGACCCGGAACAGGGCAACGTTGCCCGGCTCCTGCGGGAGACCGGGGACCGGCACGACCCGGGAATGTGGGCGGCGGACATGATCCAGATCACCGCCCACCGGAATCTGGATCTCCTGGCGGCGGATGACAGCCTGATGGACCTGGATCTGAGCAAGGCAGAGGCCGGGGACGTGAATACCGGCATCCTGTGGGCCATGACCCAGCGGCTCCACGATCTCTACGACGTGGCGCTGATCGACTGCCCGCCAGCCTTCAACGCCGCCTCGGCTGCGGCGCTGATCGCGGCGGATGATGTGATCATCCCCATCAAACTGGATGCCTTTTCTCTCAAGGGCATGGGCAACCTTATCCGGCAGATCGTCAACATGCGCAAGCTCAACCCAAAACTCACCGTGGCCGGGGTGCTGCCGACTATGTGGTATAAGGATCCTTTGACTGAGGCAGGCGAGGCCCAGCTAAAGGCAGCGGGACTCCGGGTGTATCCCCACATCCGGCAGAGCCGCCCGGTGGACAAGATGACGTATGCCCAGCAGCCGCTGTGCGTGTCCAGCCCCAGATCCGGGGCCGGGAAAGATTACCGCCTCTTTGCCGAGGCGTACATAGAGGAGGGCAAGCGCTATGGCCTTTGATTTGGCTGCCATGCTCAAAGATGTGTCCAGCCTGGACACCGGAAAAAAACAGATCACCTATCTCCGCCGGGAAAACCTGGACGCCGACGCCGGAAACTTTTACGAGATCAGGGATGTGGATGCCCTGGCGGACAACATCAGCGTGGTGGGATTGCAGCAGCCTATCCTGGTGCGCCCCAGTCAGGAGGGGGGCCGCTACACGGTGGTCTCCGGTCACCGCCGACTGGCCGCCCTGGCCAAGCTGGCGGAGGAAAACCCGGACAAGTGGGCAGAGGTGCCCTGCATCGTGGAGGCGGACAGCGCAAGCCCAGCCCTCCAGCAGCTCCGGCTGGTCTACGCCAATGCCAACACCCGGCAGCTCACCTCTGCTGAGATCGGCGAGCAGGCGGCCCAGGTGGAGCAGCTCCTCTACCAGCTCCAGGAGGAGGGCTACGAGTTCCCGGGACGAATGCGGGATCATGTGGCTGAGGTGGTGGGGGTCAGCCGGTCCAAGTTGGCCCGACTCAAGGTCATCCGGGCAAAGCTGATCGCCCCGTTTATGGCGCGATTCGAGGCGGGCCGCCTGCCGGAGGGCACGGCCTATGTGCTGGCTCAGGCATCCTCCGTCCGGCAGAATCTGATCTATGAGGCCAATGTCGCCGCCTACGGCGAGGACTTCATGGCCCCGCCCCAGTCCAGAGTGGAGAACAACCTGGCCTGGATGCAGAAGGTGGCCTCGCTGTGCGGGGGACTGAAATGCCCGGTGTCTCAAACCTGCAGCAAAGTTCACGCCCCGACACTTCTTCGGGCAGCTGCCGCCTTGGGGCAGTACAGTTGCCTTTCATGTGAGGGCTGCTGCCGGGATTGCCAGCAGCTGGATTACTGCCGCAATCCCTGCGAGTATGCCGGAGACATCAAAAAAGCCCGGCTGCATAAGCGGAATCAGGAAACCGCTGAGAAAAAGGCCGCAGAAAAAGCCGAGAAGCAACAGCGGGATCGCTCCGCCAAGGATCTGCTGGCCGTCGCCTATAACCGGGTGGCCAGACTCCGGGAGGAAAAAAACGTCGAGCCGAAGGACTTTGTCAAGGCCTCCCTGGGCTATCCTTACCCCAGCGATGTCTCCCGCCTCCAGGAGCTGGAGCACGGAAACCCCAGACTCACCGACCGTATGCCCGGCGGCATCTGGGCAGACGAGGCCCGGCACCTTATCGCCACGGCGGAGCTCCTGGGCTGCTCCATCGACTACCTCCTGGGCCGGGATGTTCCGGCCCAGCCGGCAGCGTTCCCGGAGGACGCCCCATGAGCTGGCCCACAGATCCTCTCCCTTACCAGGTCCGGTCCCCGGATGGCGGCATCCTCTACCAGTCCCTGATCACCTGCCGCCATCCGCCCAGGATCGAGCGGCTGCTGCTGGAATCCGGATGCACCATCCTGGTGGAGGGCCGGAAACTTACCAAAAAGGAGCTGAGTCAACGTGCACAAAACAAAACGCTGTAAAGTCTGCCATGCCCGGTGCCTCAACCTGGGCCCGGATGGCCGGTGCTGCGGGTGCCGGATGGCTCTGATCTCCTCCGTCTTTGGCATCAGCTACGGCAGCCTCATGGCCCGGATCTATGATGCCAAGGCGGATCCGGATGCTGTTACGGTCCCCGGTCTGCCGCCGGTGGCCGACAATCGAAAAATGAGAGGGGTGCATTGGGATGGGACGGCGCTGCCGGATATGCGGGACGTATGGGACAACGGACAGGCAGGGGCGCTGCCGCCTCTGCCGGGAGTCAAGGGCTGCCGATGACGCCGGGATGAGCTACGGCCGGTATAAGAGCCTCCTTTTTCAGCGCTACGGCGAGCAGCCGGATCTGCCGCTGGACTGGTACCGGGAGTGCCCCATTTGCCACCGGCTCTTTTTGCCAAAGCGGAAAAATCACATCTATGATACCCAGGCTTGCGGCCAGATCGCCGCAAGCCGGAAATACTACAAAAAGCGCGCAGGCCTTGGGGCTCCGGCGATGACAACGGAGGATAACCATGGCCCAGACGCTGCGGATCAAGACGGCGGGAGGACTCACCAAAATGAGCCTGTCGCCCAGAATCAAAAAAAATGACGGCTACCAAACCCGGCGGGAGAAAAAAAGAATGTCCTCCGCCGCCCAGAAATACATCAATTCCAAAGCCCAGCGCAGTCAGCTGGAGTTCCTGCTGGCTGCCAACGTCCGGCAGGGGGACTGGTTTCTGACGCTTACCTACGACGATGCCCACCTGCCGGACAGCTGGGACCGAGCCAACAGAAACATGCAGGCCTTCGCCAGGAAACTCCGGGAGAGCCGAAGGCCCGGGAAGACGGTTTATTTTTACAACATTGAACGCTGCCACTGGGATGAGCGGCCGGAGTGTTGCCACCGTTGGCACCATCACCTGGTGGTCTCCGGGGACGTGGACCTGGAGGCCATCCGGGAGATGTGGGGCCGGGGGCTGGTGCTGGAGAAACGGCTGATCCTGGACGCGGACCACACCTTCGGGGCCCTGTCCTCCTATCTGCTCAAAGAGTCCAGCGAGTTCCCCGGGAAGCGTGGGTGGCGCTGCTCTCGGGGCCTCCAAAAACCGGAGGTGGATACCATCATTGTGCCGGATGACTACGAGCTCCAGGCCCCGGAAAGCGACGGGGTCATGGTCCTGGAAAACCAGGGCCCTCAGCTCACGGTGTACGGCAAATTCCAAACCTTAAAATTTCAGGCACTTGACAGATATGAGAATCCCGTGTTATCCTCCAAGTATGCCCGCCGGAAACGGCGGAATAAACAGCGGGCTGCAACGCACGGTGCTGACTGAGCGCTGGCCCTTTATTTAAATTTAACTTGAGCCTTTTATATTATTTTATCGGAGAGGTGATTTTCTCATATGATGGAGCGGAAAAAGTATGGTACAATGTTAGCAGTCAACGACGGCTACCTGGTGTGCCCCTATTGCAGGGCCGGAAAGCTTCAGCGCATCCGGCCGGAAACCAGGGCGAGCCGATTGCAGATCTACTGCCGCAAGTGCAAACATGAGATCCTCGTAGACATCGAGGAGGGCAAGTGCTTCCAGAGCCAGGGCCAATGATCCACCAGCTGATGGTGGGTGTTGGTCCTGGCTCTTTTCGTTTGGAGGTGAGGCTATGCTAAAAGCTCTGCGCAAGTGCCGATATCCTGGGTGCATGGTGCTCACGGCTGAAGGCTACTGCCCAGTGCATAAGCCCAAGCACGCACGCCGGGCCTCGGCGGCCTGGCATTACCTGTACACCGATCCCCGCTATGGCTGGGCAGACCGGCGGGCCAAGCACCTGCTGGCTGAGCCCTGGTGCAGGGAGTGCGCGGCCAAGGGCCTGCGGGTCCGGGCCACGGACGTGGACCATGTGGTCCCGCATCGTGGCAACGTGGAGCTGTTCCTCCACGGCGAGCTCCAGAGCCTGTGCCATGCCTGCCATGCCCGCAAAACCATGGCAGAAAACGGCTATTTCCGAGGCACTCAGGAGCCCCGCTGAGGCCTATGGCTTGGGCGGGAGCGCCTGCGGGCGCGCGCAAGGGCCGCGGGCGCGGCTATTTGGAGCAAAACCCTCCCC
>ERZ1034913.1991-NODE-1991-length-11097-cov-31.296685_pt1 | contig 11097 bp, 10 predicted proteins | sample MGYA00520697_ERZ1034913 | MGnify/ENA primary metagenome ERZ1034913 (study PRJEB33766, sample SAMN09781786) | gut metagenome | biome: gut microbiome | host: Homo sapiens | place: Madagascar | study: EMG produced TPA metagenomics assembly of the PRJNA485056 data... | reverse complement strand
TTATTCGTGAATTATTCATATTTGTAAAATTAATTTTGAACAGTTACTTATTGAAATTCCATACGATATTTATTTAATAGATTAGCTTTAAGTAGCCTGTTAACTATAAACTAATAACTGTTAACTATAAACTATTAACAGTAGTATTCTTTGTACCACTCTGCGAAGGCTCTTAGTCCCTCTCTCAGCGGAGTAGCTGGCTTATATCCGAAGTCCTCCTCCAGCGGAGTTGTATCAGCATAAGTCACAGGCACATCGCCCGGTTGCATTGCCACCAGTTCCTTGTGCGCCTCAAAGTCATAGTCTTCTGGCAGCACACCGGCACGAATCAGTTCCTCCTGCAGGATGCTTACAAACTCCAGCAGATTCTCAGGATGCGAGTTTCCTATATTGTAAACCTTGTATGGAGGGATAGGCAAACCATCCTCGCCATTCTGTTTCTCAGGTGCATGCTGCATCACTCTCATGATACCCTCCACAATGTCATCCACGAAAGTGAAGTCACGCTTGCAGTTACCATAGTTGAAAATCTTGATGGTGTCACCCTTCACCAGTTTGTTGGTAAATCCGAAGTAAGCCATATCCGGTCTGCCCGCAGGACCATACACGGTGAAGAATCTCAAACCTGTACTTGGAATATTATAGAGCTTTGAATAGGCATGAGCCATCAGCTCATTACTCTTCTTCGTAGCAGCATAAAGACTCACAGGATTATCCACCTTGTCATCCGTAGAATAAGGCACCTTCTTGTTTGAACCATAAACAGAAGATGAAGAGGCATAAACCAGATGCTCTACCTCATGATGACGGCAAGCCTCCAGGATATTATAGAAACCTATCAAATTACTCTGGACATAAGCATCCGGATTCGTGATAGAATATCTCACACCAGCCTGAGCAGCCAGATTCACCACCACCTTAGGCTGATGCTCCTCAAAGAGCTTGTCCATCACCGCCTTGTCAGCGATACTGCCATATACCATGGTAAAGCCATCGAACTCCTGCAGTCTGCGAAGTCTCTCCTCCTTGATATGCACATCATAGTAGTCGTTCATATTATCGATACCCACTACCTTGACGTTCTTCACTTCCTTCAACAGTCTAAAAGCCAGGTTGCTGCCGATAAAGCCAGCAGCACCTGTCACGAGGATTGTCTTCCCCGTTAAATCAACATTATATTGTACCATAACTAGTCTCTTCTAAAAATATCACGTGTATAAACCTTCTCCTTGGCATCATCCAGGCAGGCATCATAGCGGTTGGCAATAATCGCCTGGCTCTGCGCCTTAAACTGATCCAAGTCATTCACCACCTTACTGCCGAAGAAGGTACTGCCATCTTCCAGAGTTGGCTCATAGATAATCACCTCAGCACCCTTTGCCTTGATACGCTTCATGATACCCTGGATAGCACTCTGGCGGAAGTTATCGCTGTTACTCTTCATCGTCAGGCGATACACACCAATCACACACTCATGCTCCTTGCCAGCATCATAACTGCTGTTTTCGTTATAATATCCAGCCTTTCTCAACACGGCATCAGCGATGTAATCCTTACGGGTACGGTTACTCTCCACAATCGCCTCAATCAGGTTCTCAGGCACATCAGCATAGTTTGCCAACAACTGCTTGGTATCCTTAGGCAGACAGTAACCGCCATAGCCGAAGCTAGGATTGTTGTAATGTGTACCGATGCGAGGATCCAGACCTACGCCGTCAATGATAGCCTCAGAATCCAGCCCCTTCATCTCCGCATAAGTATCCAGCTCGTTGAAGTAGCTTACTCTCAGAGCAAGATAAGTATTAGCGAAGAGCTTCACAGCCTCAGCCTCCTTCATACCCATGAAGAGCGTATCGATGTTCTCCTTGATAGCACCCTCCTGTAGCAAAGCCGCAAAAGTCTTGGCAGCCTTCTTCAGCATCTCCACATCCGTTACACTCCTGATAGCCTCATTCTCCTCAGCAAATTCAGGGCGGTCGATAATCTTAGGATAGCCCACGATGATGCGGCTAGGATAGAGATTATCATAGAGTGCCTTGCTCTCACGAAGGAACTCAGGCGAGAAGAGCAGGTTGAATTTCTTCACTCCCTTCTTGGCATACTTCAGATAGAGACTACGGGTATAGCCCACAGGGATGGTACTCTTGATCACCATCACAGCATCAGGATTCACCTCCAGAACCAGGTCGATGACCTCCTCCACATGCGAAGTATCGAAGTAGTTCTTCACCGGGTCGTAGTTGGTAGGAGCAGCAATCACCACGAAGTCCGCATCCTTGTAAGCCGCCTTGCCATCCAGGGTAGCGACCAGGTTCAGTGGCTTCTCTGCCAGATACTTCTCGATATAATCGTCCTGAATAGGAGAAATCCTCTTATTCAGTTTCTCCACCTTTTCAGGGACCACATCTACAGCAGTCACCTGATGATGTTGTGCCAGCAAAGTGGCAATACTCAGTCCCACGTAGCCCGTTCCGGCTACGGCAACTTTAATGTCCTCAAAAGTATTCATATTGTTGAAAATAATATAGTTAGAATCAATCTGTTTTTCATTGGTAAGAGGCGATTACACAATCGCCTCTTTAATACTTTCTACGATATAGCGAACATCATCATCCGTTACCATCGGACCCGCTGGCAAGCAGACACCAACCTTGAAGATGGCCTCACTTACACCATTCACGTATGCAGGAGCATCCTGATAAACAGGCTGCTTATGCATAGGCTTCCACACTGGTCTTGCCTCAATCTTCTTGCTCAACATGAAGATACGCAAAGCCTCAACATTCTCATTAGGCTGACAGTCAGTAGTAGGAGAATCCACCATGTGAATCACACCAGCAGCACCACCAACGGCAGTCTTCACAACCTCTTTATACGCATTCTCCTGACCTTGAATCTTCAACTTCGGATCAAGAGTCACAGTACAGAGCCAGTAGTTGGAATCATAGTCAGCATTTGGCGCCTCATGCAAGGTTACACCCTCAACATCCTTCAAGAGTTCCTTGTACAACTCCTGTACATGCTTATGATGAGCGATATGATCCTCCAACACTGTCATCTGACCACGACCGATACCCGCACACACATTACTCATACGGTAGTTATAACCGATGGCAGTATGCTGATAGTAAGGATAAGCATCACGAGCCTGGGTAGCATACCACATCACGTTGTTCTTGCTCTCGGCATCCTGGCAAATCAAGGCACCACCACCAGAAGTAGTAATCATCTTGTTACCATTGAATGACAACACGCCAAACTTACCGAATGTACCCAGAACCTGCCCTTTCCATCTGGAACCGCAGCCCTCAGCAGCATCCTCCACTACAGGGATACCATACTTATCAGCAATTGCCATGATCTTATCGCAATCATAAGGCATACCATAGAGAGCAACAGGAACAATCGCCTTAGGATACTTACCCGTCTTCTCCTTGCGGTCGATAATCGCCTTCTCCAGCAATTCCGGATTCATATTCCATGAATCAGGCTCAGAATCGATGAAAACAGGAGTAGCACCAAGATAAGTAATAGGATGAGAAGAAGCACAGAAAGTAAAGCTCTGCACACAAACCTCATCACCAGGGCCTACGCCGCTAGCCAGTAAACCCAAGTGAACAGCAGCAGTACCAGCGCTCAGCGCTACCACCTCACGAGACAACTCAGAGCCATCGCTATTCTTAGAAACGAAAGCCTTGAGGTCATCCTCAAAACCATTCACGTTAGGACCCAGAGGCACTACCCAGTTGGTATCAAATGCCTCCTTCACGTATTTCTGTTCCTCACCAGTCTCGCTCATGTGAGCCAGACAAAGATAAATAGTCTTTCTTTCTTCCATTTGTATATTGTATTTAAAGTTTATTTTATTCATCAACTAATCCCCCCACTTTCCCTAGGCTTCTCCTATCAGCCCCTTCAACCAACACATTATCCCCAGGCGGTCCCAGCCCGCAAAAACTGGCGAAGACCTTTGATGGTCCGCCACCCATAAAGCGAAGCGGTTCTGAGCACCGGAGGGCGGTTACATCCTCTCGTCCCTGAGGGAAGAGAGGCTTGGAGAGAAAGGTGGAGCCTTCCTTAAGGGTAAGGAAGGACTGGTAGGTTTTCGAAAAAATATTATGTTATTTTACTAGAAAACACCATTCTTTTCCCTTTAAGAATTCCTAGAAATCCCAGATATCCTAGGAATGCCCCCACACTATTATGCATTACATCATCCGTTTCACAAAGCCCTTTGCAAAAGGCGAATTGTGAAACCTCAATAATCCCCGATAAGCAGATTCCCAATAAGAGAATTTTCTTGGTTTTAAAACCAATTCCTCCAAGCAGCAATCCTATTGGCACGAAGAGAGCCATATTCAACAACACTTCTATTAAGTCGGCAGGATAATCCACCCGATTCCAAATATCAAGATAGTTCCAAAATGGAATCAACTCAAAATGTCGTTCCCCATGACTTGCTCTACAAATCACAGTAGAACAAAGCACCAGGAAGTAATATTCCGAAAGCAAAGCCCCAAGCACAAACATCTTCGCCCTACTCCCTTTCGTCACCAGCATTTCTATTACGATTGCAACAGAAAGTACAAGAAAGGAGATGAGCACATACTCCACAGGAATCCGAGGATTCAGCCATTCGTAAATTTCATCCATGAAGAACTACACTTCCTCCCCTGCAAACTTCACTTTTCTACCAAGCACGGTAGCGAATATCATTTCGATATCCTTCCAGAAAGAGTAATGGCGATAATAATAGCAGTTGAGGCGAACCTTATCAGGATATATTACCTTGTCATTATACTCCGTAGCTATCTCCTGCATAGGACGAATATCACCTTCTGCCTGTTTCTTTGCCACATACTCAGAAATCATTTCGTCTTCCAGGCGATACTTCAAGGTAGCAGGACCAGTGATGCCAGGACGAAGCTTCAGTACATCCCTGTCATCTCCCTCCAACTTATCTGCATAACCAGGAACATCAGGACGAGGACCCACAAAACTCATGTTACCAATCAACACGTCCCAAAGTTCAGGCAACTCATCAATCTTATAATGGCGGAGCTTCGCACCAAACGGAGTGATTCGACTATCACCCGCTACAGATACCGACGATCCATTATGACTCACCACCATTGAACGGAACTTATGGCATTTAAACAACTTGCCACCCTTACCCACTCTCTTCTGAACAAAGAAAGCCGAACCTCCCGGCATCTTCTTATGAATAAGAAAAGCCACCAGTGGGAATATCCACCAAATCAAGAGCAAACCGCAAAGGGATGCTACTATATCAAACAATCTTTTGAAAAACATGTAATTCTTATCTAAACACCTTATAAGCAAGTTTCTTAACCCATGGTGGTGAAACCAACATACAGAACATCATGTAACCAAATACAGTCGCTCCTAAGCCATAACCCAGAGTCTTGTTGATAATCTTACGATCATGCAACTGCTTCTTTGCAAACGCCCAACCATTACGTCTCTTTTTGAAAAGAGAATTGGTAAAGCGGAATCTCAGAACAACATCCTGCAAGTTGGCATGTTTAGTACCTTTACTCATGCCATCCAACCAAAGCATGGTATCCTGGTTCTGGCGATATTCAGGACGATATTTACAACCAGCTTTCTCGAAGAAGCTTTTTCTAAACAGAACTGCAGGATGAGCATGAGGATTTCTACGGGAGAAGAATTCATAGCATTCCTTCGATCCTTCTGGATAAACAATAGTCTTTCCTCTGCTATTACTATTCTCATCTATCTCCTCTATAGCTCCACCGACAACATCAATATCAGGATTTGCCTGCAAAAAAGCCATTTGCTTCTCTATACGGTTTGGCATGGAAATATCATCCGCATCCATACGGGCAACAAACTCATATCCTGCCTTAAAGCAAATATCCAACAAGTCATTTAGGACTATTGCGAGACCACGATTTTCCTTAAACCACTCAACACTAATGCGTTCATCCCTTTCATACTCTTTCAAGCAAGCCTTTAAATCCTCCCCTACAGGACCATCCACCCCAATATAAAGGTGGATATTCCCATAAGTTTGATTCAAAATACTATCAAAGGACAATTTGATATAAGGAACCTTATCGTTCTTATATACTGGTAAAATTACAGCTATTTTTTCCATATCTAGTTATATTAAATTTCAATCCAATTGCGACATACAAAATATTCATTTCCTACATCTCCCTTTGGACAAATCACAATACTTTCTTCAGTATTCTTACGTAACCAATTACCCCACCAGCTAAATGTACTTGGAGACATAATACCATGCTCACATGCAGAAATCGATAACAGATCAAGTAAGGCTGCATTACTTCCAGAGTTTTCTACAAAGATTATACGATTGTAAAGAGACGCAAAATTCTCCTTACACCAGTTAATATCATCTGAGAAGAAACAAAATGTAGGTGATTCCAATTTTTCAATCATCAACTCCATTGCCTCCTTATAATATTGCATATTACCTATAACATTTGCCTCACCTAAAGACTTTTGATTAATTGAATTAAGATAATCACCTCTACGAATATGAACAGCCACACATTTATGTGAACCTATACTTTTTTTCCATTGTTCAACCTTATTTGCTATCTCTTCAGTAGGAGAAAATTCATGGCATAATTCATCACGAAAGTCTTCAAAATACTTATCGGTTTGCCAATATCCATCATAAAAATTTAGTTTCTTGTTTGAATAAGGAACTGTAGAATAATACTTGTGATAATTCTCAACAACCATATTCTTACTCAAAAAAGGGAAATGACATCCTCCATGGTAACGGATAATATGATTGATATATTTGTTTTCGAAAGGCTTAACCCAAGAAGGTCTTTTGATAAACTGCATCTTTGAAAGATTTGGGAATACTTCTTTTCCTATAACCTTTCTTTTACCTACATGCCCAGGCTGATTCTCATAGAAATCAACATCAAATGCTAAATCATCATTATACCTTTTTGCGATAGCATAGCCAAATGCATACTGAAACATCTGGTTACACATACCACCCCATAATTTAACTATAATCATAATCACCAATTTATTTATTCAACGGCTTAATCGGCTTAGCAGGAACACCTCCATAAAGCCAACCTTCTTTGTCTAAATCTTTTGTAACTACAGAACCTGCTGCAACAATTATTCTTGGAGCTATTGTTATTCCTGGAGTTACAGTTACGTTGGCACAAAGCCAAACACCATCACCTATTGATACTGGTGCGACTAAATGCTTTCTGTTTTTACAATTGCAAGTATCCGGATAATCCTTACTGTCCAATCCGGAAGTTAAAATTGTGGCACCATAACTGATAGTCACATAGTTACCTAATTTTACCCCCCCCACACTCTGGATATAACATCTATCATTGAGAGATACATGCTTACCTAATTGAAAGTTTTTTGGATTACCTATTGTTGGAATTCCATTAATCTGCACATTCCTTCTCCACAAGAAAGGATGAGAATAATAATAAGCTAAGCGCTTTATTTTATTGAAAATTCTTTTTATCATAATCGTTAACTATTTACATTTCATATACTTTCTTCCTTTCATCGATAACCAAACTATTCCTATCGGATTCCAAAGAACATCCATGGGATAATGTTTGAATAATCTTAGACTATGTATAAGCCACTTAATAACAAGAGAAACATTGCTTTCATTTTCTGCATGCTTAATCCTCTTATCATAATGACCGAAATTACCTGCTCGTAAGATTTCATCAAGTAGAAATCTACCTTCTTTTTCGGATGGCTCACATAACATACATTCATACTTCATACCAAAGACCTCTCCTAGCACCCACATTGAGGCACTGGCAAACTTCCCCAAGCCCAACCATCTCACCGTCTTGAATAATTCCTCTTTATTATCTACAGACTTCACTGCGAAATACAGATCAAGCATCTGGCGCAAACCAACACCCTCAACAAGAAGATGCCAATAGATATGATGCAATACATGAAGCACAGTGAAATTCTTACTTGGAATCACCATACCATCATCTACAACAAGCGCACAACCCGAGGCAAGAAACTTACTTGCAAGTTTTTGAAGTCTGAAATTTCTTAAAAGATTTCTACTTATCCATGGACGGTAATGCACCTCAACCTCGGTATCTTTAAAGAAATCAAAATGAGTATGCATATAGTCACAATGGTTTAGAGGATGATGACGACTGATAAACTTTAATATTGAATAAGGTTTACCAATGACCCAAATATCAATATCACCAGACTGTCTTAATCCTCTTAATGAAGCATCATAGAATGTTTCGATGCCTTGCCCTTTTAAAATATAAGAACCAAAGCCTGCATTTTGAAAAGTCTTCTGAATCACCACACATTGTTTTGACATCAATTCATTCCTCTGCATGATTCTACTAGCAATACCTAACCACTTTAAGTACAAAGAAGCAGGTATTGTTTCAAGTCCTTGCGCCTGTTGATACTGACGAACCCTCCGAACTCCGGCAAAACAGATACCAAGTAAACTTTGTCGCCTTGCCTCATTATAAAGAGTTTCCCATTCTTCTGAAGAAGGACTGAAAGCTGCAAAATCTGTAGTACCGATAGCTATCTTGATAAGATCTGTAAAAAGTTTATTTGATGACATATAAAACAACTCAATTACTTTAAAGTAGATACCTCTATCGTCGAAACTCTTATCGTTTTCCATTCAAAATCTTCCATACTGGGGGAAGATAACGTTCAAGGAACATTGCTAGAATAACGCATAAGACATAAGTAAGAAAGATAACTACAAAGAACTGGAATAATTCACTTCCATAGAATGCAGGAATCATCTTGCTATATACTAATGTTACAAGTGTTATAATTGGAGCATGCATACAATAGACAAAGAAAGAGTATTGCATCCATTTTTTGACTTTAATATTTAAATTCATTATACTGATAATCACATAACTAAATGCTAAAGGCGAAGCTAATCTGAATGAAGTAAATTCAAAACTATATATTGCATTTCCCTTTTCAGAACCATTTGGTAAGAACCAAGCTGCCAAACAATAAATGACAAATAATAACAGCATTAAATATCTAGAAGACGCTCGCTCAAATATATCACACACTCTACTTATTCTATTTTCGGTAAGAGAAGCTCCCATGAGATAAACAGGCATCCAATACATAAAACTTCTATATCCAACTAAACCTGATGTTGACAGAATAATTAAAGCTACAGAAACCACTATGCTCAGCCAGAGATGCCGTTTTATTCTATAAATCAGTGGAGCCAGAATTGAGAAGAAAATTAATTCACGAATAAACCATAAAGGCATTGTATCTGCATTCCAAATGGATAGAAGATAGTCCAATGCCCCCCCATATCTGCCGCTAAATACAATAGCCTTAATATAGCCGATAGTATTAAAGATAATGTAAGGAACAACTAAAGACCAAAACCTTCTCTTCATTTTTGATATATATTTCTCCTTACTGCCATCAAATGTCCGGTAAAACAAGAATGCAGACAGAAAGAAGAAAATTGGAACTGCACACTCTGAGGCTGTATTAAAATAACGCTCTATTGCTATAATAACTCCATAATCCCTAGGATTATAACTTCCAAGAAATTCAATATTTCGATTATAGCTATGATGACATATTATCAACAATGAAAAGAAAGAATTTAAAACAGGAAGTGAATGCAGCAAACTTGCTCCCCCAATTGTTTTATTTGTATTTTGAATATGCATATAAATTTTTCTTTATCAAAAAATAAGATCCTAAACTGTATATCAAAAGACCCGTAAATAATCTAACAACAACACATAATAATGTTGATGACATTTTTATATTTGTTATAGTTACATACATCAATAAGCCCAAAATAAGATATGGTAAAGTTTTCACTAACGGATTAACTAATTTCATATCTCTATTAGCAGCTATACTTTGAAAAATACAGACTGTGAATTCAGCAATTAAAGTACTAAAAGCAGCACCTATTGCTCCATATATTGGAATCAAAATCAAATTACTTATTATATTGATTATAGCACCTACTGTAACTGACATACAAAAAAGTACATCTTTCTTATAAGGCAATAAATATTGAGTTCTTACAACATTAGCCCAACTAACAAATATCATACATGGGCATAATACAAGAAGTACTTTAATAGATTCTGCAAATGATATTCCATAAAAAATAGGTATAAAAACATCAGAAATACCAGCTAACCCAAAACACATACCTACAGAGAGAAATATCACTAAATTAAAACTCAAATAATTATATTTTCTAATAATATTTCCATCATCAGAATTCAACATATTACTAATACGAGGTAACATAACCGTCCCTATAGCACTTATGAAACCCATCGGGATATTTGTTAGTTTCTCTGCTGCATCAAAAATTCCAACAGCGTCAACATTAACCATGCTACCTAACATTATCTTATCAATATATTTATAAACATTAATAGCTATAACAGGGATAAAAAGGAGAAGCAATGGCTTTAAATGCAAAAGTATTTCACCTTTTGTTATTTTTGTCTTTCCAACATACTTATGTAGCAGCAACCAATATGCAACGTTATTAAATAATGTCCCTATTGCAACTATAAATGTATATAGCCATACATCAGCAGCAGTTTTTACTAATAGAAAAATGAATATAGTTGTTAATACTTTATTTATGGCACTAATACTTGTTGTCGTCTTAAATTTCTCTATTCCAAAATAAAACCAGCTGATATCTAAAACTCCTGATAATATATATAATGCTTGAAGACAATATACCAGCATATCATCATGGATATAATAAAAAACAAAAATAAAATACAAGAAGATAGATAAAAGCCCAAAAAATAATTGATTAGAATAAATTGTCCAAAATTTATTAGATATGGACTCTTTATCCTTTGCCATAGCAATTTCTCTATTTCCATAATTTAGAACACCCAACATACATAACAAAACAAAATAATGGGCTATAGAAAATGTATAACTATATAGTCCCATTCCACCAGCGCCTAATACTCGTGAAATATATGGTGCAGTTATTAATGGTACTATCAACGATAAAACTTGATAAAGAATATTATAAAT
>ERZ1034913.1986-NODE-1986-length-11107-cov-3.121969_pt1 | contig 11107 bp, 7 predicted proteins | sample MGYA00520697_ERZ1034913 | MGnify/ENA primary metagenome ERZ1034913 (study PRJEB33766, sample SAMN09781786) | gut metagenome | biome: gut microbiome | host: Homo sapiens | place: Madagascar | study: EMG produced TPA metagenomics assembly of the PRJNA485056 data... | reverse complement strand
GTGATAACAATCAGCGGCTTGCCGAAGGACGCTGCCGTTTCCAGCAGGTGCTGCTGCGGGCCGGGCAGGCGCAGATTCGGCTTGTCGCCGCTGCCGTACTCGTTGCCGGCATCGCCCTCCTCGCCCTCGATCGTGGCATCCAGCCCGACTACGGCCACGATCACATCGGCGGCAGCGCAGACCGCCTTTGCCTCGCTGATGCGGTCATCGGCCTGCGCCAGACCGCTGGTGCGGTCCTTATACAGGTGGCAGCCCTGCGCATACAGCACGCGGGTGTCCAGGCCGATGGCGTCTTGGATTCCTTCCAGCACCGTGACATAGCGCGAGGCTGTACCCTCATAGTTGCCGACCAATGCGGCGCGGCTGTTGGCGTTGGGTCCGATTACGGCAAGGGTCTGCTTTTTTGCGGGGTCCAACGGCAGGATACCGTCGTTTTTCAGCAGCACGGGGCATTGGAGGGAAACCGCACGGTTTAGAGCTACCATCTCGGGGCTGTCCACGACAGTATAAGGAATTTCGTCAAAATTCTCCGCGTGTTCGCCAAGGATCCCCAGCCGGATGCGGGTCGCCAGCAGATTCGTGACGGCCTCGTCCAGACGCTGCTGCGATACCTTTCCGCGGTGTACCGCATCGACCAGATGCTTATAAAAGCGCCCGGCATCCAGATCGCAGCCGCTGTTCATCGCCAAAGCGGCGGAATCCTTCTCATCGGCGGTCACGCCGTGGCCCTCGTGGAAATCCTTGATGGCATAAAAGTCAGAGGTGACATGCCCGTCAAAGCCCCATTCGCCGCGCAGCAGATTCTCAAGCAGCTCCGGATTGCCGCAGCAGGGGACACCGTTCAGCCGGTTGTACGCCCCCATGACGATTTCGACCTTTGCCTCCTGCACGCAGGCGCGGAAGGCTGGCAGGTAGGTTTCTGCCATGTCCTTGGCGCTCACTTCGGCGTTGAAGGAATGGCGCACAGCCTCGGGGCCGCTGTGTACGGCAAAATGCTTGGCGCAAGCCGCCGTGCGCAGATGGTCGGGGTCATGCCCCTGCATCCCTTGAATAAACCGCACAGCCAGCCGGGAGGTCAGATACGGATCCTCGCCGTAGGTTTCATGCCCGCGTCCCCAGCGCGGATCGCGGAAAATATTCACATTGGGCGCCCAGCAGGTCAGCCCTTTGTAGATATCGCGGTCACCCGCCGCGCACTGGGCATTATACTTGGCGCGCGCCTCGGTGGAAACCGCCTCGCCGACCTTTTCCATCATTTCCTCATCAAAGGCGGCAGCCATTGCGATGGCCTGCGGAAACACAGTAGCCGTGCCCGCGCGGGCAATACCGTGCAGCGCCTCGTTCCACCAGTTGTAGGCGGGGATACCCAGCCGCGGTATAGCCGGTGCATTGTACAAGGTCTGGGAGACCTTTTCCTCCAGTGTCATTTGGGCCGTCAGGGCTGCGGCCTGTTCGCGGTAGGCAGCCAGCTTTTGCGGATTTGCAAGAAGTTCCATACGGTTGCTCCTCTTCTTTTATGGCAAAGGGACTGCCGGTATGCCGGCAGTCCCCTGTTGTTATTCCCGTACCAAAATATCCTCGGTGTTCTGCCAGAAGAAATCCTGTCCGTCCAGCCATTCGTTCATGTTCTCATCGTGGGTGACCCGGACATCCTCGCAGCGGATGCCCCTGCCGTAGACGCAGGTAACGCCGTGCGGTGCGCCGGGGACAAGTCCCGGGGCTTCGCAGGGGCGCAGGTCCCACTGATGCAGCGGCCACCGGGTCTGCTTTTTCATGTGGATGCGCATGCCGCGCAGCGAGATGTCCTCAAGATAATTGTCGGCACTTCCATGCAGGAACACGCCGTTCTCGCCGCAGCAGTCGATGTTTTCAAACCGGATGTTGCGGATACGCCCGGCCTTGTGGCCCTGCTTGCGGTCGATCGCCGTCACGCAGATGGCCTCGCCCTCGCCCCACCACTGGTCGGAGAACTGGCGGGTGTTGATGTGCAGGTTGGAGAAAAGAACATTCTCAATGCTGCCGCCGTCGCGCAGCATCAGCGAGATACCGCGGTTTGTGCGGGAGATCACGCAGTTGGTGACCGTGATGTTGCGGAAGTCGGATACGCTCTCGGTGCCGAACTTGATGGCCGCGCTCGTCGAGGTCAGCGTGCAGTTGCTGACCACAATGTTCTCGCAGGGGCCGAGTGCGGCGTTCTTCTCGGTCGTTTTAAAGACGATGCAGTCATCGGCGGACTCGATATGGCAGTTGCAGATCCGCACATTGCGGCAGTGGTCAGGGTCAATGCCATCGCAGTTGACCATTTTCAGGTTGTTCAAAATGCGGATGCCGTCAATCAGCACATCCTCGCAGCCCACCAGATGCACGGTCCAGAACGCACTGCGGGTCAGGATAACATCGCGGATGGTCAGGTGGTGAACACCCTTCATCAGCAGCATCGGGATGCGGGGGTAGTAGGTGCCCTCGATAAAATTATGGTCGATGGCACCGTAGAAGTTTTCCTCCGAACCGTCAATGGTGCCGGTGCCGCTGAGGCAGACATCCTCGGCATCCTTGGCCATGAGGAAGTAATTTTTCGGCTCACCGTCATATTCGCAATTCTCGTAGGAGGGAACCTTCAGCTCGGTATCGCGGTAGCTGTCGCGGTAGGCGGCCTCGACCTCCAGAAAGTCCGCGCTGTTCTCGCTGGCCTTCAGCCGCGAGCCATGGGCAAGGTGCAGTTCCACATGGCTGTGCAGCAGCAGAGAGCCTGATTTGTAGGTGTGCCCACCCGGCACCAGCACGCGCCCGCCGCCCGCCGCCGCGCAGGCGTCAATGGCTTTTTGTATGGCGGGGCCGTCGTTGGTGCGTCCGTCGCCGACTGCACCGTAATCCAAAATATTGTAGACCATGATATTCTCCTGTCTATCCTTTTTTCCGCGCAGATCACAGCACACACATGGTGCCGGGCTCCACCGTGCGGATTTTTCCGTCCGTGGTGAACCAGATCGTCTGTGCGGTGGGATTATACAGCAACCTTCCGTCTGCACTTTGCCGCAGGCTGCGCAGCGCCGTGATATAGTCCTCAATCTGGCCGTTCGTTGCGTACCAGATATCCTTTGCATCTGCAAGCTTTTCCGCCAGCTGCCCGATCAGGTCCCATGTATTTTCCCTGTCAAACTCAAAGCTGTGACCCCAGATGTAGAACAGCGGCATTTTTTCATAGCCGGGGGTATGCAGAAATTTGTCTGCCTGCTCCAGCAGGCGGTCATTATGGTGGCAGGTCGGCTTCCACAGCATAAAGTCCTGCGGCAAGCCGAAATGCCCCGTATTGCTGACTGTGCGGCTGTAGCGGATGCCCATGGCACGCAAGGCGTCAACCTCGGCGGGCGTATACTCTCCAAACGCGTAGCTCATGCCCTGCACGATACGCCCTGTCAGCGCTTCCAGTGCCCGGCGGTCCTGCCAGACCTCGCGCAGCCATTCCTCCCGCGTCATCTGCAGGGGGTGGCGGTGGGTCACACCGTGACAGGCGACCTCGTGGTTTTGGTACAGTGTGCCGACCTCCTCCGGCGTGACAAACCCGCGCTTGCCCAGATTACCGGAATTCAGATGGAATGTCGCCTTAAAGCCCGCTTCGTCAAACAGCTTTACCAGACGGCGGTCATAAACCTGACCGTCATCATAGCTGAATGTCATTGCCTTGGGCAAACCGCCCGGATACAGGTATTCCATAACGGTTCCTTCTTTGCTGTAATTATAGCTTTATATCGTGTACATCTGCGTCCTGCCCGTAGCGGTCCGCGCGCAGGATATGCCCCTGCAGGTCGGTGGTGATGCGCAGATCGGGACCTGCTGTGAACACCTTGCGGCCATCCACGAACGCCTCGGCACCGTGCCCGCTGTTGACGATTTCCCAGCTGTGGTCGTTGACCGTCTGGGTGTAGCGGCATGCCGCGCCGGAGCAGCTGCCCCAGACGAGGGTGTCGCGCACGGGGCTGACGCCATACATGCGCGCGGTGTATTCCAGCACCGAAAGCATCGCCGGACCGTAGGCATCCTGCGGGGGCTGGCCCGGCTCACAGATGACAGACGGCGTCCCTGTAAAGGGGTCGTACTGCTGCACAAAGCGGCACTCGGGGCCGATGGCCTGCATCAGCCTGCGGCCAAGCTGCGGGATCAGCGTATAGTACCCGTAGTTTTCCAGGGCGCGTATGGCGCGCTGGTAGGTCAGTGCCTCGGCCTGACCGCTCCAATTGTTGGTCGTCACATTGCGGAACAGCGGGTCATTGACCGCCACGCTGGGCAGCGGCATCGGTGTCCAGAATTCCGCCGGATTGCAGAGATGCTCCTTCACAAAGCGGGCCCCCAGCGGGGCGGGCAGGCTGTTCCAGTACATGCAGCGCAGCGTATTGTGGGTCAGCACCGACTGCGGCCGATGGTTTTTGTCGCGGTCAAAGCAGGCGCCGCGGGCGTCGTCCCACAGGTAATCGACCAGCTTATCCCGCACCCGGGCGGCCTGCAGCGACCAGCGCGCCGCATCGGCACCGCGGTTCTGCAGACGGGCGATCTCTGCCAGCGTCTCACAGGCCGAGTAGGAGAAGCTCATCACATCCATCGAGGCCATCGGCACAACGGTGCAGCCCTCGGGCGGGGTCTCTGCCTCCCACGGGTCGGGGGCATCGCCGTAGCGCATGGCGTGATCCTCGCCGGTGTCATATTTGCACCAGCTCTCCAGACAGCCGTCACCGTCCGAGTCCCGCACCCGCCAGAGGTAGTCGTTAAAGCGTTCCAGTGTGGTTTTTAGCTGTCCGAGATACGCAGGATCCTTGCCGCCCAGATAGTAGAGATCCAGCGCAGGGTCGGGGAAGCAGAACCCTTGAAATTTGTTGAACTGCGGCACAACCGCGCCGTCTATGACGGCGATGCTGCCGGGGATGCGCCCGTCCGCCCGCTGGTGCCGCATAAAGAGCAGGCTGTTGTTCAGGCCGACGGTAAAATTGCGGGTGGCGTACATGGCGCCGCCCATGGGCTGCGTTTCCAGCCAGATCTTTTCATAGCCGCCGCCCTCGACCAGCACTTTGTCCGGGCCGAAGTCCTTGATGTTCGTCAGGCACTTTTTTTCAGCCTGCGGCACCAGTCTGGCCAGCAGCGGGTCCTCTGTCTGAAAGCAGACTCCCGTCACAGTGGTGTTCATCGTGTATCAGCCTTTCTCCGACCGCCTGCAGCAGACGGCCAGCCAGTCAAAATCAGCATACCCATGCAGCCCGGCCATATCGTGGGCATACAGACCCACATGCGCACCCGTAAAACCGCGGCAATGCTCATCGGTCAGGATCTCCGTTGTGCATACAGGGCCGATGTCGGCCCAGTCCCCGCCGTCGGCGCGCCAGCGGAACTGTGCGCCTCTGCCATCGGGCGTTGTCTCCAGCCGCAGCTCCAGCGGGCCATCCGGCACCGGGACGGGGTCGCAGACCTCCTCGATCACGCCGGTGTCGCTGCACAGCAGGGTCAGCACCGCCGCGCCGTCCTCGGTGCAGGTCTTGCCCAGCAGGTAAAAGTTCATGGCATCGTAGTAGTAGGCCAGCCCCGCAAGCTGCTCGGGGCAGGCGGGGGCAAAGTCCATGCAGGTGGCGGCCGTCATCTCATGCTCGGTCTGGCGGCGCGCCACAAGGCTGACATGGTGCCGTGAGTTCAGCGACTCCTGCCCTGTTAGGCGCAGCCAGCCGGGGCGCGCTGTCAGGGAAAGGGCTGCCCCCAGCGGGGCGCGGGGCACTGCATACCCGGGGGCAAGTGCCGGGGCCGGCCAGACCGTGCGGGCAAACCGTCCGCCGCCTGCCAGCCGCGGCCAGCCGTTGTGCCATTCCAGCCTTTGCAGGGCCGACTCGCGCCCGAGCAGGCAACCGCTGGCTACATCCGGGCGCGAGCAGAGGTGGGTCAGATACCACTCCCCTGCCTGCGTCTCAACAATCGAGCCGTGGCCGCATTTTTGCAGCGCATCGGGGTCATCGCGGTCGGAGGTCAGCAGCGGATTGTCCGGCATGGTTTCATAAGGGCCGAACACATTGTCTGCCCGTGCAATCGTCACGCAATGGGCGTACCCGGTGCCGCCCTCGGCCACGATCAGGTAATAGTAGTCGCCAAAGTGGTAGATGCGCGGGCCCTCGGTGCAGCCGATGCCGGAGCCGCTGTAGACCTTGCGCCGCTCGCCGAGCAGTGCGCCTGTCGCGCGGTCGATCTGCTGCACCAGCACGCCCTTAAAGCCGTTTACCATATTGACAAGGTAGCTTTTGCCGTCCGTGTCATGCAGCAGCGAGGGGTCAAACCCGATGCTGTTCAGGTAGACGGGTTTGCTCCACGGGCCCGTGATGGTCGCCGCGCGGCTCATGTAGTTGTGGGTGTTGTACCAGCGTCCTTTTTTGGTCAGCACATTCGTGACGAGCAGGTAGTAATACTGCCCGTCCCAGCTCAGGTCCGGGGCCCAGATGCCGCCCGAGTCGGGCACACCGCACAAGTCCATCTGGCCCGGCTCACGCAGGGGGCTTTCGATCTGCTCCCAGTGCATCAAATCGCGGGAGTGAAAGAAGTTCACGCAGGGCCACCACTCAAAGGTGGAGGTCGCAATGTAGTAGTCCTCCCCCGTGCGGATCATGCAGGGGTCGGGGCAGAAGCCGCGCAGAATGGGGTTTCGGATCTCAGACATAAGACATCAGCCTTTCAGGCCGCTGGTGCCGATACCCTGCACCAGATAGCGGTTGAAGAACAGGAAAATCAGGAACACGGGAATCAAAGACAGCGTAGACATAGCGAACATTGCACCGTAGTCGGTGGTGGAGGCCGAGTCTGCAAACAGCTTGATAGCGATGGACACCGTGTAGGACTGCGGGCGGCTCAAATAGAGCAGCGGTCCCAGATAGTCGTCCCACTTCCAGTAGAACTGGATGATGACAGTCGTCACGATGGAGGGCTTCATCAGGGGCAGGATGATGTGGCTGTAGACCTTGTACTTGCTGCAGCCGTCAATGGTGGCAGCCTCGTCCAGATCGCGGGGGATGCCCTGCATAAACTGCATCATCTGGTAGATAAAGAACGCCTGACCGCAGAAGTACGGCAGGATCAGCGGTGCGTAGCCGGGCACCAGACCCAGACGGTAGTAGATCAGGTACTGGGGGATCATAATGACCTGCCCGGGCAGCATCATCGTAATGAGCATACAGGTGAACCAGAACTTACTGCCGCGGAACCGGATGCGGGACAGCGCATACGCCACCAGAGAGGAGCTCAGCACCGTGCCGAAGGTTGCCACGACTGTGATGAAGATCGAGTTCTTGAAGAAGGTTCCGAAGGTCGTGCCGCCGAAGCCCTTCCAGCCGGTGGCATAGTTGTCGAGCTTCAGCTCGTTGGGAATCAGGGCGAGCGTGCCGCGCAGGATCTCGGCGTTGCCCTTGAAGGAGCCGCTGACCATCCACAGGACAGGGTAGACCATCACAAAGCCGAATAGCACGACAAACAGGTGATAGAGCGTTTTATTCAGAACTTTTTTTGAATGCATCGTGTTGTTCCTCCCTTCCCTCAGTTCGACTCACTGAAGACCCAGAACTTGGAGGTCTTGAAGATGATGAAGGTGATCAGGCCCATAACGACCAGCATAAACCAGGACATGGCGCAGGCGTAGCCCATATCATTGTACTTGAAGGCCTGGTTGTAGACATACAGTGCGTAGAGCATCGTGCTGTTGTTGGGGCCGCCGCCCGTGATGATCATGGCCTGCGTGAAGGTCATAAAAGCGGAGATCGTCTGCATGATGAGGTTGTACAGAATGATGGGGGACAGGCAGGGCAGCGTGATGCGGAAGAACATCTGGTAGCCGCGCGCGCCGTCGATGCGGGCCGCCTCATAGTAGGTGGTGGGGATCTCCTTTAAGCCGGCGGCAAAGATGATCATCGAGGAGCCGAACTGCCAGACACTCATCAGAATCAGCGGGTAGAGCGCAAGCTTCTGGTCGCCGAACCAGTTGATGGTGGACAGCCCCATGCCGGCCAGCACGCTGTTGAACAGACCCTTGCGGGCGAACAGCTGCTTCCAGACCAGAGCAACAGCCACGCTGCCGCCCACCAGAGATGGCAGGTAGTACAGCGAGCGGTAGAAAGTCACCATCCGGCTGGAGCGGGTCAGCAGATAGGCAACCAGCAAAGCAAAGGCCAGCTTGAGCGGCACCGAGATCACAACATACTTGAGCGTGATGGCCAGCGATTTCAGAAAGACCTCATCCTGCAGCAGGCGCAGGAAGTTGGTCACGCCGATAAAGGTTGCCTGCTTGGAGCCGAGCGAATAGTTGGTGAACGCATAGTAGAACGAGATGCAGACCGGGATCAGCGAGAAGCAGACAAAACCGAAGATGAACGGGAACGCAAAGACATGGCCCACCGTGTTTTCCCGGTTCATAAACCGCTTCAGCCTGACGGCTGCAGTATTTTGATCCTTCACTTAGGTATACCCTCCCTTTTAAAAAGGTGGGCACGCTCTTTTCGGAGCCGTGCCCACCCGGAGCTTTCTTACATTGTCTTATTCTGGGAAATACTTACTTGTTGAACAGAGCCTCGGCATCGGCGTAGGTCTTGTCGGCGGCTTCCTCTGCGGTGATCTGGCCGTCCACGACCTGCTGGATGTAGTTGCGGTAGTTGTCCACGACCTGATCCTGACCGTCCGGGCTCAGAACGTTGATCTTTTCGGGCATCTCGAAGTTGGAGACCTTGTCGATGAAGTCATACATGATCTGCTGACCCTCGGTAGCCTTGGCGGACAGCGTCTCTCGCACGGTGGTGTTGACGGGGATGCCGCGCTCGCCCTGCAGGATGTTGTTGCAGTCGGGGTCATTCTCGAACCAGCTGATGAAGGCCGCAGCGGCTTCCTTCTGTGCGCTGTCCTGAGAAACGCAGAGCATCTGAGAGGACTGGATGACAGCGCCGGAGGGGCCGTCGTTCTTGATGCGGGGCAGCGTAGCCAGCTTCAGGGTGCGGCCCTGCTCCTGGCAGACGTTGTAGATGGTCGGGAACTGGTTGGCAGCGACCCAGGTCATGGCAGCCTCGCCGGTGACGAGGAAGTCGTTCTCAATGTTGGTGATCTCAGAGGCAGCGCCCGGGTCGGGGTAGACGCCGTTCTTGATGGAGTCGGCGCGCATCTGGATGTAGGGGGTCAGCATCTGGGCATCGTCAAAGCCCATGCCGGTCAGATCGAGGTTGAAGAAGCTGTACTCGCCAACATTGCCGTACTGGGAAATGTAGACGGAGCAGCCTGCGATGAACTCGCTGGTCAGCATAGAAGAGCAGCCGTAGATGCCGAGCTTGTCATGGATGGTGTTGGCAGCGTTGGCGTAATCGTCCCAGGTCCAGTCGTCGGTAGGCTCAGCCACACCGGCCTCCTCAAACATGGCGGGATCATAGGCGATGCCGTAGGAGTTCAGACCGTTGGACAGGCCCAGCTGATGACCCTCGGTGTCCTGCGTGATCTTGAGGTTGGCGTCGGTGATGCCGGAGGTATCGACCACGCCGGAGGCAATGTAGTCATCGAGCGGGCAGATCTTGTCGATGTACATCGGGAAGTTGCCGCCCATCTGGAAGACATCCCAAACCTGATCGGAGGCAACCAGCGTTTTCAGCTTGGTGAAGTAATCATCGAAGGAGTAGTACTCATACTCGATCTTGACATTGGGGTTCAGCGACTCATACAGCTCAATGGCAGCAATGGTCTTGTCGTGGCGGTCCTGAGAGCCCCACCATGCCATGCGCAGGTTGATCTGCTCATCGCCGCTGGCGGCCTCGGTGGAAGCGGCAGTAGAGGCGGTATCACCTGCAGAGGCAGTGCTGGAGGCACCGGAGCCGCCGCAGGCGGCCAGGCTCAGTGTCATGGCAGCGGCCATAGAGGCTGCGATCAATTTCTTTTTCATGCTGTTTCTCCTTGTCCTTTTTATTTCTGGTAGAGGGGCCGCTCCCCATCGGGGCGCGGCTTTTCTGAAAAGCCGAACGTTTGCTTCCGGTGTGCACCCCGGTTGCTGATTACATTGTCATTATAGCCCCTGCGGGGCACACAAAATACAAAAAATATATGTGTTTTTAACTATCAACCACATATTTCTTGACATTGTACCATCTTGTAGTGTATCATATATCCAGAATCCATAAAACAAATCCTCTGTTTTTGTGCAAATTGGCGCTTCATCTCTTTGCAGTGCTGCTTCAACACACTGCTGCTTTCTGTTAAAAAAGGAGGTCGTTCATGGAACTCCGTCCCCCCATGGAGAACGATGCCAACGCCGCTACCGCTGAAGAGCTTGAACAGCAGGCCGCCGATGTCTATGTAGAGCGCGCGCTGCACGGCCCGGTATTCCGCATGGCGTATGAGCATGTCCACACCTACTGCGAGCTGTTTTACCTGCGCAGCGGCACCTGCACCTACACAGTCAACAAGGCCCAGTGGCATCTTGAGGTCGGGGACATCTTCATCGTGGCCCCCGGCGCGCCGCACAGCACCCGGTACGAGGGCAAGACCAGCTGCGAACGCATCATCGTCTTTTGCATGCCGGAGGTCATTCTTCCGCTGCTGCCCGAGTCCGCCGAGGAGCTGCGCGGTGTGCTGGCGCGGAGCGGCAAGGTCATTCTGGACGCCGACAGCCGCCGTGCCGTCGATGCGATGATCAGCAATATGCTGCTGGAAAATGACCTGCCCCAGCGCTTTTCGGAGGATATCCTCAAGCTGGAATCGCTGCACCTGCTGCTGCTTTTGCTGCGTGATGGTATCTTCAGCTATGAAACCATGTCCGACAAGGAGGGCTACAGCGCCGACATTGAGCGTGCGCTGAAATATATCGCGCTGAACTACCCCCAGCCGCTGACGCTGGAGGGGGTTGCCGACCACTGTAACCTAAGTGCGACCTACTTTTCGCGCAAGTTCAAGCTTATCACGGGGCAAACCTTCAAGGAGCACCTGAACTACATCCGGCTGCGTCAGGCCAAGCAGATGCTCTGCACGACCGACAACACCGTGACGAAGATCGCCATGCTGTGCGGTTTTGGCAGCAGTAACTATTTCAAGGATGTTTTCAAGGCGGATGTCGGCATTTCCCCGCGGG
>ERZ1034913.1979-NODE-1979-length-11127-cov-5.126084_pt1 | contig 11127 bp, 7 predicted proteins | sample MGYA00520697_ERZ1034913 | MGnify/ENA primary metagenome ERZ1034913 (study PRJEB33766, sample SAMN09781786) | gut metagenome | biome: gut microbiome | host: Homo sapiens | place: Madagascar | study: EMG produced TPA metagenomics assembly of the PRJNA485056 data... | reverse complement strand
AAACAATTGGGTTTTCTTTGAAATCCCATGACTCTTCTAGCATGTCCCAGTCATCTTTAGATAATTTAATTAGTGTTTTTGATATTTCTTCAATTTTTTCTATATCTTCTGAAGAATTTTTTTTAAATGGAAGCTTTCCAATATTGCCCACTGTGAAACTCAATGTGGGTGCTAAAATTCTAAGTATAGAGTCGGATACCTTTGAATTAAGACTAGCTAATAGAGCATAGATTGATGATCCATTTGAAAATGCAGATCTTCCGGCACTATTAAAAGTGAATCCATTTGGGAAATATCTTGCACTAAAACCAATCTGACCTAACCCAGACCATGTAATGCCTTCTTTGAAAAAATAGTTTGTGTTTTGTGGCCTTGATAGCAAATTTCCAGATTCATCTCTCAGGTTTTTAATATCAAAACCATCCTTAAACCAATCTAGTACGTAAGAATTATTTCCATACCAACGGCGGTAGGGCCCTCCTTTATTGCAGGGGAACCACCTCTTATTATTTAAATGATCATTTGCTAGAGATGAGTAGTTTGGTATTGAAAAATTATTAAGTGATATCTCATGCCACAATCTCATAAATCGATCGTTGTCCCCGGTATTAATACCTTCTCTGGCATCGTAAAATTTATTTACTTTATCTGATTCAGTTAGAATATTTAAAATATTCTCTCCTAGATTGTAGGCAATTGGTGCACCATCTAATTCTAAAAATTTGTCTTGTTGCACGCAGAAAATCGAATCGTTTCCTTTGTTGAGAAATTTTTCATTTTTATCGGCAGAAAAATCATTCGTATTAAGATTGATGAAAATGCCGATGTAGTTTGGTATGTTAGTTCGCTGTAAGCAAAAAGCAGCGGCTTGTGCTACTTTTGAATTTATTTCAGGGAAGCTATTGTATCCAATCTGTACAAGAGAACCAAAATTACAATTACTTAATATTTCTTTTCTAAAATCTTCAAAGCTTGAAAGAAACATCCAGTTTTGGATTGTTACAAGGGATGAGAAACCACTTTTTTTACTTAAAGAAATACTTCTTTCAATGAAGGCTGAAAATAGATCGGACTTGGATTTTTGAAAACTTCTATCTATAAATCTTCTCAATTCATTCGAGAAATATTTATTCCCCATATATGGAGGATTGGCAATAACTGCATCAAACTGCATGCCTAATATCAATGCCTGATGAACTAATGGCATCAAATCATTAGCTGCAGCCTTACCTACCCAGTCTGCTTTCTGTACAGCTTCATTCAAAATGGATAGCTGCTTGCGCAATGCAGGCAAGCGCTGTGGGCTAATTTGAATCAAAGACCCGAAGGTCTTGGCGTGCTCAAAGGTGCTGATTAGCTCGGCAATATCTTTCTGGCTCAGTACCGAGTTGCTTGTGTTGCGCGGTGCTGCAACCTCACCCAAGGACATTTGCACCTGTGTCTCGGGGAATAGCTCATTTTTTGCAAAGCCCGCATCGCTAACGGGCGGTGCAGTATCAATGAAGGCTGCAAGGTCGGCATACAAAGCTTGGGCATCCAGACCCTTGCTTTCCTTCAGGCTGAGTACATTGAGCTTGGATGGAACTGGGTGTCCGTTTTCATCTGTTGATGTGAGCAGGCGACGATCATCTGCACGAGCCTTCATCAACAGCGCAAAGCCAGCCATTTGGGCAGCACGGTCGTCAATGTCTAGGCCGTAGAGGTTTTTTTCCAGAATCAGGCGCGGAATATCACGCAGGCGGTAGCCGCGCTCCAAGTAAATAGCTTTGAGCACGTCATAGGCCACCACCAAGATGTGGCCACTGCCGCAGGCTGGATCGAGCACAGTAATGCTTTCGGGGTTGAGCGTGCCGCCGTCCTCATCCATGCGCACTTGGATCAAAGCGTCCAGCTCGGCCTGCACTTCAGGTGTTTGTTCTGCAGGCTGAATGTAGTAGGGCCACTCGCTGGCCAGTGTGCTGCTGGGGTTGGCCATCAACCATAGGCGGCCCACACTGTTTTGCACCAGGTACTGCACGATCCAGTTGGGGGTGAAAAGCTGGGTGGCGGCGGGAATGTCTTCGCTCTTGACGACTTTGCCGATGACCTGGTCTTTTTTCTCGGAGATATAGAACTGGTAGAGCCAGCCAATGACTTCAATCTCTTGCCAGTCTTCTTCAGGGATGGCATCGACTAACTTGGCGATGATGGAGTCAGTGCGTAGCAGGTTGTCGGGTAGCAGCAGCTCGGTCTCGTCATCAATGCGTTCAAACAGGAACGGCATGGCGTTGGACAAGGCATTGCACTGGGCCACCAGCAGTTTGCGGTACAGCTCTCCATCGCGGTTGCCGGCCAGCTTGAGTTCCATGACCTCCGCTGCATTCAAGCCCGGCAGGTTGCCGTTTTGCACCACATCGGTGGCATGGGTGAGCAAGTCAGGCAGGGCTCCGGCGGTGTCTGATGCGCTGCTCAAAGCGCGGTAGCCGTGGTTCAGAAAGTCTTGCAGCTCCATATAGCGCAGGGCCGCAAAGCGGTTGAACCATGTGTAAGCCACAGCTTCCATGGTTTGCGCAAAGCCGTCTTTTTGAATCCGCTCGATCAAGCGCTTGCGCTGGTCACTCACCTTGGCGGGCCATGCCTGGCCAGCGATCACGGTAACGTTGCCTTGGGTGTCGGCGGGAGCGACTACCAGTTTGCCGCCGTGTTCTTCAAGCCCCAGTTGGTGAGCGCGGCCAGTGATGGCAGCGATAAAGTCTTTACGGGCTTGGGGAGCGTAGGACTTGAGATTGGACTTGTTCATTTTCTTTGTTCTAAATGGCAGCTAGTGCTTGTTGGTATTGCGTTAGCAGCTACTTTTTTAACTAAATCTGAGCGTATGGAGTGCCCCAGCATGCAGAAGTGGCTGCTGGGGCTGCACGCATTGCTGCTTTACTGCACGCGTGCTTTTTTGCCGGCGCGCACCACAGAGAGCAGCTCGGCTTTGAGCTTGCTGATGTAGGCATCTACATCGGCTTCTGTTTCCAGATAGCTCTGGTCAAGCACACTGGCTGCATGCACTGCTTGGATGGATTTGACCGTAACGCTGTGGGTGGCCTTTTGACCTGTGGCTTCCGCTTTGGTGTCTGGGCTCACCGGATGGGGCGGCACAGGCTGATCAGGCTTTGGCGTAGGTGCAGGCTTGGCCGCATCAATGTGCGCAATGGCATCATCCATGGCGTCATTGGCCAAGCTTTGCAGGTAGAAGATGCGGGCGATGCTGGAGATGCCTGCAATTTCTGTTTTGAGATCCTGCAAGGGCTTGAGTGCCTTGTTGCGCAGGTCAGCCGATGCGGAATGGGCATCCAAGTGTTTTTGCACTTCCGCCAGCTTGCTATCGATAGACAGTAAGGCGCGCTCGCGCTTTTCTTGGGCCAGTGCTTCGTTGGCAGTGCTGACCGTGCTGATCAAGGGCTCAATGCGATTGATCTGGCCGTAGGGCTCTGCACTGTCACGAATTTTGGTCAGCTCTGCCAGTGCGCTAGCTGCCTGCGGGATTTTCTCCAGCGCTTCGCGGTTGTCAGCAAACTGGCCGAGCGCCGCCAGCAGCTTGCGCCAAGTGCTGATCTGGGTTTTGTAGAAGTTTTGCAGGTCCGACACATCATCGGCTGCGTCTTGCCAATCATCTTTCTGAGCCAGCAGCTTCTCAATGAAGGAATAGCTGTCTTGAATGGCCAGTTGTTCGCCCAGCAAGGTCAACGTGGTGTCGATCGTTGCTTTACCAGGGTGGTGGGGGGCGGCGGCTGTGTGGGCGTAGCCCTTAAGGGCGCTTTGCCACTCTTGCAGTTCCGTGCGGAAATTTGCCACCAAAGTGCCTTCGTCTTCCGCACCCAATTGGCTAAACAGCTCTTTGTACAGCTCACGTGCGCGGCGCAAGGTGGTGGCATCTGCCGTTTTGCGCTTCAAGATAGCCACTTCTTTGAAGCGCACGGATTTGGTGAGTACCTCGACCGCATCGCTTGGTGTCAAAGGCGTGTTGTTGCGCATGAGCTGGATCTCGCCCGCCATATACAGGCGTGCAATCAGCAAGGTGATTTCCCACTCAGGCTTCCAGCCCCATGGGATGCCGGTGAAGCGGTCCACCACATCAGACAGCAGTACACGCATTTGGCTGGCAGCAAGTTGGAGGTACTCTCGCAACTCTTGCACGGCCAAATGGTTGCTAGCTTCGCCATCCAAGGCCAAGGCGTGCTGGGTCACATTAGTGGCGGAAAGCACGGCCTTGATCTCTGCAATGGGATCGGGTTGGCGCACCTTCAGGTAGGGCAGCTTGGTGTAGGTGTTGGTGATAAGGTAGTTCACCAGCTCATCGAGCACGGTACTGGGACTGCTGGCCTTGATTTGCACTTGTTGGCCCAGGGCGTAGAAGTCGCCGGTCGTAATCAGCTCCGACAACTGCAGCACCAAGCGTTGGCGGCGTTCGCGATTTTCATCCTTGCGATCGGCCAAGATACGCTTGAGGGAAGGTGTGGCCTGGTCAGCCTTGGGGCTGACGATGTATTTTTCAATTTGATGGTAGGTGGCCAGTTCAATGTCCAGACGATCACCTTCTTCCATGCGCACAATCGCTCGGCCTGCGCCTTCGCTGCTGCGCAGAATGCATTTGGCAGCCTGCAGCTTGTCGTAGTCATCACCCAGTGGGGTGAGGATCTCAAAGCTCAGCGCATGGTTGGCATGACGCCATGGAGCGCCATCGAGCAGGCGGTTGAATTCGTAGTCAGCCTTGGTGTCACGGTGGCGCACCTTGGTTTGGTTGCCCAGAATTTCTTCAAACAAGAGCTCAGCCAGCAGGCGCGACTTTTCTGCAGCAGACACATCTACGTGGCCAATCTCACGGGCCACATCGCGCTCTTCGTTGGTGAGGAAGAACCACTGGTCACCATTGCGGCTGACCAAGCGTTGCTGCTCCAAGCGCTCCAGACTTTCTTGGATCTTGCGCTTGAGGGAGAGCTTGTCGGCATCGATTTGGTCGATGCACAAGGTTGCGAGGTTGTCGATGTTGGGTTTGACAATGTCGGGGATGTACCGGATCAGGAACATCGCCTTGAGCAACTGGGTGTCGTATTCGCGCAGGGCTGGGTTGTTGGGCGCTTCGTCAATGGAGCGCTTGGCCATACCGTCGATAAAGCTCTCAATCGACGGATAGAAGTCATACAGGGGCACCAGCACGTCTGTGCTATTGAGGGCATTGCGCACCGCTGCAGACTGGAAGGCATCAAGCAAGGAGCGCTCGCCACGTGAGAGGTGCTTGCCGGTGGCACCGACTTTGCGGATGGACTCAAAGATCTTTTGCAGCAGTGTGAACTGGTAGGGTGCAAAGGGGTAGTTGGCTGCAAACTCTGCCGCATCTTTGTAGCCACGCAGGCTGACCGAGTTGCCAACAAAGCTCAACTGGTTGTTGATGACATCGCCCTTGGCGGCAAAGATCTCGCACAGATCGGCTTGCGCGGCATCTGTCTTGGCCAACAAGCGTGCACCGATCACTTCATCGGTGTTACTGCTGGCCAAAGACAGACGTGTGTGAAAGCGCCCCTGAATCTTGGAGAAGTCTTGGGTTTTGGCCTTGTTGGCTTCGCCAATGGCGGCATCAATGTCTTCCTGGCTGGTCACGATGACCCAAGCACGGCCCTTGCATTGCGTGCCCAACTGTTCCGTGATGGTTTGCAGGCTGAGCATAAGCTGCGAGTTGCCACCGATGAACTGGCCCACTTCGTCCACAAGGAAGATGACTTTGTGGCTGGCAGGGCGGGTGCTGAGGTAGTCATTGACCACCTTGGCGAAGCTTTCGATGTTGATACGGTAGTTATCGCGGGCATCGTCAAACCATTTGCCGGCGGAATCAGCCGACATGTTCAACGCTTGCTGCAGGGCCACCACGATGTCGTCACGCAGAAAATCGACGGCGTCGCGCTCTTGCTCCCAGGTGCTGCCATTGGAGGCCGCAAACGCTTGTTTAAACGTGTCTAGGACGCCTTTGGAGAGCAGGTAGCGCTCCATGTCTGCAATGTGCGGCGCATCGCCCGAGAAGCCCAGCTTTTCGTTAAAGACGCGCAGGAACACCTGCAAGATGGCATCACGATCGGTCTTGCTGTCGGCCTTGGCGTCGATGTTGAACAAGATGACATCGGCGGTGCCTTGCACGGCACGCTGGATGTCTGCTTGCAACATGGCATCTTTGATTTTGGTGTGGTCAAAGAATTCAGAAGCTGTGCGCTTCTCACCAGTTTGCGGGTTCTGTGCTTCTAGGTTTTCAAGCAGGTACGACAGGATTTTGATGAAGTGCGACTTACCCGATCCAAAAAAGCCGCTGACCCAGACACCCATGCGATCCGTGACAGCCGCATCATGGGGCCTGTCCATGGCTGCCAAATAGGCATCAAAGAATTTACGCAGGTACTCGCTGATCTGTTTGGTGACGACGTATTCCTCAAGCTCTTGCCAAATGCTGGCGGCATCTACCTGGTCGGCTTTGATGACGCCGTTGATGGCGCGGTCGATCGGTTTTTGGAATAGGTCTTTAATGATCATGGGATGCAACGGGGTAAATACAAAAATTCTGTGAATGCAGCGAGCAGCCTTAGACACTTTCAGGCACCAGGCGGAAAGCGCGGTAGTAGTGGTCTTCGCCAAGAACATTGAACAGGCGCAGAGAGTGCCCGTCGTACTTGCCAGGGAAGAACATCAGCAAAGGTGTTTTGCCCATGATTGGGTGCAGAGCAGACAGCAAAGTGTGCGTGCGCAGCATGGGGTAGACAGCCCCCACGCCGGTTAGAACCAGCAGGTCTAGCGAAGCAACATCAAACTTGCTGGCAATCTTTTGGGCGAGCTTGTCTTCCTTGAGGACCGAGCGCAAAGCTGGGAGTACGCCTTCATCGCCCTTGCTTTGCTGCAGTGCAATGGCTTTGTCGAGCAGCTTGCGCTCTTGCAGCAGCTCTATCACCATGTCCATTAGATTGATAACCTCAAAGCGCACGTTAGCGCTGGGTTTGGACAAGGTGGGAAACACGGTGCTGGAGAGGAAATCGCGGACGTCCATTTCGCGCTCAGGTGGATAGTCAAAAATCCAAAAGCCAATTTCATTGCCCAGCCCCTTGCTGTCTAAAAAGTCGCGGGAGGTGATGCGAGGCAGGATCTGGTTGAGGCGCTCTTCAAGGCTAAGCTTCATGACGTACGTTCCATGCAATCGAGCACGTAGTTTTCTTTGCGTTCGTGGAGGTAGCGCCGCACATCTGGGTGCAGCGCACGTGGCGTAAGTTTGAGGTTGCGAGAGCTTTCCAAGTATTTCGCTTCCACCAGGATGCGAACAATCACTTGGAATAGCTTGGCCCGCGTTGTTTCGGTCCAATCCGCAACAGATGCGTCTTGGTGAGTGCACTCTTCCAAGAAGTCTAACCAGTCTAATTTGGAAAGTGATGGCTCAAGCTGGCGTTGTCGCAACCGGTAGACGTTGCGCAAAAAGTCACCTAGCAAAGTACTGTGCTTGATGGAGGCTGCGAGCAGCAACTGCAGTCGTACCTCCGATTCGCGATCCGCGATCATCTGCAGCCCTGCCGCATCCAAAGTCTCCAAGCGTCTGCGGATCAGCCTAGCTTGCCTGCGGGCGGTGGCAGGGGAGTTCTTTTGCAGGATGTTCTCCACCTCTATGGCGTGTTTCCATCCTGGCTCGTCAACTTGCGATAGAAACAGCGCTGCTAGCCGCTTGCTTTCTAGCGGCATAAGGGATCCAGCAGAAATTTCAGCGTTGTAGATGGACACAAAGAAACGTCGATGGAAAAAGCGACTATTGTCAGCGTTTCACCTTGCCCCATTAAGAAATTTTGTGCTAAACAGCTCAAAAGCATCCAAATGCGGACTACTTTGTGATTACTTCTTAAGTTTGGCCGCTTCCCTTTGTTGCAAGATAGCACTCAGCTTCAAGTCAAGTGCAAGCTGCTGTTTTTAGCTTTAACAGGCAACCATCAGGGGGTGCCCAGTGCCTCTGAGCTCTTAACCGCGCATCGTCAGTCGCCCTGCTGTGTAGAGGTGACAGCAGTCCAGTGTTCTATTACATTGAGATGTTCTACAACCCAAAGCGTCGGCATACGGCTGCTGACAACGTTTCTTGCAGTAGAGCTCGAGAAACGCCATTACCAACGGCTTGGAAGTGTCTAGGAAAAATGGGGCGATTCATCCATAGGATTTCAGAATGGCAAAACGATTAGTCTTGTTCAACCATAAGGGTGGCGTCAGCAAAACTACGACCGCATACAACCTAGGATGGATGCTCGCCGAGCAAGGACACCAAGTCCTGCTGGTCGACGCTGACCCGCAATGCAATCTGTCCAGCTTGATACTCGGCGATGGCTTCGACGCGTACTATCTAGAGGATGCGACGCGTCTTCAGAACATCAAAGACGGTGTCTCGGCGGCCTTCAAGGGCAAGCCCATACCCATCCAGCCTATCTTCTGTGCGTCTCCAGCCGCTCAGCCCCGTGTGCATCTGCTGGCTGGCCACGCAACGCTTTCTGAGTACGACGCGTCGTTGACCTTCGCGCAGAATTCCAATGCACTAGCGACTCTGCAAAATCTACCCGGCGCGTTCTCCGAGCTGATTCGCCAAGTTGAGGAGGTCAATCGGATTGAATACACAATCATCGACCTCAACCCTGGGCTGAGCGCGATTAACCAGAATCTGTTCTTGAACTCGGATTTCTTCGTAATTCCAACCAACCCAGATCCGTTCTCCATCATGGCGCTGGAGACCCTGGAATCCATCTTGCCGCGCTGGGCGAATTGGAAGGTAGCTAACGAGGCAGTGTTCCAGGATTCAGCCTATCCGCTGCGATCGGGCTTACCTAAATTTGCCGGCACAGTGATCCAGCGCTTCAACGTGCGCAAAGGCCGTGCGGCAGCTCCGTACCGGGACAACATTGGCGAAATCAAGGCAATCACCAAGGATGGTTTGTACCCCGCACTCCGGACTGCCGGGCTCACGCTACCCGACAACAGCTATCCGGTGACGCTGTCTGAAGCGAGCTTTTGCTTGAAGGAGATCCCGGATTTCGGCGCCCTGCTGCCGCGCTCTCACGAGGCCGGTGTCCCTGTGTTCGCCCTAAAAGACGCGGATCTAGGCTACACAGGACCTGTGTTGGCTACCGCGATTGATAAGCGTGAGCAAATCCGGGGGCAGTTTGATGATGTCGCCACCATTCTTCGGAGCTTCATCGGCTGATAGCCATGCTAAATGCGAAGAGGGTCTTTCACAAAAACATCCAGCAGGTCAATGAACTCGGTGCTCTCTACGACCACTTGAGCAACGTGGTCACAATTCCTGAGCAGTTCGACGACCTTCTGCGCTCGCAGATCGTCAACGCGGTAAGCGCATTCGACAAACTGATGCATGACTTGATCCGCATCGGTATGGTGAAGATATTCGAGAACAATAGGCCACCCACCGGCAAGTACATGGGCGAGACAATAGCTATCCAGCATCTACCCGGGCTGACGGTTAGCGCAATTCCGCCTCCAGCTGTTCGCTTCGAGCAAATCGTTCGCGAAAAGCTAAGTACCTTGTCGTTTCAGGATCCGAAGAAGATCGCTGATGGCCTGAGCTATATATGGGATGAAAAACAAAAATGGCAGCAAATAGCTCTTGGCCTCGGCATGTCCGACAGTGACGTCAAAATCAAGTTGAAGCTGATCGTTACACGTCGAAACGCCATAGTGCATGAGGCTGATATCGATCCGGTAAGCAGCTACAAGCAATCCATCACACGGGCAGAAACGACTGATATTGCTGATTTTCTTTTGACTCTTGGCAATCGAATCTACGACCTAGTTGTGTGACTCATACGCTAGCAAATGGTCTATGGGGTAGTTGAGCCGAGTGTCGGCTCCTGGCCGAGAGCGCCATTTCGGTCAAGCCCCGAAAGCAGTCGCTGGCTGGTTTGCTGCTGCCAGTGATAGACAGCTTTTGGGGGCCACGATGATCGCGCGCTTCCGGCCATAAGCTGCCGTAACATATAAGAAGAAGCGGGCATTCAACGTTGAAGTGAGGGGCCTGCGCAGCGCCTCTAAATTGCCGAGTTGGGCCGCTATGGGCTACAAAATTGTGCAAGCCAAGTATCGAAGCAAGTACACATATGCAGCAATAATTGATGCAGCTTTGAGAACGAAGAAACTAATAGTTGGCCAATTGAACTGCTTGGGCGCCAAGAAATCAGTATCGTCGGAAACACCGCTAAGTTCTTTCCGTCGTTGAAAAATTCCCCATATGGATGTTGCGACAGCGTACTGAAGCAAATCAAGAGCCAGCCCCAGAACAATCAGTATCAACGGCGGCAAGAGCGCTTCCGGTATTTTGGGTACGCCTTCTACGTCGTACTTAAATATCCAAATTACTGCGATCCCTGCCAACCCCAGTTGCCGAACTAGATCACTGGTTTTTCCAGAATAAAAGTAATAAAGTTCTCGAGCATCTTTAAGCTTCATTTTTTAGGCTTCCTAGGTCCACCGCTGCTGGTACCCGATGTAGCGCTAGCAAGCTTCTTAGCTGGTGCTTGAGACAGTGCCGACCCCGCAGCAGATTTAGATGCAGCACTGGTGCGGCCATCCCGAAGTACCTTTGATGCTGCTGACGCCGCCTTCGGCGATGTCACTTTCTTAGGGCTAACTTGAGCGAGTGAACTGCCAGCGGCACTCTTTGACGATTTTCCAGTTGATGAGCTCGACAACACATTTGACGCCTTCTTAGCCGCCTTCGATCCCGTAGTCTTTGTTGCCATCGATTGGTCTCCCTTTGTTTGAAAACCTTTATAGGTCTTTGTTACAAAGTATACCTATGCAAAGAATGACCGCTTTGCAGCTATTGCCCCAATGGCTGCACTGGGTCGGCAATGCCAGTTCACAACCCGTGAGAGCGGTCTTTGACCTGGGTTGAGCCACGGCACTTGGTCGCCCTTGCAAGAGTTCTGTTGAATGGCCGGACTTGAAGGCGGGGCAGTCACTTGGGACGCGGTAAGTCCAATGACCGCTATAGGTGGCAGCGGTTATCGGTCCACCAAAACGGGATGACGGCACCCAGCCTGAAGCTGCTATTTAGCCTGCTTCCTACTGGTACAACTTTTCTTTTAA